>JAAUXU010084428.1_pt1 | contig 10879 bp, 16 predicted proteins | sample 7278151 | NCBI WGS metagenome assembly JAAUXU01 (sample SAMN14350113, study PRJNA611818) | marine sediment metagenome | isolation source: surface marine sediment (1.8m) | place: French Polynesia: Moorea | collected 2018-08 | reverse complement strand
CGTCCCCAAAACCTAACTACACTTGCGTGCCAGCCTTGGCCGGCGGCCGCTGCGGCGCCGGGCCGTCGCCGTCTGCGGCGGCGGCCTCGCGAGGACCGCCCCTCCGCCCGCAAGGCGGGGGAGGGCCGGCCCGGGGAAGTAGAAAGGACGGCCCAGTAAATATGAAAATAGTTTAGAGATTTCCGGAAATGAGAGTAGATGAAATTTTTATCGACAGAAATTTGAAGAGCCGAAGTATAGGGGATGGACTCAAAATAAAATTAGTACAAAACCAATGCCAAATGTTTGGTTCCTTCGTGGCACAGTTTAATATCCCGGTCATTTGGGGTGGGAAATTAGATGGATCAGTAGGAATAAAACTATCGTAAACTTGTTCATCACCCTACAAGAACCGTTTTAGACCTGCGTTCCGAAATTAGAAAAGATGGATTGTATATGAAATTTATAATGGTGCCACCTCTCCAGGTGAAAACCACAAAAAGCAGTCCATTTTGGTCAGATCAGTTAAAGAAGAGAATCCAGAACTGCATCTGAATAGATAGACCCCCATGAATGAAGACTCTGACGGTCAATAGAGTGTGGCGGCGAGGGAAACCCAGCATTTTTGCCGCTCCCTCTCCTCCTCCGCCTCCGGTGGTGTTTTTGGGCAGGGTACCTCGTGTGCTGTACAGCACAGCGTGGTGCGCACAGTACAGTGTATCGCTCGCGCCTTTTTTTGAGCCGTTGTTTACTCACTTCATTGCCTCCCCTCCGGCTCCCTTGCACATACGCGCAAACAGCCCGAAACCGCCTCCCCGCCCCGCCATACAGCTCGCAGTGTCACCGCCTCTTCCTCCTCCTCCACCGCAGTCACACTATTCCTCCTCTCCCCCGATCGGTCGGTCGGTCGCTCTGCCGCGGTGGTGGAAGCGCAGAATTTATTCCCCAAGGACGGAGGTTGGAAAAAGGGAGGACAGACCCGCCGCCGTCCGCCGCCGCCGCCGCGGCCAAAAATCGGCGAATGAAGCGGAGGCGGAGACCAGAAACTGCTTCTATAGCGGTAGTGGTTTTTGGGCAGGGGGGGGGATTAAAAAAGAAGGGGTTTATTCGGCTGTGGCCCGGCGCGCGGGGGGGGGGGATAGCGGTCCGGTGTTGGTGGTGTTTTTTTTGCGGCGCCAAACTACCGTGTTTTTAGGGGGGCCGTGATGAAGGATCTGTTTGACTGCGGCACCGACGGTCTTATTTTTTGCCCCTGTTAAACAGGAGGTGCCGATGATCGAATTGTTTGACGAATTAATGTCTTCTTGCCTCCACATTGGGCTCTTCAGCCCGCCTGATGGTGATTGATTTGGAAAGATGGATAGAATATCTTTCTTTTCGATCGCTTTGGATAATAAAAGAGGCAGTTTTGCCGTGCTCATTTTAGAAGGACTTTTTGTGCGGTGTGCAAGATCCGAAGGCGAAATGACAGGAGCGCGCCAACCCCAAAAAAGATACGAAACAGGCAGACAGGCGGAAGTCACGATTCCCCCCCCCCCCCACCTCCTCCTTCTTTGCCCGGCTTTATTTCTCAGACTGTGCCGCAGTCTGCCTCCGCCGCGCTTTCACCCTTTCCCCTCCCCCCGCCGTGCTATATATTTTTTTGCCATCTCAGGGTAATTTATGTTTTGTATTTTTCCGCCGGCGTCAGTTGAATCTATCCCTCCCCTCTCATCCGAGGATTTTTGCCTGACAGCGAAATTGAAGGAAGAGGGGAAGTGAGAGGGGGGGATTGCAATTTGCGCACTTTTCTTCCTGGCCTACTGCAGTAGTTAGCATGCAGCCCTCATTTGCTCTTCTTTTTTTTCCGCCGCCGCATGCCGACGACGAACGCGCGAATTTCTCCATTCGTCGTCGGCAAAATGTATCCTCCTCTTTCTTTCTTTCTCTCTCTCTCTCTCTCCACTCTTTCCGCTCCTTGAACTTGCCATCCCCTATTTCATCCTCCTCTCGCAGACGGCGATGGAGAAAAGAAGAAAAAGGCGAAAAACGGAACGGAGCTCCTTTTTTTCCGTTTTCCTCTTCCCCTGCTTCTTTCACTTCTCTTTGAATGCAGCAGACGCGTACCCCCCTCCTCCTACTCCTTCCTACCTGCTTTTTGGCCCTGACTGCTATAGGGAAGGGAAGGGGGAAAGAGAAAAAAAGAACTACGTACACATAGCGCGGGGGAGAGAAAGAGGAAAGAGAGAGAGAGGAGAGTGGGCTTGGCGGCGGTGGACGAATAACTCAGTCAGGCCAAACTGCACACACGAAGAGAGGGGGGGCTCCCTGTACACTCTCTCTCTGCTGCTGCCTTCCTCCAGTATAGAGTGTGTGTTGCTTGGGCTCAAGGTGAGGCGTACTAGCACTTCTTCAGTGTGTATGGGGGGGGGATAGAGAGGGGAGGGGGGGGGAGAAATGCTACACACTCGCCCGACCGCCCGGCGCTGAGGCGATGGCGGACGGCGGGTGAGAGGAGGAATGAGAGAGAGGAGAAAAAAGTCGGGAGGGGAAAAAAGAGGAAGAGGGGGGAAACACTCTGCAAACAACGAACGAACGAAGCCTCTGGATGAGTGCGTACGCCGAGCATTTTTTTTGCGTTTTCGGATCGGGAGAAAAAAAATTGCGACTTTATGGGAAAGAGATAAAATTTCGTCTTTATGCCTCTTCCTCCGTCCTTGCTTGCACACTTGAACCTGACGCAGAAGATTCTTGTCGCGAAAAAAAATATTTGCAGGACCGGCTTCGTCCATGGCGCCAGGGAAAAAATATTTTGACGATAAAAAATTGGAACTTTTTTCGTAAGGATTCTGCGTGCTAGCGAGCAGTTTTCGTGAAAAGTTTGGGGGACTAAATTTAATATCGTCGCCGCTGAAACTTTGTTTTGGAGAGGGGAGAGAACGTGTACCAAAGAAGGGGAAAAGACTCACGATTCAGCGATGAAACGAAAGAGTAATTTGCATGAAACGAATTAAACCGGGGCGTGGCCATCGTGATTTGTTGTCAAATTTCCAAATTGCGACGAAGAAATCATCGTGGAATGTTCGATGCGAAATTCCATGAACATGGCAAAGCAATAATCATTAATGCGAAATTTTGTCATTTCCTTTCCAGGATGCTCCCAGCGGCTCCAGAAGCGCGGCGGACAAGTACACACCGCTGAACGCCCTCGCGGCCGCCGCCGCCAACGCCGCCGCCGCCGCGGCTGCACCCACGGCCCCGCCGCCAGCCGCGGCAGCAACCGCCCCGGCGACACCCAGCGGGTCCTCGTCCTCTGCCAGATTTCCCGGGACCTCCACGCACCCCTTCTCTGCACAGACCGCAGGTAAGGATTTTCCCAAACTTTTTTTGGGGGGGTGGGGTGGAGAAATGGAGACTTGAAAAAAGTCTTGTTTGACTTCCCCTCCCCCTTTTCGTGAGAAAGCTCTGCGCGGAGAAAAAAGAAATATGCCAATGCCTCACGAAAGGAGCAGAATGATATCTTGGTACTAGGTTTTGGGCAGCATATTAGGCGGGATTTTTGAAGTGTCGGGAGCTCCTCATTTTGGTTTTCGATCTCTTCTCTTTCTCGGCGATAAGACTGGAGAAGAGAAAGAAACTCTTCTTCGGGTGTGATGCGTAGGCGAAAAAGTGTAGTTTTGGCTTTGGGAAGAAAGGAGGAAGAGGAGCAGACCAAATTGTCTTGTCTGGCTCTCTCTCTCTTCTCTTTTCTCCTTTTCCCAGAGGAGGAGGAGGAGAAAAGGAAAGGGCGAATCTGCGGCGGCCGTGCTTCAAAACCAACGGCGTGAAATGTAGGTTATTCAACGTGGGGAAGGAGTAGTAGATAAGGGGACAAAGGAAAGAAGGGGAAAAGAAGAAAAAGAACCCTTTGCGAAACTCATAATATTCACGTTGAATTCGCCTTTTAGGTGTCCCATGTTGCGGGAAAACTGAAAAAAATTGTTTTTCGACTGTCATGTTTGTTAGCTCATTTCGTACTATGGTCCAGCTACGACATTTTTATGTGTTGAATCCCGTTCATCCCAGCATTGGTTTTTTTCTCTCCCGTCGGTGGTGGATGTCCCACCTCTCCTCCTGACAATAGTCCCGAGATCGAAAAAAAGACAATTTTCGGCTTTCCTTTTTCGGGAGGAGGGAGTCTCCACGGCAAGTTAGGTTGTCCCTGATCCAGCATGCTCCCTCGGTGTGTGGTGACCTGTTGAGGTTCATTCCGTGGATGCAGCTCTTCGAAAAAAAAGTGCTTTCTCGGAGGGGGGAAAGAATCTCACTAGCGCAGCAAATAGTCGGAGTGAGACCTTCACTCACGAAAAAGGGAGGGAGAGAGGTGTCGGTCTTCAATTTCGTGAATGATGAATATTTCATCGCCAGATTGTATCTTTTCGCGCCGCCGCCGCCGCAGGAGTTACAAACTCTCTCTCTCTCCCTTTCCTCCCACTAAGAGTGCAAATAACTCGGTAATAGGCTCTTCTTCTCCTCGTCTTCCCTCCCTCTCCCATCACTTGGATTCATCCTCTTCCGTTTTATTCCTTCTCCCTCTTCCCTTTGCCCCGCCGCCGCCACACACGGGAGAAGGCAGGAAGAGGAGAAGAGGAGGAAAGGGGCTGCTAAGATCGATTTTCGATGAGGGAGAGAGAGAGAAAGAGGGAAAAGGGGAAGAAAAGGACGGGAAGAGCCACTGGCCCCCCAAACACGATTTACCGGCGGCGCTATCGTAGGTACGTGCACCACTTCACTTATGGGCCCCATAACGCAATGCACGTATTGTGATGAGCGAGAGACATAAAAAGAACTCGTTGCAGAATTCCTCTTTAGGGAGGAAGGGTTGTGTCGAAACGAATAGCACCTCTTCCGGGCCATCGCAAGTCTTGCGCTGCAATTTACATTTTCCATGCATCCGTATGCCTCGGTGCAACTCTCCTCCCTCCTTTTTTGGGGAGGCCAACTGTTGTTTTTCCTTCTCCTGTTCCTTCGCCTCGCCATAAAGGGAGATCCTCTTGCTCCCTCTTTCCTCCTTTTCTTCCCGGAGATCCCTCGGTTTGTCCTAGTCGTTGAACATATGCGTCGTCCCCCTCCGGCCAGAGGCAATAAAAGTTTTTTTCCCCTCTTCCTTCTGTTCAACTCCTGCAGTTTGGAGAGGTAAAAACTCAAGAGAAGGGAAAGAAAGGAAAGAGATCCTCCTGGAAAAGTTTTTGCTGACGTAAGGCCGAAATTTATGCATTTATTTGCATGTTTCAGAGTATCTCGCCAGATTCGTAATCATTTTAAGTACCCTGGTAGATATAGCATGTTTCGTTTCGTAGAACAAGCAACCGTAGGTCCGTATCTTTCTCCAGGTCCCTGTTTTTGCCCCCTAAAATCTTAATTGTTTTCCTCCTCGTTTTTTGACGAGCGTAGGAAGAGGGGGAAGGGAGGAGGGAGGGATAGGTATCGGGTCAGGGGGAGAGAAGACTTGCTGCGTAGTATCGCTGGAACAAGATCCGGTTTTTAAAAACCTCACCAAAAAGACATTAGGTTCGTCCGGAAAGAGTATCGTAGTTGTCTCGTCTCGGGCTTCCAAGACGTGTATTTATCGGAAAGTATCTCCAATGTCCGCACAACGGCCAGATCTGTTTGTTCCAAGTGGATTTAGTACAATGTACGTACCCACTGTCGGTTTTCAACTGTATGAAACTTTTAGTCACTTTTGCCTAGTCCTGGCGTGTGTGAAATACCTTCCGATATCTTTTCCTGCTTGCACACTTTTGCAACGTTGGTTTTTAGGAAACCGAGGGGCGAAACAAAAAAAAAGCCTCTCCCTTGGTAATCGATACGGGCACGCGAGAAAAAAAATCACACTCGGGGGAAAAAACTTTTTTTTATTGGTCAGTGACTGCCACCCAACCGCCTCCTCGCGCGGCACCCAAAAACTAACCAACCAACCCCGCTTCGCAGCCTGAATGCCCAAGTAGGGTTTTTTTTCTTTCGGGCTCGGGAAGGTCAGATCGAAAAAAACTACGATTTGGGCTTGGTTGTTCGTGCCTCCCCATTTTTGCGCGGGGGCGGGATCGCCCGCCGCCGCGATTGAAGAAGGGCTGACTGATGGTGGGGGGGAGAAGAAAGAGAGAAACATGCGAAAAGTCGTGACTGGCCACGGACGGTCGAGCAGAAGAGAGACCAAAAAGATTCAGTTTCGCTCTTTTTTTGCGTTGCAGGCTTAATTGGTCCCCCTGCAAATTTGCTCTTGCGTTCATCTTAAATGACTTTGGAGGAAAAAATCGATTTGAACTACGTGAGGAATTTGTCTGCAAGTTTTCCCCCCATTTTTTGGCGGGTTTTTTCTTCCTCCAGTGGGATTTTTTGTGGAAGGTATGGGTCCTCCTTTGTGTTAGCAGTCGAGAAGGCGTCTCAGTTTGAGCCGCCGTTTGGTGGTGACTAATATGGGCTGCGGCAGGGGGTCTCTCTCCCCTCTTCCTACAATATCCCTTTTCAAGAAGACCCTCTCTTCCCTCCTTTCGTTGGTGGGCCACCTCAGTCGCAGGAGAAAGAGCAAAAGAGCCATTGTCAGACGACGCCAGACAGGGGGAAAAATCATTTACGTCTGAATAACGGCCAGACCCAGAGGCTGACTTCTCCCTAATATACGTACGTACCTCACTTCCCCTTTAACCGGAGGGAGAGGGGGGGGAATCCTGCTCCCCGTACCAAGTTTGTGTGGTCAAAACGAGAAGAAGAAAAAGCTGCCCCCGCTCAGCAGAGCTCGAAAAAAAAGTTTGGAAAAAGAGGAAAGGGAGGGGAGCTTTGAAAAATACCGTAAATGAAATTCCCTGGCTGGTAGAGGAAGACGGGAGCCCCCTTTCTAAGCTGACGCAGAGACCACGGTGAGGGCTCCTCCTCCTCCGGCGGCGGCAAAGGGGCCCTTCCGCCGCCGCCGCCGAACGAACGAAAAAAAGACGGAGAGGAGGATCAGGAGGAGGGGTAGCGCGGAGGCAGTGGAAGAGAGAGAGAACTCCTGCATTATGGAGGAAGGAGGAAAGAGGTGGAGGGAGAGAAGCAGAGAAATTCAGGCCAAAAGGAGGAGGGGGGGACGATAAAGAAGACGGTAGGAAAAGGAGAGAGAAGCGCGCTCGAGAAAAAATAGACGGAGGACGGATCCCTTCTCTAACTCTTACTTTTACGTACTCACAGCGTCGACAACATGACTGCTCAGATTTCCCGAACGGCGCTTTAAATATCGCCGAGAATTTGCCGGAAGCGGGAATTTAAACGCAAAGGGGGAAGAACAAATTTGTGGGGTTTTTTAATGCGCAGCCGAGCCGACATTATCCCGAAAACTAAGTGAAATTCACGAACAAATGCTTAAATCTTCGTTTCCTCTCCTATTCCCTTCCAACAGGTTTCTACCAACCCGCGGGACCGATGATCAGGCCGTCGTCCCCGTCTTCGTCCTCTTCCACCGCCGCCTCACAGGCGCCGCCCACAGCCACGGTGCAGCCCACCGTGGTGTCGGCCTCCCCATCCTCTTCCTCGTCCTCCTCAGGGGCCAACAGCAGCAACAAATCCTCCTCTTCCTCGACAGAGAGGAAGGCGCCGCCGTCGAGCCCTCCCCCCGCGGCATCCTCCCCCGTCAAGCCCACGCCGCAGCCGCCTCCAGCGGCAGCCACGGCTCCCGGGGCTCCGGCCGCGGGAGGAGCAGGGGCCACGACCGCTGGTCCTGCCATCCCCATGGCTGCTCCGGCACCGGGTTTTCCAGGCTACCCTTACCCTTACCCAGGCGCGGCGGCGGCTTACGTCCCTCCAATGGCCTATCCTCCACCTCCACCTGCGCACATGGCCTTTCCGCAGCCAGGAGCGGCGGCGGCCGCGGCGGCGGCGGCCGCAGTTCCCCCTGCCGCACCTGTGCCGCAGCCGTTTCCCTACGCGGCTCCCACCTACCCTCACTACCCTCAGGCCTATCCGCAGGGTTACTACCTCGCCCCCGCCCTCTCCTACAACCCCACCAGCGGCGCGGCCGCCGCCCCGACGCCGACTGCCGCGGCCACAGGGACCCAAGTGGCCCTCCCGGGCGCCGCGGCGGCCCTCCCGCCCCCAGCGTCCTACTATTACGGCGGCTACGCCCCATACCCATTCTCGGCGGGTAGGATAATAGCCCCCGTCTTAGCCTTAGGTGTGTTGAGTTCAAGGTTTTGTTACTTTCGATGATAATTTGCCTTCCGACCTCTCCTCATTTCTCGTCTCCTTCGTCTCCTCTAATTTCCCTTTCTGTCTCCATGCCGCTTTCTTTTCTTACTATCCGCTCGAGTTCACCTCCAATTTGTCTTAATCACCCCTCCTCCTTCTCCTTGGCTTCCTTTCACTTGAAACTTTCAAGACGTTCTTTCTCCCCCTGCGCGCTCCCTTTCGTGCAGTTCTATTTTCCCCCTTCCCCCAAATGACTTTCCTACGAAGCGGTTTCCACGTCTTCAAAGACCCTCCTTTGCCAATGCACTTGTTACACTAATTTTTTCCCCACTTTTGCAGCTCCGCCGATTCCTCCAGGAGTTCCGCCGACGTTCCCGTCGCACCAGACGTCCGTCTACTCGTACTCCGTTCACCACAACCTGCCGCAACAACAGCAGCAGCAGCAGCAGCAGGCGGCTGCGGCCGCCGCGGCCGCCGCGGCTGCGGCGCAGCAGCACCTCGACGCTTCAAAAAACGCGGAGGCTGGGCCCCCATCGGTTGGTAAAGGGCCGGGCAGCGTCGAAGCCACAAATACTCCAACCAACGCATCTGCTGTCACTTCCGCGGCGCCGCCTCCGGCGAAGCAGGCAGCGGCAGTAGCGAAACCTTCTTCGTCTTCTAAGAGCTCGGGTCATCGGCAGTCTGGAAAATCATCGTCGACTAAGGGAAATGCGTCACAATCGGCAACTGCGCTCCCGATTCCTGTTCGCATGCCGGGCGGACCGCAGCAAGTGCAACAACAGAAGAACGTTCCGACGGGGATTCCCGTCCCCCTCCCAGTAGTGAACCCTCAGCAAAAGTGTGGCGGCAAGGCGGGCAAGTCCAGTGCAGTGAGCGCGCAGCCACAAGTTCAGCAGAATTGTCCTGCCCAAGTGCTCCCCGGTCCCGTGGTGGTTGGGCAGACCACCATCCTCCCCGTGGCCACCGCGAGACGTTTGGCAGCGGAGGCCCCGGCGCCGCCCATGTCCAAGCTGACTGTCCAGCCCGTCGTTTCCACGGGCTCCCCCTCTTCTACCTCCTCCGCGAACGCCAAGTCGTCTCTGCGGGATTACCGTCGCCCCAAGTCGTCGTCCAAGTCGAGCGTCGCCACCAACACGTCGGCACCGTCCTCGTCTTCGGGATTGACGCCGCAGCAGCTGGCATCCAGGTTCCCAGCGGCACAGGAGCTGCTAAAGCAGAGCCAACAGGCGATGAAGGCGGCAGCGGCGGCGGCAGCGATGCCTGGTCTGGCGAGGCCAGCTTTGGATGCGTCTGACCTAGTGCCGAACAAGAAGACCAAAACGTCCGCCTCGCCGTCAGCTCCCTCCAACAAGGCACTGTACGGCTTGCCCACAGGACTGACAATCACGGAGATCAACAACAAGCCCTCCTCCTCTTCCTCTTCGTCGAAGGTTGCCTCGTCCAAATCGACCGCAAAGTCTTCTTTTCCGACTCCCCAGCCATCTTTCCCTTCCTCGGCCGCCTCCGGCAGCCTCAACATACAAATGCTTCCTGTGATGAATCCCCCGGAGCCGCTCCACCGCAAGAGCGGAAAGCGGCTCGTCTACCCTCCTCCTCCCGCGCCGGCCTCCTCCTCGGCCAAGCACCCGGGACTCCCGAACGGACTCCTGCAGATGGCGACGGCCGCCACCATGATGCAGCAGCAGCAACAACAACCGCCGCAGCAGCACCGCCACGGTCCCACGGTGTCCTCCACCCCCGGGCTCCCCGGGCTGGCCACCAAGGTGGTGCCCAAGGACCTAAAGTCCCAGCTGGCCCTAAGCCGGATCGGTCTCCCCGCCCAGCTCGGCAACAGCGCCGAGGATCCCTCCTCGCAGATCTCTGTGTCCCTGGCGCAGTCTGCCGCCAGCGCCGCCGTCCTGCCCGCCGCCCTCGGACCAAAGCCGCCAAAGACGCCGTACTCCTCCAAGGCCGTCCCCGTCAAGCAGTCGCGGAACAACAACATGCAGAAGCGCCCCACGCTGAACAGCCTTAAGAAGCAGAACGGCAGCGGCGGCGGCAGGCAGCTCCCCTACAGCACCGCCCACGGCGGCAGCCCCGCTTCCTCCCGGTCCTCCAGCCGCAACAGCAGCCTCTCGCCCAGGGAGCGGCCCTCCTCGGCCAACGGGAACGGGAACGGCGGAAAGCACAAGCTGCCCCTGAGCCCTTCGCCCTCGTCGAGGAAGAAGACCGCCCAGGCCGTGTACACCGGTCCCCTGATCCCCTGGAGCAAGAGGAGCGGCGTGCAGCCCAGGGACAGCAACGGATGGCAGTGGGTCGGGGAGGGGACTGAGCAGAAGGTCTACTACAACGTGAGTTATCTATACTTTTCGAATATTTCTTCACTTTCTGCTATTTGCAAATTACGTTGTGAATTTAGAATAGTTTCAATTTTATAATGAAGTTTCTCTGTCTCACAATCTTAATTCTATTTTATACCATACCTTTTTTTGTTGAAAAGCGGACTAGGTAACAATTTCCATTTGATTTTTTTATCCGACAGAACGAGGACCCTCCGGTGTCCCGCATCTGCTACCCGGCCATGCGCCACTCCTCCGAGGGCGACGTAGTCTCCCCGCGCGACTGCGTCGTCCTTGCCTCGGGCAACCGCAAGCGCGACCTCCCCTTCATCGCCAAGGTGGCCTCGCTCTGGGAGAACCCCTCCGACGGCGAGATGATGATGTCCCTGCTGTGGTACTACCGCCCG
>JAAUXU010120595.1_pt1 | contig 10881 bp, 6 predicted proteins | sample 7278151 | NCBI WGS metagenome assembly JAAUXU01 (sample SAMN14350113, study PRJNA611818) | marine sediment metagenome | isolation source: surface marine sediment (1.8m) | place: French Polynesia: Moorea | collected 2018-08 | reverse complement strand
TACCCTGGTCGCTCTGAGCTGAGTTACTCTGGTCGCTCTAAGCTGAGTTACTCTGGTCGCTCATGTACACGTAGCCCGGCGTGAGCTGCAATACCGTACGGAACAGTACACTCAGTTGCCATAAAACTCATCTCACGAATACATGACTACTTCTACCTGGTGTATGCACTGCCTCATACACATTTTCATTGTCTTGTTCATGCAGCACATGGATCCTGTCCCCAGGTTAGGTTAGCTCTTCGCCACAAGCTGGATATAAGGACAAATGCTTTATAACTGGTGCATATTGTAGTGTACGAATTATTTTCCCTGCTGAACCTACTACTAGTTGTGAAGGATTTGCACGTTCCCCCCCTCCCAGCTCCACACTGTTGCAAACATGAGTGACCTACACTCATTTGCTGTACTCATTGTGGTCAGCATTTAAGCACCAACAGCTTTGTTGTCACCTTGTTTCAGAAATTTTGCACGTCCACTTGCAAATCTTAAGTCTCATCAGAGAAAACATAGTGACAAAGCAGAGAATGTGGACAGAATGAACAAAAGAAGGAGTAGGGCAGTGCGCTCTTAATGTGTGGGCCACAAAGCTCAGAGGTGTGACATCACAAACGAAAATAATTCGTAAAGTACACTTAATTTTTTAACGTATTCTACCGCAACCATTCCCTGCAAGGATCGCTGGGCAATTGTGATGGATCCTTCATCAATGCTACATGCTTTTAAGCTGCAAAAGTTCTTGAGAAGAAGGTCCTTGTAACTATCATCTGTGTGGGAGTCCACGGCTAACTTTATATCGCCAGATCGTAAAGTAGGACTTCATTTTGACATGACAGTGGTTGATGACGATGCAATAGCACAAATAGTGGAACATGTGAAGAAGATGATAGCCTGGATGATGTGGAAAACTGTTCCAGTTCTGCCCCTGTAGGTTTGATGAGTTGTCTCCACAAAGCATCTTTGTTGAAACTATCTTTATTACTCTGAACACTTGTTTCTATGCTAGTTATTCGTTCACTTTTTTGCCCACTACTCCAAAAAATGGATTGCGAAAAAGGTGTGCACATGTTACTGCTTGTTTCCCCTGCTTCTTGCAACAACAAACAGAGGCCATGTTAAATTTACCCCCTTTAGTTGGGAAACAAGGGGATCATTGAATTGTAGATCTATTGAGTTATATAACGTGCGAGGTCCTTGTGTACATCTTTGTGTGAGTGTCCACGGCCGATTTCCCCGTTTAACCAGGTTTTTTTTTGCTCACGGTGAGGGCGAAGCGCATATTTAGTGCGAAGTGGGTCCTTAGCGTAGAGATGGAACGAGCCCATTTTTATCGAGCCGAGCCTACCAAACAGTGGAGGGTGGATATGCCAATCAGGGCTAGAACGAAGCCAGTGGCACCGAGGACGCGACTGGTCACAGCCCTCCTGCAGCAGCAGTGAGCTAAATCTCACCAAGAAGCCAAGGAGGTTTGCTCTGTTCTGTCACTGTCACCCTACTCATAGGTGGAGATGCTCGAGAATAATCAGTCGAGCCTTTCGAACCTGGTAAAAACTGCTTCGCGCCATCGAGCCAGGAGCCTCGAGGCTCGTTCCACCCTAGGTTTCATGACGACGAATGACTGGGCCAGAATCCGGTGGATGTTGTGCGGATGATTTATTTACAGTGCAGCAAAGAGAGTTTCCAAACTTTGCTATCTGACCGAGTGGAGGTGTTTGTGTGTGTGTGTGCGGCTACAAGCCCTGGGTGTAGATGGACAAGGCTCTCTCCCTTTATGCTCTGGCTCCAGTGCGATAAGCCTCTGCCCCCAGTGTTCACTATCACACCTCCAAGTTGCTGTCTTTATCAGAGGCCATGCATGCCCTGTCACATTCTTGCATTACAATTAACTGTCCTTTTACTTCTCCTCAGATAAATGCATATCCTGTAGCATGTGAGTCTTTCTTAAACAACAGACATCCTGTTGTATTCAGGCAATTGACAATGCACATTCTGCCACTTTCTCACTTGGGAGTGATCGACTCTCCATGCATTCTACTTCCTGCCACTGTTGTAGGGTGGAAGTGGCCCATTGGTATCGACCCGATCATAAGTTCAAGATTGATTGCGCCGGGGTGATGGCAGCGGTTCGGGCAGGTGCATTTGCAGCGCAACAGTGCGAGTGGTGGCGTGTGCATGGGATAGCGCGATATCATACGTGTACGAGTACCAGAACCCGTAGCTTCTCTCTGGATTCCTGCCTCAAGCCCTTCGGTTCACTCACGTGTAATCCTGTTCACGTTCTCTGGACTTTTCTGGAGGTGATGATCTGATCTTCTGATGATGTCGTGTTCTGGGGTGTCTCTTTTTCCATCTCTGGTAGATAGTGTAGCCACTTGCTCACATCATTAATTCACATCACATTGCATTAACTGTGTATGCATCAAGTACATGTATATTGTAAGTATACATGTACGTGTGTGTACATGCATTCAGTGTGCAATGTGTAGAAGCAGTAAATGCATTAAGTGGAGGTGCATCACTTTTGCCAGTATCGGCAGTCCCGTCGACGCTGGACTCAGGTTCCCCTGTGGCTTTAAGTGCTCCCTTCGGTAATGTCTCTTGATGAGCGCCTGCCGCCTCAGCCGGTGTTTCAGCCGGCCAGGTCATAAAGGCCAGGTCAGCGCACGCTGACTTCTGCCCATCGACTTCCACTACAGTTACATAATCACCCCACATCCTCTGAGATGCTCTGCTGTCCCCTGCAACGATGTGTAGATGCTGCCTGTCACAGCTTTGGCTGCATGGGTTGGCTGCCAATGTCAACGACTCCCACCTGCTTCTCCGGGTCCTGCTTCATATTCTCTATCACTAATCAAGCTTTTTTTTCCTTAACGATTTTCTGACACTTCTCAAAAGGCTTGAAAACAACAGCCACAATTCACACTTCCAAAGTTGCTATGTTATAAAAGTGTCCCCGATTGAGCTGAAATTTTAGGTGCCAATGCTAGACACTGCCTCCTATTAGCTCCTAAAACATCAGCTCAATCAGAGACACTTTGGCAACATAGCATTTGACATAGTTCATTGGGTGTCATGTTAAGAAATCTAGGTCCTGTCCGGGGAGAAACCAGAAACGACCATGAAATGAGAAAAAAATCATTTGTGCCAGCATCAGAATACCTTTGATCCACTTTGACCAGACAGGAACTAAAATCTGAATTTTCGACCTACTCTAGTGCACATGTACACATACGTATGAATGTAGTCTTAAAGGGGTGAGGCCAGACCTTCTCGCATGGCACACACACACATACACCCCCACACACGCACAAGCAGCCAACAGCCGCCACTGTTCCAAGGCCAGCATTGTCTTGATTCTGCCCGGGGTCTTTGATGTGCTTACCAAGTGCTGAGCTGCAAATGCACTTCATACCTCCAATGACCCATAATCAATATTATATTTACTTTTAAATTTTTGCCATTCTTTCTACCCCACCAAATGGGTAGCGCGAAAAGGTCAGTTATTGAATAAGTCCTAAAAGAACTCCAGTCAGACCCAACAAATTCATCCTCATAGCTTCAACCTGGGCTACGTGCCTCTGAGGCTAGGTCACCATGGTCACAGAGGATCTGTTATTTGGCAAAAATGTAAAAATTTGCTAGGCTTTGTTTCTAAAATGCTGTTGGCTTACTTGAACCTCCTTCTACAGGTGAGAAAGTGTCTTGTTCTCATTACTGGGTGCGCAGAAAGGTGGGCAACACTTCCTTTTGGACCTGCCTATGTCATCATATGGGGTTCTAATGTAAGTTTGACTATGTTGTTAGGTTGGGACGGATGTTTGGACCAACTTTTGTCCAATTTTTTTTGTAAATACACATGGTATTGATCATGAGGGCCCCCAACAAACTGCATGAGATCATCATTGCACATGTAGAGGCAGGGGAGAGCAAGAGCAGCATCGCAAAGGCCCTCAATGTCAACCACAGCACCATCTACAAGGCCATCAAGGCAAATGAGGAGCATGGCACTACCGACTACGTCAAGCCAAGTGGTAGGCCTGTCAAAGATGACAATGTAGAGGTTTCCCTTTGGGTTTGATGTGCTCGCCGCATTCGAGCTGAGCTGTGTGCAATAAAATTAGCCATTCTGTAAAGTCAGTAGTTTATTGGTTGTCCCTCTTGTATTCCACTGCAATCAATTATCTGGTAGTGCGCCTGCTGATACTAAGGTTCTGCTGTAGCTTTCTCCTTCTTCCTGTGTCTGAGGTCAGGAGAGTTGCTCTTTCTCTTGCTTGTTCTAGCCAAGAGAGGTGTCAAGGTTCTTCTGTCTTTGTCTGCCTCTTGTTTCTCCTTTTATACTCCCCTTTCTGCGGGCAAGCATGTTCGTGTGCATGACAAGTGCAAGCTTGTCCACAAGACCGGATACCTCTGGCTATCATGTAAAGGAATTAATATTACTTCCTCCGCAAGTATAGGCGTGGTTCCTCATGACAAGTGTGAGCTTGTCCATGGGACCGCACCCGCCAGTGGCTTTCAGGCAATAGAATTTATATTGCCTCTCTTGCAAACAAAGGTGTGCCTCTCTGGTGGCCGTGGACAAGCATGAGTTTGTCCACGGTACCGAACGTGTTTCCATCGAAGCGGAGGAACAAAGGAATATTGCCGTATCACATACGGTCACGGGTTGCGCCCATGACTCACAATATTCTACCGTATGCGGATGGATACAATACGTGATACAATATGTGGCGTATGTGTGTCTGTGCATTACATGTATGTGCGGTGTAGAGCCTATTCCACTACAACAAGAATGCCCTCATAGAGGCTGTCAGGACCGAGATTGGTGTCCAACCCCAACCAGTCTGTGAGGAACCTCTCCGGGATGTTCAATGTGCCTGAGTCCAGCATGAGGTCAATTGTGAGGATGGATCTAGGCTTGAAGAGCCTCGTAGTGCTCCAGATCCACCAGTTGACACCATTACACTGGGAAAATGCCTCAAAATGGCCCGGGTGATGCTCAATGAGCTTAAAAAGGAGGTAGCAGGCAAAGTCCTGATCTTCAGCGATGAGGACTTCCACCTCAACAAGCACCTCAACAGGAGGAACAACCACACCATTGCTGCCAATGGCAAGACTGTGGACCCTGCCAACAGGTTCCAGGGCCAGCCCAAATTCCCGCAAAAAGCCATGTTTTTTGGCTTTGTTGGGAGTGAGGGCAAAGCATTCCCTGGGGTGTGGATCAAAGGCACCATGAATGGGTGCATGTACAAGTCCATCCTGATCCACAATGTCTTCCTAGTCCTCGATGCCACATACAGCCAGGGTAACTACATTTGGGATGCAGGATGGAGCCTCCTGCCACACCAGCAAAGTCATGATGACCTACCTGAAGAACAAGTTGGGGTCCAAGGGGTTTTGGTCAAAGGGAATTTGACCTCCCAACTCCTACAACATGAACCCCTTGGACTACAGAGCATGGAACCACATTGACAAGAGGACCAACAACATGTACCACACATCTATTGATGCCATGAAGGCTGCTGTCAACAGGGAGTGGACCTCCATGAGCGCTGACTACATGCAGGCCACGTGTGCCAGGTTCCGGCACAAGTTGAAGGCCTGCATCGCCGCTGATGGTGGGGTCTTTGAAAAAGTGTAGGCCTGAGCTGTCAAGACTGTGGACTACATCAGTAGGTCCCTATTTCCCCCCACTTTTTCATGTGTTGTTACTTGTTCAAAAAAGGTCAAAATTTTATAAATTTTTGGATTTCTTGGTATATAAATAGGTGCAAATTATTCAAAGAAATGTGCTCTACCAATGTTATCTTATACCAAAAAGATCTACTTCCTTGCATTTGGCCTTACCAACCTCCTCTTTGGGCCCATTGCCCCTGCGACCATCCTCCAGAAGTAGGCCATCATGTACCTGCTCATGTAGTACTTGGCATGGTCAAATTTGGTGTAGCAGGTCCCAAGCATGTATGTAATACACAGTAAAAATTTGACATGTATTGGTCAATGGGTTCAACATCAGCAGGTCCATCAAGTTGGGCATTGGGAAGTGTTGCATGCTTTTCTGCACACCTGGTAGTTAAGTGGTTCATGTAGATATGACCCCCGAACTGACGCTTCAGTTACTGCGCCATCTGCAGAAAAGATATTGGCAAATGCTGTCCAAGTCAGAGCATCCATTGGTCAATGGTCATGCAGGTCAGATTTCAACAACCGTTGTATCCACTCTGTCCAATATTGAGGCTGATGCTAATTTCCTCAGCTCAAAAGCAGGGCTGATTTCTTCGTCAAAGAAAAGGAAGTATGTCAGTAGTATAGGACCACCCAATTTTGGGAGGAAATTCTAGAGTGTCCTCATTGTGACGCACGTGCGTCACAATGAGTCACAATTTCCTCCCAAAATTGGGTGGTCCTATACTACTCATATCTCATATCACAAATTTATATTTGTGATATGAAACACAGCTCTTATATTGTTAGTGTTACGGTTCTGAATTCGGCCAGTGATGACTACATTTAGTGATCTTGTATAAGTTGACAGAAAATATTGGTACCAGAAAGTGAGTAAGAATGCGAGGTTTACGCAACTGGACATGCAGTTCACGAAAGGGCTCTCCAGCCATAGGTTGGTCTCTATTTATACCCCTTGCTTTTCATAGTCAGAGCTGTTGACTATACTGGCCGCAATAGCTGTTATGATATTACATCCGGTGTGCATAATAGCCAGAGGTCTTTCCTCAAGTGAAGGCACATAGCGGCAATTGCGCACCATACACCTGCCTAATATGATATGTCATGTAAGATTATTCAGGAGATATCGTGTATTTCAAGTTAAACGCAGAGCACAGGTCTGTCTGACAGAGTCTCAGTTTCGGTTCTGCCCCCCTTCAAGTGAAAGGGCCAATATTTATACTGCAATGGTGGGGTCATTGCTTCCCTGGCCTTGAGCTCAGGGTGCCTCCCTTCCTCCCTCAGTGGGGTAGAATTTGCAACATAGTACGTTTGGCCATTGGAAGCAACAAATGGCTGGGCAATTCTTGTGTGCTGAAGCATATGGGAGGAGGCAGATGAGCTGCTTGGTGCTGGACTGGAGTACTATTGCCTATGGTATACTATAGTATTACTGATGAGACTTAATTCTACAAGGACATGAACGTGGAAAATCATGAAAAAGGAAAATTATTCACAGATATTACATGCAGTGTGCATAGTAGACCATTCAGTCATCTGTTCAATACGCACATGCCAGTAATTTCATATAATGTGTGTACTAGGGGAGTAACTTATACTAAACATAAAACCCTTCAACCATGGTAGCTTTGCCTCTAACAGAGATGACTGAGAGGGACTGACTGGAGTTCTTTTAAGACGACTCATGACATGAGACCAACACAGAGACTGTAGTAATTACAACAATACTAGATTCTTCTACTTGGAGGGGACACACAAGTTACCTTACAGGAATTAGAATGGTTAGACCAAACAAAATGTACGTGGCCAATCTACCCTGAAGGGGAATGGTTTCCTCCAACTCAACCACATCAGGGCAGGGAAAAAGAATTATGTTTAGGAAAGAACTGGCAGAGTGTGGCAAAGCAGGTTTTGCCACGATCCAGAAGATCAAGAAGCTGAGTCTTGTCAAACTAAAGGGAGTAGCCCTTTCAAGTCTAACCAAGTGATTGAGGATGTGTAGCAAATTCTCCCCTTTTGTAGCACCTGCTAATTCAGGTCCAAGTCGACAGCCGCCGGGAGTGCACCCCAGAGTGCTGTTAAAAGTCTTTCAGGACGAGTGGGTGTTCTGCCACCCATGCGATAATCAAGTTAAAACATATTGTACGACTGCATCCAGATGCTGCAGCAGTATTCAAAGTAGCCCCGTGCACAACAAAGCACTTGAGCTTGGCCTGAGAGGATTGTTGATGTGTTACAAGCAATACAAGGCAAGCGAGGGATGAATACAATATTGGGGCCTTTTTGGGGAGAAACTAAATCTGTTAGCAGCTCTGGATCTTGTGACGTAGCTCAGTCAGAAATGAGTCACTGCTGTGGAGTAGTTTGACAGTCTTTGGCTCTGCTTTTCACAGCACCGTTTTTGGGTTTACAATCCAAATGAAGATGTCAAAAGTTGTCCGTTCACACTGAACTAGCGCGTAATGAGCTTAACAGACACACACACACACGTACATATATAGACCTGTCGTGTCTGCCGCGAAAAGGACGAAAATCAGCCGCCACGATCAAAATCGGCCCCAAAAATGACGAATCAGCCGCGAAATCAGCCACACAGTCCAAGTCAAGGCTTCACTTGACCGGCACATGGGCGCAACGGACAGAGCTTGAAGGATGACGCCTTTGAAGCCAAACTTCCGATAAATGTTAATGTTTTCCTCATGAGAATGTACATAGCAATGAAACAAGGTGTAGCGCCATCTAGTGAGTGCCAATATTATGATTGCAATATTGATCGGGATTACTGCTTTTTGATAGCCACGCTTTAATTGCCAATCTGACCGCTGTCATATGATCGTGACCCGGACCGGCAATGGGGATGGGTGTGATGACCCCAAAATTTCAACTTGTTATTCTGGAGGCCCCAATTACTAATTCTGGTCCTCTCACATGCTGTGGCACTATGTACTAGTATATGACTCTACCATAGGAATATTTTGCTTTTCTGGCCGCAAATGTAATTATCTTCCTGAAAGAGTTAATTCAGGTCCAAGTCGACAACTACCGGGAGCGCTCCCGAGGGTGCTGCTAGCTCTTTCAGGACCAAACCTACATTTGCAACCAGAAAAACAAAATATTGCCAAATGCCAACGTCCATTTGGCAAACCTATGTCCCTATCGTTGCTCTGTTGACTCCGGTCGCTCCAATCTGGTTGCAGGTTCGACATTTCGGTGACCGAATTATTATTCAGACAGCGCTTGACAGCGTCGAGGGCGTGACAGCCCCGACTCTTTCTGGTGTTGTATCCGCAACGTTGCTTACCGAAGAAATAAACCGTGTTGAATGAGCCATTGGAAAAAATACAGTTATGTGATGCGTTGAGTTACTTATGGATTGGACTTGTATATACAACCCTAGGGCAACGCAGCCCTCTTAAACTGGAGTTGTCAAACCCCTCGTGTCATTGATGCCAGGAAATAGTTGACGGAAATTACCATTAAAATCACTTGACAGAGATGCTGATTTTCATCGCATCTCTCAATTCTACGTTGCACACTTGACCTCCTCGCTTTTTACGCGTTGTCAGCCTTGCTGCGTGTGTGTGTGTGTTTTGGGGGGGGGAGATCGAGGGAATGGGATGCGTATGTCTGCGTTTGGGGATGGGGGGGATGGGGTGCGTGTGTGTGTTCGCGCAGCCCACGACCATGCAGTTCTGTTGACTCCGGACAGACCCATGCACGCGCAGTCGTCCTGTAATGGGGCCAATAACTGTGCTGTCACGTAAAACTTTCTATCCATGTAGGCCGATGACGAGTCGATCAGAGTTCCTCTCATACTACAGGAAGTGATCTGTGGCAGCTGAGAGTTGCTGTCGCTTGGTTGGACAGAAACCACAGCCACGTCTGGCGCTGTCATATCTGACAGGGCTTTGAAATCGTCGCGTGGGACTCTGGAGGAGCGTCCTCACCGGCACCGAGATCAAGGGAAGACAAAACTCGTACCTGACGTTACCTCCAAGAACAAATTGGTACAGTGCGCATGGACGAATTAGTTGTCTGGCAACTGCCAGACAGAGGTGAAACGAAGCTTTCAAGTCCGCACAGCGGAAATGTTACCTCGTCTGGCTCAGTCGGAAAGGAGAAATATACATTGGCAGCCCTGCGCGGCCGTGGACATTCCCTAGAAGACAGAGTCAGGAGTAGCAACAGCACTAGATTGGGTATGACAGTGTTGAAATATAATTGTTCAAGAACCTCCCAGAAGAAACAATCCTTACAGCGCTGTGCGAGTTGTTATGTTTTGTACGCAACATTTTCGTCATGAGGTGGGCCAAAACTCTACCTGGTTCTGCGCTGTTGCGCATTGCGGCCAAGACCCCTGCGCTGAGTGGGACTTAGCATGACTTCCTCTGATCTAAGTCTTCATCATATTTTACGTGGTCAAAAATATCACCACACAAAATATCATTCTGCCGGGACAGACTCATCACCTCATCAATGCGACCCATCAAGATGAATTTAATGATGTCTGCGGGTTTCGGGAGGTGCCTTCAAACTATGAAATTGACGACTGATTCTCAGCAGACCCACATGCAAGGTGAACGAACTCCTCGTGTTCGGGGCCACAGAACTGACACCTGTCTGTAATGGCCTCTTGAAGCTGAGATCTGTGATAACTGAGAAAATTATGCTCAGTCAGGGCTCGGATATTCCTACTCAACCTACCGCAGCCCAGCGTGAAGGCCTTCCATCCAACAGAACCTGGACTAGAAAGCCACGTTTTAGTTTGCCGATGCGACGAATGTAAATTTAGTCCAGTTTTGCTGAAATTTAACATGTGGACACACAAAGATGAGCTCTATAACTTCTATGTAGTTTAATTGACCAGAAAAAGTCATTTTCGCCGTCGCCGCCGATCGCCAGTGTGGCCGCCGGGCAGCAGCGATGGCGATCGGCGCCAACGGCGGAAAATCGATCTTGTGCTGTTGCTATGACAATTGTGAGTGGCAACTTCTGGCTACCATCAACAAACAACATCCTGGAGGAAACCCTCAGGTGGCGCTTCCAATCATGACAAACAATGCAAACGACATAGGTATATTATCGTCTGCCTCTGTCACCCCAGGGCTTGTTGACAGCTGGAGCAGCTGGAGCAGCTGGAGCAGCTGGAGCAGCTGGAGCAGCTGGAGCAGCTGGAGCAGCTGGAGCAGCTGGAGCAGCTGG
>JAAUXU010086904.1_pt1 | contig 10883 bp, 16 predicted proteins | sample 7278151 | NCBI WGS metagenome assembly JAAUXU01 (sample SAMN14350113, study PRJNA611818) | marine sediment metagenome | isolation source: surface marine sediment (1.8m) | place: French Polynesia: Moorea | collected 2018-08 | reverse complement strand
GGGACACAATGTTGAGTACACAGGGTCAATGTCAAGGCTGCCCATTTTGGTGCTAGAATGCTCAAAAGGAAGCCACCTGGAGAGGAGGGCATGCCAAACAGGACTGAAATTTGGCTTTTTTGAGGGGGTAAGAGTGAATGAAATGGACTGAATTTTTCATGGCACAATCCCAACCCCTCGGCCCATCATTTCCACTTGGTTTCATTCCTAGGGTCCTCCGTCACCATGTGCAAGCACTCAAAAACCCCATGTCCGGGTTGAGAGGTTGCTATGTTCTGTGAAGCTGCAAAAAGAGAGCGACAGGGTGACACTTTGACATGTAAACAAAACTCATTGACGACGTCGGGAAATCTCGATCTGAATTGTCATATTTGCTCCTGCTGAGGCTGATCTTGGCTTGGCCGAACTGTCTTCCCTTGCCAATGCTGGGGACGATCAGGACTGGTGTTGGGTAAAAAGGCGGGAGGGGGGGGGACAAAGACAGTTTCTCAAGAAGAAAACTATCTAAGAACTCACTTTGTTGTTGGCTACAGACGTCTCAGATGGCCTGATGTCCTTTCTTCTTCTTCTTCAGGTTATCATGAAGTGCAAGATTATTTGCACACCCGAGCCGGATGTGACGTGGTATAAGGGTGGCACCGACATCACCAAGGATCCTCGCGTCAAAGTGTACAAAGACCCCTCAGGGTGCGACTGCCTCTCAATCAATAGCGTCTCTAGAGGCATGGCGGACGAGTTCGCCGTCGTTGCTGTCAACGACATGGGCCAGGCCGAGAGCAAGTGCAAGCTCAAGGTCAACAGTAAGTACTCGGGGGGTGGGGGTCCACATCAAAATATACGCTGTGGTGATATTTTCGGCACATTTTGCACGGTTGTGAGGAGGATTTGAACGATTTCAAGCCTAGCAGTTGATGGTTAAAACCATCAACCATCAATGGACACAACGGTTCATTATTTTTGGCGTCAACTTGGTCTGACCTGTGTACCGATTCCTGGTTTGGGGGTACAATATCATGTGACCCCCTAGTATGTCAATAGTCTTGTGTAAGCTTCGGCAGAGAAGGCGTCACGACAAGAGCCTGCTGTACGTGCAATCTCTTTTTCTTCTCAGCGAAACCTGTGTGCGACGACCTCGACGACGTGGAGGCCGTGGAAGCCGATGACTGCACGTTCGCCATTCAGTGCGATGGCGATCCCAAGCCTGTGTGCAAGTGGACCAAGGACGGAAAGGCGATCGAGGCCAAAGAAGGAAAGATTGAAATATCCGAGAACAGCGGCATCTACAAGCTGACCATCAAGAGTCTTAACATGGACGACAAGGGCAAATACGGCGCAGAGTTCACAAACAGGGCGGGCGAGAAAAAAGTGGCAGCCAATCTCAACGTGCTCTGTGAGTAGTAAAACTTTTTCGTTCAGGGTTCGTGTTTTACAAAGTTACTAAGTCAATCCGTCACGTTTGCGCAGCTCAAGACGAACTAAAGATTCCAAAGTGCCTGGAGGACCTGAAAGACAAAAATGCCAATAAAGGATCCAAGACGTTTTTCCATTTGAAAATTCGAGGCGAGCCCACGCCTGACGTCAAATGGTGAGTGAAAGTTCTAATGAACTTTTTTCTTTCACTTTAAAGTAGAGGTTCTATCCTTCGCAAAGACTTTTCCTCTACGTCCAAGTACGTCAAACTTTGCCCTACTGGAATAATGGGTGCGTTTTATGTAGATTGCTCGTAGTCCTTGCGGTAAGTAAATTCCACGGGGGTGACTTCACTTTTTGTGCCTCACTGGAGCATTTTGAGGTGAAATTGTGATGTGAAACAGGTAGATGTGATACTTGGGCACAACGTTGGGTACATAGGTTCAAGATAGAGGCTGACCATTTTGATGCTACAGTCCTCGTACGGAAGGAAAGGGGAGAGGGAGGTATGCCAAATACACTGGATTTTTAGCTTTTTCGGGGGATTGAAGTTATTAAAAATGGCTGAAAATGTTGTGGGAGACTCCTGCCCCCCTGGCATGGTGCATAAACATGCAAGAATCATTTGCTTGTGGGGAGAGGCTGCAAGGTTCCGTGACAATATTATGCTCTGTGGAGGTGGCGATTTTTCATTCCACATGGGTAACGAGCATACCACACACAGACTAGACAGGGAACAATAGTCCATTTCACGCTTCAAGACCCTTTCAAAGACACCCAGATTGTCGTTGCGTTCGGGCACCGTGAGATCATAGCCCTCTGCCGCACGAACGTTGCTGACCAGATTGGCCCTTCAGTGCTGCCAGCACTGACAGAGAGAAGGCTCCTCGTTCGTCCTCGCAGTGTTCAAACTGTTGCACTTTTGATCTGATTTGTCTTTTCACGGAACCTTTTCATGCCTCCCTCTTCAGCTGGCTTCCTTTTGAGCACTGTAGTGTCCAAATGACAGTCAGAACATTGAACCTCTGTACTCAACATTGTGCTCACATCTACATGTCGCAAGTATCACATCTACATGTTCCACCCCAAACTTCCACCACAGCATGTTCCAATACAGTGCATGAAGTAAATTCACTCCTGCGGAAATTATTTTCAGCCAGGACTGTACAGCCCCTGCAGATCACTGTTCAACAGTGGTGCAAATTAAACCGTCCGTCACTCTGGAGGAAAGATATATGGTGTGCAAATTTGGAAAGAAATATAGTCCAACATTCGTGCTTCTACACGAAATAAACTTTTTCTTCAGTGCCTTCCATATTCAATGTTCTTCAAAAGTAAAATAAATGCAAGCCGCTAGGACCTCAAGCTTTTGAACAATAGACAGAGGGTCCATGTCAAAGCTGCAATATGAAAAAAACGACACTGCCAATGGTGCTTCAGTGTATACTTCCTGGCTATGTAGTGAAATACAAAGCATAGGGTGCCAGGTGAAGTCCAAACTTTAAACAAATATCTCGGAATGCATCTCGAAATCCAATGTCATCTTCCCAAAAGTTTTGGGAAGTACTTTTGGGAAGAGACATCTAAGATATATACTTTTGGGAAGAGATATCTAAGATATATACTTGTGGGAAGAGGACATCCATAAGATTCTTCTCCTAGATCATTCAGTTCATGAACGTCGCAAATCAGGACAGCAGAGAAACCTAAGTCTATTATTATTCATGAAACTGAAGAGTTTCATGTTGAAATCCAGCCCGAACATGCTTCAGTTCGGTGAATGTAATCACTTTCTCTTCCCAAATAACTTATGGCAAGGAATGCTCATCGCCCCCTCAACTGTACTGTCTGTGCTATCTGATTTCCAGGTACATGAACGATAAAGAAGTGACGGACGGAGGCAAGTTCAAGTTGTCTTGCAAGGATTTTGTCTATCGCTTGGACATAGCTGAGGTAGACGAAGACATGGCTGGAAAGATCAAAGTGGTGGCCACCAACGAGAATGGCAAAGATGAGAGAGAGGTGGGTATATAAATCCCCGGACGGAGAGACGGGTACACGATTGTTCAGCAGAAGATGTGTTCAAAACTTTGCATCATTCGGTGTTGCTAGGCTTCCTTGGGGGTCTTGTTCGAGCCTGAGCTACAAAAGATGGGCGAGTTTAAGGTCGGCCCTGGCGAGGAGGCCAAAGTGGTGTGCAGAGTCAAGGCTTCTCCAGATCCTGATATCTTCTGGGCAAAAGTTGGAGAAGACGGAAAGCTGGAGAAAGTCGACATCAAGGCAGATCCAAAGTGGCAAAGGTAGGGAATAATTGTTGCGGAGCAGTGAAAACTGTGAGTTCTGAGTTGGTGTCGACTAAGGGACTTAACGAAAGTTAAAACTTCTTTTCCGGGAAAATGAAACCTATGGGGAAGAATTCTCGATGATTTCAAGAAATTCCAGAAACTTGGGCATCATTTTCCCTCAACATATTGTACGTGCACTGTAAAATTGTAGCCTATTCAGTAAGAAAGGTGTCGGGAATTTGAACAACTATTCGGTGAGCATCGTTGCGGCCGGCGAGATCGTTGCTGTAATGACGATCATCGAGTTGGGTCGATTCAAAACAAAAAAACTCGACGCCACTCGTAAAGACGAATGTGAAGTGCAGAATAAATCACGAAGAATCTAACGAACTGTATTGGTGAAGTTGTTTCAGGTTCATGCTGAGTTTCAGAGTGCGGAGATTGCTTACATTGTAGGAAATACAGTACTGCAGTAACAAAGACAACTTCATTCTGCTTGGATCTTTCATTGTATTCTTTGCTGTTTCTGAAGTTTGCAACTCCAAAACCCGGATTGAATTTTCCGTGTTCAGCAGAGAGCCTTATTTATCTATTAAACCGATAGCGGATTTTATGCATAAACAAATCCATTCTGACAAATTTGCTCCATCAAACGGATCTCTCTTTCTACCGACGCTCTATCAACGGGAGTTCGCCACAATTGCAAATTTATAAGCAAGTTTTCAATGTGTAAAAAAAGCAATTTAACAGTTATAGGTTCCGGCCATTTTTGATGGGATCTTGCCACTTTGATTCACGTGGACATCTACTTGTCTGATACTTCGTCTTTCTAAACATTGCGACATGACTGCATTTATGTGATGGCTGAGTTTTTCTTTGCTAGATGCACCCTCTCTATGGAGAAGGACGGTGCTTGGGAGGTCCACACTCTCACCATCAAGGACGTCGTCCTGGAGGACGCCGGCTGCTTTGAGGTCAGCGCCAAGAACCGCGTGGGCAAGGCAGTCATTCAAGGGTCTCTCGTCGTCGTGACTGAGCCCCCAAGGTTCCCGAAGCCGTTGGAAGACAAAACGACGAAGCTTGGTCAAACCGAGGTGAGCTGAAATGAGACCCAAGCTGTGCACATGTCAGAAGTATTTATTACTTGTCTTTACGCAATTTAAGTTATGAGTGACTTTTAAAAATGACGCCTTACCTATAGCTTGAAGTACGTTCTGGTAGTTCGTGGCACCTAGGTTGTGATTCTTTGACAGGTGTTTGAGGTTGTGGTTGGTGGCGTGCCGAAACCACAAGTTCAATGGATGAAAGGCGAGAAGGAATTGAAGAAAGGCAAACGCTTGCTCTTCGAGGAGGAGCCCATGGACCACGGACTTGTCAAATACAAGCTCACCATCAAAGACATCGACATGAAGGACTTTGGAGAGGTAGGAAAGTGAACAAAACATCTTTGGTGAGTGTCTCTAAGCGTTTTTTTTTTCATGTTTCTTTGGCACTCGGCTCAGATCTCCTTGGTTGCCCAAAACATGGTGGGCGAGAGCGCATCTCAGTGCATCTTTCAAATAATACCGGTGAAGCCGACCATCGAGGCAGATTTTCCACAAATGCAGGAGCTGGCGGAAGGAAAGGATTTCGTCCTCTCTGCAAAGGTATAGACTGCATTACAGGTACCTCTTTTCCTGTCTCCTCACACATTCTGCATTTGCTGCAAAATTGTTCACACTTTACACATATTGGGGAAGATTGGACAAACCGATTGATCTGCTCGCTGGCAGTTATCTGGCAACCTCACCAACATCTCATAATACGCAGAAACTGCGCTTTTCTCGATTTGCTGTAGTTGTTGTTGCGGTGACAATTCCCCTCGGTACGGTACAGAGGGATTATTTGTTTAACACAAAGGGAGCCATATTATTATTAGCTCGAGCAAATTTCGGTTACCCCACAGTAGAGGGCACGTTGCGAGAGCATGACCCCACTAGAGCGCACGATGTACATCACAGCTACTGACAGAGCGCAAATTGGAGAGCTCCACGATAGGGATGCGTCGAGTCGAGCCTCACACAGTCCAAGTCAGGTCCGAGTTGAGGCCGAGTCCATACTATATGCACCAATTATGATGAAAATTCATGTCTTTAATGTGAAACGAGACGACGTTATGTTCAAGTGTGTCTCAAGGGTAACGAGGCAAGCAGCATCTGCAATGAAACCTTTGTTGACTTTTTTAATGCTGAAGAGGCTGCACAAAAAGTTTGGAAATGCGCTCAGTGTAGGTCGACAGGAAACAGATCAGTATGCATGGATCTTCTTCAACCAACCTGCTTCTTTTCTTCGATGATAATATCAGTTGCCGAAAAAGCAGTCTTTTGCTAGGTACAGAGCTTGCTGGTGTAGACCGACATTTGATGACCAGCCAGCCCAAACAGTAGTGGAAATCTTCTGCACGAAAGTTTGGGTTGGCTCAACTCAACTCGATTATTTGGCCTTAAGTCTCGTGAGCCTCCCCAAATTGGTGTCGAGCCCTCCAGTCCGAGCCAACCTCGAGCACGATAACGTTTTTATTTACTAGCTTTGACCAGTTAAATAGAGCCCTACTAGGTCTTCCAACTGCAGCTACTACTTTACCGCACGCTGCGAATACTATATAATGCGCTGCGTTCTTTACAGACGGCAAATAGTTGGGCTCAATTTTTTGCCTTCCTGTCACCCCTTAGGCAATTTAGCCCAGGGGTAGAGCGACTGGTCATCACTCAGGTGGGTGTGGGTTCCACTCTGACCACTTCCCTCGACTTCCTCGAGACTAATAGTCTCAATTTCTATTTTTATTCTAGTTCTATGTTTTAGGGCTTTTTAGGCTCTCAAACGGTAAATAAAAACGGGCTCTCAACTATAAAATGGGCATTAAACTACAAACGGACAGCTGGGCAAGGCCTTAGCGCCCTCTTTGGATTCTGCCGCTGTCGGGCCTTGACGACCCCCCTTCCTTTCGGAAGCTTTTATGTTTTGACTTGCTACCTCCACTGACATCACACATGCTCCCCTGCCTTCTTTTCTGATCCTTGCCTTTTTTCCAATCGGTGAGTGGAAAAAGACTGCCGAAAAAGACAAGCAGGGGCAGAAGAAATGCACGTCTGGACCAGCTTCAACCAGCTGTTTCGCTGCTGATTTCCAGCTTTTGCGTGGCCCATCTCCAGCTTTTAGCGCGAAGCCCGTGATGAGCATGAAACGCACGATGGGAGACACGGTCCATAAGTGTGTCTACACGGATGGACACACACGTAAAAGTATATATTTTTTATGTCGTTCGTACCCAACATAGTGGTCACCGAGTAAGCGCTATTATGACCTACCGTGGAACACCCACTGTATTTGGTGCACACTGTGCTTTGGTATGAGCAGTTCGTGCCAATGAGACGGGAAAAGTTCCGACCTCCAACTATCACATATCACTGACACGTAGATATACGAAAATTATGCAATTTTTTTCTCTAAGAATTGTCAGTCCTGAAACACTTCTCACATATTGCTCGTGAAAAAAGGGGTTCAGGGTTAGTTGTCTGTCGGGTTCTTTTAGGAGTAAGAGGTATGTGTATGTCAGAATTGGAACAAGTACACTGCGTTCTCGTTTGATAGGCAAGGGCATAATTTTTAGATATTTCATGACTGAGTGAATGTAATGAGCTGACATTTGGATCATGAAGGTCTCTCCACATGAGCAACGGATTCATGACACTTTCAGACATGATTTCCAGTCTAGACTTTGCTAGAACTAGGCTTCCCAGTTAAGCCCTGTTCTTTTTTGATAAGTAGTCTCTGTGGTAGGAGTCTTGTTATGTAGTAAAAGTATCTCCGATTGAGCTGACATTTTAGGTCAAGGTAGTAGACATATAGAGCTGGACTCGCTGAAAATTTGAGCTCAAAGCTCCGACATTTGGGATGGTTGGGATTGGATGAGTGTACACCTTGTCAGGCTCCTCAGCATTTACACTGCACTGTGCATCAGCAGCTTCAAAATTGCCCCCAAGATTATTACCCAAATGTTGGAGTAACCTGTAACCTTCCCTGGGTAAATAGACAACTCCATGCCAAATTGAGTCTAGATTGATGGAGTGGTTTGGCCGCGCATAGAGAACAAACGGTCTATTTTACATGTGGTGAGGATAGATGGCGAGATGCTGAAATGATCCTATTTTTAGACAACGCGACCGCAAACTTAAATTGCTATTAAGCTAAAGCTTGGAACCTCTTGAAAACATGTTATCTCGCAATTTTCAGCATCTCAGTTGATTTTTCAAAGACTCTATCAAGGATTGATATCTAGAGAGACATGAACTGCCCTTTTCAAGTAGTGTAACAAGTAAGTCATCACTGCGAGCCATTAGCCCCCCTCTTTGATCTTTCGGCCGAAAGCCCAACAACTTTGACCTTACACACTGAGCATCTTGACTTGTCGCATAACACATAGCTATGACCCATGACTTCTGATCTTGAATCCAGGTCGATGGCTCACCCCCGCCCACGGCCATATGGCTATGCGACGGTGAGCCAGTCGTTGCCGACGGACAGCGGATCGTCATTACAGAGGAGGAGGCCGATGACGGATGTGGCATCGTCACCACGCTCAGAATTATTGATGTGGGCGACGACGACGCCGGCAAGTATACGTTGCTCGTCAAGAATTCTGCTGGCGAGACCCGCGCAGAGTCGCTCTTGGACGTCGCCGGCAAGCCGAGGCCGCCCAAAGTGGTGAAGGAACTGGACCCCAAGGACTTGACAGTGGCCGGCAGAAAGGAGCTACGGCTGCAGTGTAAGATTGTAGGACAGCCTATGCCCACAATCAAATGGCTCCGCGATGGCAACGAGATCAAGGTGAGGACTTCGGTCTTGATTCAGGGTACAGTGTTGATGATGATGAACCCTCTCAAATTATTACTGATAGCAATAACTTCAGACCAAAATTTTCACTAATAGTTAAGAAGAGTCATGGCATAATTGAATACATAATAATTACTTTTTTGATAAATCCTAGTCTCATGCCCATAGAAATGTGTGACGTGAAATATAGGTCATGAACAAAAGTAAAACCATTTCTTTTAACTGTAGGTCCGCAAAGGAGTCATCATCTCCTGCGATTCAGGGGGCAACGCCATGTTGGTGATTGAGAAGGCGGAAGTGACTGACGCGGGCGTGTACACCGCCGTTGGCACTAACGACTCTGGCTCAGCAGAAACTGGCTGCACCGTGACGATCACCCAGCCTCTGGAGGAGCCCAAGTTCACTTCGCTGCTTCGATCTGCCAAGGCTGTTGAGGGATCACCGGTTAAACTCGAAGGAAAAGTCGCCGGACACCCTATGCCTAAGATGAGGTAAGCTTAGGTAGATTTTTCACCATTTTTTTTATGAATTACGAATTTGGAACAGAGTAAGGATGACTTAGATTAGGTGCACTGCACCGACACACAACATGCAACTGATATTGATCGGCACTAGTAGCTCATGCGTGGCCTAAAGGCTTGACACCCTTTTAGTTTCCTGTCTTTTACTCCTTTTCTACGTACACCATGCGTAGGTGGCTTAAGAATGATCAAGAGTTCATTCCTGACGGTCAACGTGTGAAAGCCTTCGAGAATCCAGACGGCAGTTTCGGGCTAGTGTTTGAAACGACAGAGGCCGCTGACAAGGGGGCCTACACAGCGGTGGCATTCAACGAGGCGGGCGAGGAGGCGCGATCAACCGGCCATGTGGCCATTCGGGCGCGGATGAAGGAAGGCGTGGAGAAGGCGCTTCCGGCATTCACCCGGCCCCTGGGCGACGTGGCTGTCGACGAGGGGCAGAGGCTGAGGATCACCACGCCGGTTAAAGGCAATCCCGTGCCCACTTTCTCGTGGACCAAGGAGGGAAAACCCATCGATGCTGACAGGGTCCATTTCTTCAGTGACGGGGAACTGGTCAGTTCGCACTTTTACTCGTATATCTTGCAGCACAATTTTTAGCTATTTATTGGGTGTGGAAAAGGAAGCACTTTATTCTTCTCATTTTACCTTATGACACTCGCTGCGCCGCACTCTGCTCGTCTCATGAAAGACATTCGTGGAATAAAGTGCATCCTTATTCTACTCATGCTGGAATGCCCATTCTGCTCATGAAAAAAAAAGGTTGATTACTAAATGTCTGGTTGAGAAAGTCAATTGTAGCTTAAAGAATCTGTCATCACCTGAAACCCTACGTTGGGAAAGAAGTCGTCCATAGATTTGAGTCCAACAATGTACCCTTATTGGACGCTGGAACTGGACAGCACAATTTCAGTTTATGTCCGTAAAGTCCAAGTCGGGTACATGTAACGTTGGCGTTACAGCATGCGTCGCTATTATATTCTTAAAACCAGTCCACGACAGATCAAGTAACCTTGCGCACTCCGCTCGTGTACCAATGTGTGCGTTTTCATATACGTAGTGCAGACCGACCAATTCTGAAGCAAAATGTTCATGTCACTCGCAGTTTCTTCCTGTTTCCTTGGACTTGACTCAGTGATACAATTTTTTTTTCTTATTTGCTGCCGTAGATTGGAATGGAGATAGCACATGCGCGAATGGAAGATGCTGGCAAATACGAGTGCCACTTGACGAACGAGGTCGGCACCGTGACCGGCGAGTGCAACGTCACCGTCCACAAGATCTTCGCGCCCCCATTCTTTTCTCGACACCTGGCTGACGTGCAGCAGCTGCCTGAGTGCGACGCAAGATTTGTATGCGAGGTGGGCTGCAATCCCAAGCCAGACATAATGTGGTTACACAATGGGAAACCCATTGAGGAAGGTCCCAAGTATAAAATCAAGAACAACGGCAACACCCGCATGCTCGTCGTCAAGAGGCTAAGCGACGAGGACGCCGGAGAATACAAATGTGTAGCCAAGAACCGGGAGGGAGAGGCTGAAAGTGTGGCCAAGTTAGAGGTAAGCAGCTGTGTCTTACGTATTAATCATTCTACTTTTGCATCCAGCTTTTCTAGTGTTTTTGTCCTTACGATATTAACTCACGTGAGTGACCAGGACAATTTAACTCAAATCTAGAGTAGAGTACTCTCACGCCGTTTCTTAAGGTTACTTGCCACTGGGCTCGATTCGGTGACTGGGCTGACCGCAAGCAAATTCTTAGACTAAGCGTGCGATTCAGAGCGAGTACACTAGATCTT
>JAAUXU010065067.1_pt1 | contig 10886 bp, 10 predicted proteins | sample 7278151 | NCBI WGS metagenome assembly JAAUXU01 (sample SAMN14350113, study PRJNA611818) | marine sediment metagenome | isolation source: surface marine sediment (1.8m) | place: French Polynesia: Moorea | collected 2018-08 | reverse complement strand
GCCCCCTGAAAAAGCCAAATTTTCAGCCTCTTTGGCGTGCCTCCCTCTCCAGTTGGTCTTGTTTTGAGCACTCTAGCACCAAAATGGGCAGCCCCGACAATGAACCCCTGTACTGAACATTGTACCAGAGTATCACATCTACGTGTTTCACATCAAAATTCCATCTCAAAATGTCCCAGTGTAGCGCATGAGGTGTAGTCATGCCCATGGCTAATCTTTACGCCAAGGACTGTATGTAGCTGTCAGAGACTCAACGAGGAACAATGATTGCTGGTCTTGTTTGAATTTTTTGAGGCTACTCCAAGGTAGATCTATTTCCCATGAAATCAAAGGAGCTGTCGACTGTTTTACCCCTTCCGTTGTGCCTGTGAGGTTTTGAAATTTTGGGTAAAAATGACAAAGAGCGCGACAACGTTGATATGTGTAATAGCTGACAGATCTGTTGATAAAGAGCGCAAGAGTTGTGAGTGTTGACCCGCGTATTACTTCGGTTGATACGTGCATTAAAGTGGAAAAGTGCTGAAAGTAACTAGCCATTATCACCTGTCAATGCTGGCCTCTCAGTCATCATTACCTTTCAATAATTATGTGACAGTCGTCATTAGCATTCGTTCTCGTCATTATGCGTATTTGCGGTAGCAGATACATCTGGACTTAGGGCGACTTTGCCAACCACACGGCTGACATAGCCCAGGCTTATATCCAACGCCAGTGGGGATCCACAGGGTTCTAATCTAAGGAAGTCTGGCCATTAAATTCCCCAAACATAAACTCTTTTGGATTTCAGCTCGTGGAAATAAGTGGAAATGAAAAAACGCAAGTGTACTGATAGTACAGCGTTGTACTCTAATGTATTGGGGTCAAATTTTAGATATGAAGCCTTATTTATAACCATTGTGCTATTATGACTTTTTGACATCAACATGTCCAACTTCGTCGAGAACAATGTGCAAGTAATCACAGTAACCCAATCAGATTAATCCACAAAGAATTTCTGGCCATCGGTTAGATCATGAGGCGCAGATAGTAACTTTATATCTCCGCTGCGTATTGTAGCACTATATTTCTGCGAGGCCTGACAGGGCCTCAGGAGATCATCAGCCCTCAGGCAGTCAACGACATAAGAGGGAAATCTAGTGCACATACGCAGCGGTAACTAACACCAAGGGGTTTCTGAATACTTCCCAACTGTCACAGAGACAGTGCAGGTCTTATAGGGACAAGGACAAGCAGGCCTACACCATCAAGTTCAAAACTGCTTCCCTGAGCAATGTTGCATTGAATTTAGAGAACCATGTCAGATGACTTATGCAGAAATTGCCTGTGATTTTGGAGTTTTGCAAATGGAAATTGACGTGGCCGGGAAATATAAATTTATATTTCCCGGCCTTGATCAATAGGAGGAAAATATAGGGAAAATATAAATCCTACCCAAGCATAAAAATTGGGAAGTATCAGAAACCTATGGCGTTAAATCTAGTAACTGCAGATCATGGGTTACGAAATATTGCACCATGCCAAACCATTCCAAATGTGCCATGGCCCCAGTTGGTGCTGGACAGTTGGTGGCACCATTTTTTATCAGCTTTTTCTTTGAAAGCAGACCCTTATGCAAGCTGAGACCAAACTGCAAAGACATGACAAAAAGCGCTCTCCTACGTCTGCGTTGCCCGGCCAGATGCCCCCACGATCAACCTGGTTGTAGAGCAGACGTCGGTCATTTGGGATCGCGGTTTTGTTGTTATGCTTCTACCCATGGAATATTTGGGCAAAAATTCTCATGAAAAGAAGGTAGGATCTAATGTAGTGGTGACCGTGAGTAACGTTTAGTAGGGGCAACTGGAGTGCAAACACGATAGGGAAAGGTTGTGATCGTGTGCACCAAGAGACAGAAGATGTATGACGTCAAGTTCGTGACTGCTCATTTTGAGCCACAGCGCTCAAAGAGCAGTCCTACTGAGGAGAGCGCAGCAGACTGGGTCATTCTAAAGGGCTTCCCTGGTGAGCAGAGTGAACAAAAACATCCCATGGTTTGCATTTCAAAAATGGACAAGAAGAACAGGACTAAATGGACCGACCTTTTCTGGTGCACTCAAACACCAAGCAATGATTTGAACTTGAAGGAAACCATTTGCTTACTGATAGCTTCTGGTACTCGACTGTCGTTCTATAGCTGGAGACAGTGGTGACATCTGGGGCAAAAGTTCAAACTACTTCAGCGTCACCTGGGAGTCATCTTTATTCTCTCCTACTTTTTGCTCCATTCTAGGACAGCCAGCCAGCCCGAGACTATAACAGAGCTATTCACGACGCAGCGTCCTCCAGCGTCCTAATGAAGGCTTGACTTCGCACTCAGTACAACGCGTACTCTCCTCCCGACGGAAACAATGGGGTTGTTACCGTGGCAACCCTTGCCACCTTCGTGGGTGATCGGAGCATCAAGACCAAGTATCATGCGGTAGGGGCATTTTTTCCACTGGCAAGCCAGGCTCCACAGATTTTTCCATGTGTATGGCGGAAAAAGTGATTAAAATTAAGAATTATCAACGTTTAATTCATGGAAAGTCTCAGGCAGCCATATTGCCCCCTCCTCCAAATGGCAGCAATGCTTTATGTAGTCTAAGCAGTCGCAGAAACAGCAGCTGGCAGCAATGAAGGTAACATTCTCCATTCTGGCATCATAGCCTGTGATATAAGGAGTCCCCATTTAGCCTTCCACAGCAGATCCTGCGGAGCGTGCAGGACTACAAAGCCTTTACCCCCTACATAAGGATGTGAAGCATGCGGCATTATGAAGTAGGAAATACTAGTTGACAAAATTTTCTACACAATCTCAGATATTACAAGGGACACGAAGGGTAGGAAGGATGCCAGGTGAACAAATTTGCTACTCACTTTTGATGAAGTAAACAAATGACCGTTGATTTGTAACATTAATCTCTGCAATCCCATCGATTAAAGCATAGGGACATTTTTACCACCCAGCAATCCGTTAGGCTTGTGTGAAGCGTAAAATGTTCGAAAGTGCAATGAAGATTGGAGTACGAAGATTTAAGTACAACAGTATTGCCTGTGTTGCTGCACCCTGTCTTTGCGCCCCATTGACAGCTGACAATCTGCAAGAGGTTACAAGTCTGCATACACAGCCTGAGGTTGCCACCTCTCCTTTTAGCCTCTTCAGATAACACCACACACCACTGAAACTCAGTTATTAGGTTAAACGAATATGGCCGCACGAACTGTGACCGCAGGGACCCTATGTTGGAGCTCCTGATTAAACAAAGACAATTTTACTTTAAAAAAAACCTTTATATCTTTGGAAAAACATTTGTATACAAAGAGTACAAGTATACAACGCTTGTCTCTCAATCCTCGCATGAAAATCTTAATAGGTAACGTGGTGTCTTTGGGCACAGAAGTCCAAGTGTCCTTCACAGCATGTAAAGTGGCAAAAAGATCGGTTTTTTGTAGGACCAGAAAGGCCACAGAAAAGCTTCAACACATCCCGCCAAACCAAAGCCTGGCTCTTTTCACCGGGGATGCTGGAATCAAAGATGATAAAGCTTCCATACAAGCCGCTGGGCAGGGTTGTACAAAGCTTTAGCCAGTCACAATTCTCTATACTACAATACTTATGCACTATGACTAAAAATTGCCTCAACTTGGCGCGTCCCTGGCTTGTAGCAGCCATCACAGTAACTCGAGTGTGACTTCGTTTTGTTTTTCCAGGAAGGCACGTGTCAGCCCATCCAAATGCTGCACTAAAGATAGAGGAGAACATTTTGGCGAACGAAGACTCATTTTTATATCATTCCCTTTCCTTCGAGGGGGCAGTAGTTTTGTGTCATACTATAGGTTGGGTACTATTGTTCAGTACTGTAGGTTAAAACTCATATAACGCCCTGTAACACGCCCTATAACTGATGTAACGTTCCTGCCTTTTCTGTGAAGAGGAACGCAAGGAGTTCAGGCAGGTGAGAGAGTTCACCACCAGAAAGGCAGCGCATAGATGCTTTTATTTGCCTCTAACCTAAAATGAGTCCCCAGGACTAAAAAAGCTTGCTCAAGTTCCTCAGTATGAACCATATTAAGCGAGGAAGAACTGGGGGGAGAGGCAAAGCTTAGTGGAGGATGGCATGAACAAGGAAGAGGGGGAAATCTCCATGGAGATGACATCCATCATGCGAACAACCCTCCATGTGAGCCTTTGGCAAACAAACATGGTGTTCTATATGGCACGTCCATTCAGGGAGCATCCTCACCAACTAACGCTGGTGCCACTTCCATGATATTTGGTATGGGCTGGTTGTAAGGGGGGGGGGTCCCACCCGGGGGGGCTTACCCATTTCAAAAACGTCATGTCAAGTCTTGGGCCGATGAAACCCTCTTGTCGTTAGCAAAGGACTGTCTGATGCCCCGCTATGTGCGTCACACCAAGATTGGTTTTCATAAAGCAACGAACATAAAGCTGCTTTGTTCAGACTTCCCTCAGAAAATACTTACTCTCATACTCGTTGACTTCACTGTCGCTGAAGTAGTTGTCAGTAGTCACCCTGACGTGTCTCTTCCTGAACACGGCGGCTGTGGTACAGCAAAAGCAGAGAGACAAATACAGAAGTAGCTTGGGAATCATTTTACAGGTATCTGATAGTTCTTGGAACGTGAGCGTCGTGCACACAACTGTGGCTTGTATCAGTCACACAATGTGAGGGAGGGTGGAGAGTGTTCATATTTAAAGGCAGTGGGTCAGACGGGGTATGTTACCCCGTCGACCAGACAAAGCAATGTAAGACAGCTTATCGGGGTGCCAAGTGGCATTCCTGGGTCATTATATTTTGCAGAAAGCTCGAAGTCCATTTGCGTGTCCACATATGCATGTGTAACTCATGTCTCCTCGCATGCGTTTTGTTTTCTCATTCATGCCATTTTCCACGTGAGTGACATGATTTTACCCACGCATGTGGCAATATTCACATATAGTCGGGTACTTGTTGAGTGGAAATTATCAGTTAACAGGAACATTATTTGATAAGCCACTGCTTACTTTTTGCTCAGGAGTGACAGACACAACAAGTGAGAAGAGTTGATAACTTGGATCCAATTGTTGTTCCTCGTCAGTGCGTTGTGCACGTACATAAAGGTGCTTGTCTTTCGTTACGTAAAACCTGGGCCCAAAACCTTCGGCGTCGTAGATGTGCCTGTAAGTGCTTATGAAAACTCGATGCGTTAGGTTAGGCATCTCCATGAAAATCAGGAGAATATTTGCTTTTACACCTGTTCTACATGAGTGTGCAAACGAATGTTCAATAAGTGTTTGACGTTTGGGGGCCAAACTGAAGGGTAACGAAGGTCGAAATTTTTTAGACTACACTGTGCGAAAACAAGGAATGTTTTATTAGCAACTTATGTTAGAACACATGCACAACATATTTACTAGGGCATAATATGCTTTCAATGTATACAGTGACTCATGGAAACTGACAAAAAATAATTTAATGCGAGATGTTTAAATTTCGTGATAGAGTTGGCCCCCTGGTGGCTCAAATTGAAGTAACCTGGTTAGATTTTAACCATATCTACAAATGCAAGAGTTATTTCAAGTCTCATTCACCATTTTTGGGGTACGGAATGTGGGAAATTACATTCAGCAAGTTTTCGAAACTTGAATGGGTTCAAGAATGGGTCACTGCTGGTCCCAGGGTGGGGTCGCCTGCCAAACAACCAAACAAGTCATAGAAACATGCCATTCTGAATAAAAAGTTTGAGGGGCGAGTCACTTCCTGCATCGCAGAGGGTCCAAAGCCCAGCAGAAGCTCAGACTTGAACTCTCTGGATCCTTTTGGTTTATGACATGAGAGAGATGTATTGAAAAAAAACCCTCAGACACTGGATGGTGTCAAAAGAATTGTGGAAGAGACAGCACAAAGTTCTCCTGAGGACATGATCAGATTATTAGCAATCAAAGTAGTTAAAAGAGCTCAAGTTTGTCTGGAAGAGGAAAGAACGCATTTAAAGCACTGGCTTTCATCTGACTGGTTGAAAATACTCGTCAGTAATAGAAGTATTGTCCCTAAGCCATGGTTGGGGCTCACTCGAGCTCCAATGCTTTAGCAATAGTCTCAAATCTCCCAACAAGAATGAATCACGGAGAGGAATCAGTTGAGGGAGGCCCCCTGTTAGCTGAAGATTCGAGCGGCCTGGGTCACTTCCTCTTCAAGCAGCCTTATGAAAATAATAATGTGATGCCTGCTATTCCAACAAATGACCGAGTCCTCTCCACATTTGAGGATGAAAGCCAATTGTGATCGGAATGATGTCGAGTAATGGGCTACATAAGTGAATGCCAACACGATCAGCCTAAACATCTACAAGGCCTTTCAGTGGCAACAGGTCTCCCTGGTTTAACGACAGTTTGACACAATTCTTACCAACACAGTTGTTACCGACACAGTTGTCACCTACACAACCTTTTCTGACACAGCCCTTTCCGACACAGCTCTTGTGAGAGTGAGAGGTTAATCCCCCACCTGAAAATTGGTTTGAGACATTTTCTGCATGGATTAAAACATTTTTGTCTCAGTCTCATGCAGCAATGATGCATTTCACCTTTATTACCAACAAAGGAGGGAACAAAAGTCTTGTCTGTGATAGATATCGGTACAATGCCTTCTGTGGCAAGAGGCGATGTTCCAAAAAGGACAAAGGCTGCAAGGCCATGATCACCATTGCAAATGGTTCTGCCTGTGGTCCCTCTCATCCCCATTGCCATCCAAGTGAGTGGGGACAAATTAAGGCAATGGAGTGGATCCAGTGACTCAAATCTTCAGCTCATGCTTCACCTAATGAACTGCCAGTCAGTCTGATTCATTCCCACATGGGATGTGCGGATGATGAGACTAGTGCCAACCATCCAAAGTGGACTCCATTGAAGAGAATGCTAAACAGAGCTCACAGGAGGGAGCCCCCCCAAACCAACTTCCTTTGAGGAACTCCAGGATTTGCCATTCAAATATTCAGAGTAACTGCTGAAGGACACTGGGAACAGCTCACAAGGAACTTATTTTCTGCAGTGCTGATGGCCTCAAAGCCCTTGAAATGTCCTCATACCGGGTGTGCAATGAGACCTTCAAGGTTGCTCCCTGTTCTGCATATCAGCTCTATGCCATTCACACCTGTCTCAGCACAGACAGAAGCGTCACCTTTGCCCTGGCTATTTTCTCACTAATGGCAAAGAAATCAAAAGATGCCTATGAAGACCTCTTCTTGACCTTTCGTGAAGCTCTGCCCCATGACCATCTGGGGCCACTCTTCATCAGTTCTGACTTTGAACAAGCTGCCATTCTGGCACTCCAAAACATATTTCCGAACGCTTCAACTGTCAGCTGCTTGTTCCACTTAGCACAAATATTGTACCAGAAGCTCCAGGCCAGTGGTCTCCAGCGTGCTTATAACAAGGAGTCCATGACCCTTCGTGATGACTTCCACCACATCATTGCATTGGCCTTCATTCTGCCAGAGGATGTTCCAGATACATGTGATGACCTCTGCAAAACAGCAGATGACCAACTGCAGCCTGTTCTTCAATGGATGAATAATTATTATGTCCATGGGCAAACAATAGGCAAGAGGAAGATCCCTCCATCATTTCCTGTGAATATCTGGAATTGCCATGACCGTGTCCTCACTGGGTTGCCACACACAACCAACACATGTGAAGCGTGGTACTCCAAACACAGTCGACTCCTTCACAGCACATCTCCCAGTCTTTTTCATTTTCTGGATGACATGATGCTGGAGAAGGCTGATGCCAGGCAAGCATGAGTTGCATGTGCAGTAGGTCAATCACCACCAAAGTGCCACAGGGCTTATTCTTGCTTAGACAAACAAGCAGAATGCATTGTTCAGAGCTATGATGCATACAAGACTGCAAAGAAGATCAATGACTATCTCAAGGCATTGGGATTAGCTTTTGCTGGCAACATCACTGCAGATACGCAGCATGCCGATGATGACAATGATTCTGATGATGCTGATGTTGATCCGACACTGATGATGCTAATGCTGATGCCCCCACTTTTCAATGCCATTGCCAAGAAAGGGGAGAAGATTACCTGACCTCTTCAAGTATGTGCAATGTTGCCACGTGGACTACTAGAGATGAGATCCTGGCAGCTTCTGACCTCTTCCAAGTGCCTATTTATATCTGGGCAAAACATGGCACCGGTGGCTTTCATTGGCTCCAGCACAGTAGCAAAACATGTGATCTTGTCCCTGCCATCTACATTGTTCACAGGGACAGCCATTTCACTGTAGTCCAGTCAGTGTAAGTGTTCATTATGATGTATATAATAAGACTTGAGAATTCTTACCATTCTGAGAACCTGGGGGTTGTGTCGGAAAATGCTGTGTTGATAGAGGTTGTGTCGATGAGAGAACAGTGTCGAAAGGGGTTGTGTCGGTAGGGGTTGTGTTGGAAAATACTGTGTCGGAAAATGCTGTGTCGGTAGAGGTGGTGTCGGAATGTCATGCCACCGGTCTCCCCAACCCCTTGACCAGTACAAATGGGATGTCATGGCAAAACTGTGCCAAATGTGTCTTTGGGTGCGGAAGATGCCATTTGAGGCCTACACTCACCACCTAGAGTTATTTTCGATTATTCATCTTTGTCACCTCCTGGTGATCATGTTTTACAGTTTGACTCAGTTCACAGTGTTGGACGTGATGGTGGCGAGTCATTGTGAACAACAGTTCAATCACAATGGCAGAACTGAGAGGACTGACTGTCATGGTCGCAACTAAAATACCACCTCTCCGTCAGAAAAACACTTTTGGACAAAGTAAATCCTACAAAAGTACGTAAAGGAATAAATTGGCTTAACGTCACAAGGGGTACACCCGTGATGTTCAGTACCTGCTTAAGTAATTTTGTGCTGAGTATACCTGCTACGCACACATGGGTACTTCAGATGGCTTGTTGAGACTATGATACGATATTGAGTTCAACATTGTGATAGTCCATTTTAATACTTCAGTACTCGAAAGTTAGCCATGTGGAGAAAGAGACGTACTAAAGAGGCTGGAATTTTAGCTTTTTTGGGGGGAAATAAATAAGGTAATTAGCCTTCTCTCAGACCCCCTATTACACCTTACCGGGGGGTCAAATTGATCCTCCCCAGACACGCATACATGCCCAACCCCTATGTTCACGGGGAGAGGATGATCAGAGGGCAGTGATCCTGAGTGCGGGATCAAGCATCGACACTTTTTGGAAGTATCGAGTATCGTAGCGAAATCAAAAAGTGAAGTAAAACTACAAAGCTTGCAACGAATTTTTCTGTTGTACTCTCTCATTGAGTATTGCCTCGAGTTCCTGTACTCACAGCATTGAGTTCTGTCTACCTCTCTACATGACAGTTACAGTGGCATAATACTTTATTTAATACTGGCAGATGCACCCGACAGTGTTCGGCTTCAAAGTGAAGTTACAAAAACCCAGATCTTGCCGTACACAGCACGGGAGTGCCCTTGTGAAATCAGTTGATCCAGAAGGTCCTCAGGGGCATCTCACTCTGACCACAGGTTGTGCCAAGCAGAGGCACGGTTCTGCTCGCAAAGTTTGCCCAGATCCGAGCTCAGCCCAGCTCGCTGCCCACCCTTCCTTCCACTCCCTTTCACTACCTGCCAAATCTGCCTTCTGTCCCAACTGCCTGCTGAAGGGCCAAAAAAGTGATTGCAGCCAAGGCAAAAAGTTAGTTGAAAGGGCTGAAAAAGTAAAGGCTTCTGATTAAAGAAACAACAGTTAAATCTTCGGTTTTCTCCTTTAGGGTGACTTTCATGCTCATAGAAAATCATCATAGCAAGTTAGAGTTTAATTATGCCACAAAATGGTTCACCCCTCTGTGGAAAGCTAAGCAGCTCCTCTAAAACCGAGGTGATATGCACTTTTGCCTCGGGCCCATTCATTTGCTCACAATGCAGTTAGTGCATAGATGCTGCAGTACATAACCTTGATCCTGTATTGCGGAAAAATGAGTGATCGTAGAGCGAGGCAGCATATCAGTTTAATTATAAAGGAGAATCTTATCTTTCCATAGAGGGGTGAACTACTTCTGTAGTTCATTCGAGTCAAGAGTTATAGCTGAAAAATGAAGTGTGCACTACACTTACTACGTTCATGTCCCAGTACATAGGTGAGGTCAGAAGAGAGTTGCTTGGCAAGTCCAACTAGCCAGCACACTCTCCTGACCTCAACACGTTGGATTATACAGCATGGAACCCACTGTGACCGTTTGCGGACGAAGAGGCTAGTGAAACTTGCTGGAGCGCATCAAGACAGTAAGCATGAACTTGTGTGTCGAGACTTTTTATCTGGAATGGCATGACATCTTCACTGAGGACAAGGTGCTGCAGGCATGGCATCATTTTTTCAGCTACGTTGCACGCGTCGTGCGTGCAGGCGGCAGCTGCACTGAGGGCCACCATCACAACCACTGATGCCCAGCGATCTTCAATTAGGATTCGCTGCTACTCCTCATTTCGTGTCATTATGAGTCTTGCAGTGAAGTCGTGAGCATCGTTGTCAGACCGTCGTTCACAGTGTTGCGAAGAGTCGCGAGCATCATCCAGGTCCCTGTCTGGATAGCTGTTCTGAGTCTTCCAAAAAGTCGTGAACATCGCTTTTTTATGTCACCCTGTCGTTCTCTATTTGTAAATTGACAGAACCTTCCAACCTCTTACCTCAAAATACAGGTGTTTGAGAGATTTTTTCAGAAAGTTCCCTTACCCTACCGCCGCCCGAGGGGGGCGGCGGGGGGGGGGGCGGGGGGGGGGGGGGGGGGGGGGGGGGGGGGGGGGGGGGGGGGGGGGGGGGGGGGGGGGGGGGGGGG
>JAAUXU010057453.1_pt1 | contig 10889 bp, 7 predicted proteins | sample 7278151 | NCBI WGS metagenome assembly JAAUXU01 (sample SAMN14350113, study PRJNA611818) | marine sediment metagenome | isolation source: surface marine sediment (1.8m) | place: French Polynesia: Moorea | collected 2018-08 | reverse complement strand
GACGAAAGTGTGACCAACGTAAGAGGTGTGTACAGAAGTGTAAATTATATCAATATATATGTTTGAGAGGCTTTGGTCACAGCCTGAAAGGAGACAGGGAATGAATTCACTTCTAAAGAAACAATGTAATGTTAATATGTGAGGCTAGTTTGGGTGAGGCAGAGCAATGACTGCTGTGAGTGGATAATGTTTCTTCATGACAGTGCTGCTATATTTGGCACCTGAAAATCGTGCTTGACTACGCAGAGTTGTACTGTACGTGACACCACCATAAGCGGAGTTTTCCTGCATCACTCAGTACAACTTGGCTGAATTCGTGGTGAAGATGTGAATCAACCTTCGGAAGTCTCAACACTGATAAAAGTGATGAAACAATGGTGTTGCTCATGAGCCTCTGTCTGTCTACAGGGTGTATGTGCAAAAACACTTCATCATGTCATCCTTCAACATAAATCAATGCGAATTGCTTCAAGAGAATATAGTGTTCCAAGCATACGGCCATTTCCGGTCAATAAATATTGTCCATTTTGCAGGTATGCACAAAAATGGGCCAAATGTGCAAAAAAGGTAGTTGGGAAAATGGCGCATACTTTGTCGGGCACTTTTTGCATTCGCCATTCATTAGAGTGCCAGCTGCCATCGATCAAGTGAGGAAAGATTCGACTTTTATGCTGATTCATCTCTACTCAAAGTGTTCTGGCTCGAGTCAAGCTTATTTTCTCTCCAGGTCACCCTGTTGTTGGCCACGGGAGTGTGCAAATCTGGAAGTGAACCTAGGCTTTTTTTTAATCTCCTGCCACCCTGTTACTAGCCGCGGGAGAGCAGGAGAGACTCCGACAAGGTCAGGCTTGCTTCCTTGAGGTCACCCTGTAGCTGGCAATGACAGGATGCAACAGTCAGAGTCCTTTAAGCCACTCATAGTGTAAAAACTTACCTGTGTAGCATAATTAGATTGTCACGAGCAAAAACATCCCCGTTACTTCTGTTCGTGGAGCAGCAAACAAACCCTACTAATTAGCAGGTGGAGGGAGGAAAAACTCAGGTAACAAAGTTTGTGTCTCCAGAGCCAGAATAAGTCCAATTACCTCGTCTCCCGCGTGCATTTTTGCGTGTATTTCTGCATCAGCTCTGAGCAGTTCGTGGGCAAAAAATCGCCTCTGTTTCCATAGATGCATCTGTTAGAAACTTCTGTCAGGATCACCACAAAGGTAAAGAATCCTGAGGGAATGTACCAAAAACCGTTCGTTGTTGGTAGCAAACCTCACGCTTCCCACGGCTGCAGAAGTTACAGGGTGGGCCGAAAATGGCGTGGAGACGCGCCAGCACCAAGACATCATCTACAGGGTGGCTCAGAAGGGACAGACCCTGGGCATAGCTGGATACTGCACACGCAGCTGTGGTCGGTACAGAAACGATCCTGGCAACTTTCAGCTTCGGTCCAGTGTTCACAAAAGCCACTTTAGGTCTATTGCAGTAAAACGGTGAAAAAAAGCCAAGTCAATGGAACAAAACCCTTGGGAAAGCTTCACAAGGTCACCTACCTGAGGAAAGAGTCGTGCAGGAGTCTCAGACTCCACTGCCAAAGGTCGAATCACACAGAAATTGCAACTCAAAGTCTGGCAAAAGCCGAAATGATCAAACCTGTGACACCACAACTGGTTGGATTTTCAAAATTGCCAGCAAATCAGCAAAAAAAAGGGAAACTTTGAGGATTTTTTTGACAGCGAGCACATCTCTGTGTCCGGTTCGGCTAGAGAGAAACAACTCTTTATACAGGGTGACTCCCTATCAACTGTCAACCTTTAATGTCTGAGTATGTGAAGCAGCCTTAAAGGCGTTGATCAGCTAACAAAAATGGAGTAAAAACGATTTTCGGTATCGACTTTGACCACTGAGCACAAAGGATTGTGGCTGCCTGGATTCACTTGTTCAGCAACAGTCACCATGTCCTGCCCCACGCTGTGCACAAGGAAGGAAAGATACAGTGGAAGCTGGATATGACACAGACGCTGAATTGCATTGACTTCATTGAAAATACGCAAAATATTAAGGCTATGATTTGTCTATTAAGGCAGTGAAGATCTTACGTGAAAGAAATACTGAGTGATTTGCCTGAAGCCACCGAATTCATCGAAATTTTTGATTCATTTCTCAAAAATTGCCGAGTGTCCAAAGTCCATCCAGCATCGTTGCTGCTGATGAGGAACACGAGGCTGTAGTAGTGACATTTTGCCCCGAGAAGTCCAGGTTGGCAAAACATTGTGCGCACCCTGTACCAGCCCCTGGATCTTGGTCAAGCATCCACTTCCTTTGTCTCCACAAGTCGAGAATAAGTGAAAAAAGACTAAACTGAAAATGCCGCAAGAGCAATGCAAAAGTGCGAGGAAGCCACGAGCTCCAATGACGGATGCACTTATTGCATTTCGAGCTGTTTTTCCCTCCAACGAAGCTGATTTGATCCATTTTCAGGCATTTTTTCTCGCTCACTTCCCGGACCAGTGACGATTCCGCACTTTGCAAATGCGAATCAATTTGCAAGTTCAGACATTTTGGCTCCAAACAGGCGAATTCGGATTCTACAGGATGGAGGGACAACATTGACAATTACAGCAGGCAGTGATCTGACTGGATGCTACAACTGTGAAGTTATATAACATTAACTGAATGCTAGACAAAGTCTGTTGATCCCCACGTGTGAGTACAGGGTGGGCCAAGGAGAATCTCAACTCAATTTCAGCCAAAATTGTTCATCTTGCAGTCTCCCCTGTACAGGGTGGGCTGGAATGAGTGGCAACTCATTTCCAAGGTGCCAAGCAACAAGTCTTCCTCGTCGGAACTGTCCTGGCCGTCAGCCCTTCCCTCGGGGAGAACTGGACTACCTCCCCTCTGTCCTGGAACGTGTTCAGGTGGGTGGAATCCTCATGTCGAACGGCTGAATCAGGTACTGAGACTCAAAATTGAGTACAGACTGCCCATTTTGATACTGTCGTGCCCCAAAGACCCCAGGGTGTCGAGGGAGGAATTCCAGCTTTTTCGGGGTCGAACTTGATGATTTTTTGGGGCGGGGCTCGAGCCCCCTCCAGACCCATCCACCCCCATTTCCGGGAGGACCCCCCGGATCCCCCCCGCAGGGGCGCAAGCGTGCCAAATCTTGCAGTTCATGGGGAGAGGCTGCAAAAGTTGAGCCAAGCACAAACAAAGAACAAAGCTGCGTCTTCTACACTGGATCTGCGTCCACACCAACGCCAACACGGCGACCCCGCGCTCCAAGACGCTGTCCGAGGTGGACCTCCAGGCTTGGCAGGATCCAAGAGCGTTGGATGTGGAATGTCAGGAACCTTTGAATTGATTTTGAGCTTGATGACAAATTGGTTCACTTGAGTCTCTCAGTCTCAACGACACATCTGCATCAACAGCTGCCACGACGGTGACCGAGTTCACCCCGCGGAAGTTGCTTACGGCAAGGACTGCACTTGTCTGCCGCGCTGTCCCCCCCCCCCGGACTGTCCGAGGACTTCCTGCAGAAGTCGTGCACGTCGTGAGTGCGGCCTGCGCGCGCCAAGAAATGCCGGCTAACAGTGTGACGACTTCGACTGGCCGAGTCCACCCCTGTTGTGCTCGACTGGACAAAAGTCCCTGGAAAGACGCAAAGCGTGAACCAATTTCTGGTGACGCAAGATCTGCATCAAGCGGTTTTTTCCTTCCTGTTCCCTGGTAAAATAGTCTGATCCTGCGGCACCGGTCTCAAAACGAAGAAGAGGAGGGAGCGCGCCAAAAAAAATAAGAACAGTTTAACAGAAAATCTGCCATTTCCGCTTCCTCCCTTCCTCAATCCATGGAAGGAAGAAAAACCCTTGGACAAGATCAATTTTCCTCCTGCTTCCCATAAAAATGGCTGCGATGTGGATGAATAAAAGAATCAGTTCTGATCTGGGCTGACGGAAAGTAGGCAAATCTCAGCTGTTGCCTCCTTCCGGGATATGGAAATGTGGCCTCAAAAGGTTCCTCCTCTCTCAGGCCTGATTTATAAGTGGGCAAAAACATCACCCTACTGCACTTCTTTTTTTTCACAGTTGCATCTCTGGTTGCATGTTAAAGCGCGGTCAGTCAAATAGGGCGTTACGAGACGACGGTCACGACCACGACCGCCATCGCGGCCACCACCGCCACCACGGCCAAGCCAAGAATAGGCTGACACACGTCTTGGCATCCAGGTAGGAGTGAGTGAGCAAAGGTCAGGCTGGACGTATTGTAGTGGAACTTGGAGAATGTGGACAGGCCCAATTTGTACATGATGCCTCGCTGGACTTGAGCATTTCGACGTGAGGCAACAAAGGCGCGGGTTTGGGGGCATTTGGGGAATGCTGGAATGACCTGGAGACCCAGGTCACACAGATGCAGTCTGAACTCGCTGGCAAGTTTGTTGCTCCCCAGCAAGTTAGAGATGGGTGCGCAAAGCTCGCCCACAAAGTCGAGTTGGCCAAAATGAGTCGCCGCATTTACTCCGAATCAGTCAAGCTGCACTCCTGAGTCAGTGGGTAGCGTCAGTGCCAAATCCAGACTTCATCCGGAGGCTGAACATGCCAGCCACAGGGATCAAGTCTACGGAGTCCAACATTGGCAGAGGTCGTCCAGTTTGAGGAGATTCGACTCGAGTTGGACTTCGCACCCATCCCCAGACCAGGAGAGCCTAAGCGAGCACGAGGGGTGCGCGCGCACGCACGCACGCACGCACGCACACACACACACACGCACACACACACACACACACACACACACAGACAAACACGCATAACGGCCTGCTTGGAAATGAGAACTGCCACAAAATTGAGTGCTGGGAATGCGGAAAACGCGGCCCCCGACAAGACGAGTTGACTTTTGGGGCGCTCCTCCTTCCTCCCCCCCTCCCCCCCCCCCCTTGGAGTGAAGGATGGGCCAAGAACGGGACCGCGAAGGGGGTCAAACTCCTGCGCAGTTGCTTTGCTTCTTCATCTCCCCAGTGTCAAAGATGACGAACACTTTCTGATCCAGCCAGCCTGCGGCGTTGCCAGGGGTGAGGCTGGGGTAGGAGTTGGGGTTGAGTGGAGAAATCCAGAGGGAGAAAGACTTTTTTCTCTTTCAATCTTGACTCGAGCTTGCTCATTCGCAGATGACTTGGGCCGACCCCCTGGAGGAGCCTGGATGCAAGTGGTGGAGGCACCGTTAGCAGCTGTAATTTGGTATGCAACAACAACCCCTTTTTTCCCTCTATCTCGGTCAAATCAGCGAGCGAGCGAGTGAGCACAATAACGTGGACGACGAGCACGAGCACAACGAGCACACGGTCAACAACTGCAGCGCAGTGCGGACTTGAGCACGCAATTCATCTCAATGCACTTACTGTCCGTCTGTCTGTCTGCCTGTCTGTCTCACAGTGCGTGCATACAGGGTGAACAAGGTGGGAACCAAAAATTGCCAAAGTCTGTTCCTGCTCGGGCACAGGGTGGTCCAAGGGGACTCATTTGAGAGAACAAAAATTGCGAATCTCGATAGTCTTCTCTGTATGCCGTGTGTGTACGAGTGTCTGTGTGTACAGGGTGGACTAGAATGAGTGGCAATTAAATATGAACAAAAATGCCAAACCTCTCAAAGCCGCCCTGTAGCCCTGCATGCGTACAGGGCTCAGCAAAGATGGCTCTCAAAGGTGAAAAAAGAAAAAAATTGCAGATTTTCTAGTCCGGTGGCCTGAAGTGATTCGATTTGTACCGCAAAAAATGCACGATCAACCAAGTTTGCGCACTTATTGCGCAGTATGCAAATCTGAGCAAAAGTGGCATCTCTCCTCTGCCCACCCTGTAGCAAATGAAGAACTGTGCAATTGATAACTGGAGTTGATCTGTTCTCTGCTCACTAAGGTCCACGCTCTCGGCTTCTGCGAAAAAGTGGCCAACACGCATGAGTTGCTTGACCGCAATCTGCAGCCAACTCGTCACTCCTTTTTCGCAACATGTGTGGCGCGACTGCTGCCTGGTGTCCGTCGAGCAGTCCGTTTGCCACAGCAAAGGGCAGCGGCCCTGGCAGCACTAGCAGCAACGGCAAGAAGGACAACGACACAGGGCTGACAGCCACCAACTCGTCCAATAACGATGGAACAATCAGGAAATTGCTAGGGGTGGGTGCCAAAATGCCAATCTTGAGCCAAGCGCTCGAACCCATCTCCCCGCACCTGACCGAGTCCACAATATCGCACGCGAGACTCATACGAGAGAGGGAGGGACGAGGGTTTCTTGTCATTTTCAGCAGGAAGCGGGTCGAGATTGAGGAAAAGAACTGGTTTCTTGGGCTCAATTTACCCCCGCGGGATTTTTCCTACTGTTAACATTGGCTGGGGCTGCTGCACGAGCGGCGGCTGCGGCGGCTGCGGCGGCTGCGGCGGCTGCGGCGGCTACGGCGGCTACGGCGGCTACGGTGGCGGCGGCGGCGGCGGCGGCGGCCGACAACGCTGGAGGCATTCCTGAAATGCCCAGCATTCCTTGCAGTTGGCACCTTTTTTGTTCTTACCTGCAGCACTTGTCGACGTCGCTATGATAGCCCAGGTCATTGTAGTGCTCGGCGACGTCGCCCTGGCCGCACCACTTGGTACCGGGCATGATGAGGACGCGGTTGAAGACGTTCCAACTCCAGATGGAGCTGATTAGGTTCTTCTGCTCGTTCTGGCGCAGCGTGTTGTAGGCCGCTGTCTGCTCTCCTGTGGGTGGCGGCAACCGTTGGTGGCGGTGACCCTTGCCGCCGCCCACGCTGTCCCGGCGCTCCAAAATCATTACCTCGTTGAAGATGTCTCCCTCGTCGGCGAGCACGAAGGCCGCGGGGTCGGCCTTGTAGATGTTGGCGTGGAGCGTCTGGCAGCGGGAGATGGCGCGGCGCATCTCGGCTCGCCCGGCCAGCACGGTGGTGGCCGCGGCATACTCTTCGTGGACCTGCTTGAGGAGTCTGCGCACGCCGTCGCCGTCGCCGGCCACTTCACACTCTGTGAAGGGCCCTCGCTCGACCACGAGTCTGTCGCCGGACAGGTCTAGGTACACGGTGACGCCCACAGCCGACACGATCCAGCAGGTGATCAAGAACAATAGCGGCAGCATGTTGAATTTGACCCGTCTGGCCATGGCAGCACTCCAGGCATGGAGACGTCTGCACGGCGTCGGCGGACTGACTGAAGACTAAGACAACGGCGACGTTGCCGTCGCCTTCTTCACCTTCACCGCCTTCGCCGCCGCCTTCGTCGCCGCCATCGTCGCCGCCATCGTCGCCGCCTTCGCCGATTGCAACAAATTTGTCCGAGAAAAGCGCGCGTCCACGGCTTGCGGGTCCGCGAGCGTGCCTCGTTCCCCCCTCCTCCTGCCGGTCTCCTCCGCGCCCTCCCTAGTGTGAGGCCGATCGGCGACGGCGACGGCGACGGCGGCACGGGGAGAGCCCGGGGCGCTGTTTTGACTGCATCACGCGATAGTGTTTTCTCGGAGCCAAAACGTGGTCTTCCGCACCTCCATGCGTTTGTACGGAGGTAACAACGTGTGGTAAATAAAGCGACTCCTGACTGACCTTGCGTTGAAATCACCCACTTCTATGTATAGTACGTACACAGGGAGAGAGAGGACTTCCTTCTTGCACAACCACCACTGCAGATTCATTTCCGCGCGCTACTTTGCTAGTCAGTGCACTATTGGCACTAACAGTACATGGGCAATGGTCAGGACACCGTTTATGTGGGGCAGCGCCCGGGACAGGGCTGCCAACTGCTTTGTTCCACTGAATGCAGTCAAGTCTAGAAGTTATGGTAATTCTGTTGCCGACCAAGCATTGTTCTTCCCCAAAATCAGGCCTCAAACATGACATAAGTCTCAAAGATATGATACCCTTGATATTGACCCAGCAATGTCATAAATTAAAGCCTTGGCTGTAAATTGCATGCTCTGACAGCACGTGAACAGCGTCCGGTCTAGGGGTTGGCTGACTGTGGAGAATATACAGTCCATCAGCACAGGGCTGCCTGACTCCGGGCAGCGTCCCGGACAAGGTTGTCAAGCTGTATCTTCTTCAGTTTGTGAGCAGTCAACATCGATGCCAACGGTTCACAGGCATCGTGTTAAGTTGTGCTCTGAGTCACTGTTGGATGACTTTGTATTCAGTAACGTTTTCATCCTCTTTTTTTCATCACATCAGCAGGTTTGGTTGCGTTTGAGAACTCATTTCTGGTATCTTTCTGGAACAAGACGACATTAACAAAGGAGTCAACAACGGTAGGTGGGGAAAAAACCGCTCTTTTTGTGCCTCTGACGAAGGTTTATCCGGGCAATGATCGAGTTTGCCCATAACTGAGGCTCTCAAACCTGCAATGTCGGGTGTTGCTTCACAAAAAAAATCCACAGCTACAAAAAAGTGACCCAGGCGTGAATAAAGGTATGAAAAACCGCCCTTTTTCCGTGTTTGATAGCGTAATCTTTCATTCTGGACCAAGTGATAAGTCTAAATTGGGCCCCTAAGTGAGCCTCGAAGTGGGATGATCGCACAGCCCAACGTCGTCCTCTCCGTGGCCCCCGAGCAGGATTCGTCATCTAGTGATGCCGCCAGAGTCAACATTCCTATGGGGACAGCACTGACAGACGATCTCGGACCGATCCCCGAATGCGCAGACCAATGTCGAGGCCAACGACGAAGCTGCTCATGATGCTCTTGCAGATCTCCGTCACGGAGGCCACGGTCCGATCGAGGTGGAGCCTCCGGCAGCAGTAGACAAAGGGACAAGTTGAAGCCTAAAGGTGCTGCAATAAAAAACTCAAGAAAGCAACAAAAAGATGAAACATGCCCCCAAATGGTCAAAAACAGTGCCTTGCCTAAAACGCTGTACTGATATATATCTAAAACGAATGGGCAAGAGAGCTATCAATATCAATGCATACCTACAAAAGGGTCTTCATTCAAAGCCTTTTATTTTGAAGCTGTAAAAATGGTTTACAACGCCTGAAAAAACCCTTATGAAAAGAGAGATACCTAAGAGTGCTCCAATAATGGTGTCAAAGCCTCAAGTGTCTCAAAGCTCCCAAGAAAAAAGATTAAAATGCTAAGAGAGATAAAAAAATGTGACCAGATTTATGCCTTAGAAATGTTAAAAATGCCTAAATTTAGCCAGAAATGCTTTGTGTCTGCTGACGGACTCGGGCGCCCAGGGTATGCAGTTGAGAAGTAATGCAAGTTTGAGGGAGAGAAGCTATTTTGCTGCACTTTACTCTTCCCTAATGCAGCAAGATCCCTGTAAAGACCTCTTTCTAGTAAAGTGGTGCTTTATCGCACGTCGACTTTGCAGCCCTTGAGGGCGCTTTGGCAATCACCCGCCGGTTGCAACTGTACCGGAATCAGCCACAGTGTATACTTACTTTTAAAGGTCCAGAACAACAGTGAGGCCCCGATATTACGGGCACTTTGCGCCACCCCTGCTTTACCGTGCTCGACTTTATTGTGACCACTGACCTGTGATTACATGACTTCTCCAATGGTTTCTTAAATAAGAGTTCCGCGCAAAAAAGCTACAGTTTAGTTAAAATAACATGAATGATGACGTATAATTTTCCATTTGATCAATTAGGGGTCCTGATCCAGCGTTGGAACGGTCCCCAGTGGCATTGCAAAGTCATAGCCTTGACTGGATTGTTGTAAATGAGGTCACGAAGAGACTTTCGTGTCCAGTTGTGTTGATGAGAGTCTCTGCTTGGTGTTTGCACTTGCACTTCTGACTCAGTTTGGAACCAAACTTTGGCATTTATACGAAACCCACTTGGCACAGGATGGATAAGAGTCAGAATGCTTCCTTTGGCTGGAGGCTGCATCTAGGGCAGTCCTTATGAGAAATTTTCCATGCACATCTGCAGTAAGTTGTCAAAGTCATTCCACATGATCAAAATTTTATATCCGCCTAGTTAATGATTCCACCTACAAAGGCCCATTTATTGCCACGACCAAACTCAGGCCCAAGTCATTATTCACTTTCAGTGCCTCTTAATTTCATTTGCTTATGCTTAACAAAGGCATAAAAATGGGAGAGTGTGAAGACCTCGAAACCTTTTGGACACCTTGCGAACAAGGACAGAACTTCCATTCACCCTGTATGTAGCAGACCAATTGGCAGTGAAGTTTTAAAGAACTGCAATACAGTCAGACGTGTGCACAGTGACCAGTTTCAACTGAATTTCTGCTGGAACATGAGCATCCAGGTTCTTGGAGACTACGTGGCCACCAGTTCTTGGAGAAAAATTGCTTCTGCAAGCACTTTTTTTTTTTCAATTTTTGCAATTCTTTAAAGACATTGATGCACCAAAATTCCCAGAATGCAAAAAAAACTTGGACGAGACTCAATTTTGGTTTTCACAAAATTGGAGGAGAAAATTCATTTCTTGACTGCTCATTGGTGAAAATATTCAATCAATCAGTCTTTCCTCACTTTAGCTCACCCTGACACTGCTTCCTTTTTGGGCAAGTTATAATCTCTGAATCCAGGCTGGAGGAAAGATAGGTTTTCCTATACGAGTATCTTCATAATTGTCTTATTTTTCAATTTTACGCCTATTTCATATGTTAAGGTTCTTTAAGAAGCTTCACTTGTTTCCCATCGCTTCCTTTGAGTGGGTCGAATTGGGGTTTGATGGGCGGATTCACCCAAACCAGAACTGAACATTTGACACCGACAATACTGGATTTCCATCCAAAGCTTCTTCAGAATGATGAAATTGACGGAGATTTTTCTGTGGCCCCCCCCCACGGGGGGCGCGCCCCCCCCCCCCGCCCGGGGCGCGCCCGCCCCCCCCCCCGCCGGGGGCGCGCAGCCGGGGGGGGGGGGCGGGGAGCGCGGCGAGGGCAGCGGG
>JAAUXU010131431.1_pt1 | contig 10890 bp, 11 predicted proteins | sample 7278151 | NCBI WGS metagenome assembly JAAUXU01 (sample SAMN14350113, study PRJNA611818) | marine sediment metagenome | isolation source: surface marine sediment (1.8m) | place: French Polynesia: Moorea | collected 2018-08 | reverse complement strand
TATCGACTGATTTGTTTAGATACTCCCGGTCATTCCACGTGCAACCTCTACGTGACTAGAAAATTCCAAACAAAGCCAACTTGGCGACGCGGATTCAGCTGACTCAGCTGTGGACTTTGCGTCACACATTCGAAGGGCGAGAGTATAACGGAAGCGCGTTCTTCTCTCTTTTTTCTGGTTTTGGTTTTTGAGGTTTGTTGGGGTAAACGAAGACTTCGGCCGACGGAGCTGAATCGGCGGGGAGACCCTCAGCTAACCGCCCAGGGCAGCCCCCTAAACGGGGTCTCCTTATGTCTCTGCTACAAAGCAGCCCTTGTTGGCAGCTGATGCTCGCTGACGGCAACTGAAAGTGGGAACACATTGCCCACCTAAGCCCGCTCTGTCAGCCCCGAGGAAGCCGACAGTTGAGTCTGACCAGGTACTACGCATGTAGTGGGTATTTCCCAAAACAAACAGCTGACAAACAAATGTTGTGGAGTTTTTTTCTTTTCTTAAATATCATTTTAGACGACTGTTACCGAGAAGTGTGCGTACGTATTGATAATGACACTGACCCGATCTGACATGCGACGCGCTGTCCCTGAAGTTGGTCAATTCTGTCGAATTCTGTCGGTGAATAAGTAAGTAGAGTTGCGACGAAAAATTATGTCGTTTCTATGGATTGTGAATGCGCACTCGACGAAACTTCTCTAATGGTTTCTACTCCGATCATATATCACTATTTTTGGACTTCATGTCTACTGCTCCAGACTCTGGTAAAAAAATATTTTGTCACAGACTGCTCATTTCACATCAACGGGCACGACAATCATTTGTGAGATACAGTTTATTTATTTGTGAACGGGCAGTGCAGTGGAGTAAGTGGTCTGCGACACGATCGTTTTTTTGTCGAAGTCTGTTGCAATGTGCACAATATTGTGCATGTCCATTAGGGTGATTTATTTTTTTTGCAATCTTGAAAAATGCATTTGCAACACTGATATCAATGTGGGGCTTCATGTACAATGAAATTAGAGTCAAATACTTTTTTGACTGCACCTCCCAAAACAGCCTTGCATTGGTGGCCGGGACAAGAGACCTTCTGGAGCTGTGGGTGCTGATCACAGTAACCTCAGTTGAAAGGTGTATTTACCTTTCAATTAAGGTTGAACTCACCTTCTGAACAAAAGACTTGTCTTTCCTCAAAATTGGGACACTATGAGATGAAATTGACAATTTTTGTCTTTTCAGCGCATGAACCAAAAATCCGTCACACATTTTGGACGTACGTTGGAAGTCTGACATCTTTTGTCTTCAACACGTCCCTGCGTTTTTTTCTCTTGTCACTCCAGATTGTTCTCGATGCAGCACCACCAGTCGGAGCAGTGGGTCCATATCTTTGGCCAAACTAGCGACTTGTGGTGCGCAAGAACAGGGAGCAAGCAACATTAATATTAACCCCCCATTGCATTAATTGCAAGTGTTTTGTGCAGGGTGTTCAACTGTGGCCAGTTGAACTAGTAGAAATTACGGACTCAATGGGTTGAAAAATAAACTGAATAATCAGTCTATTTTTAGTTGATGGCCCCGATCGAATTCGAGTCGAACCCTCGTTCGCAAGTATTTTGTTCTCACAGATGACTGAATGTGACGCCGTCCAGGAGTCTCCGACCATGAGACGAAACAATACTCCCCCGGAACGTCGTCCACTACTGGGTGCAATACCATTTCGTGAGCGCCGACGGCCGAAGGCACGTACACTCTTCCTTCCTTCACATCTACGTTGCAGCCGGTCATGCGACAACGCACAGTAGCACACTTATATGCCACACTTGACCTTTGGTTTGCGCAATCGCTCACTGTGAAAGTTTGCCTAGCTCTAATTGCTTGATAACAACGTACAGTGGAACGCGGGACAATAGTGCGTCTGACAAGGGAGTCGGCCACGTTAGAGTTGGAACTTGAGCAGGTTCAACCATGCTCAACCATTTTGAATCCATTTTTCTTCCAATGTACACATGAGTAGGTACATGCTTAGCAAAGGGTGACTGGCTTCTTACCGAGGTTGGTCGAGTTTTGGGCTTAGGATCAGTTCAGTTTAGAAATAAACAAGCCACTTCGTACAGTTCTCTGACGTAATATCTTTAACGCACATACAGTATGAAACGCTTCTTGGTTTGTGTCTGCACCTCTACTTACCTACGTCAGTTCTACGTATCAAACATACGCAGATTCTGAATGGTTCTGGTAAAACCTAGATTCAGTCCACAATATACGAGCTTGAGGAAACTTCTCTTCTTCATGTCATAACAAACAACGGCTAAAAATTATCCGAGTTTTTACATCCATTTGATCTATGTTACGCATAGATTACAGATACATATTCTGTTCTAGGATAAATTGTATTTTTGCATACATCACTAGCACTGGCCTGAGTTTGAGCTTGACTTCCTGAAACAGACATTCGTTACTGGAACTAAATTGGCCATTCCCGAAGTGACTCTATTATCGCGCGCCCACTGTATGTTCAAACCTGAGTTTGCCTCATGCGCGAGCACTCAAGACGGACAAGAGGTGTTGAATTTCTTATGCCGTCGTACGTGACTCACATGTTAATATTTCATGTACTGCACGTCTTCAGTTTGGCACGATGGAGGTCTTGAGAACATCGTTTGCTCGCTTTCCCTGGCGCCTCTACCTCACCCTCATCTGCCGGCTGTTGTTCCCCACCATCTACACCACCTTCCGCACCTCACTTCTGGCGTCACTGGGTGATGCGTCTGTACTTAGGTAACGAGATTACGTAATCATTTGCAAGTTTATCGTAGTTAAGATGCGCGTGTACATAGACCCGTTACGGGGTGACCGCCAAGTAGTGCGTTCATTTAGTAAAACTGCCAAGAGCCTTCAAACGCCTACAACTCACAGATCACATTTGCATCGAAGTCATCCTATGCATTCTTTAAGGCTTGCTTGATACTGGTCTCATGAACGAGATATTTAGTTCCCACCTTCCCCATGAGAATGGACCAATAAGGAAAATGAAAATCAATTATGGAAAGTTTCAATGCTCACGTGAAGGCCAAGGGAGATTTCTGTGCGTAACCGTGGCGTATTAGTAGAATATTCTGTGCAAATCTATATCCAGTCAGGTAAATTTTCTGTGGGATCAATGTCTACTGAGCTGCTTTCACTTGAATCTGAAGTATCACTAAAACAATGTACTGCAGTATAGTGGTGTAGTGATACTTGACGGTCTGCTCGCAGTGAAGAAGACACGCACGTAAACAAAAAAGTGACGTTAGGTACGTAACGATACGTGTTGCATAGGTGCAGATGTACGCACAGTGAACGTACAACATTTGAACGAGACGCACATACCATTTTATTGAGGCCACAATGCAACGGGCCATGTGTAATGTGTCTTAGGAGTCCTGTCCTTTACTTTACCACCCACTCTCACAACGTAAAAAGAGCGGAAAAGTTCTTTTCTAGACCTCCTTAGCATGAAGGAAATGAATGAAAAATGGACAATCTTACGCGCGCAAAACTAATTAACTTTTTCCAGCATCGCAACCCAAATGGCTTGGATCAGCGTCTTGCTGGAGATTGTTGAGGAAGGGTTGCTTCTGCCACTCTATCATTGTCTTGGCGAGTCCATTGGAGATCTGGCGGCCACCAGAAACAAGGTTAAAAGTGGATTTCTGATGTCCGTTGCGATCTACACGACATTCAGTGTCACAATCAGGTGAAATTTTGTGTTGTACTACAAGTACGTAGTGGGATAGACCCTTGAGTATGATTTTTTTTTCTTCAAAATGCACACCCGACTTGGCATTTTGCTGCTCAAGGACCTTGACGACCTGACGGAGGGGGGGGGGATAGGGGATAGGCATGGGGGCCCGATGGTCGTCAAGGCCCAAGCAGAAGGACCTTTGTTATGTACGTACGGACGTGAATGCCACGAAACCGCAACCAGGAAGCTATGAAGCTATTATTTTACATGTAGAATCCCTTAGATCTAGTCTTCTTAATATTTCAGTTCACCATTGGCCATTTCGGTCAGATGATACAACATACCTACCAAATTTGTACGGTACGCTTGTAATAGAAGCTCACGCATGACTTGTTCTATTCAGTGCCGCTTGTTCCTGGCTGGTTACTTGGATGGGCCAGGATGATGATCTCCATGATGACACTGTCCACTACATAAGGCTGGAGCTCATTGGCATCGTCATGTCCAGTCTGGGAAAGTTCCTTATGCTGGTCATGGTCATGGAGCAATGGAACAAGATGTTGTTCACCATGCTTCTGGTGCAAATGACTACTTCTGTGATTCTTGATGTGACTCTCGTCAGTGAAAAAGTGCTCAATCTGGGCACAAACGGAGTTGCTTACTCCAGCATTGGCACCAGCACTTTGGTTCTTGTAGCTGCAATCATTATCTGCTGGAAGAAGCTACACATGGATTGTCACATCATCTTCCAACAACAGTATGACTTCCAATGGTTCAGGAAATGGACGAAAGTTGGCTTTTACTCCGCTCTTGACTCTCTAATCAGAAATGCAGTCTACCTAATTGTGGTTCTCAGAGCAATGAACCTATTGGATGAGCAGGTATTGTTAACTCATACTTTAAGAGTTGCCGGCCAGCATGTTTATTTTTCCCCATATAGGACTCCTATTGGCTAACCAACACCTTCATCTGGAGCTGGCTCCTCTTACCAGCATTGCCTTTAGCTGATGTTCTCAAGCAAGATGTGGGAGACACCAGCCATGGGCAGATTCCACACTTGCTCAAGACATCCGCCTACTTTGCTCTAGCTACCATCATTGTGATTGTCTGGTTTGTCTTGTACCCAGCCTGGGAACCTTTTGTGCGAAGTGTCCTCAATGCTGGGGAGCACACTGCTCAAGTAATCCAGTTGTGCCACATCCTCATTCCCTGCTACATATGTCTTGTTTTTGGATCTCTCCTGAATTCTGTTTTCTATGGCCTGGGCAAGACGCAGTATCTTGCCCTTAGCTCATTCATTGGCAACATTTACCAGGTCAGCTTGTTCTTGTTCATGATATATGGCATCTTCCCGAATGAGATCTATGTGGTGGCTGGCATATTTGGATCTGGCCTTGTCGTTGGCGCTGTCATCAAGACTGCGATGTATGCATATGTGATGAGAAGAAGATCTCTGTTATGATGAGTCAACCTGACGAGTACGTCGAAAGTGAGGTTACGCATGAGAAAAGTGCGTTATAAGTGATTTCATACGTACGATGCTAAGTAGGAATAAGAAAACCTTACACTTTTTGCGAACTATAGATATTTATTTGGCTATGTCAAAAAATAAAAGTTTTGGACTTTGTCTTAGAACATCTTAAGCTGGCTCTCATCTCTCTGGCTTTTGAGAAAAATAGTTTTGAAGCCCCCTCTCGTGATAGATACTGTAGTGTTAAAGAAAAGCCCTCTTAGCCTATATAAAGGACGAGAGGAGACCAAAAAACTGAATATTTCTTTCTTCCACTTGACTAAGACGGATTCATAGATAGTCTTGCAGCAAATATAGCATCATGAAAGAGATTTGATTTCAAACAGCGACGTAAAACAAAAGTAATATTTATCTTGTGCTACAACTGAATGGAGAAAACGTTACAGTACCACACGTACTGGATGCTACAGACTTCGGTCGGTTATACACCGTAATGACTGCATCACATATGTGAGATACAGTACAAAGCCGATTTAGTGTACTCTTTGTTGCTGACGGAGGAAGCTCCGGAAAGCGGCATTCTACTTTTTTTAAATGGGTGCTGTGTTTTAAAAGTCAACCAAGGATTGAACCTCTTTGAACTTTAGTGGAGAAATGATCACGGTCACGACTAGGGCCATTGAATTTCTTTGAATGAGTCGAAATTGCGTAACAGGACTGCTTTTCCTTGTTTGATTTCAGGTCTGCAGCATGTAAAATAGCGTCTATTCGAGTGTGGGGGAACCGTACTTGTGAGAAAGTTGTGCTGCGTGGACCCAGGCCTTGCTATGCTGGGTGTGTTTCTTCAGTTCCCTCTCAAAACTCGCACGAGGAGCAACAGTTGTTCCTTGTGCAGTGACAAGCATGACGACTCTGTTGACCCTCAAGTTCTCGTTCTCTCGTTTCCCCTTTCGCTTGTACGTCGCCCTGATCTTCAAGCAGCTCTTCCCCACCGCCTACCTTACCTTCAGGACGTCAGTGTTGGGATCAGTGGCTGACGCGTCAGTGCTAAGGTATACGACCCACTTTGAATTAAGCAGGCAGATGAGACCGCAGTGCTCTTTATATAAGTCGTTGCCACTTCTCTCTCCGGATGTCACTTAACGCCGCACGCCTTTGCTTATACTGTAGCATCGCGTGCCAAATGGTTTGGATCCAAATCCTGCTCAAAATTGTTGACGAGGGTACACTGAAGCCCCTCTACCACTGTCTGGGACAGTCTGTTGGGGATATTGCTGCCACAAGAAACAAGGTCAAAAGTGGATTTCTCGCCTTGACTATTCTCTATGCGGTCTTCAGTGCCCTGACGAGGAAAAGACAGTCAGCCTAAAGAAACGCTTTTGTTTTGGATCTGATGCATAATTTTTGACAAAATTCAAAAGCAATGTGGAGAGTAGCAAAAGATACGACATCTTTAGACTGACTGATGATAAACCTCGTACGCGTCGCATGCGTATGTGTTCAGTGTCCTCTGCCCTCATCTAGTGGCTTGGTTGAGCCAGATTAGGAGTCTTCAAGAAGAGACGGTCCATTACATTAGACTGGAACTCATAGGAATAGTTATGTCCAGTCTAGGAAACTTTCTGAACGTAGTCATGGTCATGGAGCACTGGAACTGGATGATTTATGTCACACTACTTCTACAGATGATCTCCTCAATACTATTTGATCTGTTGCTTGTCAGTGCATGGGGATTAGAACTTGGTACTGATGGTGTGGCGTACTCAAGCATTATCACCAGTGCACTTGTCCTTCTGGTGAGCATCGTAATTTGCTGGAAAAAGCTCAAAATGGACTACGACAACGTCTTTCGCGATGGTTGGAACACTCAGTGGTTCCGTCAGTGGTCAAGGGTTGGGACGTATTCAGTCATTGAGTCGACCATTAGAAACATTGTTTATCTCATCGTAATTATTAAGCCAATGAATCTTCTAGAAGAGCAGGTAATATGCATCACAGTTAAAATAGGCATCTCCACTGCCAAACAATATATAACACATCTTAGGACTCCTTCTGGATTGCCAACACCTTCATATGGAACTGGCTTCTATTACCAGCACTGCCACTGGCTGAGGTCCTTCAGAAAGATGCAGGGGATACCAACCAGTCACTAATATCTCACTGGAGGAAGACCTCAGCCTATTTTGTCATCAGTGCTCTCACAGCAGCTTCATGGTATATTTTATACCCAGTCTGGAAACCTTTTGTCGAGAAAGTGCTTAATGCCGGAGACCGAACTGCCATCGTGATGGAATTGTGTCATGTGTTGATTCCCTGCTACACATTCTTTGTTTTTGCATCCATTGAAAGTGCTGTATTTTATGGTCTGGGAAAGATTGAGTACCTTGCTTTGGGATCCTTTCTTGCCAACCTCTTCCAAATCAGTTTATTTCTGTGCATGACCTACGGCATCTTGTCCCAAGATCTGTTGGTGGTGGCCGGCATCTTGGGGTCGAGTATCATTGTTGGCTCAGTAATAAGGACTGTGATGTACGCATTCCTCATAAAGAAACACAGTTTATTGTGAGCCGACTTAAATCTCTCCTGACTGTATACTGTACGCTGACCAAACCCCAAGTAATATACATTCAACGCCGAGTTAATCTGTACTAAACTTTTCCAACCTGCGCATGTCGCATGGCATGCAGAGCACAAGCAAAATGTTGAGATGATCAATTTCCCCATTCCTTCACATTACAATATTCGTTGCTGTCCTTCATATGTGTCCAAAGTACGTACCTACAATACAGGTGGTGAAATGACTCAGGTCTCTTCGGTATCGCTTTACTTTTAAACGTGGCATCTGTACCAACACTTAAGAAGAACAAGACGTCAAAAACAGAAGAGACTGGATCATTTTCCCCTCTTCTTGAGGGGATCACCCCCAAGATCGTAGGCAACTTCGAGATCCACGACGCGTTCACGCTATCCTAAGACCAACATCTTTCCAGCACGCTTCACACGGTTGCTCCTGACTTCATGAACGCATCTGACTTTTCACGATCTCTCGGATGCCAATGGGTGCCGCAATCAAAACATTTCAGTACCCATGAGACGCAGGATCTCATTCCAAGATGCTAACAACTACTGTACCTGAGCTGGAGCTAAGATCACACCCTGCATAAGGGACTTCAGTCGGGTCATCCGTTTGAATGGAGCATTTGCTTTTCGAGGGTAACACGAGCTAGCTGCCTGGGCCCCGTGTCTGCCTTCTCCCTCCCGTGAGAGTCGCGTTTGACATTACAAGACATGTACACGGTACATAAGGACAAGGTCTTGCCTTTTGACCTCCTTCAGAAGCTGGAACGCTTGAACTTGGGGAATTCACATAATTAATCAATCGCCAAGACTTCTTAATGGGTAACTGAAGTCACATAAGACTAGAAAAAACATTCAAGATGAATGACAGACGCAATTGGAATAATGAATCTGGCAATGCTTTACTGACAGACGCTTCCGCCGAGCCCATTTTTAGTTTTCCGAAACTACAGAAGCAAGAGACGAACTGAATGGACATCATCATGTCAGGATCAAGGATGGATTGCCAAGCAAAGAAATAATTCATGAGGGCCATAAGAAACTGGCACCTCTTTAACTCAAGTCCGTTGAGGTGGGTTGACGAACTAGGAGGATCACTTCAATGAGTGACTTCCCTTCAAATAGGAGGCGGAAACAAGGAACGAACTGATTCCTACAATTTGAAAAGTCCTCGAAATGAACTTTCTTTTAACCAGGAATAATATGGAGCTTCAGTAAGACATTCTGCACGATTCTGCCAAGAATGTATGACGCCCTCTCTCTTGAAACTTCTTGACCCCTTTCGAGTTCTCTTCTGACACCTCCTACATCCTTCTCCACGTTACTTATCTTGTCCTCCCCATGCCAAGGATCGCCCTCGCTCCTGTTGCTGACCTCCGCATTATCTCCCACCTCCTTCTCTGTACGCATCTCTCCACCAGATACTTCAAAGACTCACACTGTACGTGCAAAAGACAATGCATATGTCATTCTGAACAACGTTCCCTGCACAAGCGAGGAATCAGCGAATGCCAAGCAATGCCAAAAGAAACCCTGCACGGCGCACTCTGTCGCCTCCAGTCATGCTCATTGCCTCCTAGAAACAAAGAATTCTATGTAGTACGTACTTAGCGGAGCATTTAATATCGACTGACGTTCCTTCTTATACTGAAAGCGTGCAGGAACGTCGGACAATTCATTTGCGGGTATGAGGAGCAGGGTAGCTTCCACCCCTACTTCATTTTTAATATTTGCTGCTCCTCCCGACTAGCAGAAAAAATGCATTCGGGTTACCAAAAAGAAAAAATGGGGCTTCTCGTGCCCTCGGCAGGTGCCAAATGCATGCCAAACCCAAGGTGACGAGGTACAAGTGACTGCGACACGTGGCATTTCTAGCGAACTGCAGCTCCATGCACAAGATGGGGCTTGAAAAAGGCATACATGCATGCATAAGCACAGTTTAGGTGGAGCAATCTACCAGCTTTTGTTTGCCTTAAAGGCCAAGAAGGATGTTGACGATAACTGTAAATAACGCAAGGGCGTGAGTCCTTCTGACCTCTCTGGATGCAGCAGTCGAGCTTTGAAGAGCAAGAAGTCTTTTACCGCAACACTTATCGAAATGCCAGCCGTACTAATATTTGCCTCTTCTTTGCTTCGTTGCCTCGTGCCTACATATAAAGGTGGTCATGGTCAGTAATTGAACGCTTGGCAGCTCGCGACATTTTAGTCGAGCCATGCATGCGCACAGGGCGTACGATGAGGGGTGGGTGGGTTCTATCACCCTCACCGGTGGTGTCCCTGTATTTCCACCATCCATGACTTGCAAGAAGAACACTTTGAAGGGTTCGTCAATTGTCTGTGTCTAGAAATTGTATTAATACCGACATCACGCTTGAGGTGGACAATCTGCTTACATATAAATACTTTGATAGGACCAGAACAGTTAATATGAAGATCATGCAAGCAATATAATCTTTGAAAAAGACAAGCTCCTTTGGTCGGCCTGGTAGCTGAATCCCATGTTGGCATAGAAATGTGCATACGTGAATCATTATTCCATCAGACCTGCAGAAATGGTTACAGAATCTGTTTTACAATCCGAGCGTTGCATCTCCAACAATCGTGTACCTCATCTTTTTTCCGCCAAATCACGCTCTCGCGGATCTGTCGGCGTATAAAATGGTCGGTTCACTGCACGAATAGCGTCATTCCGTAGCAGCTGCAGCTCTGACAAACATCAAAGCAGAGGGCAGGAGCACACATATATAACAACGATGAAGGCAGTAGCGGTGAGTTCGCTATAGTTTGAAATTGGTCCACAAGACCTCGAATAGATTATTTTCAGCTCTTGGTGTGCTCTTTGGCTGCTGTCATCGCCGATCCTTCCACTTATAAACGTGGACCCGGGATTGCTCGTCACCCCTACGGCGGCACTTCCTACGTAGGCCGCACGGTGTGGGGCTTCCCTAGGCACAAGAGGTCGGCAGAACCCGAGCCCCGGGGCTATGGATATGGACCTGGGATTGCTCGTCACCCCTATGGAGGCACTTCCTACGTAGGCCGCACAGTGTGGGGCTTCCCTAGGCACAAGAGGTCGGCAGAACCCGAGCCCCGGGGCTATGGATATGGACCTGGGATTGCTCGTCAC
>JAAUXU010115821.1_pt1 | contig 10890 bp, 9 predicted proteins | sample 7278151 | NCBI WGS metagenome assembly JAAUXU01 (sample SAMN14350113, study PRJNA611818) | marine sediment metagenome | isolation source: surface marine sediment (1.8m) | place: French Polynesia: Moorea | collected 2018-08 | reverse complement strand
GCAGCCATGTTGAGCAGTCCGGCATGAGCTGCCTCGACGTGAAGTTGCACAAAAACCTGTGACGTACTAAAGTACATGTTTTTCTGCCAGTGAAAAATTACCTTTCGCAACGAAATGTCAGGTTGAGAAAGTCAGCTATGGCCAGAAGAATCTGTCATCACATGAAACAATGAGTCACGCACAGATTTCGGTCCAACGGTGCTTGTCTGCCCGACTCCGGGACTTGGGCGCTGGCACAGCTTTGAACTGTGGCACAACTCCAGAGGCTGACTCCAAATGTCATTACCTCATGTCTCCTCCTTCCACTGTAGATGTTTGGCAAAAGTGTGGCCAAAAACTCCTGGAGTAAATGAGTTCATTTCCCCGATAAGAACCAAATTGAATTTGAGTTGCCAGGCAAAGCTGAGAAAAGTTTCGTCCAGCGTCTCCCAAGAGCAACATCAATCCTCACCTTCTTCGTCATAATCAGCCCGAATGATACGGAGCAAACGTGAAAAGAGAGGAGAAAGTAATAAATTGTTCCACAGTAGTCTGAGGTACGAGAAAACTTCCCGTGGGTGTGTGGAAAAAAAGCTTTTGACTGTTCTCATTCGTTTTCTAGTGAAGTGAGTCCTCCAGAAAAAAAGGGAAAGGAAAGGGGAAAAGGAATAGACAACAACGGTGCAGCTTTTTGCTGATCCTTTTAGATCCAGAAGAAAAGACAGCTTCACATTTAACGCACGCAGCCACGGACCCAAGTCCGGGTTTTGCGTCGAGCCTGCGAGGCTGCAAAGTCCACTGGAACGCAGTTCAGCCCCCACGATGTCGCAGTGGACGTTGGAGGCCTTGTTGATTTTGCTGTGGAGTCCGTGAAGCAAGACACAGCTTCGCTTTCGTTGATAAACACACTCCTTCAAGACTTCCGAGATAAAACAAGGAAAACCACTTATATTAAAATCCTCTCCGCAAAGCCCCCCCAAGTGAGTACGCAGAGGCGGACAAAAAACTAAGACAAAGTGCGCTTACCCTGGCATTGTTTGGCGACGTACACAGGTCACGCAGCTTCTTTACAACTTTGCCACTGACCGAGAAGTCTCTGCGTAAGACAGAAGAGCACTCGCGCTTAAGTGGCATTCGTGGAATGCCCAACGATATCCGTACACGAGGGGCATTCAACCATGCTCGATCGGCGGCTTTGAACTTTTAAATCTTATTGATCATGAGTATCAGTTAAAAGGTTGTGCGATGTTGGCACAGGTGAGCAGTACTTTTCGCGTGTGTGCCAGGAGCCGGTGTAAGTGGGATGACGTCTCCGGGTCTTTGTCGACCCGACTTAATCGCTAAAGAGCTTAATCGATGACTTCTTTCAAGTTTACAAGCATGTGAATGTCTCTAGTCGATTCTCTGCCCTGGTCGCAAACAAAGACTTTCATTGGTGGTGTATCGGGCCTGGACTCGAGCCAGATTCGGCTCGTGCGAGTCTGGACCTTGGCCAGATGCCAAAGCCCTGGACTCGATCCATATCCAGAATTCGTCAACACATCCGGATCCAAAAGGATCTGGTCCGTTTTTATGACCAGATGCTTTGGTCACCTTGGTGGCCACTAAATTGTCTCTCTGCACATGTGCTGAGAAGGCGAAGCATCTGCACTGGCAAAAGTCTCGTCACCGTGTGCACGACGGACTAAGAATGCATGTCAGTATGCACAGAAGTGTGTGTGAAGAAATAACAATTTTCACAGTCACTATAGCATTTTTTTCTCTATTCCATTGGCTCTGTTTTGAGCCGAACCAGATTGGATTCGTACCTTTCCCAAATTAGGTCCACCCCACAGGTGAGCCAAATTCATGCATTGGCGACTCTTGATTGAGACAAATTCGAAAGTGCCTGACGTAAACTATGACCACGTTGGGTCGGTCCACAGTTTGCGCTTTGACGAAGCCTCGTTGATCACTGAACGGGACGAGAAATCAGGAGGCGATGCCCAAGTTGGTGTCTCTCAACTGACTCCTTGCACACGCATGCGTGAGTGAAAAGTATCTACGGCGCTGGAAGTTGTGCTAATGCTAACACGACTGAAAACGCTTTCATCTAATATCCGTTAATGAGACTAAAGAGTCGCAAGCCGACATTCGTTCATGCATGAATGAATGCCCTTCGTACAAACAATGCCAGTCAGGGTAGACTCGCCCTGCCGCTGAATGGCGCTCTTAATCCACTACATACATGTGTAGGCAACGTGTGTGTGTGAATGTGTTTTGGTGCTTTTTTGCCCGATTCTTTATTCAACACCATGAGAAGAAAAATGAATAAGTCGATCATTTCTCATTCCCTTTTCACGGACTTCACGCATGCTATTTTTAATAGCAGTCACTGTACAATGCTACTGTACCGAAGTGCGCCATCGTACGTCCGTGTCTATATAGCATAATAGACAGAGCCTTGAGGCTCTTACTTATAATGTACTATGCAAAGTGCAGTATGGTGACAGTGTTATTCTTCAAGGAAGATCCTCTTTTCTTTGCTTCGGGAAAATTTTAAGATTAAAAAAAGTGTTGATAAGCTCTTCTACCGAGAGGGTTCAGCTTTCTTCTCATCTAAGACGAAAGACCTTCAAGAGCAGAACTTTCATGAAAGGCGCGTCGTTTATGCACGTTGTTGGCGACGAACCAGGTTATCGACCTGAGGACACCTTTGGGTTGAGGACGTGGAAATACATCTGTTCTCTTTGTTGGGTGGGCGGAGGTTACAATGTATGTACGGACTCACACGACTGAGGTCATGTACTGCACGCTAATGGGGGAGGGGGGCCCTGGAGACGAAAATGTTTTTTTCAAAATGCACACTCATCAGCAGTGGCGACTGGTGTAGAAAAAGAGATCCCACCCCATCAGACTGTCATAAAGGTGACACACAAAAAGGTGCTAGAAGGCTCACAAGGCCTTGGAGCAGGGGAACTTCCTGAAGGATACGGGCCAATGGTATTGTCACCATATTAAAAATTTATTTTTAAAAGGTGATCCTTCTGCTCAAAAAAGTACTAATACACTTTTACTATTGATACTAATATACTTTTTTCAGAAATTTATTTTGAACATACCATATGTAGTAAACTCATGGCCAAAAGCGAGGTACCTTATAGCTTCAAGTTAGGAAAATGTGTATTTTTCCATTTCTGCTGTGAAGGGTCACATTTCATAAAAAATATTAATTTCACCCCATCAGACTTCCATTGGGCCGCACAAAAAGGTGCCACAAGACTGTCAAGGTGGCGGCCAAGAAACCTTCCTGAAAGTCAGCTCCGTCAACAGATGGTGCTGTCAACGGACAGTACTTTTTTGCGCAGAAGGGTCACATTTCATAATAAACTTTTCAAATAGTGACACTAGCATTGACCCATGCTCTTCAGGAAGGTCACCTGGTCCAACACCTTATCAGTCTTGTAGCACCTTTTTGTGTGGACCAATGGCAGTCTGATGGGGTGGGATCTCTTTTTCTACACCAGTCGCCACAGCTGATGAGTGTGCATTTTGAAAAAAAAAATCGTCTGAAGCGGCCCATCCTGCTGCACACGTCTGTGTATCACGACAGCGGCTGCCAGAACCGCTCCCGCCGCCTCGAGACACCGGAGTCAGAAGTGTCGTAGTTACTTTTGCTCATGTTGTCGATCAGGAAAAAATGGTGCAAAGGGACCCCCTAGGAATGCCTGCCTCTAAAGGTCCTGTGGTCTTTTTTTTTGCTTGTTTTTACTCATTTTCTGCTGTCAGGAATGGGTCCTTTTTCTCGAATGAGCCCTATTTCCTGTCCTTTCAGTCGCTTTTCTGCCATTCGGCATCCTGTTACAGCAGCCTTTCCTGACTTCTTTACACTGGGAAAGGGGGGCAATTAGAAAGGTGAGAGAAAATAACGACACTGGAGCGTTATGGATGAGGAGGAGGAGAAAAAAGGCCACTCTGTTTGGAGAAAAAGCCTTTTCCATCGCACGTCATACCGAGGAAGGCATGAACGAAGAGATATCAACCAAGGGGGTGCATCAAGCAACAGCTGCTTTCGGAGCTTCTTCACCTTGGAAGGTGATGTCTGGAAAGAAAGACTTCCCATATCGGATGTCCCTTCCACGCTGGCCTGACGGCTGACTTGGGCCCATTTGAACCATCCCCCCAGCTCAGTCGCACCAGGCATTCCCGCTGTTCACCACTCCGTGAGGTTCCAGGGTCGTGAGGCTGAGCACAGCCGTAGCTGAAGAGTGACGTCTCGTTTGTCGATCTCTTCTCGACGGTGGTCCTGGAGAGGGACGGCTTGGCCACAATGACCTTGAACTGTCCTTCTGACCGTCTCTCCCCGTTGACATTCTTCCAATTGGCCTATCCCCCTCCTCCTTGATCTTGGCCTTAAGATGTCCTTGGCCACAATGCTCTTTTCCTCCTTTGTTTTCTACTTGTTGTCATACATGTCGTAGATAAAGCTCATTTCTGTTTCTTTCAGTTGGATACAACGACCGCGAGATGGTGTTGGGTGGCCAGTTCAGCTATGACAGCTCGAACCAGCGTGCTCTTCCCTTCAACGTGCTCATCGAAGAGATCAGCGGACCGCTGAGGACTTATTATGGATCGAATAGTAAGACAAATGCTGTATTCACCATTGCTTCCAAATGTCGTCCTCCATGTCGTCATGTATGCACGGACGTGTACGTCCTAGTAGCCCTAGTGCCCAGGCAAGCGGCGGTGAGGGACTGCATGTAGTTTGGCTGTCTTAAATGTAGCCAAACTGTCCAGTACCAGACAGGTTCTCACAAACTTGAGTGCTGCCACTCTGGAATGTTAGTGCTGAGTATGGGGATATGAGCATGAGTAAAATGTGGGAAGACAGCTCGGATTTTAGCTTCCGTACGAGGATTTCAGCGGAGAGCGGGTGGGGACACAGCGGAGATGTATGCGTGGAGCACTGGGGCTCATATCTTACGTTTTAGTGTAGTCTTTGATACGGGCAACGCCAACATAAGTGTAATAAATAAAATGTTTGTTATCTTACGGGGCTGCGCAATACATATGCCGTGACCACCAGCCCAATCATCAAACTAGATGTCACCAAACTCCGCTGCCGTCTGGCCAAATTTGCACTGCACACGTTTGCCCTGGCACCCTTGCCCCTGTCGCTGCAGCGCATGGAGGTCAGGGAGTAGGTGAGGAAGCAGAGTGGCCATCTAAGGAGGAGAAGGCAGTCACGACATGGAACAGAGCTGCCAAATGACCTTATTTCCTGTTGTCTCCATCCAGTCTGCGTGCGATAGCAAAGGCCCTCCCCACTTACGACGAAGCCCCAACTTTCTGAACAGAAGTTAAGACGTTGCACTTACGCACCTGCCAAATTCACAACTTGGCGCTAGAGTTTATGAGTGCACTTTGTCAAACGGAGCCCTCGGTGTGCAGGGGAAGCCAGAAACACAGAGTGCGTGCGCGAGCGCGCGCGTGTGAGTCACAGAGAAGAAATGTCTAACGACCAAGATAAAGTATGGGTTGTTAATGCATTAAAGGATTCTTGACAAGCGCCTCTGATATTAAGGGGAAGCTTCACTATCAACTGCTTTCACTTTCTGGAAGTCGAAGATGCTCTTTCATTGGAGGAAAATGGGCCAAGCCAACAATAGGGGCAATCCACGAAGAGCTCATCGGCCCTCTTTTCAATGGGGTCTGAGTTGCTGTCAAGTCTCTTAAAAATACTTCGTATTGTTTTACTAGGCACTGTTTTTTTGCCTAGCTTTTGGAGGGGGCTTCAGCTCTTCTTTCAAGTTTCCTTATCAAACGTTCCATTTTTGCGAGCAGCGCTTGGTTTCCCTACTGCGAGCCCCTTGAGCATCAAAGTCTTCGCTAACCGCAAACATCTGGAAGAACTTCGTCATACCCCACCTGCAGCAGGAGTTTTTTCGGCAGGATGAACAGGGCGGACAAGTTGACTCCCAAGACGTCGTTAAACGACAGCTTAAAGTTGAAACTGCCAAGTTCTTAATCATTTTCATCATCTTCACCATGGCCTCCTAAAGTTCCCTGGGAGGGGTCATCCCAAATTTGTCAGTCGTCCAGACACTGTCACATTGAAGAAAGTGACAAAGTTTTCAAACTCTCCAGTGAACCGACGTCATTACTACCAACTTCTCAGTTGTGTGAACTGCACGTAAGGTTGGCACGCCAAGAGCCACTGGAACATGATCACTGCGAGTCGTCCCACAGCCCGGAGGTAGAGAGAGATCTTGACGTACTCGTTCAGACTTGTATAGAAAGCATTATGTGCTGTCAACCTCGAGCATTTTTCTTTTCACATTCAACTTGATCCGCCCCAGGTCAAAAGTAGGCAGTCACGGGCCAACTTCTTGCGTGCGTCCAATGACCTGAAGGCGACCACCAGTTCGGAGGCGTGAACTTTATGAGCACTGCGCGTGAAGTGCAGAGCAGCACTGAGTGCACACGGACGAGATGATAAAGACTGATGCTGCAATCGCATCAGGAGAAAGTCAAAAAATGACGAGGCCAATATATCATGGATTTGTGGAAGACGAAAAAGACTCGGTCATTAATCTGGGAAAATTTATGACCACAGAGCTCCGGAAAGGGCCAGGCGGTTGCCTACACTTTTTGTACTCCCTGCGTGCTCGCGGCTGATGATGATGTACGTCGACGTCCTGGCGCTCTTGGCCTTGCGCGAGTCCGTGCCCGTGCTCGTGGCCCCACTCGTGCCCCCTCCCCATTGCCCCGGTAGACCAATGCGCCCTCAGTAGCAAGGAGGGAGCGAACGTGCTGCATGTAGCAGATCTGCCCGATACAGAGTCTGACTCGGCCAGACAGAATGTTGAGACTTTCTGCTTCAATTAGCTCCTCACTATCGCGTCAGGGTCTGGTCAAAATGATCATAATGGGTTTGAAAGGCGAGATGACCCAAAAGTTTTGGCTCCCGACATGTGTGGCGCCTCCAACGAGAGCTTTGTTCTTCACCAATTGAACTGGGAATCATGTGAAGACTGTTGGCCACACACAAAACATGGATGTCTTTCGAAGAGACCGTGTGGGTGACGACAGCTGGCAACTTGAGGTTTCGCACAGTTTTTTCTGGCAACGTTGCAAAAAAAGGTCACCGTGGATTCCTTTTCTCCCACAGTGGAAAAGCGCAATCCTTGGATCTTGTTCCCATGGCTGACACAGGTGCAAAGCTACAGAGCCGAGAGTACAAATATCCCGTATGCATAAATGTACAATATGGCCGAGCATTTATTCAGCCTTGACTGACAGCAATGACAACAGCAGTCATATAGTCAGATAGATGCTACTCCGAATTGCTTCAGCCAGATTAAATTGTCCGTACGCACGCGTGCGGATGCATTCTCTTCCACACACGCATGCATGCATGAGGCCCCGAGGGCCTCAGCCATAGATTCTGCTGCAGTCTGTGTTAGGGAGGGCCTTGGAGAGCCCGTGTGGAGCGGTTTTGTCACTCCGGAGGTCATTCATTCTCTTTTTCACGTGTGGAAATATCACGCAGAAGGAAGGAGAAGGAAATTTCGAAATATAACTCATACTTTGCTGTCAGCTGCAGGCAGCCACATCTTTTGTTTTTGAAGTCAACCCTGTTTTCTATTTTTTAGAGGACTCTAGAACTCGCCGTCAACTGCAGCACGATGAAGTTTGTCCTCCCAACCTCTTCTGGCTGACAGAGCTGCTGGGATAGCTTTCGGAGAAATAGGAGAAATTTATTATGGTTCGACCTCGCTATTACAGTAGACAGAGCTTTGGCCTCATAGCTGCAAAGCAGAGGTCATAACACGTGTGCCTCCTCAGCCCGAGCAGCTCAGCTATTTCCTCATTCCCTGCAATAAATCATTTCGGTTGCGGTCATACTTCGGTTTTTCTTTTCCTTACCCCTTTACCTGCTCCACCGTGCTTCACAGCAATTTGTTTTTCCTCGCTCTCTCCGGTGTTCTCGTGTGCATCCCCAGACGACCCCGAGAGAAATTCTCCTGCCTGCACCTCTCAGGAGATGTGTGAATGCCGCGCTCAGCACATGTACGAGCTCGGATGAATTAGAACCGCACACAGAATAACAAAGAAGAATTGCGCACATTCGTGCTACTATAGAAAGGAAGCTGCCAGGAACATTTCGCCGATATTTATTCCCCGAACCATAGAGCAACAGTAATTTATGGCATAACGACTGCAGAGGCTCTCGAGGCCGAAGAGGGATGCAATTTATTAGTAGACGCCATTCAATTAGGTTTTCTTGTGTAGGGATTTTTTATACTTCCTGTCACCAATATCAATGAGAGCAACCTCACCGTACATGCGCGACGACCGAGGCTGAGGCGAGGCCGCCAATGTCAACAAATGTCACGTCCGCTGCTCGCGCAGCCTCCGCCCCCCGGACCAGGTGCCACTCTGACCTCTCCTTGGTGGACGTAACCACACCACTGTCCTCGCCCCGTCTGCACCTTTCTGTCGCTCACCAGAGGAAACTCTTGCTGAGACAGCCTGCACGAGTTGGTATGACACTGTTGCAGTGTTGCCACCACTTCAGGTCCTTGAATAGCAGCACAAGGTTAAAAAAACAGAAGTACACTTTCTCGCAGGCTGAGTTATTCCTCGGAGATCGCGTGAAAAATGACTCTGCAAAAGCTCCAGGACGCCATAACTCTAACCAAACACTGGATATAATTGATGAGAATTTTGATGAGACAGAGGGAGACCGCAACATGCGCGACTGCGAGAGACGACGTAAAGCGCACCGGAGAAGGACCTGTCCGAATTTCCTCCGAGACCTTTTTATTTTCAGTTCGTACACTAATTTCCCTAGATGAAACACTAGTGAATTTTTTTTGTCTCCTTCGCAATATCTCCACGTCGACCTCTCTGCTGCGAGCCCCTGGGGCGTGGACGTGGACATACTGCATGTACCTTTCGGTACGCACACTCTACGAGTACACAATGAGCAGCCCGAAAGTATTCGCGACCCTCAAGGCTGACGGTGTAGAGACGCTCGATCCCGGCAGACAGGGTGTCCGTGCAAGCTGAAAAGTCAGGCATTCATTGGTTCGAGATGAAAAAAAAGTAAAGATCTACCACGCCCACTTTACTTTATCTGATCCCGACCATCTAGGCTACATTTGAAAACCCTTTGCGTGCAATTCAATGTTCTTTTAAATACATCAGAAGGGCTGGTCTGCAACATTTGCCGAATTTCGCCACCACAAGCAAACAGTCCCTCCCATATTTAATTTCTAGGACCCCGACATCACCTCATGCACTGTACTGAAACGTGCTGAGGAGTAACATGTAGATGTGATACTTGTTGAGTGCAGAGGTTCAATACTGAGGCTGCTCATTTTGGTGCTATACGGCTTAAAGGGAAGCCACCTGGGAAGGGTGGCGCACCAAAGAGACTTGAAATTTGGCTTTTTCAGAGGGGTTAAAGTTGATGAAATTGCCTGAAATTTTCATGGGGCAATCCTGCCCCCCTGATTCCCTATTTCCAGGGGGATTCACTCCCTGGACCCTCAGGCGTCTTGCGCATGCAGGCAAAAAAACCGCCTTGGGGGTGAGAAGTTACTTAGTCCTGTGCGGCTCTAAAAAGAGAGACTTTACGGTCTGTGTGCAGTCTGAGTACAGTCAGTACAGTCTGTGATACCGTCCTTGCCGGAAGTCATTTCCGCCGGTAGAGCTTTGCTGCATACACTGCATACCAAGACATGATGGCATGAAATGTGTCATTCAGATATATGGACAAAGAATAGAGTACAGAATTTCTGTTCTGTATTTTGACCGCCCATCTTGATACTGCAGTGCTCGAAAGGCGAGCTGCAGGAAAGGCCCCCAGAAAAGTTCAGTGATTTATATCAAGGAAAAGTGATAAAAAATATCAAAAATAAACCTTTCGTAAAAGAATCGTAAAATAATTCTTATACCATCAGAATCCTCCACCTCTTAGCTACCGATTGGTCTGAATGTATTGCCTGTCAGCGGCACTACTGCCAAGTTTTGGTTTGGTTAGCCAACTCCACTCGTACAAGTTGACGAGGGTATATTTGGAGAGCAATTATCGTAAGTTTAAAGGCACTTTTTACTAACTGATGTCACTTTTTCCTTCGCGTACGTAAACACTGGTAGCTGCCATCACTGAGGAGAGGCCGCATCTCCTTTGTGATGTTCTTCCCCTTTGCGAAGAAGGTGGAGCTCCAGACGATTCTCCTCCACTGAGATGTCCTAGAGATCATGCGCAAGGGAGGTTCTTGTTGACGTGCATTACCCCTTGAGTCCTTCGTGAGCCGCAGATTGTTGCTCCTCTTAAGCTTCTCATCCTCGGCAACGATTTGCTCGTCAGAGAAGGACAGCCGTACGGTTGCACCATACGTCAGCAAATCCAGGATGAGGGCAGTGCACTTGAGCCTCTTGGTCCGCACGGCCTCAGGAAAGCGCTGACAGACTTTGAAAGCATGACTCTTGTATTGAAGGACCTCACCAACTGCTCTCAGGATTGTCCAATAGGAGATGCCCTGGTTCAGAGCCAGCTTAACCACGCTCTGACTGAGGTCTTTGTCCTGTCTGGGGTTCATCTTTTGTCCCCCTTTGCATCGGTACCTCGTCCTCTTAGGAATGTTGGTACTTTTTGGATGTGTTTGGACTTGAATGAAAATTGAACACCTGAATTGTCTCGACAACAGTAATTATTAAGCGACAGCTAAAGTCGCACGCATCAGGGCAGTAACAGGTGGCGGCTATTTTCAGTGTTTCATTGGTTCCAGCAAAAGCAGTACTTTTTAGTTACAGTAACAGTAGTCCTTCTTTGGTGTACCAAAACAGCTTTGGGTTTAGCGGGGTGCCCCCACTTTAGCTCTTGTCGAATAGATACATGTTTGGAATTCCTGTATAAAG
>JAAUXU010129289.1_pt1 | contig 10896 bp, 6 predicted proteins | sample 7278151 | NCBI WGS metagenome assembly JAAUXU01 (sample SAMN14350113, study PRJNA611818) | marine sediment metagenome | isolation source: surface marine sediment (1.8m) | place: French Polynesia: Moorea | collected 2018-08 | reverse complement strand
TGGCATTCATGGATGTAAACTTCCTCACCCCACTGCAAGTGAGGGGCCAAGGAGGCCACCAAATTTGACAGCATGAAGTGCGTGGTCGGCACAAAGCACATGACCCAGCAAAGCAGGTCAAGTCTGCTGTCGGGCGGGAATGAGAAAGAGCCTGATAATAATCCGAGCAATATGGGATATCTCAGCTAGTGTGAATATATATATTCTACTAGTTTCCCCGAAAAAGATAAAATGAAGTCGAGAGCTCGTGACAATGTATGAAATGCCCCTGTCTACCTAATGAACATGACATAGATGAGGAAGGCCACAAGGGCAACGCAGACTGCAATGGCCGCGTGCTTGATGATGAGATCCTCATGGTCATTGGGCCTCTTTAAGGCTTTTTCCTCGTCGTCCTTATCTGGATTCTTCCAGCCTGGGCTTGCCCGAGACGTATTGCTCGTGGAATCACTGCTGTTGATCACAGTTGACGATATTTCTGACTTTTCAGCTCCAGCAGCTGCTGATGCTGGTACTGACGATGATGTGCTTGAAGACATTGGAGAGATTTTGCCCTCAGTCACATCTTCACCTTTGCTGCCCAAAGTCATTTTCTCAGTCGCTTCTTGTTTTGCTTCTTCCGCCACATCTCTCTTGCCAGTGTTGTCATTTGAGCCCTCTTCAGGATCATCCTTGACCTCGATGTCATTCACGTCAATGCTGCTCCTCGATGCTTCTTTGCCTTGATGCTTGTCACTCACCTTCACAGCTTCTGCACCAGGATTGATCCCTGGAACACTGCAGTCGGCAAACTCAATTGTTAATTTGAGATTGGACAAATCCTTCTCACTGATTATTTCCATTGCACTTATACCCCCAATACCACTGGCTAGTTCAGCACCACCTGGTCCTGTGATGTCGGTTTTGAACTCCTCTGCCTCTCTCTTGACGATGGATTCTTCTTCTTTCCCCTTGTCAATGGACTCTTCTTCTTTGCTCTTGTCTGTAGAATCTTCTGCCTCACCTTCGTCCATGGATTTCTCCACCTCACCTTTTTCCATACTCTTTGCGACCTCACTCTTGTCCATGGACTCCTCTGCTCCATATTTGTCCATACTCTTCACTGCTCCTTTCTTGTCCTCGGGATCATCGGCCTCACTTTTGTGGGACTCCTCTGTCTCACCTTTGTCCATACTCTTCGCTGCTCCTTTCTTATCCATGAACTCCTGGGCCACACATTTGTCCTTGGACTTCTCCGCCTCACGTTTGTCCATACTCTTTGCAATCTCTCCCTCGTCCGTAGACTTCTGAGGCTCACCTGTTTCCATACTCCTTACAACCTCTCTCTTATCCAAACAACCCTCTTCCCCACCTTTGTTCATGGACTCCTTTGTATCACTGTTGTCCATCAAATCCTCTGCCTCGCCCATGGACTCGTCGTGAATCTCCTCCTCCCAGACGATCTTTGCGACTGCTCCATGACTCATTTCAGAGAGGAAAAGCAAAAGGTGTGAAATAAAAGGGTTGCAACCTCGCCAACTTGGCACAAGTGACTGAACTGACTGCATTTTTAGGCAGTGCGAGGCACAAAAAGCGCCACATTGCAGCTTGGACAAAACGTGAGCTGTTAGGGAAGGCCACAAGAGAGAAAAAAATGCAGAGGGCACAGCTGTTACCAGTCTGAGTGAAAGCTTTCTTGCCCCGAAAAACTCCGATGTTAATGAACATGAATTGCGAGCACTTGAAAGCTGAGAAGAAATCTTAGCTGGAGCATTTGTCCAAAGAGACCTTTAAATTTACACAATACCAGGAGATGCCAGTTACTGTACTTCAAGTGAAATGTGCACGAAAACAAGATGAAAGTCGAACCATTTTTGACATAGCAACTACTCAATCCGGATTAAAGCAGAAAAAATCTTGGCTCTCGAGTCGGACGATTGCTACTTTAGAACCTCTGACAAATGGGACACTGAAATTTAAGTTCTGGCTTGACGGAGTAAAATACCCGGTAAACCGGACATCTGGCAACCCTTTTCTGGGCTAGGAATGCCAAGTGTTTGTGTGAGACGGCTGTGTCATTTGTTCCAGTCAGTGCACGAGTGAATGTTCCTAGTACAAGTGCGATATATAGATGCACCTGAACATACAGGGTGTCGCAGTGGGAATTTCTTTCTTTTCATCTTTTTCGAGCGCAATCTCTACGCTACACCTGAAACGCTATGCCCTTGTGCATATCCGTCTGTTTCTGGGTTGGCCCACAGCTGGAGGACCAGGTCCTCCTCCAACTGCGTCAGCAGCCACAGCAGAAGGTGGGGTGGGGGCGGATTCTGAGGTCGTTTTGAGACCAAAATGAAGTCAGAACGATTTTTTTTCCTACAACAACGCAGCACCAAGCAGCGTTGAAAGGCTCTGAAGTATGTTGTCCTCGCAACTTTTCTGCAAAATAAGGCCCCTTGGCAACACTTGGGAGTGGCCGGACGAAGAGAGAGGTGTAGCAAAAAAGCAAAACTAGGCCAAGACTGGTCAAGGTCCAGAAGCCATAGACGCATGCGTATCAAAGGCACTTGTACTGCATGGTGGCAGGCATCAGTGCAGTGCAGAAGACAAAACGGCCTTCAGTATGCATTTTCATCCAAAGTGGAGAAAATAACTTTCACTGCTGAGGCCTCAAGCTTTCCAATGATATAAGTAGTTTGAGTGGCAGCAGTATTGAGGAAGTCATAATGTTGTGAAGAGGGGACAGAGCTTATGGGAGTGTGTGCACGCGATTTGGAAGGTTTATCAGGTAGCAACTGCACGGAAAGTGGGACAACGCGTACAAAAGCGGGAGCTGCAGGCTTCATGAGTTTTCTTAAATGTATCACATTATATCTGAATAATCGAATAAAAGTGAGTTGCAACTTCTCTGAGACAAACTGTACTTACTAGAGTAACCTGAGCCGCGGCGTAGCTCTTCGACAGTACTACCATTGCATGGAGCAATCTGTTTGGAGTCCTTTGAATGTTTGACCTTTATGACCTTTGACGTCTGTACAAGTCTTTACAATGTGTCCATGAACATGAGAGGTTTCATCTCTAAGCTGTTGCAAGCCACGACCTGCGCACAAGCAAACTTGACAAGCAGGAGCAGAGAAGAATTCCAGGTGAAGCTGCCAAGGTAAAAATATTCCCTGCATGGATCCCCTGGTCGAGGCTGGCAGGTCCGAGGCCGTGAACGACGGCGACGACAGCGCAGCATCACAAAATTCAATCGAAGTTGAGAGGGAAATAAGATTTTTTTCTTCACAAGAGGGAAAGGAAATAAAACTTTATTGCCAGAAGTTAGTGAATTTCTTTAAAATTATTCGTACACCTTTGTTAGTCAGCATCATTTCGCTTTCTTTTGTTGCAATGAATCAGCAGTGACTTTTTCCACAAAGCTCCTGTGCCCTTACGTATTGAAGATATGTACGTAGATTAGTAACGTTATTCTCTGCATAAGTGATTAAAAGTCCTCTCCACCGCCGCCCAAGGCATCGTCGAAGGAGCCCATGGCCGCCTCCTCCTCGTCGGCAGCGTGGCTCCTCTTGAACGCCCTAGCCTGCTCGACCGTCATGCCCATGTAGGCAGGCTGGATCGGGTCGATGCCGGTCACATCCATGTAGACGGCTGGTGCAGGGAGGTTGTCTGGCCGGTGGCGGTCGAGGCTGTCCGTGGTCACGTCGATATACGCCGACGACCCCAGTTGGAACCTGAACGAGAGCGAGAACAATAATGCAGTCAGAAAATTAAAGAGATTTTTTTAAAAAAAAAAATGTTTTAAAGTCAAAAACAAGGGGGTCATACTTGGATGACTTCGTCGGCGACTTCGAGGGAGATGACTTCGTGGATGACGATTTCGTGGACGACCTCGTGGTCCTGAAGGCAAGGACAGCACCGTCCACAGTCGGCATCTTGGCCAACCGGTAGGGCTTGTCGCTGCTGGCCTCTTTGTCCTTGCTGCTGCTTCCCCTCAAGCTCGTGGTGGGGATCCGGGACTTCTTCTTCTCCTCCTTCTTAACGTTTTTGTCCTCCGGGATCTGCGGAGAGAGAGAAAAGCGTCCAGTTTGTCCGCAGGTACATATAGTAGCCGAAGCAGAAGTCTTGGACCAACCTTGCTGGCGTCGTCGCTCTCGTCGTCCCCGTCCTTCCGCTCCGACTTGCTTCCCTTCTCCTTTTTGTCCTTCTCGTCATCGTCGCTGGAGGAGGCCGACGACGTGGCAGTGGTGGTCACCGTCTCGGAGTTCTTGTTGTCTTCCTCGGACTTGTCGCTATCTCCACCCCCAGCCACAGAGAACTTGCGGCGAGTGCGGCTCCTTCAAACAGAAAAACATTTTCCAGCTACTTTCCAATGGTAAATCTATATTTCTACATTTGCTTCAAGGCCCTTGTGTGCGTCAAGTCTATAACAGTTATAACAGTTGATAGTCAAAGGATTTCACTAACGTGGACCGAAAATGTCACAATAATGGACAATTCGATGTGGAACCCCAAGTGTGAACAAAGAATATTAACGGCATTAGAGGCAAGTGAGTTTTTGCTACATGTCGCTTACAGTAAGTAAGATGTCTCGAAAAACTCGTCCCAATTCAGCCGAGCGTTTCGCTAATACGTTATTTGTAATGACTTATTACAAATATAGCATTAGTAACTCGTTAGCTAATTTATGCACGAATTACAGACAGCTACCGGGCGTCTAACAAGTCCTCGTACACTTTGTCCTACATCTAGTGCAAAAAGTCCACGACTTTTCGGACACTCGGCACGTTCTTGTGCATTCTTATAGGACCCAAAATAAAGTAAAAGAGGTCATTTAGAAAATACGTACTTGTAAGCTTTGGACTCCTGAAGGTTTCAAAAAATTGAGAAGTCTAGAAATTAAGAGAGATCCGCTTGAGTGAAATTATTTGCTAAGTACTAGATCAAAACCTTATTCTGGAAGCAAAAGCCACATTTTTTTGGAGGATGGAGGATGATTAAGTTTCTTAAAGCTTCTTAATCAACGAGGTTGTGCGACTAATCTAACCTGACCCCAGCTAACCGAGGTTAACCCAACCCTAGATTACCCAACCAAAGCTAACGCATCGTGATGTACATTTGTTTAATCATTGTTACATACAGGCATACGTACTTTACTTGCTACAGTTCACCTTTTGTCATAGAAATGTAGAGTTCTACTCTAAATTACATTTACCGCGGTCTGACGCCCAGCGAGGCTTGGTCTGGATGGAGAGCCAGGCCTGACACGATGGGCCTGAACTCAGAGTCCAGGACCAAAAAGCACTTGTCCTTGGTGGCACACTGCAGCTGAAAGTCAGATGGGGGACGACGTGAGAAAGTTTATCCCCGTGCCTGATAAAGGCCCAACCTTTTCTGGATCATTTTGGTCGTACGCGTCCAGCAGGTCCTCGATGAGCACGTTCTGGTCCCTGCTGCAGTTGGACCCGAACTCGCGCGAGATAATCTCGGCCTCCTTGACGCGATGCACACGGAGCAACAGTACCACCATGCCCAGGACAGAGCGGCCGGTGCTGGGCTTGTGGTTCGCCTCCTGGAAAAGTAGAAAGTAAGAGACTTTTAACAAATATGCGAGTGCATCAACCTTTCACACTAGGAAACTTCTAGGCTGTTTTGTGTTCTGACTATCCAGCATTGACTAAGTTCGCCTGCCTTTCTCTAGGCTAGAATCTGCTTTCTTCTTCTTCGGAGCGTCGTAAGTTGAGTTCCAAATTGATCTGACCTCTAGTAGCAAAAATACTTACTAACTATAAGGGCCTCTAAAGTGTTCAAACTCTTCTTGACGGCTGTTCCAGGGAAGAAATTGTCAGTATTCAGTGAATCTTGAAGCAGCCTCAGCGTGTCAACCTGAGATCATTGAGGTGCTTAATGATTCTGACCTTGGGATACCAGATCATAAGGTCAGACGTTTGTCGATGAATGACCAAAGGTCACATGAACACTGACCAGTTTAAGTAGTTTTGAGTATTATTTAACTCTGTTATTTACGCCCACGAACGAAGTGATCACTGACCGACGCAACCTCATCATCAACGGTCGCAAGAGCCAGTTGCACATACCAAGGATGGTCAAGATAGTCCTCAACAGGGCCTCCTGCGGGGGCACGCTCATTTCAGACGGCCAGGGGCTGATGGCTGCACACTGCTTCTGCGGCTTAGTCACCAGGGACACGTGGGAAAGTGAGGAGCAGTGCAGTAGAGTCTAGATTTCATCTGTTTGCAGAAGCACGTGTGTTTATGCACTGTACTTTCCCAAAAAACATGAACAGAGAAAAACATTTATTGCAGCAGGTTTACAATCTCCTTTGAGAAATAAGTGAGCAAAATTCTTCCCCCAATATGTGCCCAGATTATGCTGAGGCAGCCCCAAAGAAGAGCGAGGCTTCCTAAGACAAGGCGTGGGCGGACTTAAAGGCCTTCAAGGCGTCTGTGTTGAATCACAATATGTCCCTGTGGAGGTGGCCCACTGGGACATACCGTACTAAAGTATGGCCCTCCAGAGAGTAAAGTGCCAGGCACGTCGTTGATCCTCGCACACTTGGAAAAAATACGCCGATGAACATAAACTTGATCTTGATGGGGTTGAACATGTCTTTATTGTACCATGTGATAGAACAGACATCTCTGTACGCGAGTGCTCAGAGATGACGGCGGCATCCTTGACCTTCCGGCGAGAGGCATTGAAGCAGCTCCTGATGTTCAGAGTGGCCCCAAAGCAGAGACTTGTCATGTTACCCCAAAATATGGAGGTTTTCTGATCCTTGCAAGTCAGGTGGGGTGCTAAGGCATGGTGAACAACTTTGCCTCCTGTTGCAAAGGTGTCCTCGCGCCCCACCATCGACATCTACGAGGCGGACGGCGTGTTGTGCCACCCGCCCGTCGATCCCGAGACCAGGTGTTGCCGCCCGAGTCACGTGAGTGAGTATTGTTGCATGCCCACTCTGTGCCCATAGGATGCACTTGACTTGGCTCCATATGTTGTACAGGGAACCCTTTTCCATGCTGGCTGCGTCAAAGGTGGCTTCGGTGGCATACCTCAGTTAATGTTGTGAGTCTGGGCTATGATGTACTTGCCCTCGAACTATTGACGCTGTTCAAAAAGGTTCCAGACAGCTTAAAGCAGATCGATTGACTTATCTGAGGCCAGAAAAGTCACTGGAGCCGAGCAAAAACTTCTTGCATAGTGATTACTCTGTTCTACTACTTATGTTTTCCTTTTTCACACAGGGATAAATGTAGCAGTCGTGCTTGGCGGACCATTTCAGACTTGCAGGCATGCTGAATGTGAGCCCAAGCACCTTGACAGGTTAGCTTGCAGTTTTCCTTCGTGGTGTCCTTACACTATTTGCCAAATTTTACCATAACCACAGTATAATGTACAGTTTCATTCAGTGACGCTCCCCATTTAAGTGTCTCCCTCCTTACACAGCTGCTCTCTCAAAGGCCCACCAAAATAGCGTCCCCTCTTAAACAGGGCCTTCCCTGGAGCATGAGTGGAACAACTGCCAGTATTTCATGTTGGTCGATGCGTGCGATGCTCGCAGTAGTGAGGAGAGTCAGTTTAGCATACATTTGGATGAAACTTTTGATGGAAAAGTAGTGTCTGTAATTGTGCCACCTGCTCTGATAGCACCCATAAAGAGCCTGATGACTCTGTGTCGTCGTCTCCGTAAATGACAATATGCGGTCCTTAAATTCTTTAGAAACTGTAATCAAGTTTAGTCTGATAGTTTCATTCAAATCATTCAAAAAAAAAACCCCAGGGAGCGCACGCTGAGGAATACAGGTCGAAAGTTAAGTAAAACATATTTTTATACCTGACACAGGAAAGGGAGGAAAGACACGACTGGAGATAACACTTGGGGTGAAAGGAGGCAAACTTTTTGTGGCTGGAACAAGGGGACCCACTTCTGGGGAGCTGACAGGGTTTGCCACTTGGCTATTTTGATTGCCTTGTGACATCACAAGGACACTGTGGCAACGCCTGATCATCCCCAGCAGATTGCCTCCATGTAAAGTGAAAAGTGTTCGGGCACTGGTTGTGCAGTTGCCTCTCCGCAGAGTCAATCTAAGTTGCTCATAATACAGGTCTGTGTGCCAATAAAGGTTAAGAAGGTGGAGCTATGCAATTCCGGGTTATCTATTATATAGGGCGCGATATCTGTATTTTGATCTGTCAGTTCATCTGTCCCTTTCACGGCGCTCCAACTGCTGCACCAATTAGACCCAAACTTGGTCAGCAGACACTACTTTTCATGTGCTTGTGGAAGTTAACATGACCCCTGGGGGTTCATAGGTTTCAATCTGCTCTTGGGGGTTCTCTTCAAGATGGGGTTGTTATAGAGGGAGCTTAAACAAAGACTTTCAGAACACTAAACATTTTTCAGTTTTATGAAGAAACCAAAATAACAGTGTAAAGTAATAAATTTGTCTTGTTTTAAGTATCAAGTGGTGTGATCAGAGCAAGCGAACTACTGCATCTCCAACTGTGAGACTGCAGGTGGTGTACTTGAGAGTACGTTTGAGACCAAGGGGACTTCCATTCAGGAGGGGGGGTTACCATTCAAGGGGGGGGGGGTCATCAAGCAAATGCAGCGTATATATAGCCCTCTCTGTCTGAGGCCATTTTGCTGCCGAAATCAAGGTCGGAAGTTATATTTACTACATAAGTCATCGATAGTTACTCCCTACCACTAAAAGGCAATCTAGCTGGGGATCAGAATTTATCAGTTGCTGTCTATGTCTGAAAGCAAGAGAGTGAAGAAAGAAAGAGTTGCCTCAATCTGACCGGGAAATATCTTATGCACGCAGCTACAAAAGTTGCTATCAATATTTCTATGAAAAATATGAAACTTGGCAGCACGGGGAAGAAGGAGAAAAGGAGAGAAAAAATGAGGCAGTTTCTCAAGCTTAGCTTAGGCTAATTGTCAAGAAAACCGTAAAAACGCCTAGAATAGCTCCGTGTGTATCTGTTCGCGGCCGATGTTCAGCTGTTGCGCGGACCCAATCCACGTGTGCTGCCTCAACAAGGCCGTACATACGTGAAAAGCAGTGATGTTTGGCACCCCTGTGTCTGATGGCAACAGGGTGAAGACAACCACTCAGCCCAGGGGAACAAGGACATCATCTGAAAGGTCCTGGCCTAGGGGAGACCACCTGTGGATCCAGGTGGCTTTTGTTTTCCAGCAGGATGGGACCTCTCCCCACACCTCCCAAAACCATTGAAAGCTTGTTGAAAAAAGAGCTTGGATCCAGGGAGTTCTGCAACAAGAAAATGTGGCCTGAACCCCCTGGAGTGCAGTGTCTGCGCCACAATTGCTGCCACTGGCGTAATGTAAATTTCATCAAATTTTTGCTCCTTCTAGGCAGCTTGAGTTACAGTCAAAATTTGCATGGCTCCCTCAAAAAACTTTGCCTAAAGCTTAACCCAGCTCCAGAGTCGCAACGTCAAAGTTCATCGCACCTCATGCTTGAAGAGTCGCAGCTTGATCCAAGCTCGGGCTTGCGGTTATAGCAGCTCGATCACCCTCTTGTCAAAAGTGGTTGATACGGAAAACTTAGTTTCTTGTCAACTAAGGCGGTCTTTAAGACGCTGAATGAATGCACATTTCCTGAAGAAGATACATGACAGTTGGCGACATGTAAGAGCAGCTGGATAATTCATTTGTACAGGGATGTGATTGGGAGCAGGACAAAGCGTCGGAGAAGCGTGTTTCTTCCTTGATTAATTTAAACAGGATTAACTAATATATTAACTGTCAACCTGGCGCATACAAAAACTGGAGGCGTCAGCAAATACAAAAGTGTCAGCTTTAAATTTTGCGCTCAACAAATGAGATCCAGCCATGCAGGACCTAAAACAGGGCCTCTGAAAACCTCAGTTTATCTTGATCATTTTGCATTCTAATGCGTGTCCTGACAGTTGGTCTAACCTTTCTTCGACTCGCCTTTCTTCATCTCAGATTGTTTCGTCTCGTGTTACCAACAATAGTTGCTGTTCATGCTCACGACACTCACAAGTAGCTCACATCCTGTCCACATGTATTCAACCATACATAAGAAACCACTCCTTGCATGAAGTAGAAACAGACAAAATTTTAATGCATATTCTCATGCATAAAGTCTTAGGGTTTAAAATAGCATTAAAGTAGAACATGATGTAATACATTGTAGCTCCAGTTGTGTGCAGATGTTGGTCACGTAGCTGTGATTCAGTTTGTGCTTACTCTTCTTGTGCTGTTGTGGCTAGAGATGGAGTGCAGAGGCCACCGCCCTTTACTCAGTCCCTGTCATTCATGTTGAAGGCAGCAAAGGTGACAACTTATATGCATCCTTCATAATTCAAACGTTGCACTTGCAAACTGAGAGGGATCCTCTGGGGTGCAGGTCAGCAATTGGTCGTTGGTCAGAACAACATTCATCATCACTTAAGACAAAGCAAGCTGCAGGACAAAAGTCCTGAGACAAACTGTTGTGACACAGATGATACCTGTGAGACTCCACGGTGAGACAAAAAAGTATGAGACGAAAAATCAGTGAATCGTCTTAACCCCTCCCCGATATGGGCAGAGTGCAGTGGCTTCATCCAACTAGACTGCCTATATTGCAAATTGAGCTTAAACAGGGTGCGTGGAAGAATTTGGCGGGTCAAAAGAGAAAAAACTAGATTGATGGATTTTTTTTTATTTTTCATGCAATTAGGTTGAAGTTTTTGGCAGCAGACTTGTAGCAGTACTTGTAGCAGTACTTGTAGCAGTACTTGTGGCAGTACTTGTGGCAGTACTTGTAGCAGTACTTGTAGCAGTACTTGTAGCAGTACTTGTAGCAGTACTTGTAGCAGTACTTGTAGCAGTACTTGTAGCAGTACTTGTAGCAGTACTTG
>JAAUXU010000021.1_pt1 | contig 10897 bp, 11 predicted proteins | sample 7278151 | NCBI WGS metagenome assembly JAAUXU01 (sample SAMN14350113, study PRJNA611818) | marine sediment metagenome | isolation source: surface marine sediment (1.8m) | place: French Polynesia: Moorea | collected 2018-08 | reverse complement strand
TCTTCAGTAGCAGAGGAAACTTTGTTTTCTTCATGTGCTGCTACCTCTTGGTCTGATTTTTCCTCCTTTGTTTCCTTTCCTACAGAGGTAGATTTTGACTCTTCAGGTGTTGATGCTTCTTTTTCTGACTTCTCCTCCTCCTTTGCATCTTCCTCAACTGGGGATTTTTCCTCATTGGTAGGGGAAGGTGCATGTTTGTCTGTTGCTGCTGTCACTTTATTTGTTTTTTCCTTGTCGTTTATTTCCTCTTTGGTAGGAGGAATTTCAGGTTCTACAGCCTCTTTCTCTGATTCTTCCTCCTCCTTTGCTTTCTGTTCAACAGGGGAGGAGGGTGCCGCCTCCTTGACTGACTTTTCCTCCTCCTTTGTTTCATCTATGTCTGATTTTTCCTCCTTAGCTTCCTCTTTGGAAGGGGATGGTGAAGGCTGTTCAGGTGCTCCTGCCTCTTTTTCTATTTCTTTGGTAGGCAAAGAAGCTGACTCTACATTGTCTGATTCTCCATTACTTAGCTTTTCCTCTTTTGTTTCTTCTTCAGGCGCTGCTGCCTCCTTTTCTGAATGTTCCTCCTCATTTTCCTTCTCTTTAGCTGGAGAAGGTAGGGCCTCCTCTGATGCTGCCGCCCCTTTGACTGTTCCCTCTGCCTTTGTTTCTTCAATTGCTGGAGAATCATTAGACTCTTCTGATACTGCTGTCCCTTTGTCTGTTCCCTCTTCCTTTGTTTCTTCAGTTGCTGGAGAATCATTGGGCTCTTCAGGTGCTGCTGTCTCTTTGCCAGGCTTTCCTTTCCTCTTTGAGTCCTCTTTTGCAGACTCATCTTCTGCTGCTGTCTCTTTGTCAGACTTCTCGTCTTCCTCTGTTTCACCTTCCACAGGGGATGTTTGGTTTTCTTCAGTTTTTGCATCATCTTTGCCTGAGTTTGCCTCTTCCTTTGCTTCTTTGTGGGAAGAAGAATCTTTTTTGTCTTCAGGTGTTGTGTCCTTTTTGTCTGATTTCTTCCCCTCATTTGTTTCCTCTTTCTCATTCTCTTTGGTTTTTGTGTCTCCTTTGTCAGATTTCCCCTCTTTCTTTGTCTCCTCTTTTGGGGAAAAAGGTGCTAGGTCTGTTGCTCCTGCAACTTCATCTGTTTCTTCTTTAGTAGGAGAAACTTCAGATTGCTCAGGTTTGACTTCCTCCTTGTCATATTTTTCCTCTTCTTTTCCATCTTCTTTTGCAGGTGAAGCTTTTGGACCTTCTTGATCTGCCGCCTCACCAGACGTCTCAATCTTGGCTACCTCTTGTGCAGGGAAAGCTTTGTTCTCTTCTATTTTTGCCTCTTCTATGTCAGTGTTTCCTTCTCCAATTGTTTCCTTTTCGGTGGGAGAAGGTGCATGATCTTGAGCTGCTGCTGTGTCTTTGTCTAAGTTTCCATCTTCCTTTGCTTCCTCCTCTTCTATATTTTCTTGTAATGTATCTTCCTCTATGGTGGAATTTTTCTCTCCTTTTATTTCCTCTTTTGTGGGGGAAGCTTCATTTTCTTCTGACGCTGCTGTATCTTTTTCTGACTTTTCCTCCTCCTTTTCTTCTTCTTTTGCTCCCACATTTTCCAGCGATTCTTCAGACTCTTTTTCTTTGGCGGGATCATTTTCTGTTTTCTCTTCTTCCTTAACGTCCTCGTTTGCAGAGGAAACTGTAGACTCCTGTTCTGCTTCAACGCCACTCCGGGCTTTTTTGCCCTTTTTGGCTTCAACTTTGTCTGTTTTATCCTCCTTTGTTTCTTCTCGTACAGAAGCAGACTTTGGCTCTTCTGGAGCTACGGCCTGCGTGTCTGACTTATCTTCCTCTTTTTCCCTGTCCTTAGTAGACACTTCAGGCTCTGCTGGTGCTGGTACCTCTTGGCCTTTTTCTTCTTCTTCCTCTTGCACAGGGGAGGCCTGAGCATATTCAGGTGCTGCTGCATCTTTGTCTGATTTTCCCTCTTTTTTCTCTTCTTCCATTGAGGAGGCTTTTGGGTCTTCTGTTGCTGACACTTCTTTTTCTTTTACTTCCTCTTCCTTTCCTTCCTCTTTGTTAAGAGATGATGCAGGCTCTTCATGTTTTTCTACCGCTTTGTCTGATTTTTTGTCCCTTGCTTTCTCTTTGGAAGGGGAGACAGTGTCCTCAGGTTTTTCCGCTTGCTCTGATTTATCATCTTCCATTACGTCCTCTAAGGTAGGAGAAGGTTGAAGCTTTTCAGGTGCTGTTGTGTCTTTGTCTGACTTATCATCCTTTGCTTCCGCTTCGGAAGTAGAGGGGGCTTGCTTTGTAGGCTCTATTTCTTCCTCTTCATTTGTTTCCTCCTCCTTTGCATCTTCCTTGTTCAGAGAAGTAGCAGACTCTTCCGGTGATGCATCCACTCTTTCTGATTTCTCCTTCTTTTCTTCATCAATTGGGGAAGGTACGGACTCTATAGGTGCTTTTGCCTCTTTTTCTTCTACTTCCTCCTTGGTAGGGGAAGCTCCTTTCTGAATCTCCCCGTCCACATTGTTTTCATTTTCTTCGTTGTCCCTTTCTTGATCAGGCAACGTGCTTTCTTCGTTTTCTATTTCAGCAACACCATCCTCCCCTGTGTCATCTTGGTTCTCCTCTGCCAAAGCTGCATTTTCCACCTTTTTCTCTTCGGCAGCCGGAGCATCGCCATTGGTTTCATTCTCTTTGATGCCATCTGCTTCGTCCTGAGCATCTTCCTGTTTTATGTTGTTTGAAACATTGTCGTTCCCATTCTGCTCAGATTGAGAATCTTTTGCGGCCTTGGAAGGGATTTCTTCTTCTTTTGCTGAAGCACATTTGCCCTCTTTCTCAGCCAACCCCTCATGGTCTTCTTCGCTCTTTTCGCCGGGTGTCTCCTCCTGCACCTGAGTGGCCTCTTTGTCACCGCCAGGACTTTCCTCTGTTGGGACATCATTTGCACCTTTCGGAGATTCTTCTTCATTTTCCGGAGTTGCCTCCTTATCGCTTCTGGAAGGTTTTTCCTCTTTTGGGCTGTCCCCCACCCCGCTTTCTCCACCTTCTCCGTTTGTTTCTTCTTTGTCGACTGGCTTTTCCTTGCCCTCCAGTGACGCACCATTTTGTTGCAGTTCTCCATCTTTGGGAACTTTTCCCTCGTCTTCCTTCGTCTTGTTTGATTCAGCTTCCACGGATTTTTCTTTGCTCTCCTTTACCACTTCGACCTCCGAAAGTCCCCTCTGTTGCTGGGCGCCATCTGACTCAGGAGAAGCAACAATTTCTTTAGCCTCGTCTGCTTTTTGTGCGGATTTTTCTTCGTCTTGCTTCTCATCCCCTTCGGAGGGAAGAGTCTCCTTGACCGGCTCTTGTTCTTCCTTGTCGTCTCCGACGGCGACGACGTCAGGTTCAACAGCTTCGTGCTCTGGCAAGTCGTCAACCTCGTCTGGGGTCTTGACGTGAGTGAACGTGGCCCCCGGCGCCACCGCGGCCTTGTTGGCCTTCTCCCCCTGGGGGCCCCCGTTGGCGAGCGGAAGATCCTTCGGCTTGTTCTCTGCCAGATGAGGCTCGTTGACGACAGCAGCGCAGACGTTCTCCACCACCTCAACCTTCTCCACTTCTGGCTCCTTTGACTCTTTCTCTTCCTGGACTTCCCCAGCGCCCACTTCGTCGTTCTGCTGCTGCTGCCCGGCAGGAGCTGCCTCGTCCTCGTCGTCCTTGATCCTCTGCAGCTCCGGCTCCACGTCGTCCTCGGCCGCATCATCTTCCTCCGGCTGAGGAGGCGGGGCCACATGTTCCTTCTCCTCCAGCTGGTGCTTCTCCACGATGGAGGTGGACTGCTCCGTCGTCTCCTCTGCCGTTTCGCCTCGGGCTAAACTAGCAGCAGACGCAACACCGTTTGCAGTGGCCGCGCTGCTCTCAGCCTTGTCCACGGAAGACTGCTGCTCCAACGATGCCGCAGCGGTCGCCACCGTGGTCGCCACTGCCGAAGTTGCAGCTGCCGCTTTGGCTGCGGCGCCGGTGCGGATGCCCTTCTCGCTCCCGCCCGCCTGTCTCTTGGCGTCCGCGGCCTTCTTCTTGTTGGTGGCCTCCTTGCTCGTCTTACTTGAGAGCGACTTTGCCGCTGGCGCCGAGGTAGTGGAGGCGGACCTCACCCCCGCCGACGACCTCGCTGAGGACACGGTGGACCTGACGCTGGATCCCGACACCGACTTTGACTTGATGGCGATGTTCCTGTCCTTCTTTCCGTCCTTTGCGACGGCGCCCTGGTTCCTCTTGTCCTTGGCCTGCTTCTCTTCTCCAGACCTCTGCTTGACGCTGCTTGGCTTCTCCTCCTTCTCCTCGTCGCCCTTCTCCCTGGAGACCTGCTTCTTCACCCTGCCGCTTGACTTCCTCGAGTCGGTCTCCGTCTTGCTCCTGGTGGCGGCGTTGCTGGCCTCCGCCTTCTCCTTCCGCTCCCTCCTCGACTCTGACGCGGCGCTCCGCTCCTCGCGGCGGCCGTGGTAGGTCTTCTTCACAGCTGAGGAAGTGGTCGTCGTCGTCGTTCTCTGGCTAGATACCTCTCGCGCGGAGCTGGCGTACCTGCAAAGGAAAATTGTTGGATGTTTTTGGGGGGATCGGAACGTGGCAATATAAATTGTCTCACACAAGGGTGTTTTAAATTTTCCGTTTGAAGTAAATGAGGAAAATTACATACTTTGTGTGTTTTTCAACTTCCGTACAGAAGGACAGGGCACGAACGCATGTAGGGTTTTGTTATTGTTGTATACCTGGAAGATTTCGGGCCTGGTGACCTGGATGCGGAAGACGCGACCCTCCCTGCCGCCATAGCAGCCGAGGTGGATCTGACGGAGCTGGCGGCGGCGGTTGAGGCAGTTGCCTTGGCTGGAGGTGGAGGCGCAGCTGGAAGCGACCCGGCGAGGCAGACAGGCTTCTGGATGGCCTCCAGCGCCCTAAGCTTGTCGAGGCCTCTGAGGATCTTGTGCTGCGGAGTGCTGCCGGGGAAGAGGAGCCTCGTCACGGTGTCCTCGGGGTCGTCAGGCACCCACACCAGCAGGGCGCAGATGGAAACCTGGAAAAAATGAAATCATTACTTTACAATATTTACTGTATTGCAGGCGAGTATTTTTTCCTTCATTACCAAGTTGGCAAGGGGCAGCCATAGCTCCTTCCCGTCAATGTTGATCCCGGACCTGAACGATCCGAGCGTGCGCGAGTTCTCCCCCCTCCACCTCTCCATGAACTCCCTGAGCTCCTTTGCGTCCCTGGCGGGGTTGATGACGAACATGTCGAGCCTGCCGTGGCCAACCTTGTGGTACAGGTTGACGGGCTGCTGCACGGAGGCGGAACGCTCGCGGAGGCAGAACTGCGGGCGCAGGTTGAGGATGTGCAGGTTGTCCAGCATGGAGTCGCCCTCCTCGATCACGTTGATCAGCAGGTTGTCGTCGCCGCCCTCGTCCTTTTTCTTCTTTCGGCTGAGGAAAAGAAAACCCAGACATTTTTTTACTACACGGACTAAATTGGCTTTGCTGCTAGACTCACTCTGGTATATTTGAGAATACGTGTCCTATCTGTGGGTAAAGTGCACTCATGGTCTTCCTCTGGAGGAGGGCGGACATGCCGCTGGTGTTCTCGTCGCTCAGGCGGGTTATCAGGATGGCGTCAAGCCGGTCCAGATGGCGGCTGAAGTCCCAGAAGCAGGCCCTGGAGTGAAATGAAGGGGGGGAAAGTACACGTTTTTGAAAGCAAAAAAAACATCAAAGGACTAGGAAATAGTTTGTAGCCATAAACAAGTCAACTGAAACAACACCTACTTCCTGCTAAATCCCCCGTCGATGAGCATGTTGAACCCGTTGATGCCGAAGAGCGCCGAGTCCCCCTGCCCGCCGGGGAAGACGTAGAGCGTCGGGTGGCTGAAGCGGATGTTGCCCACCACGTCGGAGGGCGGCAGCGACTGCTGGATGGACTGCGGCACCAGGAACGGCTCCACGTACGAGACGAAGGCGCTGACGGAGGCGCTGGCGTCGGCCGCCGGGTCATTCGCGTCGCCATCCGCCGTTGAAGAGGCGGCGGCAGAGGGCGCGTTGAGCTTGACCTGGCAGAACTCCGAGAACTGCTCCCTGGCCATCCTATCCTGGCTCCACTCTCCCTCGTCGCAGCAGTGGACGTCCACAGTAATGGAGTTCTCGTAGGCGCGCATCACGCGCTGCACGTCGTACTCGGCAAAAACGCGGGAAAACTCCTGTAATATTGAAAACCGATATTACACAAACTTTTTTCTCAATCTTAACTTCTTTAAACCTGGTAGGAGTACGCCCCGTCGTTGAGCACCCACGCGCCTGTGCCGGCAAAGGTGTACCCGCCGTGCACGAGGTGACGGTGCTTGGTGAAGCTGGAGAGCATGTTGCGCATGCACTGCTGCAGGGTGTAGAGCTGCGGGTTGACCAGCACCTCCACCACCAGGCTCTCGGAGGCGAACTGGATGAGGCGCTCCCCGGGCTTGAGCTCCTCGCCCGGCGGAGCGCTCTCCTGAAGCAGGTCCAGCTCACGGTCTAGATCGACGTGGCAGGCGGCTACGTCCCAGGAGGACAGACCTGGAAAATACAGGAAGAAATAAATGTTTGGAGAATGGAACGTTGCCATCTTCGGTATCGCGTGATTATTTCCCCGCCTCAGTTGCTTTCTGAGCATTACGTGCCTTCTTCGGCGCAGGACCTTTCCCTCTCTCCATGAGAGGAGCTAAAAGGACCAGGGGGTAAAAATATCTCCTCCCGTTCCCTCTAGCCGATCCCCTACCGCACACTTTTCCTTCCCCCCACATTTTCTCTCCTCCGCGAAACACCTAAACCTGGGATTCTGACTCGAGTGCGGGAAGAAGTGGGAAAGGATAAGGGGGAAAGGGTCGGAGGAGGAGAAGGTAGCGATGGCGGAGGGAGGGAGGGGGGTCCTAAAGGTTCCAAATCCAATTTCGTTTTTGCCATGGGAAAGGCGGCGGCGGACGGGGAGGGAGGGAAGGGGGAGAAGGTGCCAGAGTCCGCAAAACTAGCTGGCACGAGGTGAGAGGAGAAGGAAAGGGGTCAGGGGGAAAGAAAAAGGTACCCTCTTCTTCTTCCCCTCTTTTCCCCGGCCTTCCAACCCGTCTGACAGCCCAGCCCGGCTCAAACGAACACGAGTCAGTCTCCCAAAGTCGACCGACCGACTCCGTGCTGCCTACCCCATCCAAAAGCCCGCCGCAACCGCCGACACCTCGCCGGGGAGTGGAGGAGGGCCCTAGCTGTCCGCAGCCGCAGAAAAGCGACTCCAAAGAAAGGCAGATAGGAGGGGAGTCCTGCTTAGGAGTACCTTTCCGTCCCAAACCTTTCGACTAATCTTCGATGGGGCTGCAACTGCAGCTTCCACTTTCTGCCATTTTTCCCACGCTGCTATGCAAAGTTATCAAGATAGTTAGCTTCCCGTAGTTTAATTGCGCTCAACAAAAAAAATATGCTCCTCCTTCTACGCAGGGTATGAAAAAGTTTTTAGCGCTAAAGGGACTCGCCCCCATCACCTGGACATTGGCGAATGTGTTCTCCCCGCCCGGAAAAAGAGTCTCCATACCCGTATAGCATTAACAGCGCTTTTGCGAGGAGGAGGACCCCCACATCCTCGTCACCCCTTCCTCCCCCTCTTCGCCAAGTTTGCGATGTCCCCTCCTCGCCCTCCTTCCGCGGGGGAATGGAGGAGAAGGAGTGGAAGGGGAAGTTGAGGAGGTGGTGCAAGTACGAAAGCACCGAACGGAGACGACTGGGGGGCACGCATGGGGGGGGGGGAGGAGTGAGTGCTGATGGAGAAACTTCTCCCTTTTTAAGACCGCGGGGATTACGGGGCAGGCCGAAGAGGAGATGGCTCGTGATAAAAGGAGACGGGGAACTAGGGAGGAATTTTTCTTCCCCACCCACCGTTTCCCTTTTACCAAATCAGCGAAGAAAGGACCCACTAAAAAGACACCCCCTTCCCCCCACTTTTTTGCGAAGAGCTCTTAATTGGAGGAGGTGGATGGAGGAGACAGGGGAGGATGAGGGAAAGGGGGAGGAGAAAGAAGTGGGGAGGCTGACGTGACTCCATCAACGAAGGGCCTTTGCATCACAAGGAAAAGAAAAAAGGAGGGACATGTGGGCGGGGAGGAAAAGACCCTTCCGCTTAACAGCCCGTTTTTCTCTTCAGAAAAATGCATCACATGAAAGCAAACTGGGCACTTGAGTCACTTTCCCCCAACCCTAAAAAGGGGAGACCAATTTTCTTTCCTCGCCCTCTTTTTCCCGCGTCGCCGTCCAAAAACAGCCAACCATGCTTCTTATCTCCCAGGCCCCCTTCCCTCCCTCTCTCCTTGCTGCACAGATAGGACCCCACCCAATCCCCTCCTCCCTCCCTGGCAAGCCCCCATCTCTCTCCCCCGCTCTCTCGACTCTTCTGCCCTCCCTCCCTCCCTCCCTCCTCCTCGCCGTCTTCCTCCCTGGGCCCTCTTGCTCCAAATCTATCAATCTCTTTCACTCTCACGCTCATAGACTCTCTCCTCCGCGCCCGCGGTGGATCTTGGGGTCATTTCCTAGTTCCCCGTTCTCTCACGCACGTACCGTACATATTTTGCGCCTATAGTATTAAAGGGCCCCACGTTGCCACGCTCGCGTCTTTCCACATAGACTCACGAATCTCCGCAACTACATAGTAGCATAAGCTGCAGGCAAAGAGATGGATACTGACGCACGCAGCGAACTAAATTTGCGAGGGGCGGCCTCGGAGGTTGTTTTACTGCGCTGCGCCTCTTCCGGCGGCGGCGGCGGCGGCGGGACTCTACCAAAACCACTTGGTCTCCACCGTGGCCACTTTGCGCATTCCTCCCCCCCCCTGCTTTTATGGCCGCGGAATCACCCTCACAGCGACGGAGGAGGACTGGGAGGCAACGCGGTTTTCGACGAGGAGGAATGGAATTGAAGTGTGCTGCAGTAGGGACGCCTCGAGTTCCCTTTTCGTCCGAAATTTCAAGCTCCAGAGGAGGAGGAGAAGAAGCCCCAGTAGCGTTAGTCCGTTAGCCTTAATGGCTCCCCACTTCCCATTCTCCTTCTGACCCCTCCATAATCACCCTGCGACGAAGTGAATGCTGAGTCCGACGGGGATGCCCAGAAAGGACCCTCCCCACTTTCATCGTCTGGGTACAATTTCGGGTCGTTTGGCACCGGAGGCGCCAATTTTTCTCCCCCGTCGAGACGGCACTTTTATCCCCTTTTGCCTTCGAGGCCTGCATGGGTATGATTGGAAAGAGCGGACATTCCAAAAAGACCATTGCATCCTCGCTGTCTGAAATACTCGGAGAAACATGGTGTACCCTTTTCCGCTATTTCAACCCGGTGCTTTTTTTCCTTTTGGCATGAAAAGGGGCTGCTGCCCTCTGGCATCGTATCTCATAGGAGCTGTAGAGGATTGTGAAAGCGCCGTGGAATATGCCTAGGATGGTCTCAGCTAGTCCCCTTACTCGCCAAATCCTCTTGAGATTTCTCCACGCCAGGGATGTTCTCCCTCCAACTTTATCCCCTTATACACCCTTGCGAGATCCCTTCGCCCCCCCTGTTTCCATACGCTGGCCGCTTCAAAAAAATACGCCCCTTTTTTTCTTCCCACTGTTCGGCGGCGTGTGCCCAAGTACTACGTACACCGCTGGACGGAGCGGAGAGTGTCCTAAAAAGATATCCCCCTCCCCGGGAGAAAGTAAAACGCAGCGGTCGTTTCAGCACCTGAGAGGGGGGAGATCTTTCTTTTCCACTCTCCCACGTCTTCCCCGGGGATAAAACACGCTCCAGTGCCTTTCCTCCTCCTCCCCGTGTGATGTCACACTCGGCTACGTCCGGAGAATTGGAAGCCCTGAGTCCTCTCTCTCTCTCTCTCTCTCCTTCTGAGCCGCTGAAGGGATCGTGAAGGAGTGGTTGGCGGAGAGAGGTTTTTATTGCGGGAGTAATTTTTTACGGCCGCAGTAATAATGTAAAAAAATGGGTGGGAGATGAAAGAGGATCCCTCTAATTCTTCGTCTCTCCTCTCTCTTCCTCTCTCAGAGGGCTCGCCTTTCACTTTGTTAGAAGTGGCAGCGCTCCATAGAGACCACGTCGTTGCCAAACTCGGCTCTTCTTTCCCTTAGCTCCTCCACCTGTCCTAAACTTATTGTCGGGAAAAGAAATCTTGTTTTTCCCCTTCCATCTGTGGGGACGGGGCGCGGGGGGCAACTCGGATCTCAGCCACGACTCTTCACCCTCCTCTCTCACCCAACCGTCGAAAAAAACTTCAGTGGCAGCACCTCTTTTCCCCTACTTCTTTCTCCCTCTCCTTCAAAAGCAAGGCAGAAGAAGGAAGGAAGGTTTGCGTTTAAAAAAAGTTTTCTTCTTCCTCGTGTCGTTCGTCTTCTCCCACTTGATTGCTTTTTTCCGGAGGAGGGGATGGATGGAGCATTCTGGAGAAGGAGCTGAAAGGCATTTATTTTCTTCCCCATCCTGACTTGACTGAGCATCAGGCCTCATTCTCTCGTTTCTTGCCGTTTTGCCAATGCAGACTTGAACAATACGTCGGCGTCTTTGCAGGCTCATCTTTCTGTGCCAACATCCGAGAACTGATAGAGAAAGATTCCGCTGCGGAACCCAATGCAGTGCACTTTTGGTCTACGACTCCCAAAAACGGGGGAGAAACAGCAACAATGCTGCGAAAATCCGCTTTGCGCACAATTCCCCTCCGCCGAACTGTACCACGTAGCTGCTCTGCCGGGGGGCGGGGGGGGGGGGCCGCGCGGGGGGGGGGGGGGGGGCGGGGGGCGGCGGGGGGGGGGGGGCGGGGGGGGGGGGGGGGGGGCGGCGCCCTCTTCCGGCCGCCGCCCGCCGCCCGGCGGGGGGGCCCGGGGCATGGGAGCCTGGGTCTGGCTGAG
>JAAUXU010088864.1_pt1 | contig 10905 bp, 16 predicted proteins | sample 7278151 | NCBI WGS metagenome assembly JAAUXU01 (sample SAMN14350113, study PRJNA611818) | marine sediment metagenome | isolation source: surface marine sediment (1.8m) | place: French Polynesia: Moorea | collected 2018-08 | reverse complement strand
TTCAAGTCTGAAATTTACCATTTGCAAAGGCTGCAATTAAAGCCAAAGGTGGTTTTTAAATTAATGCTCAAGAAAAAACCCCAAACATTCTAAATATAAGGGGAAAATGAGTTCGGTGAAAATACTTTTTTTCTCGGCAACATTAGACATCATCATCATTTGGGAGCCTGTTTGTCTGCTTTTTCCCTAGTTTGTTTTCTCCTTTTTTTCTTTGCCAAACGAAATTGAAGCAAGACCGATGACTGGCTTTTGAAAGCCATTAGGCGGCTTTTCGCTTTTTCACGTCCAACGCCTCCTTTCCCAGAAAAAAAAAGTCGCCACGCCCTTCGTCTTCTTCAAACTCCAGGCTTTTTTCTTCGGCATTTTGCGTGAAAATGAATGCAGCAATGTGTCTTTTCCTTCCTTGAGGGGATCCGGTGTGAAAGAATAAAAGAGAAGAAAGAAGAAGGGCAATTAAAATTCTAGGCTCAGTTTTTCGGGGTTTTTTTTGAGAAAGAAAAAGGAAGAAGGGCTTCATTGAATGACGTACAAAAAGAGGAGAGAGGCTATAAATATTCTCCACCCCCCGAAGAAGAAAGCGAATAAGTCTTTCTTCTTTCGCTTCGATAAGGGATTTTTCTTTTGAGAATTCCACGAAAGACCACACGAACAGGAAAAGAAGAGAGAGAGAGTCTCCCCGGCATAAAAATGCCCATTTTGATAGAGTTGGGGGGGGGGCATTATATATTCACATAAACCATAATGGGGCTTTCCAACCTCACGAACGGAGGCGGTGTGAGAATTAATTTGCAATCCCCGCAGGAAGAGAAGGAGAAGAGGGAAAGGAAGAGAGGCGGTGGAGATTTAAAAATAATATGCCTCTCAAATTTGCCGTTGCTTACTCTGCCGTTCAAATTTCTCCAATCCAACCTTCAAATTCGTGAGTTTTTTTTCTAGCTCATGAATCGATTTCCCTTAAATGTCAAAACGCGCGATTTAGGATTTTTTTCTTTCCTTTTTTGAGGCAACATGTGCACTTTGTGGCATTCGGAATTCTTCCCCTTCCTTTTTCCCACAAAAATGAGGAGGGGAGGAAAAAGAGACTGCAGCAGTTTTTGTGGGAAAACGAAATTAGAACTCCATCAATATTCACTCTTCTTCTGTCCTGTCACTGAGAAAGAGGAAGAGGAAGGGACATTGTAAAATTTTCTGGCTATGAGAAAAAAGCCAAGCTGGACCAAAAATGACTGTCAAATGATGAATACTGTGCTCCTATTACAGGTGGTTTGACCCTCTTTCCTAGCTTTTAGTGATATTCGTCCTGACCCAATTTTTGAGGCCTTTTGACGCTTCGCGGCGGAGACGGAGGATATGGGCATGAATAATTGAACGGGAATTCCTACGCGGCCTCTTTTTTTTTTCGTGTGTCAGTGGGTTGTGAGTGCAACAATGCGGATAATACTTCATTTTGCTCTTTTCTTACCTTGGCAGGCCGCCGCCGCCAGGAGGAGCGCCGCGAACAGGAACTGGATTTGAGCCATTTTTTTGCTCGATTTTTTTGCGAATTCGCGTGTTCTGGGTCACAAAATATTTGCCGTCACAATATTCGATCCCTGGTTTGTGTGCAACCGCCGACGGGTCTTCTGTTTTTTTCAAAAAGGCCCTTCGTCGTCCTATATTTTTTGACGGGGAAATGAAAAGGCGGCAATTTCTCTCTCTTTTGTCTTATTCTTCGATTTCCTTTCCTCCTCTCTTTTGCCACCAAATTTGGATCGGTGGATCGGTCCTAAGAGGGGAAGGAAAACCGGAAGCAATTACCAAAAACTCTCTCACAGATAAGAAGGGAGAGAAGCTCACACAGAGGTTTCCCACACTATCTTTAGCCACACACGGCACAACACTTTTTTCCTTCGTGATTTTATTCGCGAATCTCTTTTGCAGAAAAAGGAAGACGAAAACCTGTTTTCCCTCTCCTCCTTCCTCTTCCTCCGTCGGATACGAACTGAGTAAGGGCTCTCCTCCTCCTCCTCCTTCTTCTTCTTTCGGCCAGTAACACACGCCGCCGCTTCCTTCTCTCTCACATGCACACACGGCCGGACGGAGGAGACGACGCCTTTTCCCTATTTCGTTCTTCCCCCGTCCGCCCGACGCCAAAGTTGCCTTCTCTCTCTCTCTCTCTGCTATCGCCCCGGAACCATAGACCGAACTCAGGGAGAGCGCCGGCTTTTTTGTTGTGAAGGGTAAAAGAAAAAAAAGGAATATGCACTTCGAAAACGAAGAAAAGGGGAAATGGCAAAGTGTGCAAGCGGCGATACGGGAAAAATGGCAGTGCAAAGCAGGATACGATTCTTTTTTCGCTAATCAAAGCCTACTTCGGATCCCAAGAACTGCACTAGCAAGAAAAGGAGGAGTTGGCAAACAGTGTCGTTTTACCAGATTTAAGAGGTTTTTGCCGGGCTAAAAATCCAAAAATCCTAGAACCAAGTAAAAAAACTTTCTGCGTCTGTCACCAACTTCCTGCCTTGCTTACAAGCGGCGGCGACTAAAAGAAAGGGAAACCTCCTTCGCCTCCTTCGCCGTCGACGCATGCTCGCTCCGAGGCAAAAAGGAAGAAGAAGAAGAGACGCTTTTTCCCCCTTCCCGTGTGTCTCCAAGGATTTCGTTGCCAGAGGCGGAAAAGCGAAAGAGGAGGAGGAGGAGGAGGAGTATTGCTTCTTTTCTCTCAGGTTTCACCGCACGCGCTATTTCCCGTACTTTTTCCCTCTCTCGATTTTCCAAGGGGTCGCTCTGTAGCGTGGAGGGGGTCGATCTGTTACTCTTTGACTCTTTTTCGCAATATCGTTCGTACTTTTCTCCTCGCGTCTCGAAATTTGGTGGAAATTTAAACAAAAACCTAATTAGCTCCCCAGAGCTTTTTTCAAGAGACGTTTAGAAATTTTCCCCGGTGCATTTTCAAAAGTTTTTTTTCTTGCTGATTATTTGGGAAAAAGCCGACGTTTTCCACAAAATGCGTGTGGGAGAGAGACTTTTACCACGGGGGAATTTAAGACAAGAGTGAAGGAAAAGGGAGGGGGCGGAGGGAATTCATTCCTGTGTGCAGCGTCGCTGTCGCTGTCAGTCTGGACAATTTTCCCCGAAAAAAAGAAGAAAAACTCCGAACTCCCAAAGAAAGCGCATTTTTTTCATCATTTTACGTGTACAGCGTTTTGTCCGGATAGATCTGGGAAATCGTGATTAGATGCATTTCGCCACGCGCATTTGGAGAGCTGTTGCTGCACGTGTGGGATGCAGCGCCCCAGAAATCGAACGGAAAAGAAAAGTTAGGTTAAGAGACAGTGGGAGGCCTCCCCCAAGTGGAGAAGAGGAATTCGACAAGTGGCAATTTGTCACATTTTTTGCCTGGGAAAGTACGTACATGCATGAGCCTAATTCGGAACTAAATTACCCTGCTTTTTCCATATTGGGCGAATCCCCTCCCCGCAGGTGGGCGAGAGAGAGACTTTGGATCTATCTCCTCTGAGAGAAGCAAAGTGTTTCTTGCTTCTTCTTCCTCTGCTTCGGCCTCCCACTGCGCTGACTTGAAGCGGCGGCTGCGGAGGCAGAGGCGCCCGAATACATCATTCTAAGCCCCCGAGCAAGGAATAACCGACAAGGTTTCACATATTTTTTAAAGGAATTAATCTTTGTTCTTTGTATCTTTTATCCTATAAAGATTTTTTACCTTCCTGCTGCTCTTTTTAAAACATTTTTATTTGAGAAGTAAACTGCAAAAAAATAATTAAAAACAAAACTATGAAATTTTACGGGAACCCGAGGGTGTAAGGCACAAGGAGAAAGAGGAAGAGGAGAGTTGATGGGACGGAAAATGCGGACGATGATGGGTTAGTTCGTCTGAAGAGGGAAGATTTTTCTGCCGATGTCATGACCCGAAGGAGAGAGGCCTCGATGTGTGAGGGGGAGGGAAAAGCAATTTTAGTAACTCAGCTATTCCCAGGAAAGGGCCCAGGGCATACGAATCTAAAAATACACCAGAGCGAAAAGGTTACATATAGCTAAGCGTGGCATGAGCAAAATCCCTTGGTCTTGCATATATAGGCGTGGAACAACGGAAAAATATTCTTCCTCGGAAAAACGGGGAAAGAACGCCCTCGTCTTTCCCGAATACCTCTCTCTCTCCGTCTTATTCGTCTTCTCCCAGGGTGGCCCAACAAGCGAAGGCGCTTTTGTTCGTCCGTTCGCGGAAAAAAATACGAAGGGAAAAGGATTCGGGAGAAAGAGGAAGGAGGGACAAACACGGAAGAGGAGGGCTCCTCCTCCTCCTCCTCCTCCTCCCATCTCGTCTTCCTAACCCTCTCCTCCTTCAATCTTCGTAAACAAAGGGCTGTCACGGCCAGAGTGTATATACCACTACTACGTACTACTACTAAGGCTATCGCTTCCACCCGCTTACTTTGCGCTTTGCTGCGGGGGACAGGCATTGCATTGCGTACATGTGTGGTATTTATTCTGGCTCTGAAGAAGGTCAGTTCGGAGGGGGGAAACAACAGGGCGTAGGAAATTGTGTGGGAAATCTGAGGAGAATTGACTTTTTTGCCACCCTGTTGGAAGTATCTCCTTTGGTGCCCTTGCATTCGGGGTAGTGTGTCGGGGAGGGAGGCTCCCTCCGCCTTGTAAGTAAGCAAGGAAAGAGAGGTCTTACTTTCCCCCCTTCTCCTCCCTCCCTTTGTATTTTCTCTCCCGCTTGGAGAGTAACAACTCTCCTTCTCCCGCTTCTTTTTCCCATAGCAAATGGCCGGATAATTCCGAACCCTAACGACGTGTTTTCACCCCTTGTCTTCTCTCCGTGCGATTTCGCTGCTCGGCGGGACAGAAAATTGCTGTCACACTCTTGCTACTCTTTCTCCTCCGGCGCCTGTTCGCTGTCCAATTGGCAGGGGCCGCAATTTCGTTTCCCACTTTTTCCGTTTTCCCCTTTTCTTTTTTTCTAGGTTTTTTTTGGCAAACCCCCTGAGGGAAACTGCGTTGCGTTTCTTCGCGCCTCTTTCTCTTCTTTTTCCTCCAACTCTTTCGCTGCCGGGAGATTTTTCCTTTTTGCTCTCTTCCAATTTAAGTGCTTATTTCGCCTCGAGGCAGAGATGTGTAGCTACGAATGGAGAAAAAAGACGACGACCACCGGTGTCAAGAGGTGTCGGGCTCATCTCACGGGAGCAAAAGTTTTTTTATCCCCTCCCTTCCTCTTTTAATTTGCTCCCTCTTCTCGGTGCAAATTAGGCTTCTTTTTCCCTCTCTGTTCCTTCTGGGGAATGCTGGGCTCTGAAGAGTCCGTCCGGCGGCCACCTCTCGATCCCCGGGTGGGGAGGAGCGATAACTGATAAGGAAATGAAAGAGAGCGGGATCGGGCGGAGGAAAGCGACGAAATATTTTTATACGACGTGCTCTGCTTTTATATAAAGTTCAATATAACCTATATCGGTGCTTTTTAAAAAAATGTCTGTTTTTGGATTTATTCGGCAACAATTGGCGAAATCCATGCCTTTGGCTTGCGCCGGGAAGGGAAAATAGGAAAGCTGCGAGGAAGAGAATGGAGGAGGAGGAAGAGTATGGAAGGTGTTGGAGGATGCGTCGGGTTTTGGCACCGAAGAGGAGTGAGAGAAGGGTGAGAGAGAGAAAGACCATTGGTACTCACGGGAAAGACGCGTTTCCGCCCTTTTGATTCCCTAAGAGAGCTTCTTGGCACTTTTTCCCCTCCTCTCGCTTTTTTGTGAGAAATGGATGGGTTGGAGGAGGTAGTAATGGAGGCAAAAGTGGCTTCGAAAGACGACGAGAAAAAGATAAGGTTCACTTCGAAGAGGTTTTTTTTTACTTCGGCTCACTCGTCTGCATAAGGATTTCGGGTACGTGAGGCAATTGGATTTTATTTTTCGCTCCGCAGCGGGCGCCCCCATTTGTTTTCCTTTGCGGACTCAGAGGTGCCTTCCTTAATGCGGGGTCAGTCACGAACTCGGTCGAAAAGGGGGGAAAGTGATATTTTTCGGCACTTATCCCCATTTTCGCTCACTTTCGAGCCAAATTTCCTCGCTTTTTGGAGAAGATAGAGGTAGAGTTGTCTTCGAAGAGCAAGCTTGAAGGAATAGAATGTCCTAAAAATAAAAATAAAGGATTTTTATGTGCATGGGGCGAAGAGACGAAATTAGGTTTCCCAAAAATGGAACCGCAAAAAAGGTAATCTTACTACACGCCCACGTTTATATGAGGAGAACCGATCAACCCATTCAAAAGGAAGAAACTCGCTGGGTTTTCCTTGGAAGAATGAATCGCAGTTCAAGAGGGACTTATGTGCGGAATAGTTTAGCACCTTCTTCTTGACTGGCTGTCTGTTGCCGAGGAAGAGCCGTTTTGTGCACCGTCCGTGAGTGTGGCGGTGTGCAGGTGGGCGAAGGAAAGAATAACATCCCTCCTCTTCCTCCTCCACCTCTTTATGGCCTGACTCTTTGGGCATGGGCAGTGCCAGCATTGGGGCGAAAATGCTTCCCTTGGCTGGCTTGTCCGAGTTCCCGGCCGCTGCTTCCTTGTCAGACATTTCGCAGTCTCGTGGAAGAATGGGAATGGGTTGGAAAAGTAGATAAGGGCAAAGAACAAGTGGGATGCGCATTTTGCAGAATCAATTGGGAAACAAAAGTTTATTTTGAAGATAATGTAAAGGTTTTTTTTAAAAAAATAAATCGAATGCATTCGATCTCAATTTTGCGAGCTATCGATGCAGGGGCCTAAAGGTGAGCAGAACTTCAGACAATTACGGAGTAACCATAGGCCTTTCTTCCTTCGACTATTGGACTATCGCGCAACGTTTTTTTAGAGAACATGTTCCATTGTGGAACCAAGAAATGAGATCGACTACAAACAGCACAATGAAACCTGCGCCAACCACAACCAGGCACATAAAAGCTTTCTTTAAAAATTCAGCGTAGCAATATGGCTTTGAAGCCTTTCAACCGAAAGTTTAGCTAGTCTGTCTTGGAGATTGATGTCTTGAGACTCCAAGACTCCAATTAAAGGCCGGGTGTGGGGAGGCCCATATTCTTGTCGATACCAGTGTACGCGGTTTCGTACTTCGAACAAACGGTTTTGCGTCTTGTGGTACATATGTACTGAGGCCTCCACGGGAGACGGACGCTCATTTGCGACCCGATATGCGAAAAACCCATATTGGTTGCTTGTTGCGCACAACAAAAATTAGAGGTAATGGAATTTTGCCGACACAGCTTGAGCGTGCATACGTGGTACGCCAGTGATGGTAAGTAAGCATTCGAGGCAAAAGAACTGCCAAGGAACGATGCCTTCCGCGGGAGAGGCACTGGAGAACTTTTACAGCCGCGCCTCCATCCCGGGGGTGGGGTACCTCTCAAGGCAGGAGAGGTGGGGCGTGAGGATACTATGGGTAAGTGAGAGAAGTAAGAGATGGTGCAAAAATTCACCTTGATCAAAATATAGGCTGGCCTACTCTTGTCCGGAGCCTTCGCCACCTTGATCCTCTTCAACGCGAACAACCGCGACTGGAACCTAAGGCCTGACCTCACCACCACTGAGTCCCTGACCAGACCGGTGGAGGAGCTAGACTTCCCAGCAGTCACAGTGTGCCCGGGCAGGGACGCCATGCAGCCTGACGCCATGGCTCCTGTATCAAAACTCGTTCTTGTGACACTTGGGGTTTTTCACTGTGTTTTTCTAGGTCAACAAATACCTGTCGATGCTTAAGTTCCAATGCGGATGCAGCAAGTCGATGGTTCCCTTGGACGAGTGCAGGAAACAGACGGATCCAATCAGGGAGAAGTTCAAAAAGATTTTCGAGCTGATCTTTGACAAGCTGTCCAAGAGGATTGAAAAGTTATTTGAAGAAGGTCTAGAGAACCAAAGGTAACGACATCAAATAAAGTTTTTCAAGGCAAACAATTTGATTTGTTTTTTTTACCTCAGGATGTATCCCGGGATGCTCAGATACCTTGACAACCGTGCTGAAAAGATTGACTACATCATGAGCACAAAAAATGTGTTTTATGATGAGATCCGCAGCAGCATAGAAGAGGTTTGCTTCGCATTTATTCCTACATTGCAACATTTGAAAAATGAATTTTCGCAGAACTTTGGCAGGACCGTCAATGGTCTCTACTTTAGGGAGCTGTGGTCCAACCACTCCCTGCCCTGGAGATACGCAGAGTGGATGCCGGCTAACCAAACGGTCCAGAGCCCCCCTTCCAAGGAAGCCAGGTGACAGCTAAATATATATTCAATTGAAACATCTTGAACCCAAAGTTAAACTCAGAAAGCTGTCTGCGATGGGGACGCTCCTGCTGGTGAACATGGGCACCTTTGGTTCCTTCCTGTCGGAGGTGCTGCCGATCCTGGAGCCAAGGTACTTTGCGCAGAAGACGGTGACGGCATCGCTATGGCTCTCCAAGAGGAGGGTCTGCCAAGCTAGGTCAGAGCTGGTGGTGGAGGTGCACAAGATCTTGGCGGATGTCACAAGGTAATTATTTTTTTAAAAAAATTCCTTGAGTATTATTACTGTGTATATGCTTGGTGTTTGTTGGGGCATCTTGCAAATCACCAGCAAATTTCAAGCTGACTGCAAATTTGTGGTCCGGATGTTGAACATTTCTGTACAAATTTTTCATTTCACTCCAGGGCCATCCACAGTTATGTCCATGAGGGAGGCGATGACATGACACCACAGCCTGGGTTGCTGTTCCCCTCTGCGCTTGACGCCACCTCTCTTCTTGCCCGCCAGCGTGTCTATGACATCTTTCACCCATCGGACACCAACTGGCCGGCGGACACCGCTTGTAGGAATTTTGGCGAGTCGGAGTGGCAGTCGGTGCACTCTCCGCTCATGGGGCACGTCAGGCGGTGTGACAGGGCGCTGGAACAGTTTCTGTTCAAGGACGGGGCACTCCACCCCTGCAAGAATGAGTAAGGGATATATCTATTTTGGTTAATGACTTAATGCTGGAAAGACAAAGGCAGGGGGGAAATGACATGGAAACAACGACATCACTACACTATTGAAATCCGCAACTGTTCTTTGATTCACAGCACCTCCTTCTGCTGCTTCTCCTCCGAGTTCATGCCCGATCTTCACCTGGACCTCCCAACTGCCATGACCCTCCTGCGCCACTCCAAACACCGCGGCGCTGGACTGGAGCACTTGAATGAGACCCTGTCTGTGGCATCGGAGCTTGGTTTTCCCCACTTTGAGGGAAGGGAAGGGCCAACCTACAGGCAGAAGAAGACCTTCCCCCTGATCAAGGACGGGCTTGCCATGATACCTGCATGCGAGTATGTTCAACAGTCCAACGTGGGAACGAGGTGAATTTAATTCAAAATGTTTGGTTCTTTCATGTGGTAATTCAAGAGTTCACTCAGACTTGGTGAGCGCAACTACCCAACCTGCTCCGTTTTCCGCCCCACCTTCACCGACCAAGGGCTCTGCCAGGGGTTCAACACAGTCCCCGTGCTAGAGGCCCTGAGGCCATCCCCCTTCACCTCCGCCTTCGAGAAGGCGTTCAGATACGACTTGGGAACCCAGGAGACCTTCAAGGCGCTCCCGCACAGCGAGGAGCTCGGCCTCGTCATGTACCTCGACAGGCAGACCATGTTCAGGAACTTCTTCAACGAATCGGACGTGCTTCAGTCTCAGGGCACATTCAAGGTATAAAAATACTTCTTATTACCCTGATTTTTAACTCACTTTTTTTCTTTAATTAGGTGAGCATCTCTGACCAGTCCTCTTCGGTGCTTACCCTGAGCAAGCAAAGGGAGGTGATGATGGGGAAGAAGACGGATTTCCTAATAACGCCGGTCGTCTTGGACGCGGAGGATCTTAGGGAGGAGGCTCTGAAGTCCAGGTAATTGGCAGAAGAACATCCATAATAGACATTTCTTTTCAAAAATACTTTTCCGCTATACAGGGACTGCCTTTTTCCCGACGAGCGCCCCCTGCGCCTCTTCTCCCGCTACAGCCAGGCCGGCTGCTACATTGAGTGCATGCTGGAATTCGCCGCCGAAATGTGCCTCTGTGTCCCCTGGGACTACCCGCGATTTCCCAATTCTAAAGATGTAGAAATATGCAACTTTTACGGCTACTACTGCTTCGACCAGGTGATGAGGAACACCAGCCACAGCAAGGAGTGCCAAGGGTGCATGCCCGACTGCAACGTGGTGGACTATCAAGTAAGGAAAGAGTTTTCTGAATTGAACAAAATGTGAAATATTCTCTTATATTCGGGAAACAGATTTCGCAGACGACGTCGGAAATCGACGTGGTCAAGGAATGCCAGAAAAGAAGGGTGTGTTCACAGGGTTTTTGTATTTCAAAAGGCTATAACATGACATTAGCATATTTCTCGCAGGTTGGATTCCAGACTCTGGTGGACAAGAAGCAGAGCAGGAGCTCGGAGCTGGCGGTCATAATTGACGCGCTTGTAAAAAAACTAGTGGAAAAACGATGTTCTGCACCTTTTCAAACAAAATCGACTTTTCTGGCAGGTTGGGGGAGCCCCGTTCGGAAACAGTCCCACCCAGGGGACCCAGGTATGCACTTTGGTCTGTTGCAACTCTCCTTTGCAAACCAACAATTTTTATGTGCAGTACTTGTGTAGCCGACCCCTGTTTCTGTACGTGGGATTTCCAAGACACAAATTAACTGTTTTAACTGTACAAATTGACGAACAACTATACCTCCTTCCAGACTGCCCGCGACCTCCAGTCCGACTGCGAGCGCATGATGTCCTCGGACGTTGCCGTGGTCTCCGTCAAGATGTCCTCTGCCGTGTACGCCAGGTCAAAGAGGACGGTCAGGATGACGCTGGCGGGAAAGATGGCTTCGTTCGGAGGAACGCTGGGGCTGTTCACAGGAACCAGGTAAAAACG
>JAAUXU010124046.1_pt1 | contig 10907 bp, 9 predicted proteins | sample 7278151 | NCBI WGS metagenome assembly JAAUXU01 (sample SAMN14350113, study PRJNA611818) | marine sediment metagenome | isolation source: surface marine sediment (1.8m) | place: French Polynesia: Moorea | collected 2018-08 | reverse complement strand
GCACCAAAATGGGCAGCCTTGACATTGATCCAGTGTACTGAACATTGTGTCCCAGTCTCACATCTCCACGTTCCACATCAAAATTCCACTTCAACATGCTTCAGTACAGCGTAGGAGGTGCCATCATGCTCGATGCAATTACTTACGGCCAGGACTGTACTCTAAATTCTCCCAGGAAATTATTTGGTTTTCAAGCCTAGAAGTCTTGTATATGTATGTACTCCGTAGATCTGTATGACTTTTTCATGGTACATTTTTCATTACTTTTTTATCAAAAAAGGGACCCATGAGAGATTGGGCTAGAAGAGGGACTGAGCGTTGTCGTGTGAGCTCCATTTTGGCAGCTCTAGCCGATCCAGGCCAGCTCTCGAGTCAAAAAAATGTGAGCTAGAGAGTATATGAAAAAATCCTTGAAAGACTTATTCCATACGACGTGTGATTGATCTTGTTTCTCTTTTCAGAACCGACATTAAGCATGATACCTTCGCTAGTAGTGCATCAAGGTTTTTGTACATCAACTCTTTTGTTTTGACATTTTTCCAGTAGGAGTAGGAGATACTAGACATAGTAAGTGGCACTGTCAAAAGCAGATGATGCATCCTCCTTGCCCACAGATGGCACAGCCGACTCGAGCACTTTTTCCTCCACCTTCTCCAGGACAGGTCCTCTGAGCTCGTCATCGTCAGTAGAGACAGAAGATGCTGCCTCTATGCCAAAGCTACTTCTGCTGCTGCTTGCCCGGGTAATGACGATCTCAGGCTTCGCCGAGGATGGTGGGATCGTCGTCTGCTGCACGCTGGCTATGGAGAGAGACATGATGGGCTGTCTCTTGGGCAAGGCAGGACTGGCAATCAGTGGCATGGAGGAGGAGTTGGTGACCTTACGGAGGCCACCCTTGGGACTCCTTGAGATGAGAATGGGCTCATAGTTGGGGACCTCCTCCACAGTGAATCTTGGTCCTGTTGGACTGACGGCGGGAGAGGCTGTGGGTCCGCCTGCAGATGCATCACTGCCCAGTGGGTAGTAAGCATGGCTGTGACTATCGGACTCTGGTGGTGGTGGCAACTGGGGCCGCGCCTGAGGCAGCAGGGGTGAATCAGTAGGGCTTGGGGATTGCAAAACATGGGGATTCACCTGCTTCAGTGAGTCCTCAACTTTGGATGAAGAACCAGCAGATGAAGTGGACACCGGAGGGGTTCCAGATCTGGCCAGTGGAGAGGTCTCTCTTTGCTGCTGCTGTTGCTGTTGCAGTTGCTGTAGGATCTGAGCCTGAAAGATTCCTTCAGCTGTCGGGTATTGCCTTGGATTGTGCCTGGCAATGCTAGTGGTGTTGGTGGGCGTGTTCTGCTCAGTGATCGTGAACAAGTGGGCCGGTAGGTGTCTCAACTGTGAAGGGATGCTATCCCCTTCTTTCTCCGACACATAATCTTCCCCATCATCTGTCAAACTGGCCAAGCGTCCATAATTGAGCTTTGTTGAACCCGTAGAACTCACCGAACTCTTCTTCGGTTGCCTTCGATTAAAATCCTCTTCATCTTCTGCCTCACTCTTGATTTCATCAAACACTAAAGTGATGTCACCATTCTCTGCTGGCGGCAATGTCAGCTGTTCAGAGGACTTAACTGACCTCCTGAAGCCGAACATTTTGGCATAGATGGACTTTTGAGACTTGAATGACTTGACAGACTTTTGATCGACTGACTGCTTCCTTCTGGAGTAGTAGAGAGAAGAAGCGTCCTCCACCGAGGTTGAGGCTGCAGCCGCAGCGGTTGCTACGTCAGCGGCTGTGGTGCGGCTATTCCTTCTGATGCGAGATTTCCTGATCTTATCCTTCATCCTGTTGAACAAGTTCGGGTCGATGCTCTCGTACTCGGACGAATGAGGGTCATCTGGCTTTTTCAAATGATTATGATGTCCGTGAGGTTGTTTCATGGACGCTCTGAATGGAATGACCCACTTGTAATAGGTCATCGAGTGCGAATCCAACGTCTCTTTGATCTCAGCACTGCCCTTCGGCTCTTCTTTACGGTAGTGCTTCGTTTCGGTCGTATAAGGCAACGAGGAGGGCACGGGCTGGTTGAAGTACATGTCCTTCAGCAATTCCGGGTGTTCGTTATGCATGTCGTCAACGATCATATACGAAACCTAAGTGACAAAAAAGCAATATTCATTCTTCGTTGGCAAATAACTTACACGCGAAACCACGTTCCTGTAAAGGGTGAGCACAAGCACAGTAGCTGATTCACAGGCAAGTGAAAACAGAAGACAGACCTGCATATGTCTATCGATAAGGTAGTTGAGCTCGAAGTCGTCGTCATCCTCTCCGAAGGGATTGATCAGCGTCTCGGCGACTTTTAGCCATCCCACGTAGAAAATAAACTGCATGATCATGAAGACAGGGACGTAGATATCCAATGGCTGGTAGTGCGCATTGCTGCTGTCGGAGTCCCCCTCAGAATAGATAGTGCGGTTGCCCTCGAATGCCGGGAGGTTGTAGGTCGTGATGTAATCGTGGGGATCGGCCGGAATCACCCACTGCTCTCCCATCAATGCGGCCGCAAAATAAGTGTAGACAGCGAGGGTCACGACCTAAAAGATTGTCGACGGGCAGAACGACAGTGCTAACTGCTTATTAGGTCACCGCTCATAAGGTCAGAAATGCCAGGAACGGATTCAAAATGGCATCCCTGCTATGATTTCTCACCGCTTGTAAGGTCATTTCCATTTCATCGGTACTCCTAGGCGTTGACAGAAACGAGGAAAAATATCACTCTCAATGAGGAAAGTGGCTTTGTGCCAAAGTGGGATCTGTGTCTGAATGTCTGGGGCCTCCAGACTTGTGCATGAAGCTGTCCACGATCGCCATGTTCTTTAGAGGACAGCGAGAAAGGTGAAAAATGGCAGAAAAGGCATATAATGAGGTCCTGCTTTTGTGTTCTTGGCTTCACCACTGTTAGAAGGCCGATTTTGCCTTGGATCTTAGAAGCGGGGGAAGCACTGTGTTTTCTTAGCAGTGACACATACACCGTCGAGGTACGACTGCGCATGCACTGTGTACTGCACATAGTGTGCGTACAATTGGTGTGAGCCAGAAAAGGAGCGCAAGATGCATCGACCCCCGCGTGATGCATACAAGTGCTTGCAGACGGAATAGAAGGGCATGAAAGTTCTTAGACAGTGCATTACCAATGCGTCTTCCTGTCCCGGCGTGAGAACTTCTGACTCGCCGTTCGCACCATTTTTTGTGGCGGTTTTTGTGACTCGCACGGTAAAGTAGGCCTAATGTTCAGAACTGTACAGTGCAGTACCTGCGTGTAGACCAGTGGGACGGAAATCGTGTCGTAGTGCTGCACTCCTGTGAGCCCTTTCCTGATGGCCGATATTTCATTGAGGACCGTCTGCATGCCTGGGTCATTGTTCAACCGCTGCTCCTGCCTGGCCTGCTCAACCAAGTTGGTTGCCCAGACCAGCGGCATCCACCATTTGCTCACCTGCAAGGAGGAGGATTTTCGCTAGACCAAGCAAATGAATAACGATGCAGAACCCGTTGAAGTTGGCGTCACGTCCGAGTAGCATGATCATTTTTCCAGACATCTTACGTGTACCATTTTGAATGACATAAGACTTAAAGCGGTGGTCAGCGATTCATTAAACGAGTAACGGATAAGAACCAGCCCACGCCTTATCGTATCTCGAAGGCACGTAAAATCTCAATCAGATGGCTGGGTAGAACCTGTTGTGTGTAGGAAGATGTTCAAACGCCCCACGTTTTTGCCACTGCGAAAGCATACTAAGATTTTAATCGAAGAAGAAATCTCTCACCGAGCACTTTTCGTTCAGGGCTTCCATGATCTTGAGCTCGTCGGCCCTCATGAGTCCGGCGTCCACGAGGTGCTCCAGCGTGGGGAACCTTCTTCGGACCCTCAGACTTACCCTTCTCAAGACAATGACGTAGGACAGAAGCACGTATCTCATGATGCTCCTCCTTATGAGTCTGCCTCTTTCGTCTAGGCCTCTGAGCAGGCCCACCACAAAGATGGCCAGAGAATCCGGCCAGGGCAGCAGGGAGTATTGATCCCACCAGCGCTTCACGATGAGGGATACATAGAAGCCCAGCCCAAAGGTCATGGGCACGGAGCTCATCTGGATGGAGCAGTAGGCCTTGAGGCTCTCGAAGAAGTGTCTGTAGTAGTCCATACCCGGCTGACAGAGCAACGTGCGGTAAAGCACGTTAAGAATCATGTAGACACTGACGTAGGCCGCCAGCTCCTTCAAGATGAGCTTGTAGACGGAGCCTTTCCAGCGGAGGAGGATGCGCGTGAAACAGCCGAAGCCGCTGGCGTTGGCCACGTCCGCCGTGTAAGAAATCGTCATTGCTGAAGCTTGACGGGCTTTATATCACTGGGGAGGGGGGACTTCTGGAGACACAGTGTCCTTCACAACCCACGGTATTTTCTGCCTTCAGATATAACGAAAATGACTCATAGTACTGTACGAAGAAGTGGTACCCTTGTGTTGCAGGCAAATTACGGAGACACCAAGGTTTTCCTCTCTTCCACCAAAGTATTTATGTCACTATTCTTAGTGTTGTGCGTGCGCCAGTCAAATATTTGAACCGACTTGCTTGACGAGAAGGAAATAGAGGACTTTTTCGTTGAAAATCACGGAAGCACAGCTATTTCTTCGTCAATGTAGAGTTGCTGCTGACCTTGCAAAGTGGTCCCTTGGCGACCTTTTGTTTGTGTGTATTGCACTTGTTGCTCGGATCTGCATTGCAGGAAGCATAACATTAGTAGAAGTCACATTCTCGGGTTACGTGAGGAGCAGAGGTATTTACTCACGGAGGCAGACGACACCATGCATGGCCGTTCGACTGTCACGGGGAACACTTTTTTCCACTCGGAGCCTTCGCGTCGTCACCACGAATGTGACTTGCCAACTTGCAGCAGAGTTGGTTCTGGCCACACCAAAAACTGATATTTTGTCTTGGCACCCAAAACACTGATGGGAGACGTCTGATAAGCTTCCCTCTCCTCCCTGATGGAGGCGACGGTCAGGAATGACGATTTCTCAGTCGTGGCGTCATAACCGTTGCTGATGAATGCTTGGCTGATGACCTAAGTCCGCCTGATCAGTAGCTCCGAGGGTGGAGAAAAAGAAATCCTTTTATCTTAAGCACAGGGTGGCAGCGGAGTCATTTTCGCGTGAATCAGTAAGGTGGCATCACTTTTTCTTTTTCAGTATCACTGTCCAAGCCGCAATTTATCATTTTCTAATTCGTGCCCCCGGGGTGCACATTTCTTACGTGCTCGGGGTCAGTCTGCAGTCGCTCCTGGAGCGCCTCGTAGATGAGACGTGCGCTCTGGAGCTCCCTTTAAGCCACTGGACCGACGGACGCTCATTTCTCTTCGGATGATTTTTTTGCTGCCGCTACTTCGACTGCTGCTACAAGCGATTCCGTCGGTCCGACGGCGTTTTGCGCAGCCTCCGCCTGCTCGCAGAATCGGCCCGGCTCACCCGACGAAGGTGAATGGGTACGAAGCTCAAATAAGCTTGGATCACTGTTTCACTATTGACGTCCACCCACCACCGGGTATTTGTGAGCTGCTTACGTGAACTGGGTCAAAGTCGACAACCTGAAGCAGTCTGTTCGTCGAGCAAGAAGTTGTACCTCTGTCAGTAGCCCCCTACTGAGTACGGGTGCAACCACTTCGCAGTCGTACGACCTCTCCCTGGCCCTTGTCCTTTGGCCAACTTCAGTCAACGCTCCGTGCCCAAAGACGTGAATGTAAAGACAAGCGGTTGATGCCAGCCTGGAAAGTTGCTTTGGGGCATTTATGAAGGTTTCCATCAGGCAGATTCAAAGAGAGCGATGCAAAGCGCCTCAAAGGCATTCTTCTCTTTTTGTGCTTCTGTTTCAGGGAATAAACGCTGGTTAGAGCAAAAAATGAAAAAAACGCTCGCTTGAGCAAAGTATGGAAATTTTGCTTCTTTTACCAACATGTCAGGTTTAACCAGCCTTGTAATTGTCATCTACGTACGCACTACTTAAAATTGTTGAGCAGCCAGGCTTTGGTGGAAGGCGTCGGTGCTTTGTAGGTGAACATCGGGCTTCATTTGCATGCAGCCATTGTACCCGCAGACCGTGCCCATGTTCGTACGTAAGTACACTCCGGTGCAAAAGTGGGCACCCCCCAGGGAATTAGCAGAAATCGAGGGAATCGTTCAAAATAATGTCTCACCTTTAAAAGACTACCTTTTTCATGTACGTGAATAAGCTTTGAAGTATGACTGCACTGCAAGACGTAAAAGTGTAACTTTCTCAATAGCCGAGGCCTCTTTGCAACGTTGCAAAGCTTGAGGCCTCCGTAGTTGAAGCCAATCACTTCACTTATGGACAAAATTGAATAAGTTCTGGTGGCGCCAGCAACGTTCTCTGCTGTGCCGATGTCCAGTATTCACAGCCCTACCCTAACGTGACATAATGTGACTGTGTTAATACTGCAGCCTTTTTGCACAGTTGCAAAATTTGAGGTCTCAGTAGGTGACGTCACTTACAGCACTCTTCTATAAAGCTGCTCATTTAAAACCGCGCTGGCAATTGAAGCATGATGAATGACAACATACCCTCAATTTCTCGCTACTGAGCCAGGGGACGATCAATTCTGCACGGCATTACACGTATGGGGCTTCTGGTCTCTTCCACGCGCACACGCGTGGTCGCATGGACGGACGGACGTAGGCTTATGCTGTGTCCGTACATACTTACGTATTCCGCTTATGCTAAAACGCGCAAAGCATTGACCCTTAGTATATTGACACGGACACAACAGCTCTAAGTATGTTCCAGCCAACCAAAGTAAGCAGAATGATCATGAGGGAAGTGCAGTGCAGGGAAGGTATGGTGCAGAAGAGGACTTCTGCACCATACCTGACGAAGGACTGACCTCATTACCTGGGCAGACGTTGAATGGATTCTTAGAAGTGGGGAAAAAAGCCCCCTGCCCGGTATTCTGAGAATGAAAAAAAGTTGGGAAGCTTTTTCTTGGACTGCTTATGGAAGATAAGAACAATACATGAATGTCAACTGCTCGGGGACGAGAGCTTTCAAATTGGGGGACCTCAACCTTGGTGACGAATTGAGAAGCTCCAGAACGGTACCGTGCAGCAGGCACACAGAGGCTGCAGGGGTGGAAAGTTGGCTGAGGGACCCGGATTTTGGCCAGGCAGAAAACCTGCCTGGGCAGTAACACATCGTCGTCTACCACGCACAGTTTGGACCCTGATGCCACTGAACATGGGCAGAAAATAACGGAGTTTGTAGCCTCCCTCACGCTTCCTGAGGCTGGCCGCCGTCTCAGACGGTCGTGCAGACTGCAGGAAAGCTGCTGCGGCTGTAAATTTACAGACTGCCACAAAGAAACCGAGTGTTTCATGCTCTCCTCTGGGCTGCACCCGGTGAAAAATTTTCTGTGTACCCTTTGACGCTCGCCCAATGGTCGCTGTGTCCGCTCAAATTTTCTGCGGAGGGAGGCATACATGTACATACGTACCTACTCACTCCACTATGTACCTTTAACCTACCCGTATGCATTCGGCCAAAGCGCTCATTTCCTGTTGTTGTCAACGTAAAGTTCGACTACTACACAGCACGGACGAACAGCGCAAGTGCGCATCATAAGACGGTCCATACGTAGACTGACGATATTATTTCCATGTTCGCTAATGCACTCCCTGGTAGCATCCGCGCCTCGGGGCAACCTAACTTTGCTGCTGGAAAGTCTCTAAGGCTCCTCAGCTGCTGCGTGCGTGAAGTTATCATCCCTCCTCCCAAATCGTGTGGTCCGATTTTTTTTTCAAAGGATTTTTGAGCGCCGCCGACCGCCGCTTGCACTCGTGGTGGGCCTCTCAACCCGGAGAGGTAATTTGTAGGTGCTGCTGTTGCTGCTACCTTCGTATCATTGGGTGCGTTCGCAAGAATGAAGTTTGGTGCAAATGCCTGTTGCCATCATTAGTAAATTGCTCTTGCGCTATGGAGGAGGCCAAGGAGGAAGCCAATCCCAGGGGCACTTTTTGCGTAATGATGGCAATTACGACGACCTTAAGCAAGAAAAGGAAAAGAACGAGGAGCCGCTCATAAACTCGTGTGCGCAAATACGTTTTGAGCTGGCGTTTCCTTAAACAGTGCGTGGGCATCAATGGATTATCTTTGCGCCCGTCCACACGTGATGATGAGCGGACAATAAAGCTGAGAGACGTCTCACCGGCGGTGGAGCAGCCACATCCTGTGTTACCTAACAAAGGTCACGGTATCTCTCATGCGCGATGTCGTTTTCAGCTCGATCAAACAGCGCTGCGACGTCGTCGCGGTGCCGCGCGTCAGCAGCCATGTGGGTCGTATTTCATCGCCGCTGACAGACAGCATCGCCGCTAATCTGCAAGTAAGCAGGAGGACGCTATGACTATTGGATCGTCCATTACCGTGATTGCCCACGCATCGCACCCACCACGTATGGACGTGCGTGGCAAGAACCAACCCGGAGTGTTGGGCTGGCAACACTGCTCAAACTAAAAACTACTGGCTCGCGTAAAGTTACGTCGTGTGTGGGTAACAGTACGGAGAGATGGGCAAAGTTTCGGCAATGCAACTCGTTTCGCCGACTCCCTGGCGTTGCATTTAACCATTGATATTAAGGGCGCATAATTTCCTGTCCGAAGGAAATTCAACCATTGTCTTTTGTCTTCGTGAATGCCACAGAGATAAATAGAGGACGATAACATTTATCCACAAAGGGGGGACGGAGGCGGTCAAACCGCTTTTTGCGTCCAACAAGAAGTGGAGAGCGCATTTTCACTGCGTGTCACGGTGAGAAGAAGAATTTCGTTGAAAATATAAAAGGCTTAGAGGAAAGAAGGAAGCCTGGCGGCGACAATGCCAATTTAGTCCCCGACGTTGGTGTCTCCCTGAGGCAAGACAAACCTTCCCAGCATGAACTACTACTACTCCTGCTGCTCTATGAACCTGTAGGTCCGTACTACTGCACTCCAGCTCAGGCGCTGCCCAACAGAATATCTGAATGATTACAGTAGATGCTGCCGTGGAGAAGAAGTTAGAACGTCCTTTTCTCCCATTTGTGAAGAACTTTTAGCCCCTCAACTTGTTGAACACAAGTGTGTATGCGGTGCATTTATAACCAGGCTACTTTTTTTCCCCTAACGCACCCACTTTTCTTTCTTTCCCGGGTGCGACATTTGGAACTTCCACTGGCACACTTGGATGCTCTTGCTCAAGTCCTTTCGAGCAGGGTCTCAGTGGTATCATTCACTTGGCTATTTTAGTAGCAAGGAAAAAAACCGAAGCGATTGCATGCAAGGTGGGGGGGGATCTGGAGGAGGGAATTAAGTCCCTCCCTGACTCTGTTCTTCGTGCGTGCTTACTGGTATCTGAACTGGTCACACGAGGTAATTTACAGCTCCACGCAACAAACAGAAGCCTCATCTCACGGACCCAAGAATTGGTCCTTCGGCCCAAGCCCCAGAGTGACTGCTCACCTCTGAGTGCGTACACGTGTTGTGAGATCAAGCATGTGCAAACACCGATGGATGGATGGATGGAAGGGTGATGCTTTTTGATGTTGTTCTCTGATTGTCCTCCATGGTGGAGATAATGGAACGACTGCCTTAATGCACTTTGTTCCAACCGGTTTCGTGGCCATCAATATGGATGTGACTCATTAACGGTATAAGTTTACAAGATAACGGGCGGTTTTCGGAGCCACCGTCATGGTCTTACTGATTTGGGAGGGGGGGGGCTAATTCGGGCGCAGCGCGTGAGGTGTGCAGCATTTTCAGCCATGTCATCGTGTGAGTGAGATGACGCAACTTAGCCCCAAATTGTCTACTCTCTGTCGCATTTTTTTTCTGCACGTGAAGTTGCTGGATGGCGCCACGATGGGCAGACAGGTCAGGTCCAGCAACAGACGCAACTCAAACCGAACCCAGAAGGAGACAATTTGTCCAGAATGGTCGTTCGATTCCTCGAACAAAGGCTCAAGTGCTGGGAGGGTTTTTTGTTTGTTTCTGCTCATCTTTCCAACCGTTTGCAGAAAAAAGAGAAGGGATTTCCAGCAAACGCTTTGTCGGGTATGTCAAGGCGCCACTGGTGGCAGCGAAGGTGCTCTGGAGTGAAGAGAACAGCATTATTGTCTCTCCTGAAACATAGAAAACTATTTTCTCCTGTCTACATCAGGTGTTACGAATCCGAGAGTCTGGAAGGAATCCCCATCTCCAACCATCTCTCCACGTACCTCAATCATGGCAAGAGATTCGTGCATCGCACTCGTACTCGCAAGGTTTGCACGCACAGTGAGTGGTAGAATAATGAACCTGGGCAGACAAAAACCGCTACTTTTACATATCAGTCCGCGCATGCTTTGAAATGGGCAGAAAAACTTCTTTCTTCAATCGCTTTGGAGTGTCCTTTTGAAATTTCATACTCAAGTATTAAAAAAGTACCGTAAGAATAAGCCCAAAATGGCTGAGATACGGCAAAATCTGACGTTCTTGATACTGCTGCTACACAAATTCCTTTACAACGGTGGAACGCTTCAGACCTCAGTGGTTATTTACTTCACTCTGGGCAAAATTCCGCATTTCGGCAGCGCTGGCAGTTCTGTCTACATCGTGCAAGCGTACTGGGCCATAACAATCCCTGACACGCATCGGACTCCTTGCTCATGTCAGACCTCTTGCTCATGCCAGGCCTCTTGCTCACGTTGCAGTTTTGGCCAATTTCTTTCGTGACATTTTCACATTTTTTTATGAAACTTGGGATATTTCCCCCTCCCTCAAAACGGCGCAAACTCTGGAAACAACTTCTTTTCCTCTCGGCTTTATTCCTCTCGTTG
>JAAUXU010037656.1_pt1 | contig 10907 bp, 8 predicted proteins | sample 7278151 | NCBI WGS metagenome assembly JAAUXU01 (sample SAMN14350113, study PRJNA611818) | marine sediment metagenome | isolation source: surface marine sediment (1.8m) | place: French Polynesia: Moorea | collected 2018-08 | reverse complement strand
GGGGCATCTGTGTTTTAGCCCTTTGACCGCTTGGAGCGCTGCGATCGACCCCGGCAGAACTGACTAGCCTGGATCGGCCCTTGTAGGTGGTAGTTATTCTGTGGCTGAACTACTTCAGCTGACGCAAAGTACCGAACCTCGTCAGCTCCCTTCCGGTCTTGAGCCCGTAAAGAATAGAAAAAACCGTGCTTTTTGGGAAATAAATTTGGGAAATGTCGGTGCTGTCGGATTTGGACCTGAGGAAGTAGGACGACGACGCTTCGGAGTCGTCTGCCATGGCATTTGCTTCGTCTGGGGCAAAATCTCTTTCGGCATGACAGCAGCTTCCTCATCCGCGGCGGCGGCGGCAGCGGCCTTGCCATCCTGCCAAAAGTTGGTCTTGTTGGCGGTCGCACTTCTTGATGTCGCTAGCGTCTTGTCCGTCGGCCAGGACTCGAGGCGTGACAAGTTGGTGACGACACAGCTCAACGCCAAATGGCCGTCCACACCTTTCACGCTGGAGGCGGCCGAGTTTCTGGCCGAGGAGGCCGGCAACGAAGCTTTTTGGCATTTCGTGGATTTTCTGGTGGAGCACGAGGAGGAAGGCGACCGGCAGACCGACCGCGAAAAATACCAGGGGACCGTGTCCTTCGCTTCTCGGTTCCTCTCGTCGACGCAACTGAACCTCATGAAGCTGTCACTGTCGCTGCGAACGCAGTCTCCCAGAATCGAGATGTTTCAGCAGGTGGCCGAGGACCGCGGCGTCGGGGAAAAGGCCGCGCAATGTCCCGCCAACAGTCCAATCCTCGAGGCCGGCGGAAAACTCCACTGCGATCTCAGTGATGTCGATCTGGGCAGTGGACCAGAACAAAACGGCGGCCCCGAGATAATCAAAGTTGACCATCACTTTCCTCATGTGGCCGAGGACGCAGAGACTGTGATCTTGTACGCTGAACCGGGAAGAACAGGCTTCAGGAAGGTTCACGAGGCTCTAAAAACGATGGCTTCGCAGGGAAGAATCGACTATGTGCTGAGGCCTTTTTTGAGGAACAGGAGATCTCAGAAAACAAGACTGTCAGGTATCCACAAGGGTCTCTGCATGTTCTGCGTGTACAACACGTGAGGGTTCTGGAAATTTGACCTTTTGGCAAATTTTAAAAGACTGTCTGAGCAGGCAACTATGACCAGAGATGCCACAACCCGGGATTTATTGGGCTTCTACAACTGACATCTGCACAGATGCAGACATGACCCAAAACATGAGTCGTTATGAAATGTGAAGACTGACAGGTATTCACTCATGACGTAGGATTTAGCAAATTTTAACAACAGCTTTTCACGCGGCCTACTTTTGTGGTTCAAAAGGAAACAGTCCAACTTTCCCTAAGCCGTTCGTCAGATGTGATCAAGAGAAGTGACATATTGAAAATCTTCTTTCCTTCCTTAGGGTACGGCGTGGAACTCCAAATCAAGTCTTCCGAGTACAAGGCCCAGGATGATCGTAAAGTAAATGCCGATGGCGATGGCAGCGACAATGACGGTGGCAGCGACATCGCACCAGAAGAGAGAGCAGATGAGATTGATGGATTCGATTTCTCGAAATTAAAGGAGTTGCATCCTAAGAACAAGGACGACCTCAACGAGTTCAGGCAACACCTGCTGGACCAGAGCAATGACATGGCTCCCCTTAAAGTTTGGCAACTCCAGGACCTGAGTCTACAGGCGGCCGAAAGAATCCTATCTGGCCCCAAAGAAAAGCAGCTGAAGATGCTTACCGATCTTGCTCAAAACTTTCCGTCCCACGCGAGAAGTTTGTCCAAATCTTCGGTCTCCAAGGAGCTGATAAAAGAGGTCAAGAAGAACACAGAGTCCTTCATGATGACCATGAACATCCACGTAAGTTTAACATTTGTGATGTTTTTTTAGCGTATATTTGTCATAGTTTCCATCTTCTTCAGACAAGTGACGCCGCCTTATTCATCAATGGCATGTACTTTGATATGGACTACGTGGACATTTTCACCATCCTGGACACGTTACGGTCCGAGGGCAGAGTCCTGGATGGTCTCGGCCGTTTGGGCCTAAGTGATGAACAAGCTCGCAAACTCATTTCGCAAGACTTCGCCACTGACAAGCAAACATACGGCATAGATATCAGAGATACGGCAGTCAACTGGATCAATGACATCGAAAAGGACAAGGCTTACAAGAACTGGCCCAGTTCGGTGACGGAGCTTTTGCGACCTACCTTCCCTGGCATGTTGCGCAGCATTCGAAAGAACTTTTTCAATGTGATCATTCTGTGCAATCCGTCACACCGATCCTCTGTGCCACTTATGAAGATGTTGGAGTCTCTCTACGTGCACCGCGCGCCCACCCGTGTCGGCATCGTTTTTGCGGTGAACCACGAAGACTCCCCCGACGTCAATGGGAAGAATGATGCTGGCGTGGCCTTCCTTAACGCCTTCAACTATATTGCCGATCATCGGCAGGCCTCCGATGCTTTCTCCTTCATCACCGATGTCTACGCTCAGCTGGGCGACGACGTTGCTGGAAATGTACCTGTGGATGCTGTGCACAAGACCTTCCTGGAGAGCTACGGTGCTGACGTCAAAATGGACGACGTGTTTGCCGAGGACAGCACGTACTCTTACGGACAAAACATTGCGAGGGATATGCTTCAACAGACAGGGCTAAAGACCTTCCCCCAAGTACTGATGAATGGGGTTCCTATGGAGGAGAAAAATCTTGACAGCGAGAATTTTGAGGAAGGCCTAATGATGGCCATCATGAGGACTACTAACGAGTTGCAGAAGGCCGTGTACCACAACAAGCTGAAGGATGGCGATGACATGGTTGACTATCTCATGAAGCAGCCGAACATCATGCCTCGATTGAATGATCGAATTTTGAAAGCCGAAGACAGTGCAAATAGTTACATCCCCATGGTTGGGGATATCCTGCCGAAACTGCAAATAGACACTTTTGCTGTATTGAGCAAGCCGTCTATGACGGCTACGCTGGCAGAGCATATGGACTACCTTACCTCCAAGGACGGGGCTGAGTCCAAACTGCAAGTCCTTACTATGTGGATTGTTACCGACCTTGACACACAACGGGGTAGAGAGATACTGAGGGGAGCCTTGGCTCATGTCAAGGCGAGCACTTTGAGTAGAATTGGTGTAATTCACAATCCGTCCAACCCCGGGCTGGTCTCCAAGATTGTTAAAGCCGCGTTGTTGCTTCTGGATAACAGGGCAGCCAAGCATCTCCTGGGCAAAGTTACCAAAGAAGACATCGTGACCAAGCTCCAGAGCGGCAAGAACTTGGCAGATTATGACATTCCAGGGGCCGACATGTCAAACCTGAGCAGGGAATCTGACGCTATGACAGATGAGGCATTTGAAATCGACTGGACTTTTGCAAGCTCAGTACTTGGCCTTAGGAAAGGTCAGTCTGCTGTGGTGATCAACGGAAAAGTGATTGGTCCATTGGACGAAACCGAGAGCTTTGGCCTAGACGATTTCAGCCTGCTCGAGAAGTTTAGCATGAGCAAATACGGCGAGAGAATGGTCACCAACTACTACAGCTTCATGGATTTGAAAGTCGCCAAGGTGAGCGACCAGGCAATGAAGATTATTTCCCTGCTGATGATGAGGACGTCGACCAGACAGCGCAACGCCATCACTTTCTATGGCGACAAACACAGTGTTATTAAGCTGGAGCCAAAGAGACCCGAGCTGCCGTCATTCGACATAACCGCTGTCATCGATCCAGCCAGCATTGGAGCACAAAAAATCGCTCCTCTATTGTCAGTCCTGAGCAAGGTCTTGAACGTGCGCGTTACCGTCTTCCTGAACTGTGTTGAGAAGCACAGTGAGATGCCCCAGAAGAGCTATTACCGCGCTGTCCTGGAGCCAGAGTTGTTGTTCTCCGCTGACGGTTCTCTCCTAGCTGGCCCCTTTGCCCGATTCGCCAATCTGCCGGAGGAGCCCATCCTGACCATGCACTATCACATTCCCGATAATTGGGTCATCGAGCCTGTCAAGTCAGTGTACGACCTGGACAACATCAAGTTGGCTGCCGTAGATTCGGGCAACGTCAATTCAGAGTTTGAGCTGGAGTACCTGTTACTGGAGGGTCACTGCTTCGAGGCTCTGACTGGTAATCCACCGAGGGGCCTTCAGTTGACAATTGGCACCGAGAAGAGGCCTTTCGTGGGTGACACAATTGTCATGGCCAACCTGGGATACCTGCAGCTTAAGAGTAATCCAGGCAAATGGTTTCTTAATCTTAGAGAGGGCAGGTCTGCTGACATCTTTGACATTGTGGCTCATGAAGGAACAGAGAAAACAGAGGGTAAAGCCATCGAGGTTATCATGGACTCTTTCCAGGTACATGCATGATAAAACTTTTTGTCATGGTCACCAAGTAAGGAGTCTCGTGTCTCTTTCAGAGCAAAATCATCAAGTTGCGCGTGCAGAAAAAGCCAGACATGAAAAATGAGGAGCTTCTCGAACCTGACTCCACCAGCGACGGCGAGGGTGGCCTGTGGAATTCCATCAAGTCGACCTTCTCCAGTGGATCCTCGGCTTCGGCGGATGAGAGGGACTCGAAGGAAGAAACGCTCAACATTTTCTGCCTAGCATCTGGTCATCTCTACGAGCGACTTCTCAAAATCATGATGTTGGGCACGATTCGCCACACGGAAGCGCCAGTCAAGTTTTGGGTCCTCAAAAACTACCTTTCCCCCTCGTTTAAGGAGTTTCTGCCCGAGTACGCCCGTCGTTATAATTTCAGCTTTGAATACGTCCAGTACAAGTGGCCTCGTTGGCTCAACCAGCAGAAGGAGAAGCAACGCATCATATGGGGCTACAAAATTCTCTTCCTTGACGTCATGTTTCCCCTCGACGTCAAGAAGATCATATTCATCGATACTGATCAGATCGTGAGAGCTGATCTAACCGAGCTGCGCGACATGGATCTCAAAGGTGCTCCGTACGGTTACACGCCATTCTGCGACTCCAACAAGGACATGGAAGGATTCCGCTTTTGGAAGTCCGGATACTGGCGCAACCACCTGTCCGGACGGCCGTACCACATCAGCGCACTCTACGTTGTGGACTTGGTTCGCTTCCGGCGCGTGGCTGCGGGGGATAGACTGCGCGGGCAATATCAGGCGTTGTCGCAGGACCCCAACTCCTTGGCTAACCTAGATCAAGACTTGCCCAATAACATGATCCACCAGGTGCCCATATTCTCGTTGCCACAGGATTGGCTTTGGTGTGAGACGTGGTGCGATCAAGAGTCAAAGAAGACTGCCAAGAGTATCGACCTATGCAACAATCCGCTCACCAAAGAGAGCAAGCTAGATGCCGCCAGGAGAATTGCTCCAGAATGGACGAACTATGACGACGAGATGAGTAGGCTAACGGAAGAGATCAGGGAGGGGTTGTCGTCCGGTGCGAAGCTGCCGCTTGACACGAGTGATGGTGAAGGTCACAAGCACACCGAGCTGTAACCAGAGTGGTACTAAAAGTTCGTCGTGTGTATTCCATGTGATATCGTAGTGAATGAATTGTTCTCAACCTTTGGTGTCAGGCAATGGATTTTCCTACTTGCACATTCCAGAGATCAGCTGGATGTGCCTTTCTTTTGTCGAATGGAAGATTGTTGGGATCATGGAATTTGGTTGGGTTTAGCCGTCACCTTGAACTGTGTCCATGTCAATATTTGCATTTTAGCTTTTTCCAGGGTGGAAGCCTACGATAAGGCCGCGTGTTAACACGAGATTTTGACTGATTCCTTGCAGAATAAATGCACAATTAGGTGGTTTTTAACTATAGTTTCAACTAATTAACCGTAGTTGAAGCAGAGTCCGGCTGTGCTCGGGACCAATCTATGAAGCGCTATTTCTGCTCGTTTTACACCCCGTCCACGATGGACTTCGCGCTGTCCATGCAACTGTTCTGGTGAAGTTGCACGTATTGCCAGTTGATCTTTGACTGTGCTCTGTTCTCGTGCTAGGCTCTGCCAATTCTGCACCTGATAACCATTGGCGAGTTTGGTATCAGTGAAATAAAACCGGCTCTTAGGCCGGAAAAAAATGACCCGACCCGGGCTGGACCATGAGGTGACCAGGCCCAACCCGAGATTTTTCGGGTCAAGCCCGGCATGCGCCCTCCACTAGTCCCACCCGTGGAGTAACGAGAATAATCTTTACTCCATGGTCCCACCTCGCCCTTTGCATTCATTGATCGTCAAAACTTCACGACAAATGACGTTGGATATGGGAGCCCAGGCATTTCAGTCGAGGACCTGTCGTCATTCACCAAGGGCGGCTCCAACGCGGCCGTCGATGCCCTAGTGGCGGACGGACCGGGCCTTGTCCTTGCGGTGGTGCCGCACGCGCTCGCCGGACTGCCGCTGCCTCAACTTTGGGCGGCGATTTTCTTCGATACCTCGATGTCGTCCGTAACATTTTTGGTGTGACACTTGGAGATGCTCCGGACTTTCCTCAGACGGTAGAGAAAATACTGGCTGTAATGTAAATTATAGGCTTGATGCATGAACGGAGAGGGGCAGACGGAACAACAGATATTTCCGTCATAAGAAAAAATAAGCCACAGAGACTCAAGCTCCCGAATGAGGGAGGATGCTTTTCCAAGGGTTTTTCTCAGCACTCCGGTGTACTCGAGGGCTGCCTGGCGCCCCTTCTCTGCCAGCCCAGCCCGAACTTGAAGTCATGTTTGTGTGCTTGAGTTACTCAAATATCTAGTTTGCTGCATAGAACAGAGATCTATAGGACAGAAACAGGTAAAAGGTATAAGTATAAGATGAGCATAAGATTTTAACAGAGAGAGTTAACGGTTTATGTCCAATATAATGGTAGGCCCAAAAGCTGTGGTTCCCAAGGGCAGCAGTCAAGAAAAGGAGGCTGTAGGGTCAGCTGCGAGCGCCGAGTCCCCATCGATCACATTTGTTGAAGCGACTCAGCATTATCATTAGGGGTGCCCATTTGCCTAGTGACCGAAAGACTACTACCATAGCTAATGGAGCGTTATAACGACTGATTATTTGGCAGCTTGTAACACAGTAGTGTCTGCCAGATATCGACCTAGGTAAACGTGCTGTAAGGGGTCACATTAAGCTGTAACCCTCTCGGGGGTTCAACTCCAACAATTTCTGCTTCCAAAACGCTAGTGCTAGGGGGAATTGTTATGCCCCCATTAAGAATTAAGTTGAAGTTCTAAGTATCTGTGAAGAAAGGTGGTGCCCTCGCAAAGCTGGACGAGAGTATGGTGTACAAGGACGCTCTCATGCAAAGACCCCAGTGAGTAATAAGGCCCTGAAGAATCCTAGTGCGTACCCCATATCCTGGTTGGACCTAACTTGATTTGTGCTATCAAGTATAAATCTATCAATTTGTTTGGAGAGCAATGGAAAACTTTCAACTTCGAACTGTGCATACTTTCACCAACTTTCAAAATACACCTTTTCCTGTCTGTGATTGGCAAAAGTGATGGGAAATCCGTTGCATGATCTGCCGTTTAAAGGCACCAAAAATCGATCTCGTCAAGCTAAGTAACCTGATTTCAGCCTTGGCGTTGGAAAAGCCGAAAGTCCAAAGTCTCCGTGGATGTCAAGAACTGTTTTGCCTTCTTCACTTGCTCGTGGTCAATCTGGTTTGCATTTGGGATAAAGACGCCCTACATGCCAGCTTTCCCCGTGGCCTCGATGCCGAATAACATGTTACAGGTTAGGTTAGGTTAGGTTAGGTTAGGTTACAGTTTAGGTTGCCGTCAAAGCTGTTGGCGCACAGCCTGAAGCTATCCAATTCATCTAGCAAAAAACTGGTCGGGTCCAATGCTGATCAGGCACAGTTTTAGATCTGCATTAGTCTGTCAATGTGAGGTAAAATGAGTCCAGGTTTTTTCTTGAGAGAAATGAAGTTTCTTCCCCTCTTCCGGGCATTTCATGAGATGACGACGTGTGCTGTGGTACATCAGTTTGCAGGAGTCTTCCCCCAGAACACGACTTGTGGCAAAAGCTGTGGCAAAGATACCACAATCGAATCCATTAGCCTTCTGCTAAGCCTGAGGAAATGAGACCTTTCTTGGTTCTTCATAATAATGGCTGAGTTCTGCCATGACATGGCGGCAGACATTGGGGATAGTGAGGAACTGTGAAGAACTTTCACATGGCCATCCATGTATGTTCGGTGTTGTGTGCCAGTGCACACGGTCTTTATCGTGATGGGATTGCACAACTGAGTTATCTTTGCCACTGACTGCCAATGACGGTTCATACCGGTACAAGCCCCCAACCCACTCTGTTCCTTCAGAAGAGATTGAACTGCATTGATGATGGTGTCATGCAGCCAGCCAGAGGAGTCTTCAATCAGCTTCTGTGAGACTCTTGCAACTGCAGGTGACTGCATCAAGGTGTGTCATGCGCAATGCCAGAATTCCTCTTGTGACATGCCTGCATTTTCATCACTTTTTATGTTGGCATTGGCGAGTACAAATTTGATCCAGCAAATGCCAGTCCCGCAGCAGTAAGATACTTGAGTTCACCTTACCTTCCTTTGTAGTCATCACACTTCTGCACAACATTTAGGACCTTGTCATCTACTTTGTGAGACTCCTTCCATCGTTTTGGAGGTTTTTGGCCTTTACTCATCTCGCCACTGTTCGAACCTTCAAGTCTCATCAACTGCTGAAGGTAACGTGTGCTTTCCTAATCAACATGTCGAGCTTGAAGTTCCGCCCTTCCAGAGAATCGTTCGTCCTGGGTTGGCCCTCCAAAACTTTGGCATAGCAATTCCAGGATGCAATGCGGAAGGTAGGTGGTCATCTTCTCGCATAATTGGTGTCCAAGGAAAAAGTAATCTTGTGCATGTTCACAGAGCTTGTCCAGCTGTGGGCTGCAATACTTTACCAAGTCATTAAGAACCAAGATAACATCTTGTTCAAGGACAAAAGCTAGGGCAATGATGCAATAGAAGTCAAGTCTCAGAGCGCTGTTTTGTCGCTCAGAGTAGATGAACTGAAGACCACAATGCTGAAGTTTTCTCCAGAGTATTTGAGCAAAGTGAAAGAGACTACCTGCATGGGATGCTACTGGAAATTCAGACTGGAAGGCAGCAGTCTCAAAGTATTTGGCAAAATGTGTGGGAAATGGAATGTGCTCTGTCAACTGTTCTTCTGCTTTCTTAACTTGATGCAAGAGCGTCAAATAGGCAGTCTTGGTTCTCTTTGTCATGACAGAGTTTACACAAGGGATGTATCTCCTATTTGAACGGGCAGCATGGATAACGTACAGTCTTGGCCAACCAGAAAGTGCTTTTGCTGTTGACTCCCCTCAGGTGTGCCAAAAATGAGCTGCCTTCCACTCTTGTCATCACCTGTATCACTGATGAGCCACCTCTAACCATCTGGGACTTGGTATTGCTTACGCAATTCATGGAGATCACCCAAGCAGAGAGGTATCACTAAGGCTGACGAAGCTGAGGCTGCTCCGAAGCTCTGCTCACTGCTCTGCTCAGACCCAGTGACTGCGATGCGAAACTAATCGAAAGTACCTCCGTGGACAAGACTTCTTCATGCAAAACCCTCTTCACTATTCCCGGACCCCAAGACTATAGGGATGCCACTGGCGAGCAATACCAGGACGGAGATAAGGATCGGAGGCCACGTGATTACATAAGATGACTTGATTGAAGACAAAAGATCTTTTGTTGCCGGAAAGCGGTGCAGTACATACAGGATCCAGAAGCAAGAGAGACCGTCCCGAGTCTCATTTGAGGCTGCCACCTGAGATGTCACAGAGTAAAGCTACCGATTAGTTCAAAGTCGTGATGGCAACCATAACCAATTGTTTCTCAATGCCAAATCACTCTTCGGGGTCATGTGGACCACCGGTGGTGGTCGGCACAAACGACAAACATTGGGAAAACAGCCTCAGGTTCAGTCAGCTCTGATGCAGCGGATAGCAGGAAAGACACCTTTGAGTGGGTAATGGTGATGCAGAGAGCTGGAGATTATACTGTAAATATTTTGTTAGAAATCTTTTAATGTTAGTGCTTATACTAGCATAATTAACAATGGTAAATTTTCCTTCGCGCTGGCACCTGTGTTATGGAGGTACATGAACTAGCTTTCCATTGGGCTAGGTCAAAAATTGGGATTCCCTGTTGTTTGTTAAGGGAAGTTAGGCAGCTTATGGAACCCTTCAACCATGGTAACATTGCCTCAGACAAAAGAGACAGACCTGGTTTCAGTACCCTGCAATTTCCTGTATGGCTCAGATTTGCCGCGTCAATAAGGAGCAATCACTCAAGGTTGTTGGTCTAAACCTTCAAACATCTTTCTCATGGCCACCTTTATGTTGGACGTTCACTTGTAGGAAGTGCTAAGAATCTTTATATCTGCAGTCTTTTTAAAGGCCAGACTGAAAACATTGCGTATCTAGAGGCTTTCCGGAACAAAAATCCTATACGGGGCAACGCCAGGCACTGCAGCTATACAGGATAATTTTATTTGCCCAGGTACCTCTGCTAGTGTGTTCTAAAGTACGCGATTTGTACCTTACGTGATTTCCATGGCAATACCTTGGCTATGTGCGTGCTTAGCTTTCACAATGGTTCATACATAGAATGTATAGGTCATACATAGGCTTTAGGTTGTCTCTTAGTTAAACTAGACAGCAATGGTAAGTCAGATCATGCGCAAGATGTTATATGTATTTTACGCCTTTGTTTTGTAGAAATACAACATAAATTGAATGTTTTTACTGTAATTGCTCGTTCTTCATGGGCTTGAACAGTTCATAGTCGTACTCAACGAACGGTGGGTCAATGTCCAGGTATCCATGGTCCTTGGCTTTCTCAATAGCGACCCTGCAAACAAGAAAAGACCCATTGGAAG
>JAAUXU010095599.1_pt1 | contig 10910 bp, 9 predicted proteins | sample 7278151 | NCBI WGS metagenome assembly JAAUXU01 (sample SAMN14350113, study PRJNA611818) | marine sediment metagenome | isolation source: surface marine sediment (1.8m) | place: French Polynesia: Moorea | collected 2018-08 | reverse complement strand
CATAATTTGATTGATGGCTTTGGTTATTTGTCCGGCGCCGATGGGCCCCACATGTGTGACGGTTTTGCCCATGATTTTCAAAATGGGTAGGGCTTTTTCAAAAGCATCTGTATCGCCACCCACCATTATGGCCAAAGTGCCGTTGTTGGCCCCTTCCGGTCCCCCGGAAACCGGGGCATCCAGCATTTTGATCCCTTTTGCGCTCAGTGCCTCCGCCATCTGACGAGTGGCTTCCGGGCTGATGGTGGACATATCGATCACGATCGCGCCTTGCGGGGCGCCATGGATGATCCCCTCATCCCCCAGTACCACTTGTTCCACATCAGGCGTATCACTGACCATCGTGACGATCACCTCGGCACCTTCGGCTGCTTCCCGCGGGGATTGGGCCCGCCGGGCCCCTTCTTTGGCAACGGATTCTTCTTTTTCACGGGTGCGGTTGTGCACGCTGACCTCATGGCCGGCCTTGAGAAGATTAAGCGACATGCCCACTCCCATGGTTCCCAGTCCAATAAATCCTATTTTCATAACTTTCCTCCTTATTTAAAGGTTCAGGGTTCAGAGGTTCTGGGTTCAGGGTTGCACGGTGTGGGTTGCGTGTTTCGGATTTCGAGTTACAAGTTTCAGTTGCCAGTCGCCAGTGGCGAGCAGCCAGCTGCTGATGGTCATAACCTTTGAACCTTTGAACGTCGAACCTTTGAACCTTTTTTTAAAAAATCTTCCCCGGATTCAGCAACCCTTTGGGATCGATCAGATCCTTGATCCGGCGCATGAGTTGATAGCTGTCACCATGCTCGAGCTGCATGAACTTGCGCTTGCCGATGCCAATGCCGTGCTCGCCGGTGCAGGTGCCGCCCAGTTGCACCGCGCGGGTGACGATTTGGGCATTGATCTCTTCCAGCAGTGACCACTCTTTATCGTTATCCGGATCACCCACCAGGACCACATGCAAATTTCCATCGCCGGCGTGACCAAAGACATAACCGGAAACCTGGTGATCATCAACCAGTTTCTGAGAGAAGACAATCATTTCCGGGTATTGTGAGATGGGCACGGCGGCATCCACAATCAGGGTTTCTTTGCCCGGGTGGGCGCGGTGAATGGTTTCCCAGGCTTCGTGGCGGGCGCGCCAGAGCCGCGCCCGTTCGTTGGCCTCGACGCCAAACTGAAATCCCGTGGCCCCACAGTCCTCGCACAATTCTTTGGCCAGATCAGCGGTTTCCTGCAGGGTGGCTGCACTGATGCCATGAAATTCACAAAACAGCGATGGCGCCTCCGGAAGCCCAAGATTCTTTTCACGATTCATTAAATTGATCAGCTGGGGTGGGAGTAGTTCCAGCGCGGCGGGTTCCAATCCAGAACCGATCATGGCCGCCACCGCTCGAGAGGCTTCATTCAGTTTGCCAAAAGTTATGGTGGCCGCAAGATGATGGCTGGGGATGCCGGTCAGCCGCAAGGTTGCTTCGGTTACAACCCCCAGGGTGCCTTCAGACCCCACGAACAGGCGGGATAAGTCATAACCCGAAGAAGATTTATGGGCTTTGCAACCCGTGTGGATAATGCTGCCGTCGGGCAGCACCACCGTGAGTTTCATGACGTAGTCTTTGGTGGCGCCGTATTTGACGGTTTGAACGCCCGAGGCATTGTTGGCGATCATACCACCGATAGTGGCATCGGCCCCCGGGTCGGGAGGGAAAAACAACCCCTGCTCTCCGACTATTCGGTTGAGCTCTTTGCGCAAAACGCCCGGTTGAACATCGACTTGTAAATCCTGGGGGCGAATGTCCAGCACTTTATTCATTTGGGTCATGTCAATAACCAGTCCTCCATGGATCGGTACAGGGTTGCCCTCTGTGCTGGTTCCTGCACCCCAGGGCGTAACCGGCACATTCTGATCATAAGCCCAGGCAAGGATATCGGACACTTCTGCCGTGGTTATCGGCCAAATGATACCCGCCGGCAGACGACCGCGATGGGCGGATATATCATGCAAATGCAGTTCGCGGTTGGACTGACCGTTTGAAAAACGGTCGGCAGACACAATTTTAGCCAATGCCGCAATTTGATCGGCGTTGAATTCTTCCATGGTGATTTCTCCGAAATATCTAAACTTTGCACGAAAATTCAGTTATTAGATAGCACTGGTGCACTGATCCACCAGATATACAATCGACTTATAATACAATCCGCTGTGCTGGGATAAGCCGATTTCACATGTGCGACTGGTCGAATATCCTGCGGCACATTGATCATTGACGGCCGCTTTTAATTCCTGCAGGGCGGATTGATTTAACTCTGGATGAGTAAATCCGCGGTCGCCCGCAAAGCCGCAACAGCCCACTAGGTCGGGCACAACAACATCGCGAGCACAAGCCTGCGCAACGGCCAGCAGTTTGTGCTCTAAGGCCATTTTCATGTTGCTGCACGTATGATGCAGGGCAACGGTGGTATCTAAGGGGGTAAACGTCAGACGCTCCATCAGAAAATCATAAATAAATTCTGAAGGCTCATAAAGTTTGATACGCGGGTCCATACACTGGCGCATGCGATACAGACAGGGGCTGGTATCACACAAGACCGGAATGCGTCCGTCATCAGATACCTGCAGCAAAGCGTTTTCCAGTTCTTTTAATTTGATGTCCGCCTGCTCCTTAAACCCTTTGCTTTCAAACGGCGTGCCACAGCAAAGTCGCTGCATGTTCGACGGAAAAACCACTGCGTAACCGGCCTTTTTCAGCAATCGCATTGTGACCGATGGCAGCGATTCCTGATCCGGATCTCCACGGGCGGTGCCCATCGTTCGACTGACACAGCTTGGAAAGTAAACCACCTGGGGCAAGCCATTGGTTTGAGGGTTGGACGACTGGATTTTTCCGGCAGCGCCGGGCACATAAGGATTCCAGCCTGGCATCCAGCCGTTGCTCAGCTTCTGCAATCCTGAAGTGATGCGTTCCAGGCTGCGGGTACCCAGTAGATGATGGGCGTGATCCACCATTTTGAGACCCAGACGGACTGCAGTGGCAACCGTCCCGAAATGACGGGCCATCAATGCTGCTGCGCGATGCGCCGTGGGTCCCTGCTGGCTGTGGCGAAGCTCTTTGGTGTGTTCGCCGGTATTGATATCGATGGGGCAGCCCACCGAGCACATGCCATCCGCCGCGCAGGTTTGTTCTCCCAGATAATCATAGCTTTTTAAAAACTGATCCAATCGCTGCGGATTTTCCCGGGTCGTGTTGAGACGTGAGATTTCTCGTTGGGCCACAATGCGTTGCCGCGGGGTGAGCGTCAGATCCCGCGATGGGCAATACGCCTCACAGAAACCGCATTCTGTGCAGCGATCGACGATGGGATTGGTGGGTGGCAGCGGTTTCAGATTCTCCACATGCACATTGGGGTTGGTGTTGATGATCACACCGGGATTCAACAGATTTTTGGGATCAAAGATGTTTTTGATTTGTTGCATTAACCCGTAAGCCTCGGCTCCCCATTCCATTTCGACGTAGGGTGCCATATTGCGACCGGTGCCGTGCTCCGCTTTCAGTGAACCGTCATATTTTTCAACCACCATGCGGCAAACATCGTCCATAAAACGATAATAGCGACCCACTTCTTTTTGAGTAGCAAAATCCTGGGTAAATACAAAATGCAGGTTGCCTTCGCGGGCATGACCGAAAATGATGGCTTCATCATAATGGTATGCGGCCATCAGGTCCTGTAGCTCTAAGGTGGCATCGGCGAGGCGGTCAATCGGAAAGGCGACATCTTCGATAATCACACTGGTCCCGATTTCCCGCACCGCCCCCACAGCCGGAAACAGGCCCTTGCGTATATTCCACAGCTGGGTGTATTCAGAGACCTTATCGGTAAATTCAATTGGACGCTCGGTGGGAAGTTCTGCCAACGAACGCTTGACGGTTTCGATGTTGTGCTGCAATTCATCGTTTGCGTGCGCCCGTGTTTCCACCAATAAGGCAGTGGTTTCCGCTGAGAAAGACTTGATATACGCCGGCATGCCCGCTTTGTCCTGGATCGATCGCAATGCGGCCCGATCCATGATCTCGGCGGCATCCACCGGGCCTTCCTTTAGTATGGCGGCGGCACTGCAGGCATTGGCAATATCCGGAAAAATCATTAAGGCACTGGCCTTATTGGGGTGCTCGACAACCGTATCGTAGGTGACTTCGGATATAAATCCCAGGCTGCCTTCGGATCCAATCATTAGATGCAACATGATGTCAAAAGGGTCATTAAAATCAACCAGCGAATTTAGGCTGTAGCCGGTGGTGTTTTTGATTTTAAACTTTTGGCGGATGCGGTCTGCTAGCGCGGCATTGCTGCGTGCTTTCTCAGCCAGTTGTAAGATGCTGTCTATCAGCGCCGGATGCTTTTGTTTGAAATTGGCGCGGCTTTTTTCATCAGCCGTATCCAGCAGTGTTCCATCATGAAACAGAATCCGCATGCTGTGAATGGTTTGGTAGCTGTTCTGGGCCACACCGCAGCACATGCCACTGGCGTTGTTGGCGGCAATGCCGCCGATCATAGCGGAATTGATCGATGCTGGATCGGGGCCGATTTTGCGGCTGAAAGGCGCCAAATAGCGATTGGCGTGCCCCCCGATGACACCGGGCTGCAGACGGATGCGCCTGCCGTTGTCCAGGATCTCATAGCTGTTCCAGTTGCCGCCGCAGAGCACTAAAACAGAATCGGTGACCGCCTGACCCGAAAGACTGGTGCCGGCAGCCCGAAAGGTCAACGGAATGCCGTGTTGATCAGCCGTGTGCAGAATACGGGATACTTCAGCCTCGCTATTGGCTTTGATAACAATTTTGGGTATCAGGCGGTAAAAACTGGCGTCTGTGCCGTAGGTCAGCGTGCGCAGTGGATCGGTGAACAGCCGCCGGTCGGGAATAAAGGCGCGCAGATCGGTGTAAAATTGGCGGTAATTGTCAGTTAGCATAGATAATAAATTAAGCGGTTACCCGGGAAACCACAGTTGGATATATCTGGTATTATTTTCACCACGAAGAACACGAAGATCACAAAGGAAAAACACGAAATTTTTCTTTTATTCTTCCGTGTCCTTCGTGCTCTTCGTGGTTCTGTATGCCGCACTTTAGATTCCTGCATAACCGAATTTATTCGTTTTTGATGATAATGACGACTAGCTCCTTGGGCCCATGCACACCAAAGGCTAAAGTTAGCTCGATGTCTGCTGTTTTCGAGGGGCCGGATATCAACACCACATTGGTCGGCATTTTTGAGACCCAGTCGCCCGCCTGCATGGCTTCGGCAAAAGTGGTGTGAATTTTATCGGCCTGCAATATGGCAATGTGAATCGGCGGCACCAGAGACATCAGGCGCGGTTCTTTTTCATCGGGCCACAGAATCAGGACACCGGTTTCGGCAATGCCGCCGATCGTCGAGGTGACGGCCGCATCGATACCAAAAAGCTGTTCCTTAAAATCTTCAATCGAACCATCATAAGTGACCAGTGCGGGCAATATGTTGGCATCATTTGTCCATGCCTCCTGCAGCTGGTCGCCTACGGGTGTGCCCGGAGCGTAGAGTAACGTTTTGAGATTCCGCTCTTTTAGGATTTGTTTTAAGGGTGTTGTCCAATCTGAGCCCTCAACAACATGCACCTCGGTGCGGACAGCTTCCATTAATGCTTTAAGCTTGTCAATTTTTTGAGGCGTTTCGAGTGGTTCCACCGGCAGATCAGCCGCCTCAGGGATATCCACGGGTTGCCCTTTGGTGGCCGCATGCAGCCGTTTCAGGATTTGATCACGAGCGGCATCATTCATTTTTGGATTCCTTCCTCATCAACAAGCTGACGCAGGCTTTTAGGAGCAAATTTGGGTGCAGAACGATAACGCGTCCACTGCTTTAAAGGCCCGATTTTGGGTATTTTGGCACCCAAACGGCGCATTATTTTGTTTCCGATGGCATTTATGTGCGGGTGGGTGTTCATCAATTCCCAGCCCTTCCAGCCCAAGGTTTCGATCAGGTTTTTTTTGTAACCCCCATCCTTGACTGTTGCTAAAGAATCATCGGTATAGCTTTCATTTCGAAGCCGGCGCAGCAATTGCGGAATGGGGATTTTAACCGGGCAGACCTCAGCGCAGGCCTCGCATAGGCTGGATGCGGTTGCCAGTTCGCCCGCTTTTTTTAGGCCTTCGATTTGGGGGTTTAATATTTTGCCGATGGGCCCGGGATAAACAAATCCATAGGCGTGCCCACCGATGCGGGTATATACGGGGCAGTGATTTAAACAGGTGCCGCAGCGAATACATTGCAGTGTTTGGCGCAGTTGCGGATCGGATAAGACTGCCGAGCGGCCACTATCCAAAATGATGAGATGGACCTCTTTAGGTCCGTCTTTTTCTCCGGGCTTGCGCGCCGATGTAATCATGTTCACATACGTGGTGATCAACTGGCCGGTGGCCGAGCCGGTCAGCAGGCGCAGCATCGGTGGAATATCAGCTAATTTCTCAACCACCTTTTCCAACCCCATCACGGCAATATGAACCGGCGGTACGGTGGTGCTCATGCGGCCGTTGCCTTCGTTTTCCACCAGACAAAGGGTGCCGGTTTCCGCCACCGCGAAATTAACGCCGCTCAAGCCCACCTGGGCCTCAAAAAATTTCTGGCGCAGGTTTTGGCGGGCAATGGCATTGAGTTCCTCGACGTCTTCGGTGTAGGGTGTATCGGCCAGTTTTTGGTGAAAAATGTCGGCAATCTGTTGCTTATTTTTATGGATCGCAGGCACGATAATATGCGAGGGCTTCTCATCGTTCAATTGGATGATGAATTCACCCAGATCCGTTTCAACCACCTCGATTTGATGCGCCTGTAAAAATTCGTTCAATCCCATTTCTTCAGAGACCATGGACTTGCCTTTTACCAGACGGGTGGCCTGGTGTGCCTTCATGATGTGCAACACCTGATGATTGGCTTCCGAGGTGGTTTCTGCCCAATACACCTTGATACCGTTGCGGGTGCAATTTTCCTCAAGCTGTTCGAGCAATTGCGGTAATTGGCTTAAGGCGCGTCGTTTGATGGTGTTTCCGATCTGCCGCAATTGTTCGGTTTGGCTTTCATCTGAAAAAATTAGTTTGCGCTTTTGAATAAAATTTTTCATGGCAAACTTGAAATTTTCGCGTAGCTGTTTATCATCCAGGGCCTGAGAAGCGTTTTGCTGAAAATTAGGTCCAGTTTCATTTGACATGGGTTCTCTCCCAGATAAATTCGGCCAGGTGTTGGCTTTGAATAGGGACCTTCTGATAATCCATTGCGCCGCTGATATTCATCAAGCAGCCGCAATCTCCAGCCACTAACCGTTCGGCACCGGTCTGGCGAATATCGGCCACTTTATCAACGACCATGGCGCCTGATATTTTGGGCTGTTTAACGGCAAAAGTACCACCGAAACCGCAACACTCATGCTCGTTTTGCAGTTCAACCAACTCAACATTTTGCAACTGACAGATCAGTGATTTTGAATATTCGATGATGTGCATCTCTCTGAGAGCGTGGCAGGATGAATGCCAGGTAACTTTGATCGGCTGCCCGATATCCGCCAGTTGAACCTTGAGCGTGCGCACCAAAAATTCAGAAAGTTCGACAATTCGCTGTGAAAAGGCTTGAACTCTTTGCAGATGCCCATCGCCCTCAAACAACAGCGGATAATGATGTTTCATCATCCCGGCGCAGGACCCTGAGGGGACCACGATCGGATAATCTTCACTAAACAACCGCACTTGTTGCAGGGCGACCCTTTTGGCTTCTTTGGGAAAACCGGAATTATAGGCGGGCTGCCCGCAACAGCTCTGCTCGCGTGGAAAAATGACCTGGACGCCTTCGCGCTGGATCAATTTGATCCCCGCCAGACCCGCATTGGGAAAAATCGTATCCATCAGACAGGTACCGAAGTAATACACTTTATCAGGTTTTTCGACGTTTTGAGACATCACTGTTCCCCAGTTGACATTGTTGTTTTAACGATTAAAAATTATATCAGTGTATAATCTATTTCCGATTTTGGTATTCTGCAAATATGATATCAATCAAAGCGGTCAAAAATCGCCTGAATCCGGTCTTGATGGAGCGTTTATGCGTATCGATTTTCTTACAAGAGAGTGGGATCAGAATCAACTTAAAGTTTATGCGAGTGGTATTCAGAAATAGGGTACCGTTGAAAATCATTGGATACCGCCTTTGGATCATGAAATGGTATGAGAGTTGCAAGTTTTTGCCACATAGGTAAGACCATTGCCCAACGGAAAGGAGGATCATAATGGTTCCTGAAATAAAAAAAATCTTATTTACCACCAATCTTTCTCTGAACATGCGTAAGGCCTTTGATTATGCGGTCAGCTTGGCGGATCGCTACAGTGGGGCGATTACAGTTTTACATGTCATGGAAGAGGTGTCGCATTCTTCAGATGTGCATATCAAGTCGTTTTTGGGTGACAAACAGTGGCAGGAGCTTCAGGAAGCCCATGAGCAAGAAGCCAAACAGATTCTCATTGGCAAACGCAGAGAAGGCGCGATGATCAAGGCTGCCCTGGAAGAATTTTGTGCGGCCGTACAAAAAGATCATGATGAGTGTGAGATTATGACCGATGAGACCATTGTGGCCCGCGGCAATGTCGTCGATGAAATACTGGCCGTCAGCACTGATAAAAAATGCGATCTGATTGTGATGGGCTATCATGATCGGGGCAAATTCGGCGAGGCGGTTTTGGGCAGTACCACGCGTCGCGTATTGCGGCGTAGTCAAATACCGGTCATGCTGGTGCGGATACCCGAGGCTGATTAATCCCCCCTTAACGCAGAATTTGTATCAAAATTGGTACAATGCGTGATATATCGCTACACACGGTTGCCTTTCGTTTCTATCGGCAGGCATTAGAAGCCAAGGCGTGCCGGTGGGTTTTGCCAATGCAACTTTATTGAAATTGTCAAAAGTCTGTTTTCAATGTATCGATTGTATTGCGCAGGACTTATTGATGTCTGATTACAGCCACCTGCATGTCTAAACATGGATCTTTATAAACTCTACCGCACCTTCTCTTTGAGCCGTCGTTTCAAACTGGCTACATGTCTTCTATTTGATACGCATATCTTACCCTTTCTTTTGTCATTTCACTGTGACACCGGTTGATGGTTAAGTATAAGCAACTGATTATATACATCAAATATCTGATCTTGGCATACAAGACCATCTGTGATAACCATTGGTCAGTCTTAATTATCTGGCATAGATTTCGCTATTGGCTTTAATTGCATAGATGAATCGGATATCTGACTTTTCCCCACAACCCATCCATTAAAAGCGAGGCTGCCATGAATATTGGATCCCTATTTTCACGTCATGCCAAATATCGCCCCGACCATCTTGCCGTCGTATTTGAAGATAATCGGCTGACCTGGTTTGAATTCAATCAACAGATCAATCGATTGGCCAACGCCTTAACCGATCTGGGTATCCAAAAAGGGGATAAGGTAGCCACCATTTTGCCCAATTGTTTGGAGCTGCTCGAAGTTTACTGGGCTGTGGCAAAACTGGGCGCAGTTGTGGTGCCATCCAGTACGCTGCTGCTCGAACCGGCCATGAAAACCCTTTTGAATGACTCCGACACCGTTGTGCTGATTACCAATTCCGAATTTGTCGCTAAAATCGATTCAGTCAAACCGGAACTGCAGGCCATACCGGCTGATCGATATGTCCTCACCGATTATTCAGGTCAAAAAGGGTACCGCAGCTATGACGATTTAAAAGCAGCTGCCAGTGATAAAGAACCGCAAGGTATTGTTATCAATGATGACGATCCCTTTAATATCATGTACAGCAGCGGGACCACCGGTTTGCCCAAGGGGATTGTGCACACCCATTACGTTCGGAGTTGGTACGGCGCGACGTTTGCCGCCTCCTATCGCATGACACCGGAAAGCGTTACCATGCATGCAGGCGCCATCGTCTTCAACGGCGCTTTTGTTGATCTGATGCCCACCATGTATGTTGGCGCTACTTATATTTTGCTGAGCCAGTTTGACCCCGTCAGCTATATCGATACCATCGAGCGCGAAAAGGTCACTCACGTCATGCTGGTGCCCGCCCAGATCATCGCCATACTTGATGCGCCCAATTTTTCATCTAAAGCCCTGGAGTCCCTTGAAATGATTCTGTCCCTCGGTGCGCCCTTGCTCAAAGAACACAAGGACGAACTTAATAAAAGGCTTCCCGGCAGATTCTATGAACTCTATGGTTTGACCGAGGGCTTTGTTACCGTGCTGGATAAAGAAGACTATGCCGCCAAGCCGGAGTCGGTGGGCGTGCCGCCACCCTTTTTTGAAATGAAAATTTTGGATGCCAACGGCAATGAAGCACCGGTTGGCGAAGTCGGTGAAATCTGCGGCAAAGGCCCCATTCTCATGCCGGGCTATTATAAACGCCCGGATCTGACGGAAGCTGCTATTGTTGACGGTTGGTTGCATTCGGGAGACCTGGGCTATGTCGATGAAGATGGTTTCCTGTATCTGGTGGACCGCATGAAGGATATGATCATTTCCGGAGGCGTTAATGTGTACCCGCGCGACATTGAAGAAATAGTGGCCCAGCACCCGGAAGTTCAGGAGGTTGCCGTTTTGGGTATCCCCCATGAAAAATGGGGTGAAACCCCGCTGGCCGCCGTTATTTTGCGCAACCCGGGTAGCATTACCGCTGACGCGCTGCGGGAATGGATCAACGCACGGGTGGCCGCCAAGTTCCAGCGGGTTCATGATGTTGCGATCATGGAGGAGTTTCCGCGCAATGTCGCCGGTAAAACGCTTAAACGCGTCATGCGGGATACGTATGGCCAGAATCAAGCCAAGAAAGAATCGTCGTAAATCACAAAGCACATGCT
>JAAUXU010027824.1_pt1 | contig 10915 bp, 16 predicted proteins | sample 7278151 | NCBI WGS metagenome assembly JAAUXU01 (sample SAMN14350113, study PRJNA611818) | marine sediment metagenome | isolation source: surface marine sediment (1.8m) | place: French Polynesia: Moorea | collected 2018-08 | reverse complement strand
GGCGATCAACTTCGAGGAGAAGAAGAGGTCGATGCACCGGCAGAGGAAAATCCAGAAGTCCAACTGGGCCAGGGAGAGGCACCAGCAGATGGAGAGGCTTCGGAGGGAAAGAGACAAAGGTGATCATGGTAAAAAATAGGAATATTCACAAAGCAAGAACAAAGTAATAACACTATTTTGAGCTATTCTGGGTATTCAAGGTAGGTCCGTGATTGTACTATATCGTGCATTTTTTTTAGTTATGCAAACTTTGAAGGAAGACAACGCTGGGGTGATGCTGTGGATCGACCTGGCGGACAAGATCGACTCCAGCGCCGTTGCCAATCCCGCCTCCAAGGCTTCATCTCCCGTCAGGAATCGCGTCGACTCGACCACCTTCACGGTCGGCCAGCTCCCGCCGTTCATTGTCAGCCCGCCAGAGCCAGCTTCACAAAACAGCGAAATGCCACCCTCGTCATCTTCGGAAGAGGACAGTTCTGCTATGGATGACCCGACAACATCCGACTCTGAGGAGGAAACCCCTCCTCCTTCTCGGGAAGATAGCAGGGGGTATCAGCCGTCGCAGCCCCCGGGGCACAAAATGGAGCGGTCTCTCTCCACCTCCGCTGCTGCCACGAGCGGCGCCGTCGGACGCCCTCTCCTGTTGACTATGGTGAAGAAGATTATGTGCTCCACTGACGAGTGAGTAGCATACTTTTAAAATATTTCGGACAGAACATAACTAAGAGCCTGGTTTAATTATTTTCCAGTAGCACAAAGGTGCTGGAATGGTCGGAAAAAGAAAGAAAGGAGGAGCGTTCCAAGTCTCCCAGCACAATAGCCGCAGACAGCAGTTCTTCGGAGGAGGACGAAGTGCAAGAAAACTCCGCGCCCGAGGCCGAGGAGCAGATTTCTGCTCAACGTGTTCCTCTTTCTAGAAGAACTCTTTCAGCACCAGATATTTTCGCCAACAATAACCAGCTTTTTTTGACAGCTATCAGCGAGAGAGACGAGGAGGGCGCTGAAGAAGCTGCAGCAGAGGAGAAGGGCGACGAAGACGAAGAAGACCCCTGCCAGATCCACGGCTATCTGGAGGAGCAGCGGGCGTTCCTGGAGGAGAAGCTGGGTCTGGACAAGCTACTGGCAGTGTACAACCTCATCGCCGACGTTGAGTCCAGTGAAGATTGCGGTGAACAGGTGGACTACTCAACGCTCTGCTCCCTCCTGGGCACGGAAGGCAGCCGGTACATCGACGACATCATTCAGCTCGTGGTGGCAGACAACTTCTTCTAAGGGCTTCAAGCTTCATCGCTGTCTACCACAACACAGGCGCATCGTTTATCGGCTGCAATTTTGCATTGAATGATAAGTACAAGCCAAGTGGGCTTTTCTTTCACGTTTATTTGTAAGCATTAATTTACAAAGCGTTTTCGAACGAAACAGTCATTTTCACAATATGTATCTTAGCTACATAATAGCTACATTCCTGCTTGAGCGCTTTTCAATCAAATCATGTTTTCATTCAAAATGTCGAACCGGATGTTTTCTCTTTACGCTCGGCCGAGCATCCTCTCAGCGATGTCCTTTGTGAGAAAATGCCGCGGACTGGAGAGCTCCTCCACAATGTTGAAGTGATCGAATCCCGGCGCCACCATGAAGGTGAGGGCTTCCTGCTTAGGCCCCTGAGAGGCCCGCCGAAGAGCCTAGAGGGGGGAAGGGAATGGGAAATTTAATTTCCGCCCGAGGGGACAGCAGAGCCGCCGCCGCCGACGTCACCGCAGCCAAGAAGAGAGCAAAATTTTACTTTTTTGTAAGCTCCGGGTTTGGCGTTGGCGGCGGCGGCGACAGGAAAGAGGCTTTCCCACACCCACACCGGCAGGGAGGAGGGGGAAGGAGGATGGGCATGGAGAACAAGCCCCGTTATGAAAAGGTTCGGGGACGCGTAAATATTGGAGAGGAATTTGATGCCGCCCTTTCACTATAAAGCGAAAAGGGATTTGTCGCCCCCCGGGTTCTCACCTCCCCATACTCTTTCCCCTGCTCGATCAGCCCCGGCGCGTCGTGCTCCCCGTAGTAGAACGCCACGTGCGCCATCTGGGCCATGTTCTCTGCGGCCGCCGCCGCGTTGGCCGCCTCCAGAGGAGAGTTGGCCGCGGCCTCCTCCGGCGACATCCGCAGCGGGGCGGCGATGGACGTGGGCAGCAAAGGGCGGAGGTCGAAGCAGCCGCTGATGTGGAAGACGCCGACGAACGGGGACTTGTCCTGCGGCAAACAAAACTAAGTTAGTACGCCGTAAAACCTGTTCGAAGAAACGCTGATGACCAAAAGAGTCATTCATCGAAACCACGTACCGCAGCATTCTTTTGGCGGCAGACAGCTAGTCGCGATAAATTAACGAATGGGGAGCACAGTAATACTGAAGCACGTACCATACACAGCACGTGAGCAGTACGTACTAAAATGCGGCAAAATATACGGTACGTTCAGAATTACAAACAGCAGGAGAGTATATACCTCCAGCGCTGAGAACCACGGCGATGAGAGCACCATGGCGCACAGGTGGGACCCGGCGGAGTGGCCGGCGAGGTAGATGCGCCTACGAAAAAGGGGGAAAACTTTTTGAAAGTCATGTTTAGTTGTGACGAGAGGCAGAAACCAGGTTCCAGAAAGCAGGAGAGGGTCGGTTTTCAATTTGTGAGGGAAAAAGGTGGGTCTTTTCCTGCCTACGTCAAGGGCGCCTTTCCCCCTTCCTCCGCCGGGAGTGGGAAGACAAATTGAGGCTGCGGCTGAGGCGGCCGGAGGAGGAGGGAAAAGGCCGGTGGTTGGACTGAGGGGAGGAGAAGGGGGGAAGCATTTCGGCATCAGATATCTCCCTCCTCTCCCCTTCTTTGACTTCCCAAGGGACTCTTCGCCCAAGATGGGAGGCGGGAAAGCACCAACAGCAACACTGAAAAAGGAAGCCTCTGTCCCTCCTCTCCCTAGCTTCCTCATCTTTTGTGCGGATTCCATATCCCCTTACGGTTTTTTTCCAGCGGCAACGGTTACCCAAATGGCTAGAAACAGAATCGGTCTTCGAGTCGGCTTGTTGCCGGAGGAGATTTTTTAAAGAATTCCCTTTTAATTCTACCATCTTACCCGCTCCCCTTCTTCTGGGCGTAAGAGAGGACGAAGCTCACGGCGGCCACCGCCTCGCCCACGATCTCAGTCATGCTCACTGAAAGAAAACAAAATAAAATGGATGCATTGTTTGCAGACATCCTTCCTCACCTCCCGGCGCCCTGCTGTAGTCGGGGACCGCCACCCGCAGCCCCCTCTCCACCAGGGGAGACACCGCGAAAGAGGATATCTTCCCCTCCAGGTCCTTCACCACGGCAGCACGTGAAAATGTCATGAAAAAGCAAGCATACATGTCAGCAGCCGTACTACCACCCGACCTAGCGTTTCCGTTCTACTTTTTGTTCCCCTCTTCAATCCTTTAACGCGGACCAGCACGCGAGATCACATTTTTTTCGCCTTCACGTCACTCCTACATGATGTGTATTTTGCGGCCTTCTTCTAGCGGTTTGCACGCCACACATGTTGTGACCTTTCACTAGTTCTTTTGATCCACCCTCCTCAGCTCCTCCAGCCTCTCCTCCAGCTCCGCCACCTCCCCCGCCAGCCTCGCCAGCTCCGCCACCACCTCCTCCGAATCCTCCTCTTCTCCCACCGCCCTGTCGTACAGATCCACCAGGTCGATCCCAAAGCGGTGCCCGGCAGCGGAGGAGACGGCGGCCAGGCCGGTTACGCTGAAGCCGCCGGCTCCGTTTATGGAGGCCAACAGGACAATGAAGAGGGCGGCGACAAAGGCGTCGCTTCTTGGCGGACTCATTGAATCGGAGGGAGAAGTCTTTTAAAGATTCACAATGTCTCAACCAAAGTTGTTTCGTAGCTGTGGGCCAGGTCAATAACTGGAGCAGGCACAAAGGAACGAAACGACCCAGCGGCGCTTTCTTTGCTTCCTCTCTTTCGATGCCAGCCAGCTCCATAAATACGCGGAGAGTTTTGCTCCTGTGGCTACAACCGCTACGTAGCGAGATAATGCCTAGCCACAAATATATGTACTGCATGCTTCGGCTCGTACGTGAGCCAGGAAAGAAAAGCCGATGGCGAAACTTTCTAAAGAAAAGCACGTGTCTTCTCGTAGCGTTCCGAACAAAAAAATCATTCATTTTAGACGGAGTAGGTGACAAATGCAGACGGAAATTCTCGACTTCGCTTTGTTCTTCCAATACGGTAACCAATACCCCGAAACTTATCCCGATCTTTTCTGTTTACTGATAGGTAGTCCAATAAATGTTCTTCGAGTAGTTGTAGCTGTAGCTAGGCTACCAAAGCCGTTATTGAAACCTTTGCATCAAAAGACAGTTATTGAGACAACATGTTATAGTTACCTGCCAGTATCCGCCCGAGAAGAAGACGAGGATGGGTGCGTCGTCCGGCACCGCACCCCCGCCAAAGACGTCCACTCCATTCGACTTCTTCTTTCCGTACTTCAGCCCCAGCTCTGCCGGCACTTCCCGCCTAACCCGGAGGCTCTCCTCTGTCGTCACCCGCACGTACTCTCCCACCACGCGGGAGGCCGGAAGGCGGCGGGACCACTGGCTGGGGGTGAAGGAACGCTCCAAAGGGTCCTGGGACGTTATGTCTTTCCGCCTTGTGAATAAAACCGATTAATGCTTTCCACTCACCATTGCAGATTCTGATTTTTTCCTTCACCGATATTGCTTAAGAGTAGTCCGTCATGCAACACAAGGAGGAGGCTACTACGAAAACTCGTTTCGCTTGGCGGACTCGTGACCAATTCACGTAATGACGGAAAGACTGTGACCGTGAGTTAAAGTTTTGTTGTGAGGCGCGACCCCGCGTAACATTTTCATGTGGGAATTAAAAGCATTTGGAAATTCAAATTCAAATTTGAATAATTTAAATAGTTTAATTTTATAGAAAATATATGGGCAATATTAGTGTGTTTTTAAATAGTGTCATAGAAAAGTTGTATAAATTTGATCAGAAGTCATTTTCTTGAAACTTTATGCCTACTATGTTCGACGAACTGCCAAGAAAAGTGTTCTTGTTTATTCTCTTGGGCTCTATTATATTTCTCCCGGTTCAGGTTCAAGGGCATGCTGGCAGCGACAATATCAGTCACACAATGGCAAATTTGGAACACTTGTCCGGTGTCCCAGATGTTTTTAGCTCTCAGTGGAAAGTGCGCTTGTCTGGAAAGTACTTCGGGGCTGCGAAACATTTCTTGGTTTTTGTTCTTGCTTTGGCCGGAGCCGCCTTTATGTTCAAAGAGATCAACATGGGTATCTGCTACTCAAGCGGCGCAGACCTTTCGATGAAAGTGGCGGTCATAACCGGAGGCACCAGAGGTACATTCACAGCCGCTGTATCTCACCTCTATCTAATGAAGGACGTTTACGTTCTCCTTCCCAGGCATGGGATACGAAGTGGCAAAGTATCTGGCATCCAGAAATGCCTTTGTCATTGTTGCGTCCAGCGATGTTATTAAAGGCCCCCAAGCCGCGGAGAAGATAAGGAACGAAACGAAAAATCCATTTGTCAGATATGTGCACCTGGATCTGGGCTCTTTTCAATCCGTACGCTATTTTGCCATGGAATTCACGGAGAACAATGAGGTTTTGGATTATCTAGTCAACAACGCAGGTACTTGAAGACTTCCTTTCGAATTTGTATATCCATATCCCCGAACTTGCGCGTTACTTCATAGGTATTGCATCGAGCAGTATGAAAGTCACCGAGGACAAACTCAATCCTATTCTCCAAACGAATTACTTCGGGCACTTTCTTCTCACCAATCTCTTGGTGCATCCGTTGATGCGAGCAAAAAATCCGAAGATTATCAACGTGTCCAGCATGTCGCACATCTTGTGCGATAGACAAGACATGGAACGGTTTGTGCATAATGGAACCAAGGAGCACTTAGGAGGCATCAGAGATGGATTACGAGTAAGTTTTAAAGTTTCCCCCCCACCACCTAGATCGGTCATTCTGCATTTCGTACACAGGCTTTTGGAGTTTCCAAACTGGCAAACGTTATATTCACGAAAGAACTGCTTCGACAATGGAAGGGGAGCAAAATATCGTGTTATTCGGTGATTCCTGGCTTTGTTCGAACGGATCACCGACCGCGCGGAATTCCGAGGGCAATGATCATGTATTCTGTGGGTAAAAACAGCTGGCAAGGGGCTCAGTCCGTGCTACACTGCTTGTTGACGGACAATTTGGAAAATGGGGCCTTATATTCCAACTGCCGGACGGTATGTACGGTATCTTTTGACGAATCGTCTGAATAATTGTTAACGTTTTTATTTCCCCTCTTGCTCCTTTGTATGATGGTAACAAATGTGTTTCTAAATTTCAGAAGCACATCTTTAACAACAAAGCTGCCGACGATATGATTGAGGGGGGAAAGTTGTGGAAGAAAAGCGCTGAACTTGTCAGGGTTGATCCAAATTTTCTTAGCAGAGAGACAGCAAAAAGAGGGGGCCAAATACAGTCCTTGTGAATTGTTTACAAAGAAGAAACATTATGGACATTATCTCAAACAAGGAAGGAAAGATTTCAAACCAATCCCAGGTATAACTCCTTTTATTGCACGTTAAACAATTACATCCTTGTTTGATCCAGGGCTTGTAATTCTGCCTTTGCTAGCATTTGTCGTAGTGTGTCTCTAACCTTAAGCAGACGGAGCCATGTTGGGTTTTCGTTCAATACAGAAGGAGCGTCGGAAAATTTTTCAGCGAACTTCATGAGTTTTGCTTCCCACATTGTAATTGCGTTCGATATCTGCGCCAGTTTTTCCTCTGTCGTCTGGCCCGTCCCTCCGCCCAGCAGACCCATCTTGGCCAGCATTCCCACCCTCTTCCTCTTCTTCCCAAACCGGGAGTTTTTGTACAAATTTCTCTTGGGCCATCTTCGCGACCTCCATTTCTTCCTGGCCGCCGCCGGCGAGACGCCCCTCTTGACCAGTCCTAGGGCGGTGGCGCTGATGGGGTATTCTTCTGGCTCTGCGATTTCGTGCTTCGGGGCGGTGACCGCCGGCGCCTGCCGTAACCCCCTCCCGTAATTAGAGAGCTCCCCTGTTTCTTCCATGGGAGGAAACGAGTTGGCTGTACTTGCTGAGGAGGTTCCTCCAGGGTGCAGGAAGTAATCTTCTGGAAACAAGGCCTGTAAAAGGGAGAAGGCAGATAAATTAGCAAGCTCCCCTGCCGGTGGGTCTTTCAAATTATACAACTTTATCAAGTAGTGAAAGAAGGTACTTTGGAGTGATGATTGTCTTGCCTTTCTACCCTTTGCCACAAGGCAGTAAAACTGTATGTGGCTATTTTCCTTTCGTCTCCTTCGATGATCAGGGGTTTGCGTGCAGGCAAGAAAAGTGCCATTGGTAAGTAATAATTTAGGGTCTTTGGTTGGTGGTTGGAGGAAAAGAAGTGTCGTTCGGACGGAAAGCCGTAATGGCCACGTTGGGCCAATGACGACAATAACTTTTGTTTCTCAGCAGACGCGAGGGACAAAACGGGGAGGGGCGGCGCGACGACTGTCGTCGATACCAATCGACGCGAAAAAGCACTCACCAACTCTCCCCACTCCGCCCCTCCCCCGCCCGTCGACGGCGGCTGTCCTCGTCCGCTGCCATCCTCGAACCCTAGTCCGCCTCCCTGGCTGGCGAACAGTGCCTGCGCGGGGGCCGCCGTCGCCTCCCCGGCCCTCTGCAGCACCACGGCCAGGCAAAAGATCAGCAGGAAGGAGGAGGAGGGCGAGGCGGCCGCCGCGGCGCTGGAGGAAGCGGAGGCAGCAACCTGTGAAAGAATTTTTTACCCATTGTAAATTGTAGCCAGATATCTCTTACCTTTTGGCGACCCCAGTGTTCATGGCGGCGTTGTTGCATTTCCCCCTCCCCCTCTGCCAGCGGGCGGTGTCGGTGGAGGCGGCGGCGGCGAAGTGGTGTCCTGTCACAACCCGAGATCGTCCTTGTTTCCTTTCCCTTGCGTTGCGGGGAGGGGGAAGAGGGTTATGAGCTTGATCTCGATCGGCCCCGCTCGCCCCTTCTCTTTCCCTAGTGTTTGTCTATATTTTTTGGGGCTTTGGTAGTTGTTTCCTCTCCTGAGGAGAGGGGGCGACTCCGAATATGAGTTGGTGGCGGGCGCCCCTTTCTATTCCCAAAGTCCCGGGGAAACTCCCTTTGTCTTCCATCCTCTTGCGGTGGCGGTGAGGGACGTTCGGGCCTTCTCTGCCTTCTCTGGTTCCCCCCTCCTCAGCGAACGGCGCTCCGGCGCGCCAAGCCCCGTTCCATCCTCCGTTTGGCTCTCGCCTGTCCTCCCTCCCTCGAAGCAGTGACGTGCGTGGGTTTCCACTACCAAAAGGCACTTGCCGTGCTTCTATAGGCAAGACTCTTACTTCTCGGAGCGGGAAACCCCCCTGTTTTTGACAGATTTTTTTCCTAGAAGCCAACAGCGGCAAGTCATTGCTATTTCTAGCAGAAATATACAGATTACGACCCATGTATTTTACCGGTATATTTCGTTTCCTCGTGCGCGGAGATTCGGCGGTGCTTCTCACGCATGCATGCATGCATTCATGCCCATTTTTGAGAGTGGGTAGTAAACCCGGAGATTGGACTGGAAGGTGGAAAGCGGCTCACTCTTTGGTTTGGAAGGTCGCCTGGCGTTTTAGTCCAAGTGCTTTGCCGCCAAACCAACAAGGCAGGAGTCTACCTACCTGTGAATGGGGGAAATGGGCGAGATCCTCTAGCGTGGGCGGAGGAATTCATACATGCATTGTACATGTATGTTGCATACACACGTACAATTCATGGAGTACAATGAACCGGTCTGCTAACTTATTTGATGCTTGCACACATAGTTATTGACAGAGGCATTAACGTACGCAGTAAACATACGGTACTTTGGTACAGGAGCTTTTGGTCTTTTGTGTTCCAGCTGCTGACTTATCCATGACACATCTAAATAAATGCCTCCGGCACTCACACAAAATCCTGGTATGCGCTATACAGTACAGTATTGCCCCGCGCGGCTCTTTGATCTCCAGAGTCCGTTCCCTGCATCAGGGGCCAACCCGTGCCTTCAATTAGGGGCGAGGGTGGAAGCACAAACAAAGTCGGACGTTTCTCTCTCAAGAGTCGACTCCGCCCACCCGTCTGTAGCGACGCCCACTACTACAGCCTTTCCCCCTCCGACCCTATTATCCCCGCGAGCTCGGTATCATTACAGCAACTAGATGAAGACTTAGAGGTGGGAAAGGCCAGGGAAGGGAAGAAAGAGGAAGAAGAAGGAGGAGGAGGGGGAAGGGAGGGGGAGGCCGGTGGCAGCTTGAATTTCCTTGACGTAGAGCATGAATAACAGAGGAGGTCATGTTCCGCTCTCCCGCCCTCTTGCTCGGCGGCACAGATTTAGTGTTTGTTGTATGTTTCCTTCTCCTTCTGCTGGTACTGCGATGGTGCTTGGAATGAAGGGGAATCTAGGACGTGGCCAAATGACGAAGATTGAGTCCAAGTTAAAAAAGTCGATTATTCTTCGCCGCACTGGGGTGCACCAAGTACGCAGTGCCGGACATCACTGTCCGCTCTGTAAAAACGCCGCGTCTTGTGCGTCAATCGTGTGACAACAAAAGCCCTTCTAATGAAGGAGCAGTCCCCATCTTCTTCTTCCCCATTGCGCCAATCCATTTTTGTCCCGTTCTTCGCAGAATCAATGCCTGGATTGTTGTTCCTCGAGAGGGACACTAAAAGCACCTAGACTTTGCGGCATGGAAGGAGGCGCTCTGACGCACCCAATATTTTGTAGGCGGTGCGCCGCGATGGCTGAAGGGCGAAATTTGGGGCGCAATACCTGCGGCGTTGGCTGCCTGGCTTGTAGCGCTGTGCAAACGGTACGTGGAAAACAGTATGAAGGTTCTACAAGCACCCTTACAATTTTTTTTCCAATAGACGCAAACAAAAAACTTGTTTGTACTCAGATTTTTTCTCCTGACAACTTAACTGTGTATCAAAAAGTCGACAAACTCCTTGGAACATTGATTTTTCCCCGTGCATTCGACCATGCTTGTACCTATAGTCCTGCGTGCCAAGTTCAAAGTGGGCGTCTCGATTTTGTCCCCACCTTTCTACGATCTCTCTCGAAAGCTTTCTTCCACCTACGTACTCATGACGCCGATACAGTTTAGCTATTCCGGCTAAATAACGGGGCTACGCCCTTCTTTACTTTTCGCCTTCCAAAAATAGCCTCCGAAATTTCTCGGCGGTGAAACAGCAGGAATTCCTTGATCGACTTTTGCCCTCTCATCCTGCAATACCGCTTTCTCTTTCTCTTGCTTCCCAAGCGCCGCAGTGGATGAATGGGAATTAGATAGATCCCAAAGAGAATCAAACCTCTGACTCACCCTGAATTGTTCGTACATCCTTCAAAGCGGTGTACACGGTCAAAGAGCCTTGCAGTCCTCTTTTGACGCGGTATACACTCCACGATGACGTCGCATGCTGTATCGTGTGCTAACGACTAAATAGACAAGGACTATTTCCTATCCTTTGTTTCAGGGGAAAGAGGACTTTCGTGAGGGATCTTACAGAAGTATTTTGCATCTTTAAAAAGGTAACTAGCCATTTCTGACGCCCACGCTGAGTGACCAGTTCAGCACGCACGCAACGGGTGATTTTCTTTCCAAATTACGTTTTACTCAAGTTGTCCGATACCTCCACTTGTACATGCGTCTTAAAAACTTAACTAATGTACGTATCCTGCATGATGTGTACACTGCGCAGTACAAGTGGTAGAACAAGGCACTTGAAAAATAAGCTGGCTATGTTACCTAAGCTTTAATAAATGTGTACTGTATGCGCCAGACAACGATT
>JAAUXU010086408.1_pt1 | contig 10918 bp, 8 predicted proteins | sample 7278151 | NCBI WGS metagenome assembly JAAUXU01 (sample SAMN14350113, study PRJNA611818) | marine sediment metagenome | isolation source: surface marine sediment (1.8m) | place: French Polynesia: Moorea | collected 2018-08 | reverse complement strand
TGGTGATTTCCTTGTCAAATCTGGTGATTTCCTTGTCAAATCTGGTGATTTCCTTGTCAAATCTGGTGATTTCCTTGTCAAATCTGGTGATTTCCTTGTCAAATCTGGTGAAGTTCTCATAAATCTAGTGACTTGATGGCGGTCATGGCCTTGTGTCCACTTGTATAGCCTTTACCCTTGCCGGTCACAAAGTCCCCCTCAAGAGGTTGCGTGGGTTTGATGTCAAGTAGGAGGAGAAGCCAGCAGCCTCAGGGCTTCTAGCGACTCCGCCGCCAAGGTGACTTAGGTACACACAAGCGAGTTCCTCATTCGCTGGTCTTTCGCCCAGAAACTTTGTAACTGTTTTTGCAGAGCCAGAGAAAAAACAGGGGCTGATCTGAAGCCACCATCGACTTCCTGTGGTGAAGAAAAAATCTCCAAGGTTAAGTCACTGCCAGAAGTTCGACGGTGTAAACTTGGTCTAATCAAGCATGTTGGTTGGGGATCAGGCGCAAGTCTGCGTCTGATTCTTGTCTCCTGCCAAAGCTGCTGGTGGGCAGACACGACCGAGCTGAAGAAAATTTCACTAGTCCACAACTTATTCTTCTCACAATTGTTGCTTGACTTTCTTTCACTGACATAAAAGCTAACAACACCTTGTTATAACAGGTGCATAATTCATGCTGGAGATTTTGCCAGTGGGTGTGACTGTTTGTTGGCACAAATAACCACTTTTACAAACCGTTAAAATCCATCACCGGTGTGTTGTGCTGCGCTGCCCTGTGGAGGGCTGTGCAGCGCAGCGCTGCACGGTGCGCTGTTGGTCTCGGCCCCGCGAAAATAATGCAGGCCCTCCGTGAGCAAACATTGTGAATAATCCAACATTTGGTGCCGGGCCCTCATTGTTATCCAGCACGGTCGGGATCAACACCGCGCCCATTGTTGACTCGACCAAGCAGCTGCAACACTTTTCTTTGCCCATATTTCTTCTCTGCTGGAAGAAAAGTGACAGCAAAGACGACTGCATTTCACATTCAAGTCTCGTCTGACTGTTCTTTCCTCTTCGGAGGAGATTTTTTTTGTTATTGACGGGGGGGGGTGGGTGGGTTTGATGACCTTTCTAGGGGGGGAGGAGGGGGAAAGAGGGGTTTGTTCTTGGATGAGCTAAGGCCATTTTGTCAACAACAGACTCATTTTTCATACTTGGTCCAGTATGAGTTGTTTGCCCGTAGAACGACCCAAACAACACCTTCGAAAGTTGCCACAAGGTTGTGGACAATAATTTGCGACACCTGCCGAGTCCGTGGCTAAAAAGGAAGGTTGTACTCTAGCAGTGCAGTCGTAGGGCTATGAAACTATGGAGTTCATCCTGTACACAGGTATCCCTGACATTGACAACCTGGAGAAAGGAGGAGAAACTCATATAACTCTCCTGGTTTGTTTTCCTTCACCAGACCTAGTTGGTTGGGTAGATCTTTGGGGATTCTTTTTTTAAGATAAGTCCTGCTCTCAAGGGCTTGAGGTGAGATCGCTGCTCAAAACCTTAAGACTACATTAAAACATTGGCGTTCCTTTGAAGAGCAGTCATTTCGAACAGAGCTTCTTCATACTCGTGAAGTTGTCATCCGGCTAAAAAAAGGTTTTTGCTCACTTCATATGCATATGTGGTGAATGACAATGAAACCACAGAATGCGTGAAATCGCTGCGCAAACATCAACGTAAAAAGTACTTTTTGTACTGTGCAGCTGAACGAGCCTGCTTTCACTTCCAGAGAATTTCATCAGTCTCTTCTGGGCGAGTCTGATCTGGGTTGACTTTTCTTTCACACTAAAGCTCACATCTTCATAGTGCATCAAGATTAAAAGAAGAACATTTTCTGCACGTTGAAAAATGGCTGCATGTATTACATATGCAGCAGCGTCACTCGCACAGCCCGCCAATTTCAGCGCAGAAATTGCCTCTGGTCAAGTGGAAGCAGGTTCGACGTCAATATATTATGGCGGATCTGGATTATGTTGACCATGAAAATTGGCAGCATTCGTAGGTTCATCGTCTACTCGACTTGAGCTTCATGATCTTGCAGCTGTCGTACTCATTTCTGGCCAAATGTGACAACTTCTGAAATTGATTTTCAATCGCTTTGAACTCACTTGGGACAATGATGCAAAATCCGTTGGATGCTTAATTCTGCCGTAACCGTACATTGTTATACAATGACGAAATCTGCCATTACTTCAGTCATCGTAGTTGAGGACACCCAAAATGGCAACCTTGCTCCCCTCAGCAAACAGGTGGGAAATCCCAGCGATCGCAAAGTTGACAGAGACAGTGTTGGCGCAGAGGATGGCGTTCGACTTCAACCTGATGATGGATTAGTTCAGGTGCGGCGCAGTGCCGATGACGTCCAAAGCCAACCGTCTTGGACGCCCAGAGGGGTCACCATGGAGGCCGCATTGATCACGGTCGAAGAAAGACTATGATTCTAGGGGCTTTTTCTACTTGTTGATGTCCAGGCTCACTAAGGCGGGGAACGTTTGCACCGCGGATTTCGTGAACTAGTGCACTGTCTGTACAACAGAGCAGTTGACTCGTACTAGTAGCCTACGTCTTCCGGTAATTGACACCAGCCTGCTTCAGTCTGGAGATGCATTGACCTCTGTTCGTACGTTTGGTTTTGAGGCTGTTTCTTTTGAAGTGAGGCCAAGGGATCACCCACTGCATGCATGTGCACGAACGTGTCCGAGTCTCTTTTCCCCTCCGTCTCTTGACTGAAGTCGTGGTGGAAGTCACAGAGGATGACCAAAACCATCTCTGGAAGCCAGGAGAAATCACGTCCTGAATAGCTTGACGAAACAATGGATGCTCGAAGCCCGACCAAACAATGAATGCAGCACTTTTCCATCCATGCTGCAACGTTGGGTTGCACTTGAGATCTCCAGGACATTCCCAAGCTTCGCTCCTTGACCTTCCACAAATGCCAGTCCATACTTGCTACACTCTTGATGGAGAAGCAACATTGACACTGCTGACGATGTCACTGACACCACAAAGTGCTCAGCTTTCAGATCATTCTCTTTATGACCACGTAACCTGCGTGTACTATGTGCCATAATAAATGAAGTGTCGGCTTCACAATGTACTATCGGAGCTGAAGGTCAGCGCCAAGCAATGCTGTGCGGTGACGCTGACACAGACATTCACGAGTGTTCGCAAACCACCGACATTGATGTCAATGTCCAGATGTGCAAAGTGTCTTCCGCCTCTGTTCGCTTTGAAAAGTAAAGTAAACAAAGCCAGGCAGGCAGAAGTTAAAATCTTATCCTAGTACAGCCACACCTCCTCGTACGGCCACGCCTCCTACTCCAGCTGCACCTCCTAGTATGGCCGCACCTCCTATTCCAGCTGCATCTTTTCGTATGGCCGCACCTCCTACTCCAGCTGCGGCTCCTACCACGGCCACAACTCCTACTCCAGGTGCGCCTCCCAGCGTAGCCACGTCTCCTCATCCCAATGCGCCATGAACATGGACAAAGTTGAGAAACGACAAAAAAAAAAACACTGCACTTTGCAAAGTTATGTCGAGTATTTCGTTCTGCAACTAAACACTGAACATTGCTACCGAAATCGAGTATTCAACCCAAACAACATCAAACCAACTTGTTTTCCCAACATCGCATCGTCTGGCAGTCAAGAGCTTTCCGAGGATCTTCCATCCTCTTGACAACCTCGAACAAAGCTTGAGTGTCAATCCCGACCTCAGCAGGACAAGCACACTTTATGGTACGTACGGTCTCGAGGTGTCTGGGAAGAGGTATTGGCGACTTCCTGATCCTCGGCGCACCCGACCCAGTGGACTCATTTCCTACCAATTTAAGCCTCCATGGGAGTCTCTTCCCGTGCGCCGCATTGAGGGGGCCTCGCTCCACCTCCCCAAGGGCCTCTGGGCTCATCTCACTGCTGAGCTCCGTCCATGCGGACGAGGCGAGGGGGGGCCTTGTACAGCATCGGGAACGTGTGCGGTGCACAGTTGGATGGGAAGCAGCGGGAGTCAGTCGATTTCTCGTCAACTCTCCCGTCTCTTTTGTTGATTTTCCCGCCAAATTTGGTCATTTTCTTGTCAAATTCAGTGATCTTTCTCATCTAACTCGGCCACTTTCCTCATCGCAATTGGATGATTGAGCTGGCAGTCCGATCACGATTGCGCATTCAACCTCCACACAACTTCTCTGCATGACAGCAGCTTTTTTATCTTTTTCAAACTTTCCAGTCGTCTACTTTCCAACGAGAGCTTTCCCTTTGGGGCAACAGTCGAAGCATCGAGACTCCCCCACCATGATGCAGCCTCAGAGCAGAAAATGGTGCTTCCACTGTAGCGACTTGGACGTCTCGTCTTCGGAACAGTCGACTCTTGGTTACGTCAAGTAAAACTTCGACAAACGTCACGATTTAGGCAATTTTTTCCTACGTAAAAGTATTCTATTTAGTCAAGTTCAGCTGTGAGCTACTCTCAATGTGGTCGAGTTGATTAGGGAAAATTTACAATGGCAGACAGAATTACCACATACACAAGTGAACTTCAGGACTTTTGCTGGACCATTCAAACAAATATGATATCACAGCAGAACAAAATTAAAGTGTTAAAAGGGATTCACCTTCCCAGAAGTCCCCTTATATTGGCTGATAAGGGCCAAATCATCAAAATGTCAGTAAACAAGAAAGTAGGAGATAGAATCATTATGTTGGAATGATTAATAAAACTGCTCATTTCTTGATGCACGAAAACCCTGTACTGTCAATATGTTTGCGAGTAACCTGATGCCAAATTTAAAAGATTTTGGCCACCCTTTGATTTAGTCAACAGTTTTGATTCTGTCAAGTTTTTGCTGGTGACCACTGACTTGACTAAATCAAAACATTCCATTGGGTGAGCCATAAGTTGGGCACACTTCAGGGATCAATTTTAGCACACTTCTGCATGGGCAATTTCTCGAGACTGAGTGCAGTCGAAGCTTTAATCTACACTCTAGCATGGCTGTGTGATGTAAGCGTAAACAAAGTTAAGGCAAGACGTATGAGCTATGTTGATAAAGCTGTCACTCGCATTTTCGCAGATCCTGCAGTGTAGCAAGGTTTCTGGAGCAATTTTGGCCAGGTAAATTTTTTTTTAAAATCAGCACCTGTTAGCTCATTTTTTACCTCAAAAACATGCCCCAAATTGACGTCTGCTGTCTGCGCAACCCCGCCAAAAGCTATCAGCATATTTTAACAGCCGCGAACAAGGCTTTGCTCATCACAGACAGCTCAACTTTGATGTTCAATTGAGGATCAATCGATATTCAGTAACCCCTTGTATAACTTTGACCAGAACACCGCCAGGAGCATTTTCCCGGAGGCCACAACGGGCACCATGACTATGTGCACCCGGTAGATGCTGGCTTCAGAACGCACCAGGCCCACTAGGCTCATGGCTGGCCAGACATCTTCCGAGCATCCTCACTGGTGCAGAGCGCTCCTAAACATTTCCTAGGCTCAAGGACTTGGCTGTCCTTCACATGGAACGCATCAGCACCAAGTCCACCAAGGTCGACATCTTTTTCAAGGCAACAGGCACAGGACTAAGAGTAGTGGACAAGTCCTTTGCTAGCACCCACGCTCTGTACTGCACTAGTAGCGATTTGTTTAGTGGAACTTTTATAAGACACTGGGCTAGGCGGCAGTCGGCTGAAATGGCATTTTACATCACCCTAGAGACACACTGGGCTGCCTGGCTAGGTGGGCTGAAATGGCACTTCACCACATACAACACAGCTACTTTCTACTGAGTCAGATCTGAGCTTTGAGGTCGAGTCTTCCCGGTGGGGTCGAGTCGTCGATGCATTTTGTCCCCGTGGAAAAGTGTCAATTAGGTCTTGCATACTTCCATATGACACCGGATGACCCTGGGAGCGAATCCCCCTTGAAGTGATGGACTTGGGGGGGGGGGGGAGGTTTGGATTGCCCCAAGGAACCTTCCGTCAAATTCTTCAATGTCCCCCCCCTGAAAAAGCCACATTTTTGCATGCTGCCCAATTCAGTTGGTCTCCTTTTGAGCACTGTCGCACCAAAATGGGCAGACCTGGCATTGAACTTCTGTACCCAACATTATGCCCAAGAATCACATCTCTATGTTCCACCTCAACCTGCTTCAGTGCAACGCATGAGGTGAAGTCATCTACAAGGACTGTACAGTTAGTTCTACAAGGCCCTTTTTGTTCTACTCCTGATAAGACGTACCATAATATAGCTTAACTGAGTACCAAATATCCTGTTTCGACTTTGAAGAGAATCCACTCTCTGCTCTTGAGCGAAGTGACACAAATCTCAAATGTAGTGAGCAAAGGCATCTTTTGTCTGTCTGTCTGTACAGTACTTTCTGCAACCACTCCGGTCTGGAATAGATGAACTCATCCATACACACAGGGAAATAGTGCAGAGATTTAGAGGCTCGCTCTATAGCTTGACTGTTACGTCATAAGAAGTTAAAAGAAGTTATTGAGAGCTTTATCAGCGCTCATCGCAAATAGAGCTAAAACTTCCATCCTACAGAATATTACATAACTTGGCCATGGCTGCAGCCAAGAGATTTAACTCCCTGTCCCTACTTATATCAATAGCTTGAAAGGCTCTAAGGCTCAGTCTGCCCTTTTTCTTCCTGAGGCAGGTATAAAGTCCTCCTTTGTCTGTCTTCCAAGTGTTATTTGCCAATTTTTCTTCTTTCTATGGAAGTGACGCACTATTCATGTTCGACATTAGCTACGAATGCGCCGTCAGCCTTTGTTTCCTGCCGTAAACCACTTTACACATACTGTTGTGACTCAATGAGGTGGGATTAATATCACATCATTAAACGTGTGTGTAAAGCCTTTACTTTCCATGGGCCAAGTGTTGACGCACGAGGTGGGCTTTGACGACCACATCTAGAGAAGCACTCAAATATTCGTCACAACTTTGCCAAGAAAAGAACAAAATCAAAACTGTGATAATTTTAGACTGTTTTAGATGTACAGGTCTTCAGTCTCAATGGTGCCTTTTAAAGGCTCTGCACACTTGTGAGGGAAAAGAATGGGAAGGTCTCTTGCTGGTGTCGGTCAAGAAGTGATTTCACGAAGCAACTTTGGAAGATGTCAACAGTTAAAGTGAGACCTGTTGTGTTCCTGGGCCTCCTGACTCGATCCCGGTCATTTCTGACCCGGTCCTGGACCCCGTCGGGGTTCTGCACTGTCGAGCACCTCCATTCGTGGAGATGGTTTGCATTCAGCTGCTGCTGACACAATCACATATGAGACCCTGGCCCCAGCTCGCACATGGTCACCGGTCAACACTGAAGGGCCTTCCAAGGCAGGGTTGCCATCCCGTTGTCCCCACCCCGTGCCGGGACGAAGGCTGTCTGCTGGTGACTGTGAAACATGTCATCTCGCTGTCGAGCGCAGCAAATGGAGCTTCCACTGTACGTCGTTTCGGTGACGTCATCGGCAACCGCATGCTTACCAGACAAATTAATCGCATCTGCCTCCAGAGATCCCCAAGAAGAGTGCTGAACGAGGCCGAGTTGCCAGCCAAGGGATTGAAGCCAGGTTTTCTCCCTTGGTTACGGCTGCAAGATGTACGAGCAGGCAATAAGCCGGATACGAAGAACCCTTGAGACAGCCGAACAAAGCAGCGGGAGAGAAAAAAAAATGTTCATAAAAGGCGTCACGTTGAAATTCCCCGTACTCGACGCATTCGTAGCTTCCTACAAATTGAGCCCGAATAGAAGACTTCGCTGGAATGAATAACGTGCACTGCACGGAGGTGCTGACAGCGCTAGGACTGTGCGATTTTTCGCATCGATATCGGATTTGCTCGAATGATACGTGAGGCCAGGGAAATCTTGAACAAGCCCTCGATGCGTAGCAAACGTCTTTGACATGTACCTAAATAGGTCATTTATGTATATTCAGCTAGGTCAAAGCTAGGTCAAAAATTGGGATTGTCTGTGGGTGTCCAAAATTTGTAACCGCATATTCTAGGAGACCTTTGCAGCCGGATGAAAATGACAAAAATGAATTTTACGTTAGCCCAAATGCATTAAAAGTGTTATTACTATAATGTAGAATAAGATGAAATTTTTGTTCAGGACCTGCTTAAAAATATTTCTCTAACATATCAGCATTTGGGTGTGTGATTTTCACCCAGTTTGGCAGCTTCTGACAGCCACCAGAGCTGAAATCTACTTTCACAGCAAATTTTCTACGGTAGCTTAGAACATAAATTTCAAATTAAGGCATAGGTAAATGCTGCTCTTTGCAAAGACTATTTGACTACATCTTCATCATTTGTCTGCAGGTAACAACAAAACCAGACGCCACCAGTGAATTTCTGAAATGCACCTTTTTAACCTAGCCTAATTTATATTAGGCTAGGCTGAAAATTGGAATTCCCTGTGGGTGTCCAAAATTTGTAACCGCATGCAATTTGAAGACTTTGTAGTCAAATGAAAGTGAAAAAAAGGAGTTTTAGCTATGCCCAAATGCATTTAAAGTTGCACAATACTGTTAAATAAGTTGTAATTTATTTTCTTCAGGACTTGCAGTAAAATACTTGAGCTTGTCAGCATTTTGATGAGTGATTTTCACCCAGTTTGGCAGCTTCTGTCAGCCACCAGAGTTGAAATCTACATTCACCGCAAATTTACTACAGTAGCTCAGTACATAAATTTTGAATCAAGTTGGGCAGAGGTAAACGCAATTTTTTTCCAAAGCATTTGACTACATCTACATCTTTTGAGCCCATGCAACAAACCCCAGCTGCCATCAGTGAATTTCCAAAGTTGACCCCTTTTCAATGTAGCTTAATATATATATAATATTATATCTATATATAATAAGAAGTATACAATATAGAGGTGAGGCAACAGGAGTCCCTAGTCTTCTTCATGAAAGAGTTAGATTGAGCACATTCCAATACCGCTGAATCCCCCGTTTTTGCCACAAAACTTTCAGTGTTCTTACAATGAGACATCTTAGTAACATAGACAATTGTTATTCGGTGTCTGGTTCAGTCAGTGCCAGTAGAACACAGTGGACAAGTTCACTGATCTCCAAATAGTCAACTCCATTGATGGCCCGCATGCTCAGGAAGGAAAACCCACAATTGTAGTGCTGAACTAGCAGAGGCAGCTAATTCAGGGTTCGCAGACGTCATCGGCTTCAAAAAAATAAGTCTTTGTTACGTAAATTTGCGAAATCTCCCAGATTTGGCGGGATGCAAAACTTGAGAACCAGAGGGAGTCCATAGCGTTCGAATTAGCTCCATCCGACCACTGAACTTGGGCTGTTTGTAATCTATGCCGGACTTTGACTACATATTGTTCAGCGAACATCTTATCCTCCGATATCAGTTAGTTTCTCGCACATCCCTAAGTACATATGTTATATCAAGGAATGGCCGTTGGAGCTCCTCACACTTCATCATTTTCACCCACTCACAGGTCACAGATCCTGATCTCATGTCCTGCACGACCCAGATGCTGACAGAGCAAAGAAAAAAAAAACCTTTTGACAGCAGACATCAATTCCTTGGCAATCTGTTCTACACAGCAATTCCATCTGCAAACTTTCAAGTGTATCATTCATCAGGGAATCGTGCAAGGAGGACTGCGACGATGTCAGAGACGACCGTGATGGACTTAACAATGGCCTTGAGAATGGCTCTCTCGTGGCTCAAGGCAGAGCTTAGGCTTGTGCAATGAGATGTATTCGAACCGATTCATTCATTGATCGAGTCCAGAAATCAGTGATGATTGCCATTTACCATGAACGACATCTTCATGTCGGTGGAGGAGAAGGCTTCTCCTCTCTCCGTCTCCCTCTCGGCTGGCTGCACCAAGTGGCAGAGCTACCACTGTTCAGCTCTGCCTAACCTTGTCTCACGCAGCCAATGTGGCAACCCTGCCGCCCCTGACTAGAGCTGGGATATCCTGTGAAAAGGTTCCACAAAATGGGCACTGATCATCGCTAATTGCTGTCAAACAATCGAATGGTCAGTGAATAGAGGCCAAAAACATTTGATGCTCTGAGATTGCAATACGAAGGTTGGCTCAAGAACAGTGCCCGCGGCTTAGTACGTCAGCCTTGGTCTAATCGGAATGACATTACAGAGCTCTCTGCTTAATAATCTACAATCCTCATGCAGTAAGTTTCTCTGGAGAATCGCGCAAATCTCTGTTTAATCACACACTTTCACACCGCAACTTTCAGACAATTCACTGCAACAATTTAAAATTCCTACAATTTTCTGAACTTTCCCGATATGCCAGTTCCTGGCCAGATCGAAAATTTGATGAAAAGCACACAGGTGCACATGAGACATGCAGCAGCAAGTCCTCGTGCTTGTGGACGTCCACCGCAACAAGAAGCTCTTGGGCAATGTCTGCCACCCACACAAGAATTGAGAGATTATTTTCTCAATAAAAAACAACAAACCACAGTTGCCATTTCTGCCTACAGTGGATTGAATTGCCTGGGGTATTTGCCAAAAAGTGGGCTCTCTATAATCGCACACTCTGGTCAACGGAACAGTTTTGCACCTTCTCGATGGCGTGTCATTGAGGGGAAAGCACTGTATAACCGATTTTGCCTATTTACTAAATGTAAGGTCTGTTGGTCTTCGCTTTAGTGCAAAAATGACACTACATGATGCACTGAGTGGCGGACACTGTAATTGATAATCGAGACGGGCAATTATTCAACAATCGCACGAGCCTAGCAGAATCGTGGTGGCTACTTTCAAGCTGAACACTTTGCTTGCTGTGAGAATGAAAATGTGCATGTAGTATAGAGCATGTTTTTTGTAGGGTGTAACATACTATGGTCCATCTCTATGACCCTTTTTGCTTTGCTTGTACCTGGAAAATCTTGT
>JAAUXU010095081.1_pt1 | contig 10920 bp, 12 predicted proteins | sample 7278151 | NCBI WGS metagenome assembly JAAUXU01 (sample SAMN14350113, study PRJNA611818) | marine sediment metagenome | isolation source: surface marine sediment (1.8m) | place: French Polynesia: Moorea | collected 2018-08 | reverse complement strand
GTGGGCATTATGAAAAACTGAGTCCGCAGTGTCATATTTCGGGGCTTTTGTAACCATTGCATAACCCTACCTACCGTAGATCCTCGCGGGAAAATCCTCGGATCTTTTTTTCCCCTTCTCCTCATGCCCATTTCCCATACATCACTCTCTCTGAAGAAGGAAAATAAATTCCTGAGAAAATAAATAAACATTTCGTCTTCCCTCCTTCTCGCATTCCATTCCGATTCCGTCGCGGGATGGGACTGAAGGGAATTGCGGATTTAAAAAAATGGCACCAAGTTAACAGTTCTTCTATTCGGTTATCTTTCTCCGCCAAAGAAGGGTATATAATTTAGTGCTTTTAGAAGCACGATCTACATGTATGTCAGTGGACTAATTACAAAAGGCAAATTAATTAACTAAAGAGTGAAAAGGTCCATGAAATGGAGTTATGCCCGTTTGGTCGACTTTTCTAATTTGTGTATAGACACAAGGGGGCAAGGGGACAAGGCAGCATTTTGTGCATAATTTATAATTCGTATCCCTGTTGTGGGAACTTCTCTTGGGCGACATTCAATTAAGGCTGCCCTCGATTCTAAAGTACACTCGATTGTTTTTTTACTGACCACCGGTCCTCCACAGTCTCGAGGTGGCTTCTGGGAAGACTTTTCAGTTTTTTGTAAAATTGTACAACCTGGGAGACATCGGATGGACTGTGTGGGCATGGCATTGGGCGCATATTTTCATCTTCTCATACGCATTTGATATACTTCGTCCCAACAACATCTAAAGACAAAGAAGTGTCCACCTATCTTGTTCAAGCTATCTAGAAACGACTAAGGCAACACTGAGGTCTGTACCTCTGGACATGATTATGTTGAATAATTAACGCTGTGGTCTGCGACATTTTCTTCCTGGAGGAGAGTCAGAAACTTGTCCAGTACTAGAACAGAACAATTCTTGGACAAAATGCTCCCTCTTGCCTGGTTTCTGTTGTTTCTGTGCCCGTCTCTGGCTGAGGCCGCCAAGAGGGATCGGGTGTCCGTGAATGGCACAACCATGGCGCCAGGGTTCGTCAGGCAGGAGGGGAAGCGTGAGTTTCTTTTCCGAAACTATTGTCATTAGTCATGCTCATTAAAAAACAAATGTTCCAGCCATGGAGAAATGCCCACATGATTTCCCCCACCCCATGGACAATGGCTTGAGTTGCTGCAAGATCCCGCTAAAGGCGAACGACACTTCGCTCGGCGTCGCGGAGGACTGTGACGGCGGAAAGCTCAAGATCGAATCCAGTCCAGGGTGCTGCATGGCAGGACTGAAAGTGCCCTGCCCTGACCAGTCAATTGGGTGCAACAATGCAGGTACTGGCCGTAGCTGACATATCAGACCAAAAAAAACACTTTTTCGCCCACAGCTTCCTCCTGCAGCCCCAAGCCGACCCTCCTTTCTGGCCCTGACAGGGAGTCCGGCAGCTTGAACGATCCAGAACATATACTCACCTTTGTCAAGTGTGAGGTCTTCAATGCGGAGGGGTCATTCTTCAGGGGCCACCAAGGGCAAGGCAACTCGGTGTTCCTAATAGATCTTGGCTGCTTGGTACAGGTCCATGGTTCAGTGTTTGTAATGGTTGGTACTACAATTGGAACTCCTACAACTTCTCAAAGGTCTCCATCTCCAAGATCTCCCTGCGGAACGGCAAGAACGCCCACCACGACGACTGCGGCACCAAGGACTTCTCCGTGGAGATGTCCAGGGACAAGTCCATGTGGGCGATGCTGCTGGAGGACACCCTGGAGGACGCTAGCGGGGCGGACGACTGCGAGATACCCACCGTGTCCTTTGACGTCAACCCCGCGACGGTGGGGAGGTACGTCAGGTTCACTGCCAAGACCTACTACGGCTACGCGGTGTCCTTGGATTACATTTCATTCCGAATGCACTACTGACTGATTTATTGGCATATTGATGCCGAATATCAATTTCCTTATATTTTGCAAGACCAGCGTTTACTTTCGAACTAAAGAAGGGAGGAAGAAGAACACAGTGCGTACAAAGAGTTTCATTTCGATCATCCGTGAGTTTCTCAACTCTTTTTTCTCTCCGGCGTCGAAACTTTGGAATCATCCTGGTGGCTTCTTTTATTTTTTGCTGTCTCTAGCGACCCAGTTGGGTTCCCTCCCCTATACGCACGACCTGCGTAAAAGTGACGCGCGGAAAAGTGCGTACGTAACGGAAGACGTACGCAAAAGATTCCTTCTCTTCCTCTTTCTTTCACCTCCGCCGTTCCATCACGGAGGAGCCAGAACAAAAAAATCCTGCCTGTGTGGGCGAAAGAAAACGGACCGAGGAATGCTTTTTTTTTGCTTCCGCCGAGATTTCGTTTCTTGGAAATTGAAAGTCACGCTCTATTCCAAAGAAAGAGCAGAGTAAGTTTAGGAAAGATTCGCTGTAGCAACAAAAGTTTGAACTTCCATTTCCCATTTTACATTGTATATAATATTTAGGACCGTTTGAGGTCAAAACAAATTGACATTTAGGTTTCCATTTTCTGCATTGAGGGATTTTGTCAGTCGAAAAGTCTGATCGTGATGGGAGACAGAGTCCAAAAATGGGAGATGGTGAGAGATTGTGTATTGAGAAGAGGTGCAAAAGGATTAACTTTGAGAGATCGGCGTGGGGAGACAAGAAAAGTTAAACGCAGGAGTACGTAGCCACTGTCCTGATAGCTGAGTTTCCAAATATTGTAGCCAAGTTGACCGGAACGGGGCGCGGCGGCTACTTTTGGAAAATTCCTCAGTCCCCTCTCGCCCCCCGAACATTGAACACGAAATGAGGACTTTTGTTTTCCTCGTTCCCGTCGCCACTCTCTTCTTCGCCTTCTGCTGCGGCGGCGTCTCCGTTGCCGCCGCCGCCGTGGCCTCCGCCGCGGGCGGCCGCCAGGCAGTCGGCCTCCCCACCTCGGAGAGGCAAAGATGGTGGCTGAGGCGCAGGTTCGGCCGCGACTCCATGGGCGGGATGGACTTCGAGGACTGGCACGCCAACGTCCTGGGGAGCGGCGGCGTCATCAGGTGCAGGACGCACAGGTTGGGAACTGCTTATTTTTATGTAGGGACCATAGAAAAAACAAACAGGGGAATATTTTTGAATTGTAGGGACTGCGACTGGATCGACCCGAGGCTCTTCTGCCAGCCCTCTACCTTCTTTGCGCTCCAGGTTAAATAGCTTCGAATAAAAAATGAGGAATTATTCCAAACATTGATCAATTTCAGCACCCATGGTTTCCCTCCCCCGCCACCAACTTCTCCACCTCCGGCTACTGCAGCTGCCCGGTCACCTTCTCCTGGTCGGCGGCGGAGGCGAGCTGCGGGAGGAGCGGCGGGGGCGGCGACGAGATTGTCGTCGCCCTCTTAGCTTACGCCGTCGTCGTCTCCATGATCGCCGCCCTCTTCCTGAGATGCCTGTGCTGCTCCGGCATTGGGCACCCAAGTTCCTCGAACATGTTTGAAAGAAAAGGCGACGTAATCAGAAACCCCTCAGCCACAGAGAAACGCACGTAATAACACGAAAATGACCAATGTGCTGCTGCGGGAATAATACGATTTGACAAACAAAAAAGCCTAACTTAAGCACTGATCGTCCTTATTAAAGGTGAAGGCAATCTCTCGCCCAGCGCAACACTTATGTCTCCGAAATTCTGCCTCTTATCTTCCGTTCCTTCCGGCTCATACATCTCGCTCTGGCGAATCGATGCCGAAGAGCCACTCGAATACAGCTACGGTGGGTGGTCGTTCATCTTTGCATGGAGCGTACTTTCCTCTCGATTCCGACCCTCCAAAACTGCTCGCAAGCATCGGCGAAAGAAAAATCCTTGGCGAATTTCGCCCTACGGGAAATCAGTAGCGTCGGCTTCCGCAAACCGCCAAGTGCAATAAGAAACGAAATTGGAGAATCACCAAAGCTCCCCTGTCCCGCCCGCACCATGAAGACCGCCCTTGCCTTCTTGGCCGCCTCCGCCTCCGTCCTCTTCGCCGCCTTCCTCGTCCCCGCCGCCACCGACTCTGACAGCGAGGGCCTCCCCGACGCCGACGCCTACGTGCAGACCTCCTCCTTCCACGAGACCAGGCCCTCGGTGGGCCTGGGCGGGGAGCCCAACCGGGAGAGACTGCTCTCGATGTACGACCGCGAGGCCATGGGCGGGATGGACTTCGAGGAGTGGTTCCGCCTGGCGGGCGCGGACGAGGAGGGGATCCTGTGCAGGGCGGAGGCGGACTGCGAGTGGATCAACCCGGACGACCCCGGCCTCGCCTGCAGGGCCTACCAGGGGACAAAGATTGAGGTGGGAACGTTCTATAGCGACGCGTCTCGGTCCTTGATTCTCGACTTTTTTTCTTTTCGGATCCCAGCACCCGTGGTTCGGCCTCCCCGAGGGCGGCCCCACCCTGGAGGGGGCCGGCCTGGGCCGCTGCGCCTGCCGCGGCTTCAGCGAGGCCTGGCGGTGGGACGGCGACTCCCTCTCCTGCGTCCGGATCGCCGCCGGCTACTACTTCCTCCTCCTCACGGCCGGGGCGCTCCTCATCTTCGTCGGGATGGTGGTGTTCTCGGTGCTGTGGGCCAAGTACTGCGGCGGCGGGTGCAGGGGGAAGAATGCGGCGACGGCGCCGGAGGGGGGAATCATGATGAACTGAAAGAAGAATCACCCGAGGGGGAGAAGAATAGCCTGGGTCGAAAGCTTACGTTTTTACCGCACTTTTTTCCGACGTTTCTTATCATTCGACGCAATTTTGTGTAAAGCAGCTTTACACACGTGCACTTTGCATTTTTCTACTGCTTTAGAAATGAAAAAAATGACTTTGCTACATCGCGGCTGCTACAGCCTGCTACACACAATTTCCCCCGAGTCACAGCGACGAATCGATTTTTTCCCTTTTCTACGGTCTTTCTTTTGCTGAATATGTGGGGAAAGGCCTTGTGCTGAATGCGGCCTCTTCGTCCTCCGTCTGCCGATAGCTGCACTTTTTTGTTGCGACGAATTGGACGAACTTGCAGTCGAGTCGTGGAAGATTTTTTGGTGGCAAAATGAGGGTTTGCAACTTCCTCCTGTTGCTCCTGCCGACGCTGGCCCGGGCCAAGTTCAAAGTCATGTGGAAGAAGTCTACGAACGGCCTTCAAGTAAGAACACTAATAATTTTGAACACTCTTCTCCCATTAACAAAGTATACGATTCTGCTGACCTAGGAGATAGGAGACGAGGACTACAGCAGGGAGGCCGAGGGGAGGCTGGGGGAACTCTTCTACGGAAATGTGGCGGAGAGAAACTCTACACTGGATGCCAACGACAACAGCACCGACTCCCTCTGTCCGGAGGAACTTAGTCGCCACACTCTCAACATGACCTTCTTCCAGTGGAGGGAATTCTGCCGGAGGGACGGGTTTCTCTGCCGCTCGCACAGGTGTGGGGGGAATTTCAAATGGGTAGAAAAAGTGAGAAAAGTTAAAAAGCCCAATTCGTCTAGGGATTGCGACTGGATCGACCCCAAGATGCATTGCTACCCCTACAGGATGGGCCTAAAAGTACACTATTACAAAAAAAATACAAATGCAAAACGTAGAAGAGAAATAAAAACTATTTCATCCAACAGCGCCCTTGGTTCGGGCAGAAGGTGGGGACGGAGGTGGCCGGGTACTGCACCTGTCCCGTCGACTACTTGTGGGACGAGGAAATGGTGCATACTTGATTTTCCCACTTCGAACATTTTTTTAAAAAAAATCTCTTAAAACAGCTTGTGTGCCGCAAGCCAGTCTTCTTGGAATACTCTTTGGTGGTGATCGTGGTGCTGGCGGCCATCTTGCTCCTCCTCGCCGCCTCGTTCCTGTCAAAGAGCTCCGACTGCTTCTCCGAGGCGGTCGAGCTGGCCGTCTCCTGCTGCTGCGCCGCCGCCTGCTTCCTCTGCAGGAAAAACTGAATCTCCTTAAAAAGTCGATAAATACATGACAATACTTTTTATACAAAAGGCTCAAATCATTAGTATGGCAGTAACTATTTGCCGACACCGAGTTGGGACCAAACCAGAGTAAGAGGGAAATGCTTGAGAAAGCCGTTTTTGACCTTCAGCACACCGTCACACGTCCGGCCCAATAATTCTTATACCTGCCCATAATTCGCGCTCATTCCCCCAACGTGCATTCGAGCAGCATGGAATGCAGATTGTTTCTCGTCGTGTTTTTCTGCCTCTTCCACCTCTCCTCGTCTTGCTTCTGTTCAAAGCGGAGGAAGAGGAAGACTCTCCTTGGGGAGGTACTTGACAATGACGGCTGCCCAAGAAGGGAGTGCGACGAATATCTGGCAACCCTTCCACCGGTAATTTCATTTATTTTTATAAAAAAATTAAAAAAAATATTTTGTGTGGGAATATACCGTAGTACATCGGCCACGGGAGGTACGATGAAGAGAGGGCCAAGCATCTTGGCCGATTGTTCCCTCGCAATTCCGCCTCCGGTCACCCTCGTCTCAACATGGGGTTCGAGGAGTGGGAGGAGGCGGCGCAGGAGGACGGGTTCATTTGCAGGAGGCATGGGTACAACGCAAACCCAAAAAATACTCAACAATATTTTATCAGGAAATTCCTGATACATTTTTTCCAGAGATTGTGATTGGATAGAGCCGAGGCTGTATTGTCAAACCTACGAGATAACTCTAAGGGTAATGCCTAAAACTCAAATGTTTCTCACGCGCCGACATAAAACAACAATCTAAATTTAGAGGCCTTGGTTCGGCCTGAAGGAGGGCACTCCCATCGAGGGCTACTGCGCATGCCCAGTTCTCATGGAGTGGGACGAGGAGCAGGTAGTTTAAGACAACTTTTGTATTATTTTGCAGATAATTAAATTACATTTTTTCCCAAGCTGACGTGCGTCGAGGCGACCTCCTACGAGTGGCTGTGGATCCTGCTCAAGATATTCGCCGTCATTGGCATGTTCATCGTGTTCAGCCTCATCGTGTACTTCATGTACAAGAACTCCTACCTGAGGCACTGTTTGCCCTTCTAAGTTTCCAGGGAAGAAAAATCATCCTTTCTATCATTTCTAAAATACATAAAGACTCAAAAAAATTTGAAACTACTGCGTGTACTTGCTTTGTCGTGGCAGTTCTTGGCTTTTCGCAAAATAATCGATACAGTAGTATAAAGTAGACCTTTCGGTGACTTTCCTCTTTTACGCGTCGTCGATTTCTAGGCAAAGCTACAGCTGATAACAAACTTCGACTTGAACATAATTGACAATGATGTCTTTTTATTTCAACTTCGTATTGTTGCTTCTGTCCTCATTTGCTGCCGTGCCCACTCTGTCCTACGACGAAGACTGCGACGCCAGCCTACCTAGGGTAAATCCAAAGATATGATATTTATTGATATATAGTTCGATTTTTTTTAAAAAAATATATTATTGTTCTTACTAGCCTCTGACGATAGAAAGGCTAGGCAGGCACAACCTGGCCAAGTTCGAGCAGTTATTCCCGGGCCAGAATTTTGACTCCTGCTCCTCCCACAACCTAAACATGACGTTCGAACAGTGGGCGAATCTGGCGGAGGAGGGGCTGGGGATGATGTGCAGGACGAACAGGTCTTGTCGCAATTTGGCGCACACATCTATTTTTTTGCACATACGTATGTTTTTGCACAACAGAGATTGCGACTGGCTAGACCCGAGCCTTTACTGCCAGAACTACAAGACCTCCATTAGGGTACAGGAAAAAAACATTTAAAAAAACAAAATATATAAGAACATTTTCCCTTGAAAGCTCCGCACCCCTTGGTTCGGCCAGAGCCCTGGCTCTATCGTCCGCGGCTACTGCGGCTGCCCAGTCTTCCTCAGCTGGGACGAGGAGGAGGTCAAGTGCGGGGCGTTCGTAGATCCGGGAGATCACCTCTACGTATTCTTGGTCAGTTCGATGAGAATGTAAGGTTTTTTCAACGACAATCTTGCCATTTCTCCCCCCTTTTTTGCAGGTATTCCTAGGCATTATGGCGCTAGTGCTTGCTGTGTCCTTCCTGTGCATATACAGAGCATTCTCTTAAGCTACAGGCAAATTGAAATAAATTATTGTGTGGGAAAAGACTTTTTCCCGCCAGAAAATCAGTTCAGGACGCCGGATCTACTTTCTTCTCTGGCGGCGACGCCTCCTCTCCTCCCTTCTCGTCAAACCCAAGTCGCTAATTAGGCGTTCTCCCCCCTCCAGTCTTAAACCCTTTCTTCCCCGCTGGACACTGGGCAGACAGGCAGCAACGCCTATTTTCCCGCCGCAAAAACCCGCCCACTTTTGACTCCCCCTCCCCCGTTTCCTGTTGCGGCGGGTGGTCTTACCCCCCTCCTTTTTAGGGCAGGAAAATTGGTGGTCTTCAAAAACCATAAGATGTGTTGCCGGTCAGAAAAAAAGCCACCTGCATGGGCTTGGTGCAAAACCCTCTTTTTGAAGAGAGCAGAAAGGGTTTAAGGAAAAACCTATTCGCCACTAGTGCGGAAAAGTAGGATGGTACTGGAAAAAAGAAAACAATTTTCCGTCTCTCCCCGTCTTCCTACAATTTCCTTAATCTTTTTTCCTCCTGAAAGGAACTGAGGGAGAAGCCCGAGCAAGTCAAAATCTAGGAGTTTCAGAGCACAAAAAACTCCTGTTGAGGAAAGAGATAATTGGAGCCAGCCTCGCTAAGATAGTTGAGTCCAGCGAAGAGGAGGAGCGAGAGAGAAGATTAAAAGGGGTAGTAGGTAGGCCTGATTCCTTTTCATGCCCACTCCCCCTCTATCTCGCCTCGCCACCTTTTCTTCAAATATACTCACCAAAAAGTTTAAAGTTTTCCTTTACGATGTTTCGACTTTTTAGCTTCGCTTTTTTTTGGATATTTCGTCTACTTTTTTTAGATAAATTGGCAAACCCCGCTTACGGTTTTTTGCCCTCTTGAATTTGGGCCTTCGGCTGCATTCAACTTTTTTTCCTCTATACATGTGTTGACTTCCCAGATAATTGCGGCAGATAAAGGCTAACAAGGGGTGGAAAGAAGCTCAGAAAAGAAGAAAGAGAACTTCTTAATCTTTAGGGAAAAGTGGGTCAGAATTCTCTCGGCGAAAAAAGAAAGAAAAGAGCGGAGAGAACCAGTTGTTGCCATTCTTGGTCATTCAACAGAAGTGGAGAGAGATGTAGATATGGCCACCACTACTGTGGTCAGTTCAGTCGGCTTTAAAAGAGCGACTGGCCCGGGCCTGGGTGGACCCATCCGGAATTTTAAGTGGCGGCCGACACCCTTCCACCGGTCTCCCACAGAAGGCAAAAAAAAGTAATGAGATGCAAAATGTCGTCGTGATTAAAAAGAAAAGAACTGGGCAACTGAAAGGAAGATTGGTTATCATGCGGCCGGTCTGGACGCGAGGAATGAAGCAATCCAGCCTTTGTCTGGACTAGCTGCCACCTCTTTATTCTACTTTTTTTGCAAAAGAAATTTAGTTTAATCGCCCGTCTGCATACATATACGGTAAATCGAGGCCGCCAATTTTCCAACCAAATTCGGTCTCGGGCGATTTTCTCTCCCTCTCTGCTTTAAATTGCGTGATGATGATCATGGCCGTCATTTCTCCTTAATACGGCGAAAGAAGAGGGCGTGTTAGGAAAAGACAACTTTTGGAGGGAAATGACGGGATGCCTTGCCTCCGCCAGGTGGGGTGGAGTTTGGGAGATGTCTTGCCATGCCATGGGCGGGAGGGAGTCGACTTGCCAAGAGAGAAATTTCACATGGGGTCTGTGGGAAGGACGTGGTCACCAAAAAAGTCTCCAAATTTTTTTGACTTAATCATAATTTCCCCTTTATCCGTGGACCAAACATGGACCTTTGTCCCTTTTTTTGCCCGCGTTAGCATTTGGCAAACAGAGCGCGTTGCACAAAGAGGGGGGAAAGGGTGAGGGAAGCGGATCTTGAAAGAAAAAATCGTGTCTGCCGTCAAGTAGAGACGGAGAGAAGAGAAGAAAATTGGCCTATCCACCTCCTGTATCCTGAACGGCCCGTGATCAGTTTCATGAAATTATTCCGGAAGTTAAAAGGGTTTTTTGACATCTTTTTTCTCAAAATGGTAGCGATACCGCCACTGCAGCACAAAAAAGAAAGCAACACGATGTCAATTTTTTTGTGCTGTTTGTACTGCATTATGAAACCTGCCCTCTAAAAATCGCACTGTGTCGGCTTCGGTCTAGACACATGCACCCCTAGTACTCTCCTTCACTCTCCTTCCCCGCACGAGAGAGAATGAAAAGAAAAGCGATGAGAGAAAGTTCTCCTCAGCAGCAGCAGCAGCAGTTTATTGACGTCGTTGCGGGCGAGCTCAAAGTAGAAGTATATACGGTGTAATAGTAATATGCGAAGGTAATAAATCTCCGCCAGCGCTGTCTTCGTTTTAGCGATATTACAGTAAGGCTGTGCGGTTAACCGTCAATAACCGTGTATCGCGAAACAAAATTTCTGAGACGGTTAACCGGGTAAAAAGTATTGCTTCGCGATCTTCACGGTTAATTTTTATTTACTGAACCCTTTTTGTAAGATGCACTTGAGGAGGAAAAAAATCTTTAAAAAATAACTTTGGATTTTTAAACTGTTTTTTAAATCTCAGATTTGCGCCTTTTTTGTCAAATTTTCGCAAAATATTGTTAAAATCGCCTTTTTGGCGGTTAACCGTCCTGGACGGTTAACCGCGAAACAAGCATGCCGGTTAACCGTAATCGCCGGTTACGGTTTTGAGCCTTAACCGCACAGCCTTATATTACAGTACGTGCGGCGAGGAAGAAAAATGAATGATATTGTAATTGGCGCCCCCCCCTCCCCCCTCCCACTCTTCCGAAGCATGCAGATTCTTATCTTAAGCCGAAAAAGGAGTTGGGGAAAGGTGCTTAGGCTTTTTTGCGCT
>JAAUXU010004958.1_pt1 | contig 10920 bp, 18 predicted proteins | sample 7278151 | NCBI WGS metagenome assembly JAAUXU01 (sample SAMN14350113, study PRJNA611818) | marine sediment metagenome | isolation source: surface marine sediment (1.8m) | place: French Polynesia: Moorea | collected 2018-08 | reverse complement strand
TAAGAAAGCACAAACAATAATATTCACCTCTGTTGCGTAGGGGACAGGGTCTCCAGAGGTCCAGTCGTGTGAGGCCCCTGTGGGGGCGGTCGGGGGCTGGTCGCAGTACTTTGCTGCAAAGTGAGAGCAAGATACATGAAAACATTTCCCATTCCAATGCCCATTCGCAAGACTCTTACTGGAAACACATCTAGGCCAGTCGTCTTCGGTGGCGGGCTCGTCAAACTGCCCCGCCGGGTCCTGCAGGCACTTGATCTCGAAGTTGGGCTGGTCCCTGACACAGAAAATGAAAAAAATGAATCCGATCCATTCTTTTTTTCTTCTTCAGACGGAGAACCTGTCGTGGTAGAAGAAGAAGCCGTTCCTGCAGGTGTAGACGGCGGTCTCGTTGAACTCGTAGGGCGCCCCCCTGGTCGCGTAGTCGTTGGTCATGTTCTGCCTGGCCGGCGGGTCTATGCACTGCACCCACTGGCAGGGCAGGGCCGTGTCCTGCTCCCAGGTGGCGTTCCACTGGCACTGCACCCTGTGGGTGGGCAGGTGGGCGGTGCCGTCCCAGAGCTGGCGGCCCAGCTTGCATTTGTAGTCCACGCTCAGCGGGTAGATAGGGAGGCTGGAAGTGAAACAATGAATGGAATGATGGATTGCAGCAAATTACTAATTCAACTAAACGTGTTCGGGTTTTGCATTGTGAAAATTTGTCGTGAGTGCGTGACAAAGAGACTATGCAAGCTAAAAGTACTTTTTCACATTTAAGCAATCATATCCCTAAGCACCTCGTCCCTGTCCAGTCGTACTCCCCCCCGTCGTCGGCCTCGGTGGAGGGGACGGGCGGGTCCCCGCACTGCCTCTCCTCCGGCAGGACGCAGCCCTTCCACGGCAGGTGTGGCGTCCAGGTGCCGTTGGACCAGCAGGCCAGGGTGAACCTGGTGGCGTGGTAGTCGTGCCCGAAGAAGTAGCCGGGCTCGCAGGCGTAGTGCACCTCCTCGCCGAAGCGGACGGGGACGTGCTCGGTGTAGCCGGTGCGGACCAGGTGGAGGTCGGCGTCGGGGGTGGGAGGGTACACGCAACCGACCGCTGCGGTAGCCAAAGAAACGCTCCATTGAAATCCCTTAAAAAAGTACTAGGGCCTTAATACAACCAGTCGAAGTCGATCGAAGTCGCCTCGTATGTCGCAAATAATTACCATCTTCGAAAACTAAACTGTTTCCAATTCTTTCCAAACGGATGCCTTACGCTCGCAGTTGTTGAGCATGGCCTCCGGCTGCGATGCCGTCCAGTCCCCGTACCACCCGCACGTCATGTTGATGGAGACCTCGTAGACCTCGGCGGCCGCGTCCACCAGGAAGGCCTCGCCCAGAGGACACTCGTAGCCGACGCTCACGCCGTACATCCTCATATCGATCCTGAAGAAAGATTGCTTCGAACAAATGTTTCGTGAGATCGAAGTGGATTTCCGCTCACTGGTCCTTGAGGGAGAACCCGTCTATGGCCGTCTGCAGCTCGGCCTGAGACGCCGCCGTCATGCAGCGCGCGTCCAGCAGGCAGGGCTTCTCCCCGTCCGGCTTGGTGTGGGTGACGACCAGCTTGTAGGTGGTCCTGGGGGCGCTGACCGTGTACACCAGCTGGGCCAGCAGGACGTTGGTGGCGTCCGTCTCCGTCAGGGAGTACGTCACGCTCTTATCCTCGCTCAGGAGCTGCACGGTGGCGGGGGTGACCGGCTGGGAGAAGATGAGCATGCCGGCCCACTGCCCGCCCGCAGCGGGAAAGTCCATGCTGAGGTCGTAGGTCTCCACGATGGTGGTGGTGGCGCCGACGGAGGTCTCCACGGGAGCCTCGACCCTGCAGAGATCGGGGGTGTAAAAAAAATGTCGCAAAAAAGTGTTCGTGTTTTTCCGCCTACCTAAGGATGGAAAGGTCCTCGCATGTGTTCGTCGCGTCCAGCTGTGTTTCGGCGGACATCCCCGGGCAGACGCTGTTGAACTTGAGGCCGGCGCTGACCACGGTCTTCCTCACGTCGGCCGGCTCGGCGTAGGCGTCAGTGGTGCACTGCTTGGCTGCGGGGGGGGAAATTGGGAAATGCAATTTGAAGAAATTTCTCTAGGGGAAAAGGCCCACTTTCTACGCATTGCTTGTAGGTTGGCTCTTCCCAAAAGTCTTCGACTCTGCAGAAGACCTCCTGCTTGGCCAGGTCGAAGTCGTCCTCGAAGCGCACTGCGGAAAGTAGAGAGGAGCACGCTAATCTGAAAGTAATTGGCACCAACGGAAGATGGTTCCACTTACTGTCGTTGTCGCAAACGACGTCCAGCGAGTCGTCCACGTTGACCATGGAGACCCCGTCGTAGTCGTCGTACGCCAGGCTCTTGGCGGTGGGCGGCGTCGGCGGGCCGTCGCACCGGACCCCTGAAGTTTTGGAGAAACATTGCAGTCGGACAAGAGCATTTGGAAACCCACTATGTTGCGACTTTCTCACAAACGCATGGCGGTAGGGTCGCGTCCAGCTTGTTCCACACTCCCTCCTCTTCGCCCTCGGTGGCGGGCGCCTGGCAGATGAACTCCAGCTCCTCCAAGGGAGTGCCACCTGATATGAAAAATACAAACTAAGTCAAGTTAATTATTCTACGGTACTAACCGAAAATAACTTGCCAGAGTTTTCGAACGCCGTGAGGTGCCCGCAGACGTAGGTGACCTTGGAGTCGTGCTCGAACTGCGGGTAGGTGGTGGGGTCGAAGGTGCCGTTGCGCGTGTCTGTGGGCACCCCCACCTCGGCCGCCACCACTATGCACTCGGCGTCCTGCACGCAGATCTCCCCTTCGCCGACGTGGAGGGCCGTCAGCTCGGAATAGCCGCCGTTGGTCAGCGCCGCCACCGCCGCCAGGTCCACCTCCACGCGCACGATGTTGGTGCGCGAGCCGTGGCCGATCGACGTGGAGACGTCCATGGTGGCGCCGCTGACGTGCACCTCGTGCGAGAAGACCAGCTCCAGGGTGAGGTGGGCCAGGCTGCTCACGGCGGCTACGTCGAACCAGATGCGGGACTGGAACTGCATCTTGCCCGAGACAAAGCCGACGTCGGCCACGCGCCCGGCCCTGACCATGTTGCACGACTCGAAGGCCACCGTGTTGGTGCTGGAGTCGCCGGCGTAGTAGAGGTCGCGGCCGAGGCAGGGGCCGAAGGTCTCGCCAACGTCCTTGAGGATGGCCCAGCCCTGCTGCGGGGTGTCCGGAGGGGGGTTCAGGTTGGCAGGGCAGCGGAAGTCTGCAAAAAAAAAGGTGTTAGTAGTAAAATTGGCAAATCTCGAAATGCTGCATGCTACTCCTTTTTTGACGCTTACTTTTGACGCATCCCCTCCAGACTGGCTCCGCGAAGACGTTGTTTGGCTCGCACGTGGCCTCCAGGCTGTCGAGGTGGAAGTGCTTCTCAAACTTCATGTTGTACTTGCACTTGTAGTGCACAGTCTTGGGAGGAGGATAAAATTATGCAAAAATATTGGGGGAAAAACCTCAAAAAGGTGTAAAAGCTCACGTTTCCGATTTTAACTGAGAAGCCGTTCCACCCGCTGGAAACCCTCAGGGTGTATATAGGGTCGGGGACGGGAGGCTCCAAGCAGTGCGTGTCTGCAAAGTAAAAAGTGTTTTCCAAACACCTGTTGGGCACGAGATACGGGAACATAGTGAACTCACACTCGCACTGCACCGTGTTGGAGAGCTCCTTGTTGAAGGAGTAGGTCCTGTTCCACTCGCAGGTGTACTCCACGGTCTCGTCCAGCAGGGTGCCGGAGTCGTGCATGGCCATGCCGTTCTTGCAGAAGTACCTGCAAGGGGGTGGCGGTGGGGGCGGGTTAGGGGATGCATGGTGAGGGCATGAACGCGTTTGTTAAGGAGAAAAAAAGTTGCTGCCGTCCTCACTGGTATTTCATTCCGAAGGTGGTAGGCATCTCGTAGTAGGTGGGGGCGGGGTACACAGGCACGTAGTCGTCTAAGCGAAAAAAGTTAAGTTGGAGCGCAAGATTTACGCTGTTTCCGAAACGCACCTTTCGGTTTTATGTGCATCTCCATCTTTTTGAAGGACATGGTGTTTCCCCCAAAGTAGTGGTACATTATCCCGGAGTAGGCGCCGGCGTTCTTCTTTTGGTGGTTCCCGCCGAAGAAGTTGACCGTCACCTTGTCAGGGTCGGAGCACCTAGAGGAGAAGAGAAGAGCAAGACCGAAAACGTATAGGGCTGCTGCGTCGCCGGTTTTTTTTTTTTGGGGGGGGGGGATTACCAGCCGAAGATGTTGCAGGCGGAGTCGGCCTTGAGACTGAAGTTCTGTCCGTTCATGAACTCCATGGAGTCCCTGACGAACCACCTACGGCGGAAGAAGAAGAAAAAAGTTTTGTCGGCGTTGAAATAATTTCGGAATTCATCTTCTCCCACACACCTGTCCTGCGAAGAGTATTCCAGTGCCGTGATCTTGGATCCCTCGCTCCCTGGCGCGATGTCAAAGTTGTCATACTCCACCTGCCGGTACTCGCCGTCCGGGCTGATCATGAAAAGCCTCATCTTGTGCTGGCGCTTGGAAGTGATCCTGCGGAACACGTTAAGCCGAGGGACACAATTACGAACGCTTAAGTATGTAGCAAAGAATTCAGGAAGATAGGAAGACCACATCACCTCTTGGTGTGGCTGAGCCCGAACCACTGCTCGCTCTTGTACGCACGGTCGCCGATTCCGTACTTCCAGTTCGTCAGGTAGTTGTCTGTCCAGCCGGGCTGGTTGCGGGGAGTGAAACGTTCTCTGAGAAACGGAGCCTTTTGGGAGGAGGAGGCAATCGATTATTCTCACCTTGGTTTCAAAGTTTCCCCTCCTAAAGATCCTGGTCCAGCCGTCCCAGCACCTGGCGGACGGGGTGTCGTCCGTCCGCAGGCCCGTGCCCAGGGGCTCGATTAGGTAACCCGTACTGTCCTGCAGGGGCCGGAATATATTTTTGCATTTAGAAAAGAAATTTGAGTTGCTGGTGTCCCGAGACCTCTGGTGACAGAAGAACGCCAGGAATGGCAAGGTGGCAAAATCGCCCTCTCCAAATTCGCCCAAAAGATACAATCGCCCAAAATATATAGTTACAATTGCCCAAACTGCAAAATCGTACATTTCATTGAAAAACTCAAAATTGTCCACTCCAAAATCGTCAAAGGCAACAAAAAATATGAACTTTTGCTTAAAAACTAGCCTTCGGAAGCCAAAAGAAAGTTTCGCATTGACCTTCCATGGAAAATTTAATTGCCCCCCCCCCCAAGGGATCAAACCCTACTCCCCCTTCGAGCAAGGGCCGCCACCGCCACCCCCTCCCGAAGCCCAACCCCACGCCCATGTATGGAGGGGGAGGAGGGCTCAAGTCGCCCAAGGCCGCCGCCACCAACGCGGTCATGGTCATGGTCAGGACATTTCCTTGTTCTGGGTGATTAAGCAATTACAGAGTTGGCAATTTGGAGTGGGCGATTTCATAGGGGGCGATTGTATGCACGGCCCCAGTTAGGAATAGTTTCCCCCAGCTGCAAGGCAATGCTTTACAGCTCCGAACTATCAACTACGGATTCTTCAAATCACGAGGATGTCTCTAGGTGGGATTGAGGATTTGTGTCATGCGTGATTCAAGACTTTTGTGAACATCATTTTGTGTAGCAGTTGACAAATTGACATGGATCTGTTGAATTCCTACCCTAGTTTAAGAAGTACAATACATATGTACATAGTATAGAGTAGTCCTTGATACAGGCCATGGACATAGAAAAGAAATCTACTGCATGCCGAGAGAGAGAAGCCATTCCATACCTTGTATCCCAGCGTGTACAGCTCGTAACAGTCCCTGACTTTCGGGTAGTTTTGTTGCATGCCAATAGTGACGATCCGCAGGTCGCCCACGACGAAACTGCTTGCCACGCCGCCCACCGGGGTCTGGATGTAGACGCCCGTGCCGGGGAGGGGCTCCGTGCAGTTGAGGAAGAGGAGGCGCCTCTGGTCGTCCATGGCTGTCACGGAGGCCCACTGGCCGCACAGGGGCCAGGCGGAGGTGTCGGCGCCGCTCCCCACCCTGCGTTACGATGAGCACAAATTTGGGTGTTTCCCTCCGAATTTCGCTCGCTTCTCATATTATATACCTGACTTCAACGTTGTTCCACCTCGCAAGCTGGTTGTCCAGGGTGTCCGCCATGGGCAGGTCGATCTCCAGCCCGTCGACCGTGTACGTGTTGTATCCGAAGTCCACCTTGGTAAGAAAGGTGACTAATATGCTGCACTCTTTAAAGAAAATGCGCAATAAAAATACCCTCAGCCAGGGATTGGTGCTCTTCATGGATCCCCAGGAGCTCGACCAGTCGGTCGGGTGCCGGTAATTGTCAATGACGTTGGAGACGGGGAATCCGTTGACCCCTGCCACGCTGGTGTCGGTGGAGGCCGCCCAGGTGCCGTCGTTAGACTTGACGTCTGGAGAGGAAAAAGTGAAGGTTTTTATAGCTACGATCACCACGCGAAATCACTCACGGAAGTTGTAGACGTGCCCCCTGAGGGAGACCTCGCAGATGGCCATCTTGATCGGATCGTCGTTCCCCGTCTTTCGGCTGACCTCCACGAACCTCCCCACCCTCCCGGAGCAGCCCCAGCTCAGGACGTACGGGTCCAGGAGGGCGGCGCCGTCGTTCTGCAATGTGGACACAATGTCAACGCTGAAGTAGAAGGTACTTATTCCGGCACTTAAACTGACCCTGTCGCACTCCATCATGGTGGCCAGGTTGAGTCCGAGGTGAGCCTTGTTCTGCTTCCCGTCGTTCTTGATCCTGTCCCTCGTGGTCTTTTTGTAGTCCTGTGAAAGAAGACAAGGACAGAAATCGGCTTATACATGCGCGTCTAAGATAATTTGGGGTTTTCTCTCCTCACCCCGTGGCTCCTGAGGTGCACGTCGATGTACCAGATCCTCCAGAACGCGTTCATGTCCATGCGCCACCACACCTCGTCGGCCGTCTCGGACTGGAAGCAGTTGGCGCCGGAGGGCAGCTCGAAGCCGATGCCGTCGATGACCGACTCGGGCGTGGCGGCGGCCGGGGCGCCGCTGGAGGAGGCCACCCACAGCGTGTCCGAGCCCCACTGGCCGTCCAGCAGGGCGCGGCGGGGGCACGCTGGGGAAAATCAAGCATCGTTTTGAACAAAAAAAAATCCTTCGCCCCAGGTGAAAAAGCGAGTAGTTACTTCTCTCGTATTTTGTAATGACGTAGTAAGGTATGGTGGCGACGGGGCCCCCTGGATCGTTCAGCCACCTCCACCGCTGCCACCTTTTTTCCGAAAAAGTAAAGCGATAGAAAGAATTGTCCGAATTGCGTCTTGAAATATCACCTAAGGTTGGGATCCTCCTTGTTGTTATCGTACTTCAAGTAGTAGGAAGTTCTAGAGTTGATGCCGCCCTCCTCCAGGCCTCCAAGGAGGACGTACTGGAACAAGGAAACGCCATGCACTTTTTAAAAGTTTTTATGCCCTTGTTTGTCTCACTGAGGAGGTGAATATGATGCTCTGGAAGGCCTTTTTCTCCTCGAAGGGGGGTCCGTCATGCCAGGGGTGGGTGTCGTTCCATTCCCCGTAAAGGTCGACTACGTCCAGGTAGTCACCGGTCGGAGTTAGACCTCCCGACACGACCATGACCTGCAAGGGTAGAGAGAGTGGGGAAACAACGTGAAAAGCGCTGACCCGCCGTGTCTAAAAAAACATCTGCTGACATTTCTCCAAGGCTGGTTGGATTCGCCGAAGCCGTCCGGGATCTTGAGCCTGTACGAGATCTTGTGGCAGCTGTGCCTCATCCTGGGCCTGGGCAGCCCCACGCCGCCCACCAGCGGCGTCTCGACGCCCGTCTTCCAGTTCCAGAGGTAGGCCCGGTCTGTGACGGCGCCCGAAGAGTCCTTCCCTCCGGACACGAAGAGCTGGTCGCCGTTCCAGACCGCGACACAGTGGCCCATGATGGGCTGCGGCAGGGGCGCCTTCGGCTCCCAGGTGTTGTTTAGCTTCTTGAAGAGGTGGACGGCGGCGATGTTGCTGCCACCCAGCACGCCCCCGGTGACGAGGACTCCGTCGTCTAAGCCGTCGTTGAGGTAGGCGGCGCCGTCGGTCGCCATCGTGGCCGGGGGTGCGGGCACGAGGGAAGTGGAGACGTCGCCAGTGTCGGCCTTGTAGTGCCTGTGAACGACAACGGGCACATCAGCTCCCTCATAAACTTCTTCACTTTAATAGACAATAACAACTTCTCCTCCATATCTCAGTTCCCCAACTCACATGCAGGGCATGGCCGGCCCCGAGCACAGGACCATCCCGCTCTCCTGGTAGAATGTGACGTAGTCGGCGTGGCTGCCAGAGTGCGACGCTGCCGGCCACAGCGCCGTGCCCAGCCCGGGCAGCTCGCCGGGGGCGTACTTGCCGCTTACCGTCAGGTCCTGGAAGTTGTCCTTCGGCAAGGAGGGGCCCAGGAGCACGTAGTGACGGTCCTTCTCCGCCTGCTCGAAGCCGCAGTCTGCGAACAAGAAGCATTTAGCAAGATATAGACTGTGTACAGTAACTGTAGATGCTGATTAGCACAGCGGCACCTGCTGAAGTCATTGCCCGCTGGTGCGGCCCCGAGACGCACCCCTTCTCCTTGTCCGGGCACTCCTCGTTGGAGTGGCAGCAGTCCTTGTTGGTCTCTTCGCTGGAACCGACGGATATTAAAGAGAGCTCCGAGCGTTAGGTAAATAATTCTGGCCCTCACCTGACGGGCTTCCCGTCGCACCCGTCGGAGGCGTCCACCTTGGTGAACTCACTGTTGCAGCAGATCTTGCTGTCCCCGCCCAGGCGGAACGGGGACCTCAGCGGGCAGGCCACGTCGTGGTCGGGGGCGTCCCACACCCCTCGCCGCTCGGCGTTGGCGGGAGGGTCCGGGGGCGCGGGGCAGATCTTGGCTAAAGACGGAGGAGGATAAAGTCGTTCTTAAGATAGATATCGGGTTCTCTGTTGACTCACTGTCCACGCAGTTTGGCCACGCGGGCGGGTACTCCCACCCCGAGGCCCTGCACGTGACCTCCACCGACTCTGTCTCGTTGTGCCGCTCGGCCGTGTCCAGACGAAGCCCGGTCGGGCACACCATCTGGGCCGCCTCGTCGAAGCGAACCAGGGCGCCCGAGGCGATCCCGGGGACCAGCCGGGTCACCCGGGGCGCCTCCGGGAGGGTCGTGCACCCGACCTCTGTTAAGGCGGTCGGGAAAGGTAAAAAAAAACAAAATGGTGATTGGAGAGTGGAGACAGTGGTTGGAGTCTTGGAGAAATGCAATGCAAGGGTGAACCGGTGAAATGAAATTATGAAAAGTATTTCTTCTTCAGCTGCTAATTTGATTTTGACATTTAGCCTAGGGATGGATGCGGGCAGAGCCCGAGCTCGAATTCCGAACTCACGTGTGCATGTTTGGGTGAGGGGCGACCAGTTCCCGTCGGCCTGGCAGGTGACGGAGGCAGTGGTGGTCTCGGGCGGACCAGGGAAGACGTAGCCGAAATCACATGTGTAACTGGGCGCAATTCAAGAAAAACTTATTTAAAACTTTGACTTTGCAACGATTTCCCTTATGGACTAAGGAGGCCTTATGAACTAATTCGCCGCTTGCTGTGGGGAAAAAAATGGGGATTAGAGTGCATAGAGTCCAAGATTCGAGTTCGTCAGTCGTCAGTTCGTCTTATTGTCTAGTCTGTCGGCGAAGATCGGGCCGTTCTTTGGCTTCCGGTGCAAAGCTGGAGCCCTCGTCAATCCGTGGAACCTGGGAAAAACTAATTACTTATCGCCACTTTCTGTCTAAAAGTTGACTTCAAAATAGTTGCCTAAAAATTCGGCCTCTATCGCCCTTCTTTCGTTTCGCCCTCCGGTGCACGACTGACCGACCGGGGCTTGATCCGAGCCGAGGTCAGCACTGTCCCTACTCAGCCACTCTGAAATCAGAGGGAGAGGGAGCAGCGATAGAGTCCACTCCGCGGTGGTGACTTTAACGCACCATTTTCTCGTTGGGGAACGGCGGCGCGATTCGCCGTTGATTCTTTCCTTCTGATCCGCCGTCGTTTAAGCGGTGGGGACATAGTAGTACACAGAAAATACATTTTGGATATTTATAGGCCCATATAACTACCTAGCTTTGCGTGCCAGTGCAATTTCCTCTTTCAATCGAGAAAAGGAAAACATTCTTCGTGCAAGAGGCCTCCATTTTCGCCCCTTCCCTTCCGCTCCCCGCTTATAAAACGGTGCTATTTTCCACTCTCGCAGTTCCCCTTCTTTCCCCTCTTGCTATCGGAGTGCGTATAACTGGACATGTTCCACTGTCTGCCTCCTCCTTTTTTGTCCCCCCTCCCCCCCCAGCATCTTCTTCCCTTTTCCCACCTGTTGCCCGCCGTGCAACAAGGGAAAGGGAAACTTCTTTCTTCCCTTTCTTTCCTCCTCCTCCTCCTCCGCCGCCGATTTGTACTGTTATCCATGCATTCTGCACACAAGCCCTGGTGGTCTATGGGGAAAAAAATTGCGCGATCTAAGAAGTTCCTTGGAAAATAGACTTGAAAACAAAAGTTTTGGTATGAAAAAACATAGTTTGCCGAAAAACTTTGCAAAAATTTGTAAAGTTTTCCTATGCCCCTTCTTGTGCGCGCACGTTCTAACCTACTAACAGACTTTTTTCCCTTCCCTCCCCTCCCCCCTCAGTTTCTCCTTGACCATCGTCCCAAGAAAAAAAGGAGCAGTGAAAGACTTTGGTTTGCCAAAATGAGGTTTTGCTATATCTTCTTCGCCTTGGCAGCGACCTCGACCTCGGCCGGGGCGGCCTCCATCGCCGAGGAGGAAAAGTCGCAAGATGCCCCCATCCCCAGCTTGTTTTCGTCCGACAGTACCCCTTCCTCTGCTG
>JAAUXU010005713.1_pt1 | contig 10921 bp, 11 predicted proteins | sample 7278151 | NCBI WGS metagenome assembly JAAUXU01 (sample SAMN14350113, study PRJNA611818) | marine sediment metagenome | isolation source: surface marine sediment (1.8m) | place: French Polynesia: Moorea | collected 2018-08 | reverse complement strand
CCACATCGGCCACATGAACGGGATGTGGTACGTCGGCAAGTTCGACGAGGCGACCTGGAGCTTCATGACGGACCTCGGTCTGACGCCCAGCCTCCTTCGGGCCGAGGGCCGGGGCATGGCGGCGGTCAAGCAAGAGATCAGCTATGCTCTGGAACTCTTGGCAGGCGACGTGGTAACGGTGCAGACCCGCTTGCTCGAGATGCGTGAGCGGGTCCTCCGGTTCCGGCACGAGATGTTGAATGCCGAAAGCGGCGAACTGGCCGCGACCACCGATCTGACAGCGGTGCACATGGACACCGCCGCCCGCCGCGCGGTCGCCTTTCCCGACGAAGTTCTCCGCCGCGGGCAGGCACTGGTCCAACAGGCGGCAATGGAAGGAGGCGGCGATGGCGACCCGCTTTGAACCGGCTGACCCGGACTTCGAAGCAAGGGTCAGGGACAGCTTCCAACGCCAGGGAATCATGGAACTTATCGGTGCGCGACTCAGCCTGGTAGCGGCCGGTCACGTGGAGATCGAGCTGCCCTTCCGCGACGACCTGACCCAGCAGCACGGCTTCTTCCACGCCGGCGCGACCAGCACGGTGGCGGACTCGGCAGGGGGCTACGCGGCCTTCAGCCTCTTCCCGCGCGAGGCCTCGGTGCTGACCGTGGAATACAAGATCAACCTGGTCGCGCCGGCCGAAGGCGAGCGCCTGCGCGCGGTCGGGCGCGTGCTGCGACCGGGCCGGACCCTGACCCTCTGCGATCTCGAGGTCTTCGCGGAGGCGGCCGGCGGGTCTAAGCTCTGTGCGAAGGGCCTGCAAACCATCATGCGCCTGGACGGGCGCCCGGACATGCCGCTTGCGGGCTGACCGGAGCAGCCGCGGCTTGCGAAACCGCTGTCGCGACTTCAGAACTCATTTGGATTGGATGCGATGATACCGAACCAGCTGCCCTCCCTGAACTTCGACCTGGGCGAAACCGCCGATCTGCTTCGCGATACGGTGATGAGCTTTTCGGCCGACGAGATCGCGCCCCTGGCCGAGGCGACCGACCGTGACAACCAGTTTCCGAGGCAGCTCTGGCCGAAGCTGGGCGAACTGGGCCTGCTCGGGATTACGGTCGAGGAGGACTATGGCGGCTCGGGCATGGGCTATCTCGAGCACTGCGTCGCGATGGAGGAGATCAGCCGCGCCTCGGCCTCGGTCGGGCTCAGCTACGGCGCCCACTCCAACCTCTGCGTCAACCAGATCAGGCGGAACGGCAATGAGGACCAGAAGCAGCGCTATCTGCCGAAGCTGATCTCGGGCGAGCACGTCGGGGCCCTGGCGATGAGCGAGCCCGGCGCCGGCTCGGACGTGGTCGGCATGCGGACCCGCGCGGAGAAGAAGGGCGACCGCTACGTCCTGAATGGCAGCAAGATGTGGATCACAAACGGCCCCACCGCCGAACTGCTGGTGGTCTATGCCAAGACCGATCCGGCGGCTGGCTCCCGCGGCATAACCGCCTTCCTGATCGAGAAGGGCTTCAAGGGCTTCAGCACGGCTCAGAAGCTCGACAAGCTCGGGATGCGCGGCTCCGACACCTGCGAGCTGGTCTTCGAGGACTGCGAGGTGCCGGAAGAGAACGTCCTGGGTCAGATCGGCGAGGGAGTCGGCGTGCTGATGAGCGGACTCGACTACGAGCGCGCCGTGCTGGCCGCCGGTCCGCTGGGCATCATGCAGGCCTGCATGGACGTCGTCGTGCCCTACGTCCACGAGCGCGAGCAGTTCGGCAAGCCGATCGGCGCCTTCCAGCTGATGCAAGGCAAGCTGGCGGACATGTACACCACGATGAACGCCAGCAAGGCCTATGTCTACGCGGTGGCCAAGGCCTGCGACCGCGGCGAGACCACGCGCAAGGACGCCGCCGGAGCGATCCTCTACGCGGCCGAGAAGGCGACCTGGATGGCCCTCGAGGCGATCCAGTGCCTGGGCGGCAACGGCTACATCAACGACTATCCGACGGGACGCCTGCTGCGCGATGCCAAGCTCTACGAGATCGGCGCCGGGACCAGCGAGGTTCGCCGGATGCTGATCGGACGCGAGCTCTTCGAGGAGACCCGCTGAGGGCGGCACCTCAGACCGCTCCCAAGGGCCCGAACTCCTACCAAGGCCAGAGTTCCGTGGCACTCGGCGGCAGGCTGCTCTAGGATCGCTGGCGGATCTGTTTGGGGAGCGACAGGTGATCACCGATCCGGACCTGCCAGAGGTGTCGCCGGAGACTCTTTCCTCGCTGTCGTCGGTTACCACGGCAACGGTGTCCATGCAGCTCCTGAAGCGCGGAATTCGCCGTTGCTGGCTCAAGGGACCGACGTCGCTGCACCCGCCCGGGCATCCGGCGAACCGGCGCCTGGTCGGAGAGGCTTTCACGATCCGCTTCCTACCCCTGCGCGAGGACCTGGGTACCCCGGAGAGCTACACCCAGGAAGGCTCGCTGCGGGACGCCGTCGAGGCGCTGCCGGCCGGCCATATCGTGGTCGTCGACGCCCGGGAAAGCGCGGACTGTGCCACCCTGGGTGATATCCTGGTGGCCAGAATCCAGGCGCGCGGCGGCCTGGGCGTGGTCTGCGACGGCCCGCTGCGTGACGTCTCCGCGGTCAAGTCGCTCTCTTTTCCGGTCTATTGCACCGGCGCTTCGGCACCGCCGTCGATCGCCGGTCTAGTCTTTGCGGGCTGGCAGGAGCCGATCGGCTGCGGCGGCGTGGCGATCATGCCGGGGGACATCATGGTGGCCGACGAGGACGGTGTGGTCGTTGTCCCCCGCGGTCTGGCGGCCGAGGTCGCGACCGCCGGCGTCGAGCAGGAGCGCTTCGAACGCTACGTCCAGAAACGGATCGAGGAGGGGGCGCCCGTTAAGGGTCTCTATCCGCCGGATGACGAGACGATGCGCGCCTACGAGGCCTGGTGTGACGCTCAGCCCGACTAGGATTAAAGGGAGCGAGACTACATGGCCCTCGAAATGAAGCCGTCCTGCGAGAAGTGCCAGGCCGGCCTCACTTGCGACGGAGAGGCTTTCATCTGTAGCCACGAGTGCACCTTCTGCGCCGCCTGCTGCAAGGACATGGCCGGCGTCTGTCCGAATTGCGGCGGCGAGCTACTGCGCCGGCCGCGCCGAGCCCCGGCGCGGGACTTCGCCTGATCCCTGGCCGGGATTTGCGGTCTAGACGCAGGCAGGCGAACGGGCCAGGGTCGGCAATGCCGCCCCGGCCCAGTGCCTAGGAAAGCCGTCAGCCGAGCCCGGTCAGCTGCAGGTGATTCCGCCGGCCAGCACGCCCGCGCCCAGGCGCGGCCGCCGGAACGCGACGTGATACTGGGTTCCGGACTCGATCAGGTCACCGAAGAACATCGGTTCCCATTCGAAGTAGACCTCGGCAACGATCACCGATTCGCCCGGCTGAAGATCCAGGCCCGACGGCAGCGTCGCCTCAGCCTCGGCTTCCGAGCCGACCGTACTGCTGTAGGTAGCGTCGTCGCATTCCTTGTGGATCTGGAAGTTGATCCGAGCCGGCGGATCTTCGGTGGTCCCGCCGCGCACGGAAGTGACGATCGCGTGCCCGTTGTTCTGCATATCGAACATATCGCCGAAGAGATGCTCAGCAGCGTCGTAGGCCAGCTTCACCTCGGCATGCGTGATGTTCTCCGGCTGCGCCACCAGGTCCGAGATGGACGAAGCGGCGCGGTCCATCCTTTGGTGCAGCAGGATGTACAACGCGGTGTTCACCGTGCCGAGGATCAAGGTGACAAGGATCGGCAGAGCGAAGGCGAACTCGATCAGGATACCGCCGCGTTCTTGGCGTCCAAACTCGCCACCCCGTCGACAAAGTGAGAACGGGCTCAAGGCTTTGGCAGTCATGTGCTTACTCCCCTTTACAATGCCCGCGGCTCAGCTCTCGTCCGGCCAGGGTTCGTTGCGGACCGTGATTGCGGCCTCGAGGGAGACCTTGTCGCCGGATGCGGCGGCGGCAAAGAAGGGCGTCATCCATTCCCAGTCGAAGCTCACGCGGTAGAGCACGATGGCGCCCGAGGCCCCGGCACCTTGGCCGGCATCCCCCTGATCCTCGTCCCAGGTGCCGTTGCCGTTCTTGTCGTGCATTTCCGGCACGAACTCATCCGTACCATCCTTGAAATCGGGCCCGTCATTGGGATCCGCATCGATGTAGGGCTCCGGCTGTCCGACCGACGAGAAATCGCTGTAGACCAGGAGCTCGATGTCGCTGGGCTCGATCGTGACCAGGTTCTGAGCATGGTCCACGACGATCTCCGCGATCTTGGTTTCGCGGGTTAATTCGCCGCCGGGTTCTTGGCCGGTGATTCCGAAGCGGGATGCCTCGCGCAGACCGCCTTCGACCGCGACCTGGACGAACATCAGCATCGCCAGCTCGACGACGCCAACGAGCATAAGGATGAAGATCGGAAAGGCGATCGCCAGCTCGATCATGCTGGCGCCTTGCCGATCTCTCAGAAACCGCCTGAAAGGACGGGCTTTCCTAGCACTGTTCTGCATTTTCTTCCCCTCCAAGAAAGACTCCCTCCGGGACTACCTGTCCTCCCGGACCGAGAGGATTCTTCAATAAACCGAAGTCTTCAGTCTTGGTCGTGTGCCGTAGCAGTAGGGCCTGAAGTGTCGGGCCCCTCGTATCGTTCCGGCTTGCGCCGGTCGTGGCTTGCATCGATGCGCTACGCCTTCCGCTATCCCATGTTGCCCAGCGCATCGGCGATATCGAGTCCTGCCGGGCCGATCAGCACGATGAACAGCGGCGGCAGAATGAAGACGATCATCGGCACCGTGAGCATCGCCGGCAGTCGTGCCGCCTTCTCCTCGGCCTTCATCACGCGTTCGTTTCGCGATTCGGCAGCGAGGACGCGGAGCGACTGGGCGAGTGGTGTGCCGTAGCGTTCGGATTGGATCAGCGAGTTCACGAGACCGCGCATCGCCGGCAAATCGACCCGATCCTTCATGTTGCCAAGCGCGGTGGTCCGGTCCGGCAGGAAGCTGAGCTCCGCCGCGGTCAAGCCGAACTCCTCGGCGAGCTGGGGTGCGGCATCGCCCATCTCCTCCGAAACCCGCTGCAGGGTCGCATCCAAGCTCAGGCCGGCCTCGGCGCAGATCACCATGAGATCGAGCGCGTCCGGCAGGGATTTGCGGATCAGATCCCAGCGCTTCTGGATGACGTTCTTGACGTAGATCTCGGGGGCGTAGGTCCCGAAGATCGTGAGGCCGAGGACCGCGAGCAGCTTCTGGATGTTGTCGAGGTTGTAGAGCTCCAGGACGTAGAGCACGAACAGGGAAACACCGCCGAAGACGAAGGGCAGGGCCAGCTTCGCAAACAGGAAGCGAACGACGGCATCCTTCGATCGCCAGCCGGCCTGCGACAGCCGGCGAGAGAGCTTGTCGCCCTGTGCGCTTCGGAGCAGCTTCAGCCGGTCCACGACCTGACGCATCACCGTCGTCGCCTGCAGCTTCTGGCGCCGCCGCGGCGTCACCATGATGCCTTCCTTGAGGTGCAGGCGGCGATCGGCCATTTCCTTCATGCGCCGTTGCGAAGGATCGCGAACGACCAGCGCCGACCAAACCGCGATCGTCATCACCAGGGCCGAGAGGCCGGCCATGGCGATGACAATTTCTTCCGATCCTATGTTGTCGAAGGGGTTCATATCTCGAACTTCACCATCTTGATCATGACGCTGATGCCGACCACAAAGGAGCAGAGGCCAATTCCCAACAGCATGTGCCCACGCGGATCGATGAAGAGCTTCATGATGTAGTTGGGGTTCACGAGGTAGATCATGCCGCCCATCACGAAGGGCAGAACGCCGATGATCATCGCGCTCGCCTTGGCCTCCGACGACAGCGCCTTGATCTTCAGCTTCAGCTGCCGCCGGCCACGAAGAACATCGCCCAGGTTGTTGAGGGTTTCGGCGAGGTTACCGCCGGTCTCCGCCTGAACGGCGAGGCTGATCGTGAAGAACTTGAACTCTTGGAGGTCCAGCCTGTTCGCCGCCTCCCACATGGCCTCTTCCATGGTTCGGCCGAACTTGACCGCATCGGTGATGATTCGGAATTCTTCGCCGACAGGGTCCTGAATCTCGGTGCCGACGTTGGTGATCGACTCGGAGACCGGCAGGCCGGACTTGATGCCTCGGACCATGAGTTCGATGGCATCGGGAAAGAAGTCCAGGAACTTGGTCTGCCGCCGCTTGACCAGGTAGCCGACAAAGAAGTGCGGAAGGGCAATGCCGGCGCCCATGCCGATCAGAACGTTGGCCGGAAGCGGGGTGAGGCCGGCCAGCTCCGCAACTCCGAAGAAGATCCCGCCGATTACCGCGGATATCACCAGGTAGGTCGCCAGCGAGATCTTCAGGGCAGCACGTTTTAGGCGCTGGCGAAGCATTTCCGGGTTCGGCAGGAGGTTACGGATGATCTGGTCGAGCGCGGCGATGTCACTGTAGGAAGTCGAGAGCCGGACGTTTACAGCACCGTCCTTGCCCTTGTCGCCGGAGGCTTCGATGTTGCCTTTCGCCCGCTCCAGGCGCCGCAGATAGTTCTTGTCGACGCCGGTAAAGGCCGCAAACAGCAGCAGCCCGACCGCGGCTCCGATCATCATGAAGAGCATCAGCTCTTGTTGGCCTATTGAGTCGAACATAAACCTTGCCCCTAGATGGCTTCCAGCAGGACCTTGTCGAGTCCGAAGTAGGCCGCCTTGCTGGTGAAGTGCGGACGCAGCCCGGTCGACTTGAAGACACCCGTGATCTGGCCTTGGGTATCCTGGCCCTCGAACTTGAAGTTGAAGAGTTCCTGCGTGGTGATGACGTCGCCTTCCATGCCGACGACCTCGGCGATGCTGGTGACGCGGCGGACGCCGTCGCGCATCCGGCTGATCTGGACGATGATGTCGAGCGCCGCCGCGATCTGGGTGCGCACGGCCTTACTCGGCAAGTTGATGCCGGCCATGCCGACCATGTTTTCCAGACGGGTCAGTGCTTCGCGAGGGCGGTTGGCGTGGACCGTGCCGAGCGAGCCGTCATGGCCGGTGTTCATGGCCTGAAGCATGTCGACGGCCTCGGCGCTACGCACCTCACCGAGGATGATCCGGTCCGGGCGCATACGCAGGGAGTTCTTGACCAGGTCTCGCATCGTGACCTCGCCTTCGCCCTCCAGGTTGGCCGGGCGTGTCTCCAGCCGGACCACGTGCGGCTGCTGCAGCTGCAGTTCGGCGGCGTCCTCGATGGTGACGATGCGCTCGCCCTGGTCGATCATCTGCGACAGGGCGTTCAACAGCGTGGTCTTACCGGAACCCGTACCGCCGGAGATCAGGATGTTGAGGCGGCTGCGGGCGGCGACCTTCAAGACCGCGCACATCTTTTCGGAGATGTTGCCCTGCTGCGCCATGATGTCGAGCGTGATGCCCTTCTTGGCGAACTTACGAATTGAGATCGAGGCGCCGTCGATCGCCAGTGGCGGAATAATGATGTTGACACGACTGCCGTCCAGCAGGCGGGCATCGACCATCGGCGTCGATTCGTCGACGCGCCGGCCGATCTGAGACACGATACGGCGCGACACGTTCAGAAGGTGCTCGTTGTTGCGGAACACGACGTCGGTCATCTCGAGCTTGCCGCCGCGCTCCACGTAGGTCTGCTTGGGGCCGTTGACCATGATGTCGGTCACCAGCTCGTCGGCGAGCAGGGGCTCGAGCGGTCCGAGGCCCAGCATGTCGTCAAGCAAAAGCTCGACCAGCTGTTCCTGCTCGACGGCATTGAGCCGCATCCGCTCCTCGTCGAGCACCTCCTTGAGGATGTCGCCGATCTGCATGCCCAGTTCGTCTCTGGGCAGCTTGGTGGCAGCGGTGACGTCGATCCGCTCCAGGACGATCGGCTGAATCTTCTCACGGGCCTTCTCGACGGTCGGCAGCGGAGTCGTCGTCTTCTTCTTGGCCGTGTAGACCTCTTGCTTCTCCTCGCTGCCACCGGGCGACAACGGCCCAGCGGCCGAGGGCCCCGTCTGGAGCAGCCAGCTGATCAGCTCCGTGACCACCAGACGGCGGGTCAGAAGGTCAACGTGTTCGTCGCCCTGGTCGAGTGTCGCGGTGACGATCTCGCCCATCCGGATCGCCAGCTGCGGCCGCGGCAGCTTGCTGACGTCGTCGTCGGCGAAGGCCTCCAGAACGACGGGCTTGAGCCGCTCGAGGTGGGGCGTCAGGTCCGCACCCTGGTCGCCGCCACCCGGCCCCTGGGGCTTCTGTGGCTGTCCCGCGCCATTGGTCCGTGGAATTGCAGTCATTTTGCAGCCTTACCTAGCTCTCGTTGAACCGGCCTTACTTGGGCTTCTTCTTGAACAGACTGAACGACATCTTCTTCTTGGGGCCAGCCGGGGCCTTACCCTTGCCTTTGCCCTTGGCAGGGGTCTTGGGCTCCTCCTCGGTGCCGAGCTTGTCGGCGACCTGCCGGATCAGCTTGACCGCCTTGCTGGACTTGGCCGAGACCACCAACGGCTTGCCGCTGTTTGCGGCCTTGGTGAAGGCCTTCGAGTCCTCGGGCATCAAGAAGTCGACCTTGCGTCCCAGCGCCTTCTGGAACTCGGCCTTCTTGACCGCTTCGTGCGAACCGCCGGAGCGATTTGCGATCACGGTCACCGGAACGTTGGGCGCAGCCTCGTCGACCGAGCTCAGGATCCGGATTGAGTCCCTCAGTCCGGCCAAGGTGAGCTCGGTCACCAGGATCACGTCGGTCGCCTGCTGCAGCACCCGCTCGCGCACGGCGAAAGCCGGCCTGGGCAGGTCGATGACGACGCATTCGTTGCCCCGGCTGAGCGCCTCGAAGAGCACGTCGATGGCGGAGGGGTCGAAGTTCGTCTCCAGCCGCAGGGTCTCCTCGGTCGCCAGCACGCTGAGGTGCTCGCTGACCTTGGCCATGGCACTGGAGATGAACAGGCTGTCGATCCGCGCCGGCGTTTCCAGCGCCTCACGCAGGCCGCGGGTCGGCTCCAGATCCAGAGCCAGCGCCACGGTCCCGAACTCGAGATCGAGATCGAGCAGCACCGTCTTCTTCTTCCGCTCTTCGCCGAAGATCCAGGCCAGGCTGACCGCGACCGTACTGGCGCCCACGCCGCCGCGCGAACCGATTACGGCGATGCGCTTGGTTTCCTGCGCATCGGCCTGGCTCGCTTCCTGGACCGGCTGCGCGGACTGCTGCGCCCGCGTGATCGCCGCCGTCAGGGCTTTCTCGGTCACCGGCTTCACCAGGTAGTCGGAGACGCCAGCCCCGATCAGCTCGCGATAGAGGCTGACGTCGTTGACCGTGCCGATGCCGATCAGCTTGGTCTCGTCAGTGAATGCGGTGGTCAGCGAGAGCATCGCCGCCAGAGGGGCATTCGATTCCCCCAGGTCGACGATCATGATCCGCGGAGGGGTCATCACCTCCATCAGATACTGCAGGGACTCCTTGGTGCCGCCGTCGAGCACCAGAGGCGTGGTGAACATGTCCCCAAGCACGCCCGCGACCACGTTGTGCGTCTGTCCATCGTTGACGAAGGCAACGCAGTCCGCATTCACGCTGCTTGCCGTCTCAGGCAAGCTGGTTTGTTCCGCGATGCTCATAGGTCGCTCGTCCTCTCTCTTTGGATCTTCTTGACCTTGTCCTTGCGATAGCGCTCGATCGAGGTCGCACCCTTGGTGCCGTCTGCCGGGCTGATGCCCCGGCCCTCGATGAGATCTTCCGGATAGGCCACCATGGCGCCGAGGTTCTGGGCCGTCGAACAGCCGACCCGGAACTCGGGTCGCACGCCGGGAATGATCGGCTCTTCGGTCCCGCAGTCCGGCTCCATCACGACGGCCCGACGGACTACGATGCCGATGCTGCCCGGCGCGATCAGTGGATCGCCGGCGTCATCCTCGACCTTCAGACCGAGGATCGTGAGCTCTCCACGAATCGCATCCAGGCGAGCGAGATCGGTCGGGTCGATCGTTCCGTCGCTGGCACGCGGAGCCGAAATGAGGACATCGTCCGTGGCGGTCACCTTGGATTCCTTCAGGAAGGCGGCCAGCCGCTGGCGTTCGACCCGGTCCAGCTCCATGGAGTCGCTGCCGAAGGCAACGCGATGCTGCAGCCGGACCCATTCCGCCTGGGCCGGGACATCCCATTCCGCGGGGGTCCAGGACCCCAGAGGGATGAGTCCTTCATTGATGCTGCCGTCGAAGCCGCCACAGGCGGTCATCGGGAGCAGCGCCAGGACCGGCAGTAGCTTGCGAGTGAGAAAACGGTGCTTGATGGTCATGGCTTACTCCACGATGAAGCCGGCGGCATTCGCCGGGCGCCCGGCGACCCCAACCGAGGGCCGCAAGGGAACGGTCTTGCGCGCCACCGGGACGGCAACTTCGCTGCCTCGCGCCGGCTGGCGGTAGCGGGTGTAGCGATCCATTGGCGTCGACAGCTGCGTGTTGCTGGGCGTGACGAGGTAAGGGGTGACGATGATCGCCAGCTCGGTCTCGTCCCGCTGGAAGCGCTTGCTGCTGAAGAGCGCGCCGAGGATCGGGATGTCGGCAAGGCCAGGTGTCTTGTCGAGGACATAGCTCGTGTTCTGGAACTGCATGCCCGCGATCGCGAAGCTCTGGCCCGACCCCAGCTCGACAGTGGTTTCCGCGCGCCGCACGAAGAGGGCGCGGACGACGAAGTTTCCGATCGTGACTTCGCCCTCAGTCGACAGCTCGCTGATTTCCGGGCGGACCAAGAGGCTGATCCTCCGGTCGTCGAGCACCGTCGGTGTGAAGGCCAGGCTGACACCGAACTCCTTGAACTCGATGGTAATCGTGTCGTCGGTGGTGACAGCAATCGGGAACTCGCCACCGGCCAGGAAGCTGGCCGTTTCGCCCGAGACGGCGGTCAGGTTCGGCTCGGCGAGGATT
>JAAUXU010089109.1_pt1 | contig 10922 bp, 9 predicted proteins | sample 7278151 | NCBI WGS metagenome assembly JAAUXU01 (sample SAMN14350113, study PRJNA611818) | marine sediment metagenome | isolation source: surface marine sediment (1.8m) | place: French Polynesia: Moorea | collected 2018-08 | reverse complement strand
CCCCCCCGCACCAAGTCCCCCCATCCCGCGCCCATTTTGGGAACCAAGTTTTTGCCCACGCTCTTCCCACCCCCCCTCACCTCCACCGCTATGACCCTCCCCCCCCCCCCCCCCCCCCGCAGAAATATGCAGTAAGAATGAGTAATGAAGGCACATACATATATTGCCTGGGGGGAACAGGCTGCTTCTCATCCTCGTGTCCCCCTGTTCCAGAGGAGGCCTTTGTCGTTGGCCTTCAGCCCATGCACTCTTTCATTTGCTTTGCTTACTGGAAGAGATGGATTCGGGTTGAGTCCGTGCCCCTGAGCCTGCTGTCCAAAACGTGTTTATGCCCAGCCCCAAACCCGCAAGACTAGCCCAAATTGCTAAACTAACTCTGCCTTCTGAGAAGTGACAAGGATACAGGAAAAGGAACAGTATGAATCACTGGTCGCAGTAATCCTACCATGGGTTGATAAAGATTTGCCATAACCTATACACAGGTTGGTTTGATACTTTCACAACTCTGGGTTAGTGGGGAAATGTGGGAAGTGAGATCGGACCCGCGGACCAGGCCTCAGCCTGCAGCTTCCCAGCCCGCATAGCCCCAAACCCGCAAAATGGCGGCCTGAACCATCCCTATTTGCTGGGTGATTCTTTCCTGAGTCACTTTTCTCCCTCTCCTGCTTCTAGTGCCATCTGTCGTGCACCGCTGTCATGAAGAAAGTGCCATCAAAAAACTTTGGGTTTGAAAATCGCATGTGCATTTAATTGTAATTTTAACTCCCCAGTGTCTCTGCACAGTGAGGGGTGCTTTCCTCCTAAACGGGGATCTGGGTCTGCTCACCCATTAAAGAGGAGTAAGGGAACAACAAAAAAGTGGCCCGACTAACTAGGGGAAGGAATATATGTAGCATAGCAGAGGTACAAGGGATTGCTTGGGTTATTACGGGCCACTATCCTCATCCGGATCGCCCGGGAGATTCTAGGTGAATTTCGAGGCTGCTTGTATGCCAAAATCGAGACCAAACCATCTGCATGCTCCCTTTCTGCATCACCAACTATATTAATGTATGTATTTTCCATATACACCGGGGGGGGGCAACAACTAAGGATCACATTTAGTTAGTACAGTCTGCCTAGAGAAGAAAAAATGCCTATACTTACGCCAACTCTGGTCTCTTTTGACGAGTTATGTAAGCCTCTGCCTTACATAAAGCACTACCAAGGGAGGACAGAGATCCTAAATGAGTGGATGTTATTTGTTGGATGAAGCTCCTTCAACTGTTCCGTCCTCAAGCCCTGGAGTCGTCTTTGAGGAACACGTTGAGCTCCTTGACGAACCTAAACGGCATCTTTCCGAGGCAGGAGCATGTGCTCAGTGAAAAGTAAGAACTTACAGCTATAAGAAAACTTTGTGTGAGCACTTTATCCAGCAGAACGCGGAAAATGTTCCTTGTCACCTCCACTAGAATGTTCACTTGAGTGAGAAAGAAGACATTACACAATCACCGCTGCAGGAATCTCTACATGCGGCTTCAGAAATAGAACTGACCCTCCAGACTGGTATCCATCCACATACTCACGGCGGTAACAAAGGAGTGGATCACTGACCTACTGATATTACGCGCCTGATCACCACAGTCGATATACTTCTTTACATAGTTGGCGTCACTTGCAATGAAGGCTCTGTCTAACTCGGCTCTGCCCAAGTCAACTTCAAGCAGCTGCATTGGGAAGTCGGAGAAGTGAGCGATGAACTGGCTCGTGACGCTCTTCACTTGGACGTCACTGGTCTTCGCACCGGACACCATTAAGAAATCGGAGGTCAACTGCCGGAGGACTCTGGAACATCAGGACTTTGGCCCCCAAAAGTTAATACCCACCCTGGGCAAAACTTCTAACTTTCCATGACAGTCCGGGAGCGACGCGTCGGACCCGCACAGGTCCTCCAGAGAGATCATGACGGTGAAGAAGGAGAAGCAGACTGCGTCCGCACTCCAAACGGGGCGACATGCCAACCATATCCGGCACCCGCACCCCCACAGTAGAGGAACAGCTGATCGCATCCAATTCATTCAAGTAAGCCTTCTCTAGTTCACGCCCAATTGAGAGAGGCGCATTTGTGCCCACTTCAGTGCAAGCCACAGAGCACTGAGGTGCAAGCAGGGAGAGCGGCGAAGGGGGAGGAAAGAGAATCCATGCCGGCCCGGGTGTTCCACTAAGCCCCGTGTAGCTGACCAGATTCACCTTTCAGTGTGTTTTTGCACACCCTCGAGCGGTGTCGGCTGTGGAAGAGTCGTCGTAGACGTCCTTGGCTTGGCCCACGGAGTCAAGTTACTTCTGCTGACGCCGAGAGTGCTCAGCGTTGCCAGCGTTGCCAGATTGTTCCATCAGACGTGTTAAGAAATGAGATGGCAAAAGGTTCGGCACTGATTCAAGGGTCATGGGATGGGAATTTATCGAAAGGTTTCAAATCACCACCACTTCTGCTGCACTGTTGGACCAAAATCTGTGGGTAACTCCTTTCTCATCGTACAGAGTCGGGCACATTACTTTGGACTAACTAAAAAGGGCCTCCCATAGATTCATTTTGAATTTCCTGTGCATTCTGGTGATTTGAGAAGTTGCACAAAGTGTGCAAAACCGGCCAAACTGAGTTAGTGTCCCAAATCAACTCCATCGCCAAGGAGCAGATCAGCAGTTATCGACCCGCAGTGAAACAGTGGCGACGCCATCTGAAGCTCCTGCAGTACCCCAAGAGCATAGTTTACACCCTTACCAGTAAGTTCAAGGCCTCTGGAGAGGACCAGAGGAAAGTCCTCGGGATGGTGGTGAATGAGATTTGCACTCCAAGTTCCCTCACCGTCCTGGACAGGACGATCAAGGCCATACACCGGCCATGGCAGAAGCTGTCACTGCCGTATACGCAGCTCATTTTCCCCCGAGGACATTACCTTGTACAGGGTGAATGCTCTGAGAATGACAATTGATATTGAAGGTGAATAACTTGGCAATACTGAATCTGACGACAACAAAATTGAAACAAAAATATTGGATGTTGTCACAGAGACCCCATCCAAGATTGCTGCAGTTGCGCCACAACACCATGCGCCAACAACTCAACAGGGAGGTCAGCCTCGAGATGTTTTCAGAGGAGCCATCGTGTCTCTTGCCACGCCAAAATGCTGCGCCGAGCCCTGATGGCCTGCAGTCCTCGCGGATGCTCTCCGATACCTGCACCACGAGCTCTGGCGTCTGCACTGGTCTTTGGCGTCGTTGCGCATCAGTGTCTGCAGTCCCCTTTGCTTTCACCTTATGAAGATCAACTTCAATGCTGCCTGTTCCAAGCTGGAGGCGCCCAACATCAAGAAGGTCTGCGAGGGCTTCAGCAGGAGACTGGACGCGTGGGTGGCCGGGAAGGGAGTTTGGATGGAGCTCATACTTTTACTGAATATTTTGGTCCCAAATATTGTCTACTTTGTTAAAATAACTTTTGCATTGATAAGCTAGTGACACAAAAGATCTCCTTGAGGTCACTCTCCTTGCACCGAGCTCTATTGCGCAGTTCATACCCAATACATACATACATACAAGCTGGTGACACATCATTATTTAGCACGGCTGTCGGTGTCATTCTCAAAGCCTGTATGCATGTGTGTATATGTAACTGTACATGAATTTATAGTTCATTGAAGTGTGCTCCATGTTTCTTTCGCTCACATCTCGACAACCCGAAACTGTTTGACGATATTAAAGGCAGCAAAATAACCACAAAAGATGTCGATTTTGAAAGTGGAAAAAAGGGAATTTTGTTAGATGTGACATGTGTGCCTGGAAACCCTGTGCAACAGGTCTGTACTGTCCAACGAAATATTTTGCTAAAAGAGATGTCTGCAGCAGCCACAGACAATCCTAGGGTGCCCACTGATGAGCACAAAAACAAACAGAAAGCCCTAAAGGACTCATGCTGAAATAGGGGTAACTTCTGCTGATCAGACGAAGTCTCTATTTTTTTAGGGCAGAAAATCGACACCTTTTATGACTATACAGATCTCAACACAATAAATTTCAACGAAAAGAAGTTGAGTGCATGGGCTGACTGGAGGCATGTCAGTGAAATTTTTACGTAAATGACTTGCCCAGACAATGGTTGCCCAGATGAAGCACTGTGAACAACTGCATCATCCCCCAATTTTGAGCTATAGTGCTCAAACTGGGAACCCACAGATTCGCCCACGCCGGGGTTGGCTGCTTTTGGCCACTTTTTTTAGTGAAAAGTGCAGAAATTTTTGTTGGGTACTTCTGTGAACTGATCGGGCTTACAGCTGCCATTCAGATTGCCAAACCCACCACTACCTTCATCCTCACTGTCTTTGCCACTGATCCAAGAGTTGATCAAGATCCTCTTCTTCAAGGATATTTTCTCAAAAATCCCCTGTTTTCCCCATGCAGAATGTGACTGGTCATGTGAAAAACATCGGGGTAAATTTCATGAGGCTACTTTGTCATGCAAAACGTTGCCATCTATATGTAACTCGACATTCAACAGAAATGGGTTAAGTTAACTCTTGCAGAAGTGACGAACAATGTATTACCCTGACCATTTCAATAGTCAAGAAAATCTGGAAAGAACCAGCCAGCTCCTGCTCAACTTCAGAGGACTCGTCTCCCTCTGGTGGATCATCATCTAAGTCACTTGCATTGCCGTCAAATCTCTTTCTTCCTTGTTATCCTCTACTACCTCCTTGTAGAGGACATCTGAGGCAGCGAGATGGAGACCATGGTTATGGCACATTCGATGTTCCACATACATTAGTCTTCCAACTGTCTTCATCACACTGGCACTGTCAGTCACAGACCCAATTACGTCTTCATGCAGTCTGATCTCAAATTGGGCCGGGCTTGGCGACACAAGCTTTCTGCTGGTGCTGATCTTCTGATGCTGTGGTGCCCAAGCCATCCTCCACCTTGCTATTGGCTCCATGAACATTGAGGTATAAGTAAGTATTTGCGATTACTGTGGTGCCAAAGCGTCACTCATCAAAGGGCAAATCTTTCTCCACCTTTCATTCTCTGTTGAAGCTCTTCTCGCTTTTTGTGTTGGCCACTCTCTTTCTAAAATCCATGACCACTGCTTGGATAACTTGGGAACTCAAGAGGGTACTTGAAGCCTTTGGGCAATGAAACCCTTTCTAATTTCTTCACTCTTGGCCAAGATGTTGAAGGAGAGGCCATCAGGGCCTGTGAGCTTGGACAAAACCAAGCAAGGAGTCTCTTTGGCTTGAAAGTGGCAGGGAATAGATGGCTGATCATCCCCCTGCATGGCTGATGGTACCATGTATGGTACCATCAGGTGAACTTCAGGGAATGTCTATTCGGGAGATGATACTTAAGCTTGCTTGTTGACCCGTATGATCTGAAAATCTTCTCACGTAGCTTGCACTTCGCCATGTTCTTGTTGTATATGTGCACCACCAGATCTCCAGATATCTGTTCATTTCTGGACATCTATCCACATGGCAGTGGCCACATTGTTCCCATGTGAAGACGCCATGATGCCGAAATCAAGTGTGAGACTGCATGAAAATTTATGCTTGAGACATGAAAGGCAAAAAACAAGCAGTAAAAGTAAAGGTGTGACATCATGACATCACAGCAAGACCTCACTTCCTTGGGGTCGATTCGGCCGGAGTAGGTGCGTCTGGAGTCAGTCTCCTTTATATTTATCATCGATTGTTGCCCATATTCTAAGAATAATTCACGGTTTTCTGTCCGTCAACATAGTTTCCACGGCTCTGCGCCATTGATGCTGTGTTCTAATCATGTATTCAATTGAGCATAGTTCATATGTGGATGTGCACCAAGTTTCAATGGGTTTCTGAGCATATTTTTGGATGGTAAAACGTATATTCAAATTTTCCGCCGAAATAAGTTCCGATCCTGTAGAGAGGCAGCCACTAGTAAATCGTGACTCGAGTCCACTCGCTGAAGGGCCGCCTTCGGCATTCCATTAAATCAGCACAAGGCTATCAAGGATATCTGGCATGTGATTGGCACAATTCAATGGCACCATCGAGTGACGGAAGAAGTTCGGTAGATGTTTCCAAAAGTCTGCCCTTTCATTGCTGCCTGCAAGAAGGCTTTGCAGTCCCACGAGGGGATCGCCGAGTGAAGAGAGGTCTGTCCCGAACTGTGCCTTCCTCCAGAACCTTGCATCGTTTGGTGGGGAACTTGAATCGAGACAGCTTGTTTTCACCGAACAAGCTTAGACAAGGTCCAAGAAAAGATTATTCTATTAAATACAGATGATGCTTCTCGTGTCAGAGAGCGGCTGGAGCTCCCAATCAGTGGATCGCAGCAGGATCTTGCTTTCGTCAAGAGCTACATTGGATTCTTGCCACTGAATATCACAGAGCTGGAAGCTGCTGGATTGCTCCTCACAAGAGTCTTCAATCTTAGACGACGTGACAGACCAGCAGAATAAAACTCCGGGCACAAGAGGCATCCAACTGAGGTACCAGTACTCTGAGGCATCAGTACTCTGCGGAAATCCAGAGCTAAAGACTGCCAGGACAGTGGTCAAGATCTGAAATGCACAACATTCAGAGACAAATTTGAGGCTTTCCTCGGATCAAACTTCGAACTTTAAATTTTGCCCCATTATGGCAACAGGGGAATACAAGCTGCTTCACAGCCTGGTGCCCCTTAGCTCCTGAGGAGAGCTTTTTTTGTGGGCCTGAAGCCCATCTACTCTTTCTTTTGTTTTCTTCACTCTACTGATTCATTTGAATTTACTGCTTAGGTTAGAGGTGCTTTGCCCTAAACAGGGGTCAGAATCCGTCCAACCGTCTAAGAGGAGTTAGGGAACAATGAAAAACGTGGCCAGGCCCATTGGGGGAAGGATTGAGAATGATGTTGAGGGAATTTTTAGTTGTTACAGGGATGTTCTCACAGACAAAAGTCACGCACTGACTGACGACAGCTTAAAAAGGATGAATGTTTCCCAACATCGTCTGAATCAAGTGAATTAAAGTGTGTTTTTACCACCAAGTGCGCAAATATAGGCCCAAATGGTATGTCACGAATCTCAGCTTTCTTGACACATTTTCTTAATTTTTCACGTCACAACGACCTCACATTTTGCCGATTTTTACGTCACAACTCTTTGAGTCCTAATTTGGACCATATCAAGAATGCCTGGATGACACCGGCCAAATTTTCCTAATGGTCACATGAGTGGGACGGTCAGATAAAGTTAGGGCGGAAAAGTGGGCTCGATGGTGGACAGCTGCAGTGCCCATCCAGACATCACACCTGAATTGAAAAACAGCGTTAATCTTCTTTAATCCACATAATACCTAGATGATGTAGCCTGTGGACCAAGGTGTCATTCCAAATTGGAAGACTTACAGTTTAAAAGTCACCCGAACAAGAGAGTAATTAGAGCTCTTGATGAAGACTCAACAGCCTCTTCAGCAAGTGTCACCAAAATGTTCAACTTGTTTGATTCAATCTACCTCTGAAGGTGTGGAGCTTGGTCAGGCCATCAGCAATGCGTAACTGCTTCTGCAATGGGGGATTCAAGCAGACCAACGACGAACAGGAAGACCATGCCGCTGCAGCTCCAGTTGGGAAAGCCTGAGATCAAGTCTGCAGATGAATTCCTGGGATTTACATATCTGGGCAACAGCTTGGAAGTTGCAGGTGAGCTCTCGAATTCTGAGTTGTTGGAAACTGTCAGTGGCTCAATACAGAAAGATGGGGAAGCCGACACTGACAAGTATTTCCTCAAGCCCGTGTCCGTGAAAAAAAAAGATGCAGATTTGCCCAATAAAGTGGATTGAACCACCCAAGATTGAATTAAGTTGTGTGTAAAGTGTTTATGCAGGTGTCCGGGGGAAACGAGTAGTAGAAAATGAATTTTTTTCGAAAAACTTCAGCTGATGTAATACCAATATGTTTGCTAGGTTCGATTGCGACTGATAGCACAACAGAAATCTTAACAGAGTTAGAGTAACTTTAAATAGTTCCGGTTTCTTTGTGACAGTGCTTCGTAGTGACAATCCTGATAGGCGGGACATCCGCTTAAGAGGTTTTTTTTGCTGAAACTGGGCTATCCCACTTTGCGGATACTGTACCCGTTTCTAATGTTCACGGGTTCACTGTACCCGTTTTTAATGTAAACTTCATTGTACACATGAATGTTTTGTTAACAGTTTCGGCCTCAACATAACTCCAATTGTGTCCGGGGAAAGCTTCACACACTTTAGACGGAGTTCACTAGATGAGGTCACCCCTGCCTTTACGTGCATATGTGTAGCGTAGGCACGTTACTAACATACGTACCGAGTTAAGAATTAGAATAGTCTTAAGTGCTCGAACAGAAACAGCTCGTTGCGTCTTCCAGTTGCCCTAAGTCATAACCAAATTGTACGGTGAGCAAGAACAGAGATTGGTCGTAGTCAAGATTTCACCCATGGGTTCGTGTTATGAATGCTGTTTTGACTCTCTAATCTAATAAGAGAAAAAACGTTGCAAAGAGATTACAGATCAGCTCCGTTTTGCTGCTACAATCGCAATGAAGTGGTGGTTATTAGCCATGTTTTGTGTTTTCTCAAACCTGGAAGACTTCAAAGCCCAAATCGAACGCTTACCAAGATATATAGAAAAAAAGTGGTTACTTTTGGGGCACCCAGTTAAGTACACAAGCGTCCGTCCGGACGCTCGCTGAAGGACAGTTTGCAGACATGTGCTATTTGCCACAATACCTCTGAGACCTCACTGCGGTATCTCTCTTCCACCCACGTGATGCAACACCTGTGCTTACCTAGATATCTGCTCAGTTTGCGTTAGGGCCTCCTTGCCCACTCGTGTTGGTGAAAAGACTTTCTTGCAAGAATTGTGCTTTGTCAACACGCCATTTCGCCACCACTTGCATCATAGGAGACCAAAATGGCTCTTCTGCGCTCAGATATTCTCAACAGGGACTTCATTGAGGCTGTATTGCAAAGAATAGAGGTGAGTGGCCCTGATAGTGACGTGCATAGCGCATCTGTTCACGTTAGCTGACGCTAGGGAACGAGACACGTTACTCTCACCACCTTGACGGTTTGTCCTCACGCTCCTGGACGAGGCTGTCCCCTCCAGGAGAGACTCATTGTCCAAGCCACGGCCAAAGTCAAGGGCGCCGTCGAGAGGGAGTACAACTGGATTGCCAAGGTCCTCAAGGCTGACACGGGACCTGCCAATTACGCCCGCTTCCAGGTACCGAGTAACTCACAAGTCGTTGACCATATTTTGTGGATATGCTGCTCAACGGGTCAGTAGCTGTTGTTGCATCTTGTGTGTCAATCCATGAGTTGGCTTGGAACATCCTCTTCCTGACAGGGAGTCTTGGAGACTGAGATCTGCTTCTACCAGAGGTTGGTCCCATCCTTGGCGCAGCTGGGCGCACCCCTGCCCCCGCTCTTCCACATGCTGCACGGTGACTTTCGTACTATGAACAGAGAAGTCCTTCTCCTGCAGGATCCCAATGGACGAGGATTCGAAAAGACCAGGTGCACAACAGAAGGTAGGGACAGAACTTACTTTGATAGGTACTTGTGCAATGGACAACCAGTTAAGTGCCTCAGGACTTGATCTGGACCACGTCATCGTGGCCACAGAGTGGCTCGCTCGCCTGCACGGACTAAGCCACGTGCTGCTCCTTCGCCATCCAGGAGGTGCCAGGGCTTGGATCGAACAGAATCCATGGATCAGGAACCAAGAGCAAGATGCGAGAGCTGCTGTCTTAACGGGGCAAAAGAAGAGAGGTGAAGTCACAATGCACTAACGAATTCGCACAGGACGGACGTGCACACGTACCGTCCCGTATCCCCAAAATAAGTCAGCTTTTTCTATCAGTCAACATCAATTTACACAGCTATGATCTTTTGATGCTGTGTTCTAATGATGTATCTAAGTGTGCCTGGCGATAGGTAGATGTGCACAAAGTTTCAATGGGCTTTGGAACATATTTTTGGGTGGCTCAAGGTATATTCAAATTTCCCGCCGAAACATGTTGCGATCCTATAGCAAACCCGCCAGATCAATGAGTCGTGGCTCGAGCTGGTGATTCGAATTCAATCGAGTAGCCAAAGGCGACCCCTGAGCGAGAAAATCATAAAACAACGTATGGTGTCTGAAAGGAAGTTTGGAGGGGGCAGGAGAGAGGTTGCTAAAGACGTAACATTGGTGGGACACAAGATTTCATCCTTTTGTGGAAAGTTATCTAAGGACTTTCAGTTGCTCGTGGCCTTGGGGGCACCACGAGCTATTGGATAAAGACTCAAGCGATCAGTAGAGACTAGTTGGCACTACGGGTACTTACTGAGAAGCCCGTTTGAGAAGTCCGCTCGAATTACTTAAAATGCGAATACCCTTTGGAAGTCACTTTTAGGAGTTGCTCCGGTGCCACAGTTGGTTGAATGAAATGCCAATTCTCAGCTCTGCGACCAAAGAATTGCTAAGAGCTAAGAATAGCTAAGAAAAGAGCTATTTTCTACTCAATGAGTAGTAAAATTGAGATTAGAATTTTTCAATCGTAGCAGCAGATCTGTTCGAAATCCATCTCGCTATAATTGTATTTACAATATGTTAAATTCTTCTATATCTATCTTTAAAGCATACGTTTCTCTGTGCTTGCGTGCGTGCACGAGGACTGTGTTAACTCACATTTCATACATGCGTCGCAGATCGTAGTAGCGACTTCCGACCTTTTGGCGACTTTGACGGTGATGGTAGCAATATCGAGGGCGACGGTGAGGGTGGCGACAACTTCTAGAGCGCATCTACAGGGTGCCAAGAAAGTTTTAGGACAGTGGTTTCAAACTCGAATAGCTAATTGTGTTTAAATTTGCGCGCCTTTACAATGATCCTAGCTTGTAGGCCATCCTTTTATT
>JAAUXU010038665.1_pt1 | contig 10923 bp, 17 predicted proteins | sample 7278151 | NCBI WGS metagenome assembly JAAUXU01 (sample SAMN14350113, study PRJNA611818) | marine sediment metagenome | isolation source: surface marine sediment (1.8m) | place: French Polynesia: Moorea | collected 2018-08 | reverse complement strand
GGGGAGCGAAGTGTTTTCCCTCATGATTCATTCACCTTTTCTTCCTCTCCTCGCAGCGAGAGTGGAGGGGTCAGCCCCGGAGTGGAAGAAAGTACAGTAGTTGTGTTCCCCGTACGGGCTACTGGGCACCCAATGGATGGAGGCCAGATATTGCTTGCACGTGAGCGAGCTTAACAAAAAAGGTTTCCCCACCCTCCACTTCCCGAAAATAGCGAGGAAAGGTGGCAAATATTTGGGCGGCATTGCACACGCTCGCTTTCCCTTTTTTCTCCCTTCTTTTCCACTAGTGACTCACCTTTTCGAGTTCCAACAGATGAAAACGTAACACTTGGATTGCTTGGACCATCTGGAAAGAAAAAGAAGAGAAATTCAGAATTATACACACGTAAATATTTAAACGACACACGCAGAGATGAATTGAAAACACACACAACCGTTCTCGGTTTCTCCCCCCCTTTCCAACTTCCTTTCGCTTCCTCCTTCCTTTTTCCCAAAATCTGAGTCCTAATGGCATTATCACGGTCACGACAGACAGATGAGAGAGGCGGCGGCGGCGGCGGCCAAAGCCATGAAACCAACTATGTAGACACCGCTTACCGACCGCTCTTTAAACAAGAGCTCTCACTTCCAGTTCCCGCGGCGGCGGGGGAGAGGGAGAGAGAGAAAGGGAGAGGAAATCCAAACCACCAGTCAAACAAATGAATGTTAAATCCTCATAAACGATAGGTTTAGTAGGAGAGAGGGGAGAGGCGACACGCTTCCCTTTCCCTCCGACGGAAGGGAAATCAATGGGGGAAAGAAGAGATTTGTCTGTCCGTCTGTCTAACCCCCCCTCTCCTCTCCTCTTTTCTGCGGTCGCGCAGCCATCAAGGCAGGACGATGGATTATGGAAAAGGAGAGGAGAAAAAGTAAAAGTGCCCGCCGCCGCTATTCTATTTCGCCCTACGCTGGAAAGGGGAGAAAGATTGATCTTGACCCGCCTGTTTACAAGTTGTCAGAAACGTCAGCTCCTTTTTCTTCCCCTCCCTCCTCTCCTTCCGCCCCAAAGGTAGTTTTTTGGGGTGTCGCCCGCCCGCCCGCCCTGCTTTGCCCTCCTTTCCCCTCGCAGCCCACTAATATTCCGCTGTCATAAACAGCGACTCGGGTGCCAAAAGGGAAAGGAGAAATGGGCGAAGGGGGAGAAGAGGAAAGAGTGAGTAACTTCTCTCCCTCTCTCTTGTGTCGTAGCGCTGCTGCTCCTAACGAAGTCGGCGGCGGCGGCGGCCAGAAGGGAGGCGAGAGGGCGAGACCGCGGCGGCGGCGGCGGCGGGCGGCGGCTCAAGGAGGAGGAGGAGGAGACCATGGTTATGATAAATGTTGTCGGTGTCAACCGTGGCATTGATAAGACAATTTGTCAACAAAGGAGCCGCGGAGAGGGGGGCGGAGGAGGCCTGGCCCCCCGAAAAAGGGAAGAGGGGAGGGGGGAGAATATCATCAGTCTTGTTTAAAAGATTCCGACACGTCGCCCGCCGCACCGGGAGGAGGAAGAGGAGCGGATATACTGAGCGAGGATGGAGGGGGGAGGAGACCGCCCGCGGCTCCTCCTGAATGAATTCGGAAGAGAGATATGCCCTGTTGTTTTCGTCGCTTCGCTTGTCCGCAAAGAAATTATCGTGACTCTCCCCCTCCCTTCTCTCTCCCCTCACCCTGACAGAAAATGAACAATAGTGGAAAATTTTCTCTTTTTCACGGGAGGGGATCATGTGTGGCTGGCGGAGCGGGCGGGAGAGCGAATACAATAAAGATCGGCATCTTAATCGGACTGTGTACAGTGGACACGGGAAAAGGGGGGGAGGACGAACGATGGCTCAATTTCCGCTCCGGGGGAAAAGAGAGGGAGAAAATAGGCCGTAAAAGTTGATGCGGGAATGAGTGCTAATTGGCGGCCCACAGACTTCAATATTATTCGTACTCGAGGCAAAAATGGAGGGGAAAGTGGAATAGCGCATATGTGAGCACTCTTTCTCTCTGGGTACGCCCTCGCGTACAATGAGCGAGCATTGCAAGCAATCCTCTCTTGCACGCTCGAAAAGACCCGAAATGACTTCTGCGTCGGCCTGGAAATGGAACGGAACCGCCGCGGAGGAGGGGGGGGGGAAGGAAAGTAGAGGCATTTTCACATGCATGTTGAATGCGTGCCTTTTCCGCCTTTCCTTCTCTCGGGGCCGCAGGGGGAGGAGGGGGAAATGTTCCGTTTTCTCCAATCCTCATTTTCCAAATTATCACCCTCCCACTCTTCGCCCCTCCTCCTCCTGCTCCTCCCCTGGCGATGGTAATGCCACCATAAATTATTGACGCTCCCCCGTCAAGACGGCGGGAGAAGGAAAAGAAGCCTTATTTGTGTAATCTCCTCCTCCCTTCCTCCCTCGGAGCGAAAAGGCGGCGGCGGCAAATTTCATGGGTTTGGCGCTGTCCGTCGTCCTCTCGATCGCAAACAGCCATCATTCGAAAAAGCGAAGAGGGGAGGGACAGTGATTATCACATCAAAAGTCGACAGCGCTGTCATGTCTCCTCTTCCCTCCTCCGTCGCAGGTTCTTTTCCTCCACCCTGCAGCCCCGCCTAAACCATCATAACCGCCGCAACCGGCGACTAAGCGAAGCCGACGACTGACTATGCAAGCAAGGGAATGGAGGGGAGGGGAAGAGAGGAGGAAAACCTCCAATCTTCGTCTCTCTCCCTTCCCCCCTTGCACTTCTCAGCCACAGCCAGGGAGGAGGGGAGGTAGGGTTTTTTTCCGCCCTTCTTTCCCGTCTGTGAATGTGGCTGGCCGGAAAAGCACAACCGCGGCGGCGGCGGCGGCGGCGACTGCGACTGCGGCGCTGTTTCACATCTGCTGTGTGCGGCGCGGCGGCAACCCTCGGCGTAACAACACAACGCCCCCGGATCAGAGGGAGGAAGGAGCCGCGGGAGTTCCGGATTGTCATCTGGAAAACTTGACTTTTTTGCCCCTGGCCCGGGGAGTGCTTATTACGTGAATATTCCCCCCTCCTCTCTATTCTTTCTTTCCGTTCGATCTGTGACAGATTCCTCCCTCCCTTTCTTTCCTATCTTGCACTTAAGAACGCTCGTAGGATACGCCCATCCCATCTCTCCTTTCCCCCTACTTCACTGCTCGAAATGCACCACCTTTTCCCGAAAAAAAAAGAGAAAAAATCCCCTCAACGCCGTAAAAATGCCTCGGACGCATCGCCTCTTTTCTGTTCTCCCTGTTGTGACCGAGAAACGTCTCAAAACAATGGGTTGGACGGTCACCATTCTAAAGCCCCTCTCACCTAGGTCCAGCTTCAAAAAATCTGCTAGTCTACTAAAAGAAGTAGGAAGAAAAGGTGCCCAAAGAATGCTGCTTCTGCCGAGATTTTTTTTGGTGTGTTCGTCTGTCTTTTTTGTCGTTCCTTCACTCTCTTTTTTTACTCACCAGGCTGTCCACCTCCGGATCGGCGATGTAGTAGGGTTTCTCCGACCTTATCTGAAATGGACAAATAAAATGTCAAACGACCTCCGTTTTCGTCGACGCCGGCGAAACAAGAAAAAAAGGGTTCTCTCCCCTCCCTTCTGTCTCTCTCACTCCCTCATTTACACGTCCGCGCTGAGGGGAGGGGGGCGACAAAAAATGACAACGCGTGCTGCTACCGCCAAAAACACGGAAAGTGGGGAACGAAAGTGAGTCGTCAGCCGAAAAAAAACCCCGTCCGCAATCACTGCCGCCGCTTTTGGTTTTGTGCGCGTGTGTGTATGGAAGAAGGACCGAGCGTTTTACGATTACGACGCGCGTATGTGTATAAACGTACGTTTTGCCGCGGGAAATGAATGCAAAAGAGGGGAGTTGAGGGGGAAGGGATTAAAACTGGCAAAAAATGCGTTGAGCGCCGCCGGCCGCCGCATCCACATCCTGAATGCGAGCTGCTATATCTGGACATGTGAGACTGGCGCCAGGTGGCCGGCCGATCGAAGGGGGGCATCGAATGCAATATGCACCCAATTCTCCCCGCGGCATTCGGTGGCGGTGGCGGTGGCGGTCGCGGCCGCGGGAGCTCCTCCCTCCATGCATGACTACCCACGCCCCCCATCAGGGTGGAGGGGACAGACTAGGGAGTGGGGGGACTAATGAACTTAACCATAGCTCATCAGGTGCCGCCGCCTCAGTCTCTCTCTGCCGCGGTCAAGCTTGAATAAGCACCACCGAACGAATGGACGGACGCCTTATATTCCGAACGGACTGGGGATCGAAAAAGTGGACTACAGGGGTCGGACAATCGCCCATGATTGGCACTTGGCAGAAGGCGCTTTGTTTGCGTGACTGTGAGACGAGGGGAAAACATTGCCGAATGTCGCACCTGACTCCACGAACAGAAAGAGAGAGAGAGAGACCGAAGAGGGGAATGCGGGACTCAATAATTGGACTTCCCTTCTCTCCTCCGCCGCCGCCGCCGCCAGCATGATTGGAAAAATGGAAAAAAAGGGGAGGGAGGAAGGGAAAAGGGGGGAGTGAATGCTCGCACACCAGCTTGCCTCTCTTTCCTCCGTCCCTCCCTCTCTCTACCTCATGCTCAGTCCATTGCCGATCTACATTATCGAAAAGAGGAGGAGGAAATTCTACTGACCACCTCCGCCTGGGCCGTCGCCGAAACCGTAGGGCGGGCGGTTTAGTTGCGTCGGAGGTACGGCAAGGGGAGAGTAGCATAGCGGAGAGAGGGGAGGAGGAGGAGCGGGCAATTTCCAATTTCGGGGTTCCCACCATCATGACGTGATGGCTGCGGAGGAGGAGGAGGAGGAGTTCCCTCCGTTCGCCTGTCTCAAGCCCTGGGCGGAAATGAGTTCCTGCGCTCTCCTTCCCTTCTCACTGCGAGCCAGTCTGAGGGGAGGGATTCGCCAAAGACTTGAGGCTATAAATCGCCTTCTTGCCTAAAAATACACTGCGGCTAGCAAGAACTAAATGAAAACTTCAAAAGCGTTTCCTGAATATTTATCGGGGACTTCTGCACCTTGCACGGTCTCCCTCTCCCGTTCATAAGCCTTCTCTCTGTTCTTCTTCTTCCCTCCGCCTGCCGGCTTCGACCGGGTGAAGACAAAGCGATGAAACCGAGGAATATTATCGCCCGGCGTAAAAAAAGTGAGGAGAGGAAGGGATTCTTTACTACGAAAAATGTGTGTGCAAGTAAGGCTTTTTTGCCGCCGGAGATCTAGACCGGATCGAACGGGGGGATGGGGGGGATTATTGGGGGCGATATCGCTGCTGCGGGGTGAGAAATCGCGAAAAAAGAGTGGGGGTCTCGACAATCGATCGCACACATTCGATCAAGGCTCTGCTCGCTACAGTAGTAGGTAGGAGGCAGTTAGCACTCAGATAATGCCTGAGAGGACATTTTTTGCTCGCTTCTTCTCTCCCTCGCATAATCGTCCTTGCTTTGCTTGCGATTGCAAACATCCCTTTTGCTCGGCTAGCAATCCAGGCGCCGGCGGCGGCGCCCGTCGTCGCCTCCTCGCTAAGCTACTGCTTTGCTTGTGCAGCGAGGGAGGGAGGCGGACTTTGAAATAACATTTTTCGACTAGGTTTACTTGGATGTCAACAACTGATAGAGCCGGGGCGAGAAAAGGAGAGAGAAGAGAGAGAGTTTGACGTAGTAGCATTGGGCCAGCCAGGCAAGTCCCGTTTTTTTCTCGTTCAGTCTGTGCACAAACTAGTAGCACTATGCTAGCCTTGCTTTTAAAAGCAGTGGCTGGGGAGGGAGAGGAGGGGGGGTGCAAACAATCAAAACTTGTCTCCTCCCTTTTGCTATCAGACATTTGTCTTCTTCATCATTTCAAGTCAGTAGCACTTTTTCTCCTCGCAATCGCTCACAACAAGCTCGATCCCACATCCCATATCGCATCTCCCCCCTTTTTTCTCGCGCTGCAAAATTGTCTATCGATCAAAGTGTCACTGCCAGATCCAGTGCGCACAAATTCTACGTACATACGCTTTTACGCTACTACGAATTTAGGAAAGCTAGGCGACGAGTGTGTGTCCCAGTGCCGTACGGGGGAATGAAAGAATTCTTCCTCCGCCCCCCTCCCTTTCACCCCAAATCCAAACACAATGCCTTCGCTTGTCCATCCGCCCCATCCTCTCAAAAACTTAACTAACCTTGCATGCTTTTCCCGTCTCCGAATGAGGAGGAGAAGGAAGAGGGGGGGAGGGGGGACAACACACACACTCGCACCCATCTAACGCACACAGGCTCTGCCCAAACTCCACGTCCCACAAACCCCCCTCCTCCCTCGGACTTCTCAACATTCTTGCAGGGATTAGGTCGGCGTCAATCTGCATCATCCACGTAGCTAGGGTTGGAGGAAGAGGGAGGGATAAGAAAAAAAGCATACCTGGTCGGAAAAGACCCGCCTCCGACGACCCCTCTTTAGTCGGGTCTTTGAAGAAAGAGGAGGGGCCGAGGGAAAAAAATCTTTTTTCCTCCCCTTCTTCGTCCGCCGAAAAAGAGGGAGGAGGAAAAAACATCTCCTTGGTTCCTTTTCTCCTCCCTTCCACCTCCCCCCCCAAAAAAGGTTCTCTCTCTTTTTCTTCGCTAACATCTCTTCCTCCTCTTCCTCCCCCTTTTTCCTTATCGATTTCGGAAGCGCGTTTTTGCCTCACGCCATCTCATGAGGAGGGATTCGCCAAGCAGAGAGACAATGTCAAGGTTTTAAAAAGTATTTGAAGAGACGGACGGTACCTAATAGACATACAGATCATTTCGGTGAATTTCATGATGGCAGTGTCCGACCGAGGAGGCGCCGCCGTTCAGACTTTAACGGAAGGAGAGGAGGGTATACTAGAGAGGAGGGAGAGGAAAAGAGAGTGTGTCCGTTCGGTACTGGCGGAAGAGGAGAAAAGAGAGAAAAGACGGCGGGGAGGGGGCGGAAACAGCGGGGGAGGAGGGGGGAGGGGGGCCTCCGGGTGATTCATGACGGGGAGGGGGCGATTTATGTCGAAAAGACACTAATGCAGAAATATGGAGATGCATTTCTGTCCGCTGGGAAGGAAAAGGAGGGAAGGAAAGAAGGAAGGAAGGAGAAAAGGAGCGTAGCTTGCTTTGCTCGGGGTTTTCGGAGCGGTCGGTGGCTTTGATATCTGCGAATTTGTAGCAGCAGCGAATGGAAATGTTTCACTTTTTCCCCTCCATCGGGAGAAGGACATTTTCTACCACTGCCTCCGCCTCTCTCGCTGTCATCTGCCCCCCGGGCGTGGAGAATCAAAATTGGGAGAAGCAGGGGGAGGGAAAGAGAGGGCGACGAATTTTTTGAATTTTCGTGTGGAATAAAAGCGGGATCGCGTTTGTTGCTGGGAATAATGGAGGGCACTCTCCACTCTTCTTTTGATATCAGCTGCGTGGCTGTGCTACGAGTATGTGTAACAACAAGGCGCCGCCTTGTGCCTCCATACTACGTACAGCCTGGACATAGAGAAAAGAAAGGGGGAGCTGAGCACAGTCCTTCCTCTTCCTCCTGTTACTACCGTACCGTACTCGTACTAACAAGCTGCATATGGCCCCTCCTCCTCCTCCCTCATACACTTTTATTCTCCCCCTTTTCGTGGCTGGCTGCAGTTTCGCCCCTTTCCCCCTGTTGGTGGGTCGGCTCTGAAAGACCATTCCACACCCTTCCTCCCTCGTCAGCTAGTCATTTCAATCGGGTGGGCTGGGTCGCCGCCGCCGCCGCCGTTCGTTTCTTTCTCGTTTGAGGAGCTGCTATGTGCACAATCAGATTTCACAGTGTCCCTCCTCTCTCCCCTCCCCTCTCGTCTCAATGTGCCTTTGTGTGTCCTCCCCTCCCTGGCGGCCCAAACCACCCCTCTCTACTCTTTTTTTCGTGAAGCGAACCCTATGGGATCGACCGCCGACCTCCAGCAGCTCCAGTCACTAGAGACCGGCTGGATGGTCTGTCGCGGCGGTGGAGGAGCGATTTCCAGCGGCGGCGGCGGCTCAGTCAACCCTGAACACAAAGCTCCAGGAATGGGGGGAGGGGGGCAAAGGGAAGGGCGAATACCGTGAATTGAGAGCCCCATCCCTAGGGGTCTCTCCCTCCCTCCCTTCCCGACGGAGGAGCGGGGGTTTGGCTCCGGCTGGTTGGTTTGGCACACACACAACACCTGATGATTTCCAATGACGAGGAAAAAGGGAGAAAAAAGAGAAAGAGCTTGAGCAGCAGCATGGGGATCGAAAGAGGAGGACAAAGTGAACAACGACGAAAATCCAAGCACACACGGTGGCATTCAGGATTTGGGAAGGGAGAGGGGGGCTCGGATATTCAGCTCGATTCCAATCCCTCCTCCCTTCCCCTCTTCCAATGGCGCAGATTTTGGGGGTCCCCCTCCCTCCTCTTTTTGAGCGGCGACTACTAAGCTAAGCCGACTGTTAGCGTCATTCACACATACGGATACGAGGAAAAAAGGGCATTCATGGACAGAGGAGCGGATTCCACGTCCCCATTTTGCAGAAAAATATCATCTGCCATTTTCCATTTTATATACGAATTCCTCTTTTCTTTTCCGACTGACTAAACTGCCGCTGCCCAATCTCTCCTTCCCCCCTTTCTCACTTCCCTTCCCCCACCTTGTATATCTCTCTCCATTAAGAGATGAAAACAAACCGTCGCCGCCGCCGCGGACGGGGGAAAAAGGGACACGACGACGACTGCTTCGTCGTCGGGAGCCGCCAGATTGTTTCAATTAAAAGTGGATGGGGGGTGATAATGACGCTAATTTCGCAGCCTCCGCATGAGAAGTTTCCTTCCTCTCCCCCTCCCCCATCTACGGAAAGAGGTAAAAAGCCAGAGTGGAAGTAGAAGAGGAGAGGGAGAGCAGAAATGGAAGAAGGGGAGAGCTGAGAGGAAGAGGAGAGGGGAGGAACAAACTTTTTCCTCTTCTCCTCCAGCGCCGTCAGATATGAGAGCCAAGGGAGGAAGAAGGGGAGGTGTCGGCGGCGGCGGCGTTGGCTAAGAGGAGCGCGGTACACCACACACACACTGAATAAAAAAGTTCTTTCCCCTCTCCTCCTCTCTCCATTTCTTGATCTCAATTACGCGGGCTCCCCTCCTCCTCCTCCCAACTTTTTAGCCCCAGAAAAGTGAGGTGGGGAGATGGAACAGAGAGTGGAGGAGAGCGAAGCTCGTTATTAGTCCAATTTAAAAGCTGCACGTTCTTCTTCTTCCATCTCCTCTCTTCTCGGCATCAGCCAGAGACAGGAGATGGGGACGGGAGAGGAGGAGGAGGAGGGGAGACCTCCAGTTCAACACATCCACCTCCGCCTACTTCTATATGCGGTGTGTGCTGGAAGGAGGAGGAAAGAGACTCTCCTCCTCCTTTTCCTCATCTCCTCCTCCTTCCTCCATCCAGAGCTCTTCGGGCGTCAGATTTCAGTCAACAGGGGGAAACCACAGGCAGCATCAGCGGGGGTGTCGCCCCCTCCTCAGCCGCTCCACATACCCCTCCTCATCCATGCAAAGCTCGGGGAAAACATGAGTTACGAGGAGTCGAGAGGGGGAGGGGGAGGAGAGGAGATTATTTCCCCTGGCTGCTTCAGCCGGGACATTTGGAAAAAGTTAGGGGGGAAATGAGAAAATAGTATTTCTTCAATTTTTGCTGGATGGGGCTGGGCGGGGAAGAAGGGGAAGGAAGACGAACATTTTTGTCGCCCCATTCCGATCTCTTCTTCTCCTCCTCCCCTTTCGCTATCTCGCTGCTCATTCTCTCTTGGGCATGCCCACACAGCTTCCCCCTCCCTCTATTCCCCTCGATCTCGTCCCTCCCTCGTCTAGATTGGGACCAGATTGGGACAGCGAGAGAGAGAGCGGCAGCGTTGGTGGGTGTCGCGGGCGACGCTTTCGTCCCGCGGACGAGTGACTGAGTGACTGCAGTCTTCGTCTCCTTTGGGGTCGACAAAATGACTCTTCTGGGCTGGGGGACCCAAACGATGGGGAGCAGCAGCGGGGCGAGAGGGAGAAACCCCCCGCCAACAGCTCCGGGGCCGCGACCCAACGGCGACGATCTCTGACTGAGCTTCGGCTGCTCTTTTTTCTCCCCCCTCCTTGCTCAATGGCAGCAGCAGCGTTTTTGGAGGCGGGAGATGAGGGGGATGATGGGGACGACGGAGAAGCGGATTCCAGAGTCTGGTCACCCTCCCTTCGCTGTACAGCGGGAGGGAGGGAGGGGACGCTCGGGAGGACGAGGAAAAAAACGAAACTGAACGAACGAAACGAAGCTGTGTGACAACGGACGAATTCGGGGAGGGATTCACCAATCGTTTGTAAAAATGGAAAGAAAAAATACTTCTCTCCCAAGAGTAGTGCAACTAGGAAGCCTTTTAGTCCTTTTCCGTGATTTCTCTCAAGTCGGGGAATCCCGCACTTGACTGAGTGACTGACTGTCGCCGTCTTTTCTTGACTGGAAAACCGCTGGGGGTCGCGGACGAAAACGACGAACGCCGACGCTGGGTTTGGAAGAAGCTTAGCGACTGGGATCTCTACTGGAACTGAAAGATGGGGGGACCGCCGCCGAGACTCAACTTCCACCCCGCTCACCCCCTCCCACACTTCTCTTTTTCACAGATCTTTCTTTTTTTTCCAATTTTCTTCCCGACGCGAAAATTTGGGGCTTCGGCTTCTCACACTCATTATTTTCCTCCCCCTGCACTTTTTTTCACACAGCGGCTCTCCGCGGACGCACTTGCTTTTAAGTGGCTGACCGACTCACACTTCTTTCCCCTCCCCCACTTTTCGTTTTTTGACACTTTTTCTTCGCGTTTTTTGTTGTTCCTACCTGTTTGGAGAATATGGCGATGTCCTCGTTGAAGGACTCTGATGAGCAGACGTCTCCGCCCGCCACCGAGGGGTCCCGCGGAGTGCAGGTCGCC
>JAAUXU010052828.1_pt1 | contig 10925 bp, 7 predicted proteins | sample 7278151 | NCBI WGS metagenome assembly JAAUXU01 (sample SAMN14350113, study PRJNA611818) | marine sediment metagenome | isolation source: surface marine sediment (1.8m) | place: French Polynesia: Moorea | collected 2018-08 | reverse complement strand
AGATGAGTTAACAACGAAACCACTGAACAGTGAAGATGAGTTAACAATGGGACCACTGAATAGTGAAGATGAAGTAACTACCAAACCACTGAACAGTGAAGATGAAGTAACTACCAAACCACTGAACAGTGAAGATGAAGTAACTACCAAACCACTGAACAGTGAAGATGAGGTAATGGCGAAATCCCAGGAAACTCCATCAGGTCAGAATGACAAAGCAGCGAAGAAGCCACAGGTTGAACCTGAGATCGAACTTACACCAGGCGATTCTACTCTTGTCCATTCAGAGACTGACGTCAGGCCTACTGATGTTTGCAATGAAACATCCAATCCTGAAAAAGAAATCATTGAGGCTCCTACCAATGTATTAAGTGTCGAAGCTGAGGAGGCTCCTGAGACACAAGCAGTACAAAAAGAAATTCCAGTTGACGAGGAATCCAGTGCAACTTTAAGAGAAGACAAAAATCGAAAAGAATCGCTCCTCGACAACATGGACAGCATTCCAAAGCCATTTGGTGATCTTGGCCCGATAAAGCCGGACACAGAGGATGTCCCACACATCGACCCCCTTCTTGACGATGACGACCGTACTGAGAAAGACGAGGGGGAGGAAGCTAAAGAAAATGCTCGTGACGAACCTCACCAAGCTGATCTTGATTCTGCCATCACTAATGAACAAGAGAACTCTCACATTGCCAAAGACAACATTGAAGAGCCAGTCCGTAAAGAAGAAGAAGTCACTGGTCCCTTAAGTGTTGACGATGTTCAGAATTCTGAAGAAAAGGATCGGCCATTGTTACATGAACAACCAATGCAGGACAGTTCTGGTACCAACTTGCTACCAGATGAGTCCAAAAACACCAACGTCCTTGTTCCAGAAGCATTAACGGATGGGGAAAATCTCCAAGCAGATCCAATGCCAGTCGCGGTCCAAGTAGAAGAGGCAGGAAGTGATCCGGAGTCCTCTAAGGCAGTTGAAGCTTCCACGATTGTTGTCAACGGCACCGGGATGCTGGTCAAGTCGACTGGCCAGACCCTTGTGGAAGAGAAGGATCTCGGAGACAACGAGTGCGTCCGCTTGGAGTACCCGATCCAAGAGGTGGAGATTACGTCCGCCGCGGACTCAGAGACGGGGACGGCTTAAACCATCCATAAAAGCTTAATTTTGCACAAGAAACATCAGGACTTTTCCATGAATCGAAAATTGCATGCATTTTAGTTCACCTGCTTATCACTTGCTTGGATGCGTAAGGTCTATAATACCATTGCTGAAATATCTATACCGTAAACACATGCATATAATTACGTATCGTCTTCGTCTGTCTGTACGTACATGTATGTAGTCTGTGCACGTTGGACTGATCTGGACCAAACTGGACATGACGGTTCCGCGCTACCGAGGGAGGGTCATAAGGAGTCAAGCTGTGGTGCCCAAAAGTCACCTTGATACGAAGGTCCCATCCTTCGGAGGTTTAGAAGGTCAAACTTTGGGTACGGGTGCCCAAAGGTGTGCCCTCAAATGGAGATTGGCATGTTCACTTCTCTCAAAGCATTTATTTACACTACTATTCCAGAATGCTCCACATACGTTATGTAATGCCCAGCTCAAAGCCACTATGACGGCAATTAATAACACTTCACTGGGGCCCCAACCCTAGTTAAGGAACTTTTCTGCAAGGCTTTCCAGATGCCCACTATACGTAGAGTTTGTTCTTGCCCCTATCAGGAGCACAAAAGTAGTGACAACCTCCTTGGCCTTGATGCCTGTATCATAAAGGCCTTGACAACAAGGAAATGCTTTGCATATTCGTCAGTCAGCCTTGAAATTGTCTATTTAAAGCGATGGGATGAGGGTGGTGGTGGTGGTGGTGGTTCTGCTCCTGGTTCTCACACCTCTTTGAGGGACATGAGTGCCTCCAGAGAATGAAGTTGGCAATGATGTTGGGACCGACATCTAGTACAGAGCTGACTTCCCTCCTATGTGTTCCTCAAGTACAAAACTTTTTTCGAAGCTGTATTGGGAGGTGTCTCCATTCGTAGTTGGGCAGATGGAAGAGAAAAGACCTGACCTCACCTGAACTGGGTAGGGAAGGACCTTGACATGACATTATGGTCCTGATGGGTCCAACAGTAAAAGGAGACATAGAAGACATCTGTACGACAAGACCTAAAGTTATGTCGGGGCCTTCAGCTTGTTTGTTTTATAAGTTCTGTTTCCTCTGGATCGGCCGAACTGAGACTGGCCACCTGTGTTTACTCCTCAAAAATTATTACTAATTCAGGACAAAAACACTAGCTGCTATAACCATCCTTGCATCACCCAGTTCAACCTGTATTCTCATCAAACAGTAGCTGAAAATACACAATGTGCAAGAAATTCCTCCCCAAATGAATGCTTTGTAATGGGGCAGGAAAGTGTGGGATTTCACTGGCAGCCAGTGCTGTCTTTGACGTAGATGAGGCTGAACCCGACATTGGTCGATCCAATGGAGGGAGGAGAAGGACGCGCGGGTGCGTGAAGCTGGCCCAAACCAACAAAATTCGCCCAAATAAATGAACTCACTGCGAATAGCCCCTGTGAGAGTTCCCGACGTCCCTTCGGTGACGAGACCTGCACCCCTGTCCAGTGCAAGCTGGACCATGGACGCCGTGCCCTTGCATGTGTCGGATATTTAGATATGTGTCGGATTAAGGTATATCCTTAACGGAGTCAAACCCCTCGGCGCCCTTGCCCCCATAGCCACAGCATAGCACACCGACATACGTACAGGGGCCTCTAGTTGAACATCTGCACAGTGCCCAAGGAGAACGCAAAGAGGTACTGTGTGGACCCTGAGGGCACCAGTTTGGGGAAATCACAGGTGCACTGAGCCACCTGTGCGGAAAACTATTTCCTTCTTCATTAGTCAAAATGATACCAACAATGATGACCCTGGACACTGATACTTCACCACCATGGGCCACCAGGTGGTGCGCCCACTGATGTCGCATCAAACTGGAAGGCCAAGTTGTAGCAGGCGTTGGAAGCATCCATGTGCACTAGAATTATAAGACTGCTGAGCTCTGAGCATGCACATACGCTTATTTTGTTTTTGTATTTTTTGTTCTGTGACTGTTCATGTCACTTAAAAGTCATTTCGCCCTCATGGTCCAAGAGGCAGCAAAAATTACTGGCTTATGTGATAAAGTTACTTCATGCTCTGCTCTCAATGCATAATCCCCCGTATTTGCTACCCAAGATCCTTTAAGAAAGCTGTAACTTGGCAGTGGATAACACAGTTGCCTCCAGTAAAAAGTCTGTGGTCTGTGGGGTAAGTTGTACAGACTATTTTTGGTTTCCAGGTGTAGCTACTAGGGTAAATCCAAGAATGAAAAATGTTGGAATTGAACCTGAGGTCCTCTTCGAGGGATTCAGGGAGGGGTTCATTTTTGACGTGATCGTGGTCGCCACCTTTGACAGGCTGTAGGAGATCAAGTTCACTCATTTCGCGTGCAGTGAAAATCTTCCAGAAATCTGCGCTATAATAAGGCTCGTCATGTCACCAGGCCTCCCAAGGGCTGCTTCCAGTACGTGATGAACGTCACAGCCACCATCCAGATGGTCAACTATGATGGGACCACCGAAGAACCAAGAGTGAGGACACCATTCAGAATGCTGGAGGCATCTCGAGCAGAATTTTCTTCGTGTTTGTTTTTTTTCTATCCCTGATTGCCCAACACCACCGTGTCCAAGGGAGTTTGCCTAATTTATGTGAAGGCTGTATGCAAGTGCTAAAATAAATATGCATACGTCCTGTTACTTGCACACTGGTGACATCTGCACCGCTCTTTGTTTGCATGATACATTTATTTCATTGAGTCTGGTTTTTGTCTCGCTGCTCATTCAGGTACGAAGATCTCGGTTTGTACCCATAAATACGCGTGAGATGTTCATTTTGGGCAGGAGAGGCAATGTCGCATTTTCAGTAGGGGGTTCACGTTCTTTTGGTGTTGGGTCGTCACTCCAACAGGGCGTGGCATTCAGCTGCAGTCTGATTTGCTGATTTTTTTTGTGGTTTTCATGTCATTTCGTTGTCGTTGTTGTTAAACTAATCGTTTCCTATTCTTCCTTCTCGTCCAGGTGGGTGAGGCTTTCTTCAGGTTTTGTGGGGTCCTAGCAAGCTATCTGTTGCCACTCCAAGCAGACACCTAGAAGGAGAATGTCCATGAAGAGAGTCTCACGTATAATATGAATCTGTTGGCTTTTGCCTCTGCTCATGCGGACTGCATTTCCCGCGATTACTCCCACATCGTCCAGGGCGTCCGTGAACACGTCGACGATGAATGGCTGTGTACAATCTGGGAGGAAAATGTATATATTTAAGATGATATGAATATCAATCTGCGGACCATGAAATCATTACCGCAGATGGGGACAGCCATGGTGATCGCGACCGCGTCGTTGAAGACGCCGCAGTACTTGCCAGTTACGGGGAGCGGGCTGCCATTCTGGTTGCAAGCTGAGCTCGACTCTGAAGAGACAGTTCTATTTGGGTTAGCATTTAGGTTTTCGTCAAACGTTGAGGACCCTTGCCTGGAATAGCAATATAATCAAGAGAGCACAGGCTGTCTGTGCCTGCCGCAACCGCTCCTGCTCCGTCCAGGGCCAGGGAAAAGGAGTTGGCATCCGCGCAGGGCGTGTACAGCACGCAGCAGAAGCCGGCCTCCTGCCGGATGCACACAGAGTAGCTAAAAAAAAGGGTTGAAATGTGACCAAAACGCATTACACGACCTAGGCAATAGGTTCTTATCCTTACTCTTGGTTAGCCAGGTGGTTGTCGGTGGTGGTATCGAAGTTGAAGGTCCTGAACCTCCCAGTCAAGCCAGTGTGCCATTGCAGGCATCCTTCAGGAGGACTGAAAGTAAAAAAATATCCATCGACATTGCCGACTTGCAAGTGAACGATTTCTTTTTCTTCCTTCTTATTTACTTATAGCTCTTGGAGCAGGCCCCATAGCAGGGTATCTGGCTGACTTTGATCTCCCACAGCCTGTTGGTGGTGGTCCCGGTGAAGGCAAAGTTCAGGGTGGCGGAGTCCGAGGCCTGACGACCAATGTCGATGTACACTGAACGCCATAACGGTGATTAAAACATGCTTTGGTGGAGTTTTTCTTTTTCAGGCTCTTACTGTGCTGTCCGGCATTCTCTCCACAAATCTGTGGAATCCTCTGGTTGGTGTTCACCTATAAATAGCTTTGGTATGTTTCTGTCTGCTTCTTCATAGATCAGCGTGCTTACAGTGATGTCAAAAGTGTCCATACAGACGCCTCCAGCATTGCCCGCGGCCGCATCAGCCTCCAAGGTGTTCCCGGTGCCCTGGATACTGAACGTCTCAAAGTCCAGGCGAAGTTTGCAGATATCTGCGATAAGTGCATTTTCTCCACACAGTCATTAAGGCAGAAAAAGCTACTACTCACTGTTGGCGCATTTGTTGATGGTGTATTGGATTCCGGTGGAGGCAGTCTCGGCCGAAGGGAAATTGGGATTCCTGATGTACGTGCAGTTCTGGCTGACGGTGGATCCGCTGGTGGACACCAGGAAGATGCAGCAGACACCGAAGCTAACACAAAAAAATAAGGTACATTTTTGCCTCCCTGTTGATGCAGACATCCCTCTACCCGGCTGCACATGATCCAGAAGCCGTCCCACCCTTGTCCGAGCACTCGGTGCTGGTGAAGCAGGTACCGTTGCGTGCAGTTGATCCAGTACTCCTGAGAATGAAAATGAGAGCCTAAACGGTTTATTTGCTTGTCAGATTTTTACTGTCGTCCTCACCCTGTCAAGCTGCTGGTGCTCTGACAGCCGGCGTTCTCGAACTGAACGATGTTGAACACGGAGAAGACTACAGGAAAAAGAGTAGAAATCGCACATGAAGCGCCTTCAGGTCAGACCAGGTGATTCGCGAAAAATCAGTGTGGGGGTGGATGTGACTGAGTGTGAGAGGACTGAAGTGGTCAAAGCAATGAGCGACCAGAGGAAAGAGATAGGACGCTTAAGGTCAAGTGACATGTGTCATGGACGTATGTAGTTTGTGCCCGATTCCTCCATTGGAAGCGACACTTGCTCATATGTGTGACAGCTCTGGAGAACGATCCATAAGTTCAAGCGTAATTGTGATTTTAGCTCACATTTCCCCTCCCTGGCCGGCTTTTTTGACCGTCTGCCGCTGTTCTCCTCCTCGGTGGCCTCGACTGGGGCCACACGGCCGCGGCCGCGGCCTCGCCCTCGCCGCGGCTCGGCAGCGGCGAGGACGGCGAATGCCACGAGGATGAGGGTGGCTGCGATAGTGACTTTTTTCATCGTGCTGCTGTTGAATGCCATGCTCCGTTGACGACGGAACGCTACCCCAGACTGATGGGGGCTTATGGGTGGAACGAGTGCGAGCGCGAGAGCGTGTACACGCGCGCTCCGGTGAGGAAGGAGGACCAGAAGAAGACAGCCTCGACATAACGGTGATTTTCACTTCTTTTCAAACATGTGAGCCTTTCAGCATCAAGCCGGAAGCGCTATTGACTTTCTTAAGTTCACTAATGACGAAGGAAAGTTTGACATTTGCTGACCCGTAAATGGAAGAAAAGCTTTCCATGCAGCTTCTCATTATGCAATAAAGGCTGGATTGAACGAATCTCGACTCTTACGTAGTCTGGACCCATATCTCAAAATTACGGGAACGTAACAAGACGCAGTCCAATCAGACACTCCTCAGTCATCATGCTTGAAATGGTTGGACAAAAGCTGCCAAGGACGACGAGAATGTACGTCCATATGTCGATGTAGAAGACGAAGAAAGTGAGGCTGATCAAAGCACTGAACTAGTGAGCATCGGCTCTTGCCAACAGTGCAGAATATTTTGCGAATTAGCTTAACAACTCAAAGTGCCTTAACTTGCACCTTCTTGCCCGGATTATTGAGATTTTACCATCAGTTGATCATAAATTGAGTAGTAAAGGCAGCTCTTGGCTAGGTTTTGGCGCGAATTTAGAATGCATTTTATTGTCAATGACGTTATGCATCAAATTGGTGCCCCGATGTTGCAGTTCGAACTTGACACAAAGCAAAGGAATCGCCCTGCACAAGATTTATGGGCTATTCCGTAGCAGATTGACCTGATTTTGGCAAACTTTGGCAACTGCAACATTGATAGCTGGGTGAGGCTTGATATAATCAGTTAGAATGGAATCCGAGTTAAAAGCATTCTTGAGTGCACCTCCCAAAAAAGGGCTGCTGTTTTGGTATGGTGGTGCAAAATAAGTTTGCACCACGACAACAAACAAGTGCAACAAACAAGTGCAACAAACAAACGAGTGCAAAGTAAGCTTGTAAATCTTTCGTCAAAATGATGAAGGGAAACTGTGAAAAGTTTATTTTTTTTAAAGGCTTGAAAGGCTTTGAAAGGCACACGCATCCAAAACATGTAAGAAGACTTTTGGTTCCTGCGGTCGAAGCAGAGAAAGTGAATACAGTGGAACACGTTTAGAACGATCAGCGGATACAATGGTCACACGGGTATAATGATCAAACTGTCATGTCCCACTTTCAGGGTACTATGCTGCAATGAATTCCCAATGGACTGAGTAATCATTTTAGGCTTGCATCAAGTACATAACGATCGTTTTGTTCGCGTGGAAATAAACATTTTGTGGAAAACTTTTTTTGTACATTTTATCAAAGGCTCATGAAGGTTCTTTCTTCATCGTGGTCTTGATCAGTATGATCTCTTGGGTGAGTTTCAACTTAACTACGGGCCGAAAACTTTTCATTATTTTTCTTGTCTCTCCAAGGACAATTGATAAATCTTGGGGTGTCACCTATGTCTTGTGTCTGGGCCAGATTCGGAAACTTCCGAGCAAAGAGTAGAGCACTAAAATAATATCAAAATTGATCATCTGATGTACAAAGGCCTCTGGGCCCCAAATCAGGCCTTCTCTGGTCAAATACGGTTATAGCGATTACATGCATATAACGATCAGATTTTCTGGTCCAAATGAGATTGTTTTGAGTGTGTGCCATTGCACAAGCATAGATTGAATATGTCTGGTTGATGCCATTGCAACATGTGGGGTTGATGCCAGAGGCCCTTAAATGCGTACATTGGCTTCATTCATCATTGTTGACTTGATTGAACGGACAAGCATCGTTATATCGAGTCGCGGCTACAATAGAATCCGCAGTCAGAGCACCTGTGGATGGCACTGGAGTCACCGTTCCGTTCGTCCGGACTCTCTGCGACCAATGGATCAGATGATATTGGTGCTGTCATTGACGACAAATTGTCTCCTCCATGGTATGCCCGACGGAGAACTAATCCTTCCTCTTGTATTAACTACCAATGTCATTTATTTTGCTGCAGTAGACAAAAAAGGAGGCAGTCAATAACGACTCTTTTTCTCCTTCATCCGCCATCAAGTGCGACATAAGCGGACGAGCGCGCGCGCGCGATCGTTGCTGTGCTACGGCCAAGATAACGGTTTCTCTTCTTAAGTTCCCGACTTTTTTGCCATTGTTGCCCCCCCCCCCTTTGCTTATAAATTGCGAGTCACGTCGCGAATCGCCGAGAGAAACGGAAACAGCTGTTTCGCTTTTGTGGTTTTCGGCCTAACATTCTCACGTAATAAGGACGAGCAATGAGCTGCACTGAAGAGAGGCTGTGGGGGCTGCGGACCTCCACATGGGCGCAGACACAGGGGGGAAGTTTGGCGCGTGCAACTGCGCCTTCAGGAAGATGCCACCAGGGGGAAGAGCGAAAGTTTCACAGTGCAACCCATGTAAGGGTTGTTCCAAAACCCATCATAAGGACTCCTCATACTTTTGCATACAGTGGCAGAACTGCTTTCTCACATGCCAACCACACGTTTTACCGATGAAAAGTGAGATGGGTGAACTCATACTGTCGTCCTTCGGTTGGGATTGTAAAAGTAAGACTTGTGCTAAAAAAAAGGCCCTAACTTTTTCCCTCCTTGCAGAAAAAGTGAACATTCCAATTTTCTCTTCACTCTCATTTTTCCCCTGTTTCTTCAGCTTCTCGTCGTCATGATTATTTTCTTCTAGAGATCAGCATGACATCTTTTCCCCCGAACATTAACCAGACAAGGCTGAGATACCAGACAAGGTTTAAGAATGCCATGAATAACTTGTGTAGCCCACACAAGGTCTTCCTGTAGCATTTGATTGTTGAGTGATAGGATCAAACTCAGGGATGCCCTTCATCCCCTCCCACCAAAACAAAGCTGTCTCCACCCTGGGCAGCTCAAGACCTGGGATCCATATTCCAGAACCCAAATCCAGGAGAAAAGCACTTGAAATATTTCCATGAGGCAAAGTCACACATGACTTTCCACTGGACTTGGTGTACATTCCAGCCTCAAGAAATTCTAAAGTCATGGATTGGACCCTGCATGAGCTCATTTGAAGGGTTTCCTGGAGGGGGGATTACGAGTGGCCCTTATGCCAGCATTGGCCCGAGCAGCCATGAAGACCTCTTTGTTATTGACCTGCCCCATCGAGTGACCCCCAGCACCAACAGGTACAGCGATATCATCGTCATGAAAGTCACTTGTAGAAGTGAAGCTCAGCAGTGACTGAGTCACTTCCTCCAGTCACCCAGTGGGTGCCGCCACCCCCTTGGTCAAGTCCACAGGGGGACAACCGTCTCTGCGTTCGCAGCGGTGGCCGTTCTGCTTCCACTTGTCTTGGATATTGTTGTTCACAAGCCAGCTGTTTTCATTTTGCGCACACATTCTGAGGTTGCCTTCTGAAGGTATCTGAAGAGACTTTTTGCCTCCATTATGATGAGACCAAACACGAACAGAACATGCATTTTGCACCTCTCACGCTGTTCTCACGTGCACGTCAGGTCCTGCCACAACTGCAACAAGAAGAAAGCTGCAAAGCAGCCAGAGACTGGTCAACTTCATGCTAATTTTGCGTTCTGCCAAATAGACGATGCACAGACAAGACTGACAAGTTGTCACAGTAATACAACAAAGAATAGGAATATACCGAAAACGCTGAATTAAAGTCCGTCTCTTTAATAGGCTCCCCTCCCCCGCCAGAAGGGGTTAAAAAAGTCCTCCGGCAGTTGGCCAGATCATTATCTTAATCTCTCTGTGGACTATATTTGTTGCAAGACTCCCTTTGAATCCATTCTCTGGCTATTTCTCTATTCTCGTCAAATGGGACGAAGAAATGATCCTTGTTCGCGTCTGCTCTGCCGGCTGCATTGACTACAAAGGGTCTTCTTTGGGAATGCAGTTATGCAGCGCTGGAGGACATAGAAACTATCATGAGAGAGGAGGCAAAAAGTTTTTAAAAGCCATTGCATACCTCTTCTCCATCTGGCGCTTGGTAGCAAACCGAGATGCACTCAGACAGGTCCAAAAAAATTAATTTTTGGACCTAGCCCACCCAGCAATATCTCTCTTCCCCCTTGCATTGACCCTCTAAATGTCATGTTTGTCTTGGTTTTTTTCTCGTACACTAAATCTTAGTGTTGACGTTACGATCCTGAGGCGGGTTTCTTGAAAGTTGTCAACTAAACAGTTGCAACTAAATAATTCCAAAAGGAACCCCTAAAAATATCACCTTATAAACTGAGGTGGAAAGATTCTGAAGAGTGGCGCAGAAAAGGAGAAACAAAACTCGATCAGACAAAAAAACTTTCTGTAGCAAGCGGCGCTTGCTACAGAAAGTCCTGACGTACGGAGAAGTGGGCCCCATAGGTGGTGTGAGGGGCTTCAGGTGGTGCCACCCCGAGATTTAGGTGGGCCAGGGAAGGCAGAATCTGCCCACAAAAATTTCTGCACTTAAAAAAAAAGTGGCCAGAAACGGCCAAAAACAGCCAGCACTGGCGTGGGGTCATCTGTGGGTCGCTGCAGTTTGAGTGCTCT
>JAAUXU010033622.1_pt1 | contig 10927 bp, 15 predicted proteins | sample 7278151 | NCBI WGS metagenome assembly JAAUXU01 (sample SAMN14350113, study PRJNA611818) | marine sediment metagenome | isolation source: surface marine sediment (1.8m) | place: French Polynesia: Moorea | collected 2018-08 | reverse complement strand
GCCCAATATCCTCGGCGCCGTATCAGCATCGTGCAAACAAGAAAGAAAGAGCATGGGGCGTTCGTTTGTTCTCCGGTAGGATGACAGCACCCGCCACTATCCTTACACTCACTTCATTGAACGCATTCTTTTCGCTCGAGAAATAAGGACAAACAAACAAAAATACACAAGGATGCGGAAATACGAGCTCCCTCAATGCAAATCAGTGTGCGCCGCAAATGGGCCTCCCCTTCTCGCTATGCGTACCACGTATATGCACTCAGTCGATGCATATTTGCGCGAGATGAGTTGAGTGGCGGCGACGGAGCGCGGTCATCCACTCTCCCCACCGCCGCAAACAGGGAGAGGAGCTGGCCATCTTCATGCATCGAGGGAGGGATGGAATGGAGGTCACTCGCGATCGCCACCGCCACCGCGGAATGCATAAGTTATTGCGCCTCCTCCCTATTTCTCCCCTTCCCACTTTTGCCTCTTGTTCGAATATTTGCGGTGCAATGCATAGGGGACGGCGAGGAAAACCAATTTGGATAAGAGAATGAGAAACCCTGGCTCGTAAACAATCGGCGTTAAAAGCCGCAGAGGGGAAGAGTTTCCGCGTTTTTGTTCGTGGTGTATATTTTGCATGTTTTTTAAATTCCTTTTCACCTTTTTTTCATAAACTGTTCTTCCGACTTTTTGATGCTTAATAAAGACCTACCGGTAGAAGTGTCTCTTGATAGATCCTCGCTTTCTCACCACCAACGTCAAAAACACCATCACACAAATCACAAGGTTCTTCTTCTTCCTCCACCTTGGAATGTAATGTACTTAGCACAGCGAGGAGGAAAGGGCAAGTGAATAGCCCAGTTCACCGCAGCGCCGCCGCCAGCGCCAGGGCCGCCGCCGCCACCGACGCGGCCGCCGTTAGGGAAGCCGCGCCGCCGTCGTCCTCCAGGTTGGGCGGCGAGTCCTCCGTGGAGGAGTCGGGCCCGTCGCTGGCCAGGGGGTTGTTCTCGGTGCCGTAGCACTGCCCGCTGTTCTGGCGGCACCACTCGGGCTGGAGGCGGTCGGCCTGGAAAAGTACACGGAGGAGATCGTGAAGAAAAAAAACCAGCAGAAATTGGGATTTCTTTATCGGTACTCACCTTAATCCCCCTCTGGACCAGCCTCCTCCTCTGCTCGAGCATCCTCGTCTCAGCGTCATACCTGTGAGCGAGGGGGGAAGGGGGAAGGGAGGCAGCAATTAGTAGTTTTTCTTCGAAGGAAGTAGGTATCTCTAACAAGACAGGCCCTTACCAACTCTCCTCTGGGTTGCTCCACAGCCTCTCGCCCAGGGCCGCAGTCCGGGGGAAGATCTTGCCCTCGACAGACTGTAAGAAAAAGAAAAACTCCAATTAAAAGAAAGGAAAGGAAAAAATGTAGGGACCAAGTTCGCACCTCCGTGTCCGCCTGTTCAGTCCACATGGCGGATTCGGCACCGAGGACGAGGTCCCTCACCGCGGGGTCGCTGGTGTCGAAGCCGCGGATCTCGAGCAGCTTCAGCATGTCGTTGCCGTAAAACAGCTGCCAGCCTAGATAAGACAGTAAAAAATTAATCAACGGAGGCAAGGATTTTTTTTACAATTTAAATACGGAAGATGCCAGTTTTTCTATAGATTTCTCCTCTGACAGAGAGTGCGTATTAATGCGGGTAGACAAGGGACAATTAATAATCGGCAGCGACTCACCTTTGTAGGGGGAGCACCAGTTGTTGCCCTCCCCGACCCACGCGCCGTACCCGCAGTCCATGTAGGTGGCCTCGTAGTTGCTGAAGATCATCCTGTATCCGCCCTCCACCAGCCCGCCGATCGTCTGGTCGGAGGTGTCCTGCGAAAAACAAGGGACAAGGGAAAAAAGCGATAGAGAAAGGAAGAAGAGCGAGCGACGGAACTGCAAAGGAGGGGGAACGAGGAGAATATCCCAAATTGACAAGCGAAGGATCCCCCCGCGAATCAGTTTCGATTTTTCTGTTCTTGACCTATGTATGGGATTTCTGGCCCGCACGGCCCCGCGCCCAGGTCCACCCAGGAGGCGTAGCCGCAGTTGAGGTAGGTGGCGTCCATGTTGGTGAAGATCATCTGGTAGCCGCCCTCGGCGGGGGCCATAATCGAATCCAGCTCTTCGTCCATCTCCTAGTTTCCCCCCCAATAGCTTTGTACTTGTTTGCATGATGCTGGTGTTGTCATTTGATGCTGCTACAAAGGCTACTTCGCAACGCAAAAAACTGCAGTTGCTACAAGTTTTTTTTCTTGGAATAAAGAGAAAACTGATGCTGCCAGCGCGGGATCGTTTTTCATCTTAACTTACGCTTCCGTTCGTCCAGATCTGTATGATGTAGTCCTCGGGCGGGAGGTTGTCGATGTTCTCCTTGTTGGTGAGGTCGCTGGTCCACACCACGATCTTGACGTCCTGCCCCGCCGCCGCCTTGAGCCGCGCCGACGACTCGTCCTGGAACTCCTTCCACAGCTCGATGAACCCCTCCACCGAGGAGGTGTCCATGCCCTTCGTCCCCATGTACTCCCTGATGGCGTCGCTCGAGTTCCAGCAGGGGAAGAAGACCTCGTCGGCGCCCATGTGGAAGGTGTCGGACTGGAAGAGGTCGTGGAACTCCTCGTATAGCGCCTCCAGGTGGTCGTAGATGGCGGGCTCGGCCGGGTTCAGCTGGCCGCACGGGGGCTCAAGGCAGTAGTCGAACCAGGGCTCCTGAGCCAGGCACACGGTGTAGTTCTCGGCGCCGGGGAAGTTCCAACCGAAGCCAACGTGCGCGGGCTGGTCAAGCTCGGGGATTACGCGGACTCCTGAAAAGTAAAAAAAAAACCACAGTGTAATTTTATTTTGTTTCAATGAAAAGGTAACAAAATCCAAAGAATCTTAAAACCGAAGGATTTAAAGAATAAGAAGAAAATTTTGCCCTTGCCTCTGTAGTTTGCGTATTCTACGAGGTCCCTGATCTCCTGCTGCGAGTATATGCTGGCCGCGTCGTATGCGCCGTACTGGGCCATCAGCTTGGTCTTCTCGCCCGTCAGCTCAACGGGGAAGCTGTGAGAGTCGACGATGTGCCAGTGGAACACGTTCATCTGGAAAAGATATGCATTTGTCAAATCATGTTCGTAGAATTTCGGAGACATTTTTTTTGGCGCAAATATCGAGAGCGTGATTGACGGCGGGCATCGAGCTTGCCCTTCGGTTGCGGCTGGGGAAAAAAGAGCGAGATAAGATTTTGATTGACTGCTTGCTACGTTGAGGCTGTTGACATGCCGTAGGAATTCGACGAGGTGACTGGCCATAATAAATCCGAAGTGTCGATCCGCCGACGCTAATGGGCGTGCGACACCCGCCCGCTAAGTACATACAATATAGCGCACGAAGACAAAAGGGACTACGCGTGTATAAACCCGTAACTGCTTTTTATCACGGGGGGAGTTGCACAAGGAGCACTCACCTTTGAGGCCGCTAGTCCGTCAATGATCCTCTTTAGGACGTCGACGGTGACGAAGTTCCTTGAAGTGTCCATGGAGATGCCCCTGTACAAGAGAAAATGAAATTGAAAAGATCCATCCCAGCAGGCGTGATTGTACCGTATTGTACGTACACTTTAGAAGACGAAGAAGAAGAATTTGACATTTTCACTAGAAGTACGGCAATTCGAATGACTTCTCACCTATGCGTAAACGCCGGCTCGTCCTCCACGTAGAAATCCGTCAGCATGACGTAGGTACGTCTGACCTGCAACGACACGCCTTTTTCGTAAGGAGACCTGGGTAGATTTAATATTACAAAAATCTTCCTTACGTCATCGTAGTCTACCGCCTGGAATAGCGACTCTATTGCGTGCCTGGCGCCGAAGTAGTCGTCGGCGGTGACGGTGGCCACCACGGCAGAGTCCAGGTTGTCGTAGGTGACGTTGAGCACGTGGGACTCCACCATGGCCCTTTTCAAGAGGAGAAATACGGATACATCAAGAGATTACCTTGCACATGTGGTTCGCACATTCCCACCTGGAAGCTTTGGGCTTCCTCCCGCTCCCCCCGGCGATGTTGATGACGATGTCCAGCCTGTTGTTTGAGGGCCCCGGCTCCGCCACGGAGGAGGGCCTTTTCGCCTCCAGCCACTGGACCTGCTCGTCCACATTCCTCTGGAGGAGGGTCCCCTCAGGGGAGGAGGAGTAGGAGGCGGCGTTGGTCCAGCGGATGCTGCCGACGTCCAACTCGACGGTGCGTCTCTCATCGCCGGTGACGAGAGACCTGGGAAATTCAACAATTTCGGACGAAAATGAAGTAAAAGGCTCTTCTCTAAGTTTTCGATAGAACAAAAGTAACATTATTCCACTTCTCACCGTGGCCTGGGCCAGAAGAGAGCGTAAGGCTGACACTTTAGCAGGCACTCCTGCAGCCCCAGTAGCTGCGCCGCCGGAACCTCCGACTCCAGCCCCTGCTTCACGCAACGGTTGTACTGGTCGCACGCGTAGCTCCAAGGCTCAAGCTCGAACGAACTGAAAACGCAATGGGGAAAAAAATGAGCCGAATCATTTTACCGGAAGTTGGCGAACAATAACAAAGGGTTTTTTGTGCTGCGACCTTTGTGGAGCCACAGTTCCGATTTTGACTTGGCGACTTCTATTGTAGCAAAATTCTGCTGCAGAAATTAAAACAATTTATTTACAGCAAGTGCATCGGACGATGAAAGCGAAATAAACATCCCGATGACTAAACTTTGCAGGCTCCCGTTTTATCCTTTTATATCTGGAATTCCACTTTCAGGTTTTCCCCATGGAGAAAAATCCCCCCTGTTGACAATCGTCTCAAACCACCTGTTGCAAGTCAATAAAACTAGGGAGGAGGAGGGAAGGGCAAAAAATGCATCGTTTTATATATGAACGGTTTGCAACTCGGACTCTTCGCGAAAAAAAAGGGAAAAGAAGTTATTCACCGCTCACCTTGAGATTCGCGCTGCGGCGAGGAGAAGGACCGCCGCCACCGCGGCGAAATGCAATCCTGGTTTACCCATGGCTGATGACCTCCGAATTGCCAGGTGCAATTAAGGTGGGGGGGGGGGGATGCTGCAACCTCTGAGGCCCAGCGACTTCTGACGCGAAGAAATCACATTTGACCCTCCCGAGCGATCCGAGATTTTTTTTTCTGTCGCACGTTCGCGCCCCGATTAGCGGGGAGGATTTTCACACAGTGAGAGAGAGAGAGAGAGATGTTGTGGGGAAGCTGGTCGTCCGCTCTTTTCCCTCCGTCCTCAAGTCACCTCTCAATAATCACGATCGCGTCGAGCCGTCGGCGGACATATGTCGCCCCTTGATGATCGCTCCCCTTTTTGATGCGCGCAATTTTTTTATTCCTCGTACGTGTACGTACGTCTTACCCGCCGCACCAGCACCACGCACACACACTACTGCAGTTTGTGGTTGTACCTCGCAGGCGGTGATGGAGAGGTAGCGGGGGAGGTAAAAGGTGGGGAGGGGGAGGAGAAGGACTCTCAGGAGGAGGCGAGAGACGACGACGCCGAAGCAGCTGAGGAGGAGGAGGACATGAAAACGGAGCAAAAGGGGAGGATTTTCCCCCACGCAGACATTCGTAGCAAAAAAATCAGGTTTTCGCACATGTGTTTTCCTTCTATATATGGCTTGGTGCATGAGGAACGGAGGCTATTAAAACAGTTGCTAAGCCGCAGAAAGAATGGAAAAATTCAGAGCCACTTGTTGCTTCTTCGCCCTTTTGTCTATGAAAACTCCTATGCGAGCTCCCTCCATCCCCCTCCCAAGCCCCAAAGCCCGGCCAGGCCACTTTTCCTCCTCCTCCTTCTCCCCTTTCCCTTTCTTACTTCAGGTACGCACACACAGGTTCCCCTTTTCCACCCTCCCTCCCTCCAAGCGCCTTCTTCTGTCCTCCCCCTCCACTCCGCATCCCCCTCTTTCCCACACACAAGTGCCACTGATGCACGAGGAGTGGAGTTGGAGTGGAGAGGTGGAGTAGGGCGCCTGCCAACATGCCTCCACGCTTCCCCTTTTCCTCCTCCTCCTCCTCCACTACCTGTCTATGATACTCCCTTTTCGGGCTTTGCTTTTTTCCCCTCTTGACCCTCGCGCTGGAACGGAAAAAAACCGTATCATGAATACCCATCGGAAGCGGAAACAAAAAAGCGCTATAGTACGTTCAGGCGGGCAGTGACATAGTTTTAATACTACGCAGTAGGGCAGCGGCCAGGTCATTGATATCACATAAAGTCGTCGTCGGAGACGGAGTCAGTCTTGGAAGTAGAGGACGGAGATGGTTGGCGGGTTTCCGTTTTCTTCCCCCTTTTGGATTTTTTCGAGCGGCTCGTATCCGCTGCGTTGGAGGCATTCCTCCCCCTCTTTTTCCCGCCCGCGGTGGAACTCGAGCCATCGTACGGAGAAATGCCTTCGCCCCGTGCCGCCGCCGCCGCCGGTGCATTCTTTTTCGGGCTCGGCGTCCCCGTGCGCCTCCTCCTCTTCGCCGGGCTCCTGGAGAGCCTCTTGCCGCCCACCGCCTCCACGTGACAGACGTACGAGCGGACTCCAAGGGAGTTGAGAAACTCTATCCACAGGATCTGGAGGATGGCATTTGACAATCAACGAAACAACTTTCAAAATGAAGTCACTAACTATACCTGCTTGTTTGACAGCCTGTCCCCTGGTCCCTTAACCTCAACAACCTCGCACCTTCCCCCCTCCGGGTCCCACAGCGTCAGATCTGGGAAACCCGACCGTGTGTGCCGGTGGTCCTTTAGCATCCTGCCGCAGATCCCCGCCACCTGTTGGCCCGTCAGGCACTTTACCAGGCCCGACAGATGCGCCGCGTCCTGGAACAGGTCCCAGTGCGCCAGGGAGACGACGCCGTGGTGGCGCTCCCAGCAGTCCTCCGCCTCCCTACCCATTTCGTCTCTTGTCATGGAGGAGACCTGGAGGAGTCGGGCGTCGATTGCGCCCTTCCTGTTCTGGTAGAAGTCGTCCGAACCGAGGTCAAGCGGAGCAGCTTGGTTTGGGCTCCTACAAAAAAATCAAAGTCAGAGTTTAGTTCTGACTTTTAGGCTCGCGTTCCCCATTTTAGAGCATAAATCTAGTACCTGAACACGTCTGGCAGCGACGTCTCGTACAACACTTCCCAGAACATGACCGCCAAAATGGTCCCCACCACCGACCCTTCGGCGTGCAGCCCTTGCTTCAGTCCCTTCTCCTTCCTGTAGTATTCCCTGCAAAACTCTTCCACCGAGCAAAGGAGACTCTCCCGCTCCTCTCCGTCCTCTCCGTCCTGCTCGATGACAAAGACCGTCTTGCCGCCTGTCTGCTCCTTGGGCATCAGTCTCCCCTGGATGGTTTCGCTGGGGGTCTCCCCGGCGGGGCTCCAGTCAGAGCGAGACTCAAGCTCCTCCACCTGCTTGTCGAACTTGCCGCCCAAGATCTTCCTATTCTTGATCATCAGGGCACGCTGGACGAGGGCCAGTCTCTTGGCCTTGCGGACCTCCTTGTCGTTCATGCCGTTCCGCACCTCCTCCAGGGACTCACCTGGTCTCTTCAAGTGCTGGTCCAGGTCCAGGGTCAGGCGCTCGTACCAGTGTCCTTGATACAGCGGGAGGTAGAGGTCTTGTTCTATAAGCATCCTGAGGGTGTCTACAGCATCCTGATGCCGCTTCGCCCTCTCCAGGACCTCCACGCCCCTGTTGACCACGTAGGCCAGCACTGCCCCCCTGGTGAATCTCCTCAGGAAGACTGGTAGTTGTCTCACGTGGGAGATCGTGTCGTCGTGTTTCATGACGGTCTCGAACATCTCCCTGGCCGTCTTGTACACCTCCAACGCCTCCTCCCAGTCCTTCTTGTCAAAGGCTTCGCTCATCCTTGCTTCCTCGCGGCAGGCCTCCTCGAAGTCGAGCAAGTCGTTCTTACATCTGCAATTGACAAGTTCAAAGTCAAAACCTGACAAAAATAGGGAAAGTCGTTTCTTTACCTAAAAAGTCTCGCGCTCCGCCTGATGTCGTAGTTGGGAAAGGTCATCTTCCCTTGGTTGACGAGCAGGATGGTGGTGAGCTGCTGGGGCTGGCCCTTTTCCCCGCTCTCCCTCTCGTCCCAGAAGTTGCTCAGTGAGAAGAGGGACAGGACTCTCAGGAACAGCTTTCTGGGCTCCTCCTCCAGCTTGTAGCAAACGCCCAAACGACCTCGGGCTCTGGGGGTAAAGTAGGGAGGTTTAATTTCTACCACCAAATTGAAGGGAGCCTCTCGTACTTGGCATTGAGTTTTTTCTCGATGGGATTGCCTCCGCCTCCGCCATCCCCAGACTTGAAGAACATTATGCTCTTCCTCCTAGAGTGCTTCATCAGGTCCTCCACCAGGTCTGACTTGTTCCTGGCGAAACCGCTGGCAAGGTTCATCTCCTTGGCGATCGCCTTCACCTCGGGAGCAGGCAGAAGCTTCAACAGGACATCCAGGTCCTCAAGCTTATCTCCTGAAAATACATTATCCAAGATTTCTAAAAAATGAAGAAATTTTGCGAAATATCAATGATATATCTTACCATCCATAAGTAATCCCGCTCCGACCAGATCCTTGAGGGCGGCGTCCGTGTCGGCCACCTCGTCGTACTTGACCTGCCCCCTCTGCAGCCAGGCGTGCCTCCTCTGGAAGAGTCGCACGAAGAGCCGCCTGGCGTCCAGCGACAGCTCCCTGTAGGCCCGCACCGTGGCCCAGTCGGCCGCGTCCAGCAGCGTCTCGCCGTCGTCCGTCTCGTCCAGGACGCAGCGGAGCACGTGCTCGAAGTTGACCACGTAGTAGGGGACGTGGTCCGGGTCGCTCCTCTTGCTCTGGGTGAGCGGGACATGCGGGCCTTCTGAGAAGGCCTCGTCGCCGGAGAAGAGGCTCTTCTTGGCCTTGTCATCCTTCGTGCTGTTGTTGCCCCCCACGGGCAGCGGGCTGGTCTTGCTCCCACGCGCCCTCCTCCTCCTGGGCGAGGGGGACAACTTAATGCTCCCGTTCCTGCTCATTTCCTTGACGCCTGAGAACTTGTTTGGCGTGCGCGAGATGGACCTGGAGGCCCTGAACCTCTCCGGGGTAGGCTGGGAGGAGGACACAGAAGAGCATGGCGAGGAGGCGGGGGCGGGGGAGAAGTGCCTGGGGGCGCAGGCCTCGAACGAGTAGCTCTTCCTAAGGCGTGCTGGAGAACCGTCCAGGCTCCTGTCCCCGTTGCACACATCCCTGTACTCGTCGTCAGAGTCTCCGAAGAGGTCCTGCTGGCCTTCGTCCTCGCCGCCTCCAGCCTGTTCCTGGCGTACTTGTTCTTCAGCCTGCTTGACGACCGTGTCCTCGGGCCTGCACTCCTGCGGCGAGTCAAGGTGCCTGTTGATGTCTCTGAGGGGCAACCTGACCCCGCAGGCCGGGCAGGAGGTCATGGTCGGGCTGGAGGCGGACTTGGCCTTGGCGCCGAAGAAGTCCCGGATGGTGCGAGGGGCGGACGTGGAGGTGGAGGCCATGACGTTGCCACAGTCACGAGCTCTCTGAACTTAAAGCGGCAGATATTATGCCAGCAAAAACAAGGCAGCAGGACATCAGGTGCAGGATCTGCAGGCGCAGGGACAAGCCGATGCCGGACAGGTTCACGAGGGGGACGTCGACGACGACATCGCGGCTTTCGGGCACGCACGTCTTGGTCTTGTTTACGATCAGTGATCACTCACTGATCAGCTGATCAGCAAGAAGAGCGGCAAAAAGAAGGAAACAAAACAGGCACTAGAAAGACACAAAAATTCACACATAATAAGTTACATTATCAAAATACTTCTTCTGTAAGTAAAGTTTAAAAACGCAAAAAAATGACATTCTTATGTCAGCTTTTTATATTTGGAAAACCGATATTTTATTGTCGCAATGTAAGAAAAGTCACTAAACTAAGTATTTTGAACCAGTAAATTTTTGGGCTAGTAATGGAAACAAGCAATTATAATTTCCATTCAAGTGAGACACACAAAAACATCCACTTGCAATTCTTTTGCTAATTCATTGATGCAAATTTAAATATAGATCCCATTGTTTCCTTGTTGTACTCGAGCTCAAACTGTGTTTGTCCCTCTCCCTAGGCGCCACGAAGCATGAGATCAGCTGACGGAGGGGGAAAGGGCTCAGCGCTGACAGCAGGTGGAGGAGGCACTGGAGGGCTGTTAGGAGTAATTAGCGTCATTATAGTTTCCTGCCCTCGTCCCTCCCGGACCCGGAGTTGTTGACCATGTCTGAGCTGGACCTTGCCATCGACATCCACCTCAAGAAGCTGCTGGACTGGCTGGTGAGCAGGAGGCTGTGCAACCGAGAGTGGCACCAGCGCGTCCTGCCCATCCGGGAGAAGATCGGCCACGCCATCCAGGACATGCCAGAGCACCCGAAGATCACCAGGCTGCTCACCGGGGCATCAATAAACTACTTCCACTGCCTGCAGGTGAGAAACACGGAGAACGGGGGTCTGGGACAACCGCCCAATCTCTTCTTGTGGCCGTTTGCAGATCGTGGAGATCCTGAAGGAGACGGAGGCGGACACCAAGAACTTCTTCGGCTCCTACGGCTCCCAGCGCATGAAGGACTGGCAGGAGGTGGCCTCGCTCTACAAGCGGGAGAGCGTGTACCTGGCGGAGGGGGCCCAGCTGCTGTCCCAGGCCTGCACCTACGAGATCCCCGGGCTGAAGAAGTCCCTGGCCAAGAGCATCGCCGTGCAGGAGGAGAGCGAGAAGAAGGAGAAGGAGAACGCCAGGAGGGCCAAGGAGTTCAGGGCGGAGTTCAAGAAGTCCTGCGAGCAGCTCGGCATCAAGGGAGAGAAGCTGCGCAAGGAGGTGATCAGCCTCTTGGACGGCCTCCCGGACACCTACGCCTCCATCGCCGAGGAGAGCAAGGGCCTCAGAGCAGCCAGGG
>JAAUXU010005020.1_pt1 | contig 10928 bp, 7 predicted proteins | sample 7278151 | NCBI WGS metagenome assembly JAAUXU01 (sample SAMN14350113, study PRJNA611818) | marine sediment metagenome | isolation source: surface marine sediment (1.8m) | place: French Polynesia: Moorea | collected 2018-08 | reverse complement strand
CCTGCTTCACTCTGTGCAGGATGTGTACAATCGTTACTAACAGTATAAATTGACACTAAAAGGCAGGCGAAGTCATTGGTGTTGATCTCTTGTGTTCATCCAATCCACTTATCAGAAGATGTTAGCGTTTGAAGTCCAACGGACCAATTTTGCAGCAGCACCCGGTACGTCATGATGACGTCGATATGCAGGTGGCAGTGAGTAGCTGCGCTGTAGACCTATTGACATGCAACCCTTATGGACGAGGAAAGAAAGGTCAACTTCCTGCGTATGTTTGTCCTCCCTTAGTGGTTGACCTCGTTGTCCCCTGCGGACATCTTCACCACTCTTGTTGTATCCGCATGCGTACAGGTTGTAAAAGAGACGACGTCATTCAAAAAGAAGAGGCAGGATTGAGACATCATTTTGCATGCATGGGTAGGGATGCAGTACAGACGTCGTTAAGAAGACAATTTTGCGCTACAAGCTTAGCTAATGAGAGGAAAAATGAGCATACTGCACTACGCACTTGGTTTTTGTGCCTTGAACTTTAGTAAACGGTAGTGTGCTGCTGCTGCCGCCGCCGCCACCGCCACCGCCGCTGCCACCGCCGCCGCCGCCGGTACCACCGCGGCTCCCACCACCGCGGCCGCCGCCGCCGTCGGGATCTCTTCCCCGTTTTGGTGCGAACTCCGCGACGACGACGCTGCCGCCGTTGGTGTTCGAGGTGCTAATTTCTGCTGCTTCTGCCGTCCTGCAAGCAGTATGAGAGAAGGAAAACGGTGGGACAAGGACAGGCAGAAAAAGGAGAAGAAGAAGAAAATCAGGGTCTAGGCTACTGGAAAAAAGCGTGCAGCGTGCACAACGACGACGGTGACGACAACGACGACGACGACGTCGGCAGCAACGACAGCAGCGACGACGACAACAACGACGACATCGGCTTTCTTTCGTCCTATTCATACTGTCGTCTTCCAGAGGGGGATTTCGACGTAAGCAAAGGCATGCGACAACGTCATTTCATCCCAGTTCACACTCACAAAGAAAAATCTTTTGCTCCCTCTCTCGCCTCCTATGAGGATTGATGCAATTCAAGCCGGAGGGAGAAAACTTGCACGTCGCAGTCGTAGCAAAACTCAGAAAAGAAAGCTTGGAGACAAAGAACGTCGGAGGGCGGAAGTTGACAGAGCTGAGGTAGTAGTAGAATTCCTCCGGGAATTCCCCTATCAATGAGGCTAAGCGATTCCACCTCCCCTCCTCTCTCCAAGCCAAGTCAGGCAAATAATTATTCTGACCGAGAATTTTTCGCCGTTGAGGTTGCTGCACCTGCTCAACAGCATCAATAAGGAATTCGGGACAGACGATTGAGGGCAGACAGATAACCTTGATATTAAGGCTGTATGTAAACGGTATGAGGGAGAGGGAGACGTAGGCAAAGAGAGAAAGGTTAAGAAAGCCATCTAGGAGTAGTTACGCACGTACAGAACACTACGAGTGTATGTACAGCATATGTATAGATGAGGGGTGCCCCTGATGTTGTTTCTGTTACGTACCAAGTTGTAAAAATGCATTTAGTAGTAGGGCACATACGTTGCTGCGGATCTCTCCTCGTGCCAGGACTCCCTAAGGCTGCTGCTGGTGGTAGTGCCGTCCTCTTCTGTCACGGTGGCCGACCTCGTCGATCTGGGGGGTGCACTAGGTTGCTGCTGTTGCTCCTGAGCAGGTTTGATCTCAGCTTTAGGAGCTTCTGTCCTCGTCACGTTACCCTGCTCGTCCTCCTCGTAGAATTCATACTCGTCCAACTCCGACTGGAGCTTCTGCGCCAGCGCAGTCTGCTCTTGCAGCCTGGTCAGTAGATCCATCACCTTGGCTTCGTGCTCCTCCGCCTGCTGCGCACAGTAGGCATTCAGCTCATCAATCTCACCACGCTGCTGTTTGATGGTGGCGCGGTTGATCGTCTCTTCGCGCTGCAACTTGTCTGCCAACGTGTCCATCTCGGTGCGGTACATCTGGCGCAGTTGTTCCATTCGCTCGGAGAACTCGATCTCGACTTCCTCCTTCATCTGGAACATGGAACTGAAGCGGTCGGTGTTGGCGCTCTCCAGCTTGTTTTGCAGCGCCTTCGTTTCGTCTGCGTGCGTCGCTCGCAAGCGTGTCATTTGCCCTAGGAGATCATCACGCATGGCATCAAAGTCCTCCTGAGCCTTGTCAAGTGCACGGGCTGAGCGACGCCGCTCTTCCGATAGTGCTACGTCACCCTCTGCTCGGACTTCTGCAGAGGCGCGCCGCACTTGCTCGGGCACTTCGTCCAGTCGACGCTGAAGCGAACGCTTTTCCCGATGCAGTCGGTTGCGTTCTTCCTCCCATGTCTTCTGTTGCATGCGCAGTGCTCGGTCCTTTTCCCGTTGAAACTTAGCGTCTGAATCGCCAGTTTGCGCATCGAGCGCCGCGCGGAGGCTGAGGCGCTCGGCGCGCATGACGTCTTCGGACTCCCTTCGCAGAGCTATGCTCAATCTGGTGAACTCTGCATCCTTCTTGTCTTGGTAATCTTTGACTGCGGCAGCTACGCGAGCGTCGGCGCTCTGATCTAACTCGCGAAGTCTGGCGCGGTGGTCGCTCTCCAGTTGGCGCAGCTTCCACTCAAAGTCGTCCATCATCTTCTGCTCGGTACGCATCGCCATCGTCTTGGCCTGTTCGATTTCCTTGGAGGCTGCAGCCAAGATCTGCTCGCGCTCGACAAGCGCCTCTTCCAATGCGGCCTCGAGATCGGTGCCCGCAGGTAGCAACACTTCATGCTTCTCCCCCTTCGCCATCTCGTTTGCTTCTGTCACCTCTTTGTCTCGGTGGATGCTTTCTCTCTCGAGTCTGGCTCGCGCATCTGCGGCCTCCGCACGCGCTTGCTCTACCTCTTGGCTCAAGTCTTGCTGTTTTCGTTCGCTTTTCCTTGCGTCGCTGGCGCGCGCGTTCTTGGCCGCCTCCAGTTCGACCACCAGCTTGCGCTTGCCGTCCAGATGTGCCTGAACGTCCTTGTCATATTTCTGCTTGGCGCAATCTAACTCGGATCTCAATCGCGCAATTTCCACATCTTTCTTGCTCACGTCCTTGGCGTGTTGCGCCACCAATTCGCCACGTTGCCTGAGGAGGGAAGCTTCTTCCCTTTCCTGGTTTTTTGCCTGAAGGTGTAGGTTCTCCTCCCGCAGTTGACGCACTTCATCTTGATGTTCTTTGCGTAACTTGTCCGCTTCTTGCTGGCGTTTGGCAGTCAGCTGCTCCACCTCAATCTGCGCCGCTTGCACCGCTTGCACCGCTTCCTGCTGTCTCCTCGTCTGTGCTTCTTCATGCTCCCGTCGCAGTTGAGCCGCCTCTTCATCTCTCCTCTGTCGTTCAGCTTGGAGGGTCTGCCTCATTTTGCTCACCTCCTCTTGCTCCTGATGGAGTCTTACTTGTTGCCTGGCAGCCTCCGTCTGCACCTTCTGCAACTCCTTGGTCAAGCGGTCCCTCTCCCTGGTGACCATGTGCATTGTCGCTTGCTTGTCTTCCTCCTCATCGACAGACTTTGATCTCGTGATACTCATCCCGCAAGGGTTGGCGCATTTGGAGGTAGCGTCGTTATACTTCAGATGGACTCTGGCTGCGGAGAGTTGGAGCTGACATTGCGATCGCTCCTTGTCTGCTTGCGCCACATCACGTTTAAGCTGCTCGTTTTCAAGTCTCATTTGCTCATTTTTGATCTCGAGGTGATCCAGCTTGTGGGTCCACTCCAGCTCCTGGGTGCTGTTCGTGGCGCCGATCTGGAAAAAGTCCAGTTACCAGTGAGACACCAGGACACGACTTTCAACAACCTCACGGTGCCCCAGTTCGTCATCGTTGACAGTAAGAGGGAGTGTTTGGATTAGGATAAAAAGAAGAGGACGAATAGCAATGCGACGTCCAAGAAAAACGTGTTCTCGTATGCATGTACACTTGTATGTATCGTACGTAGGTAAATACATACAGTGCGCATCAAAAGTGCTGTCCGCTGTGTGGTTAAATACTGGGTGTTTTGCAGGCCTCAAAATTGGACGTACTGTCATGAACTTTTGCGCAATAATCCCAGCTTCAGCTTCTAAAAAAACTAATTCAAATCGGGTGACACCGAGATTTTCACTGCCGACTACGTCTTCCAAAACAATGTCTGCTTCGATATAGGGCAAGACATGAGGCGAGTGTAATAATAGCATAATTGAGTAATATTCTGAGGTTCTGATCCATAGGGATCCCAACGAAGGAGTTGTCTGGGTCCATCCATCTTCAGTTCTACTTGAGAACAGCCTATGATACAATCAATCAATGGGCAGTCAGTCTCATGGCGGACATCATTCCTGATACGCACTGTGACGGCGCAGTACAACAGTTCGCTTTACCTGTTTTTCTGGCGTGCTCTTCTCGCTCTTCCTCCTCTTGCTGTCCTCTTCCATGGCCTTCATCTTGGCCTCCAGGTGCTTCATGATGTGCCTGGCCTTTCGCAGTTCCTTCTTGGTCTCGCTTCCATTTTCAGCGCCCTCCAAGGCACGCTTATGGGCAGACAAGTCTACCTCCAGGTCATCATTGCGAGTGTTGAGGGAGTAGATAACCTTAGTCAACTGAGCAATCTTCTTAGATATTTTAAACAGCATTTCAGGACTGACGGAGAGATCCTCCAATTCTTCCCCTGCCACAGCCTCATCTTCGTCGGCATCGCCGTTGAGGACATGATCAGCAGCGGCGCTGTTGCCGTTGCCGTGGATGTGTCCGCTCATCTTGTATCACATTATCGTGTAGCACCACCACTCAAAGTGATCTTTGCCCCAAATGCTCGATAGGCAGCAAAAAAATCAGCACCCCCCCGTCCCAGGATGACGGCTGCGAGGCTTAGGATAAGTGTTCCTCTGAATACTACAACTTTCTGCTGTCTCTGTGACCTCGGATTGCTCAAATTCTCCTGGCCGGCGAGGGGATGAGGCGAAAAGAGGACAAGCGCGCGAGCGCGAGCACTCGGTACTCATGCTCAGGCATACGGCCATCGACACACTACAGTGCAGTAGGGATGTGCGTATGTAAAAGAAAGCTGGAAATCATCCAATGCAGGCGAGAAACAGAAATTTGCTAGGGCTTTCGTGATTGCGTTTCCCCACTGCAATAATGCAAACTGTTCCTTCGTTCATGAAACAGTTACCTTGTATCTCTGGGTTGCAACGTTTGTCAGCTCGTCCGTCAAACTGCGACGTTGCCAAAGCTCTCTCAGTGTGAGGGAGACTTTCCAGGAAAGTATTTCTTGAGAACTGAGGAAGTGAAGGGGATATATTCTGGGCTGCCGTTCAGAGATATTTGAAACAGTCCAAGACTTCTCTTTGCATGCACAATAAGTTCATTCACAGTTACAGTCAACATGCGATATTCTGAAGCGAAGAATGACTTCACTGCCTTCATCTGCAAAAATAATGTCTTCATGCCCCGTGCTGATAATCTTGTGATCAGCGATAACATTTCTGGGTGGCAGTTCAAGCATCCCCGCAGTCCAAGCGCTCCCGGTAATACCTCCGCTCTCTGTGTTAATATCTCAGTGCTGATACCTCCGGGTGGCTGCCCGAGCGTTCCAGGCTAATATTCGCGTCTTCGCACGTACACACATTCATACGGTTAGATACTTAAATTACCTCCTATTACTCTACGGGCTTCGGTCCGTATCATGTTTATACTACTGCGTGTCTAAGAGAGATCCCAGTCATTACGTACAAGAAAGCTCAATATACCTTTACCTGTTCGATGATCGCAAAGGAGGTGACCGTTTCAAAGTGTCTGAAGCTTCAAGTCTCAAGGCGCACTCCAAGCTCAAGCTTTTGGGCATTTCATTTCTTAAAAAGAACTTGACTGAGCTTGAGAGGGTCAAAAAGAACCTCTGGGGCGCCCTAATGCGCCTCAGCTCCCCACGTAGAGGCTTTCCTTGATCTTTTCTATTTTGGATCTGTCCTTAAAAAATTAGTTTCGGATGATTGTCGGCTAACATACGCACCTTCAATGGATATCAGTCAATCTCACCCCTTTGGGACTAGAAAATGTTGCCATAAACCGAATGTGGCACCAGTCAACATTTACCATACTGCAGAATAGTGGTAACACACTTGAGGTCAGATTACGTTTCATTAGACAGCATTAAAAAATCTGTCGTTTACAATGGTGGTAGCGTATCATAGATCAATCGCTTGCTCTTACACGGTTGCCTGAGCAGTCACCAACATTCAAGCGTCACATGAAGCTTCAGGAAAATGAGATCGAAATCTGCAGAATGTCAAACTTTGTACTTGAGGCCCTCTCTAAAACTGTTACTCCCTCTGTCCGAGCATAAATGGGCACTTTGTTTTTTTTTTAGCAGAATGATTGGCGATGCTGGTTACAATTAATGGATTGTACCTAACGGTATTAGCATGAGGAAGGACCTTTCAGAGGTGCCCACAGAGGCTGTGGTTGGCCATCTTGTTACAGAGAGTGATCAAGTGCAAACTTTACTTTCTTGAGCATCTCTTGTTGGTCCCGCTGGAGAATGAAAGTGAACGATTTGGTGATAATAAAATGAGAACCTGTGTAATGCACGACCAAATGGTGATAAGCGTTATTCTACATTGTTAAAAATGTAGTTCAGGTGAGTTACAGCAAACCTGAACTACATACATACAGTATCTACCTACAGTATGTACCTGCAGTTGTGCGCAATGTGCACGCAATATATACTATAGCAAATGAAGGGGTCATGGGAGAATGCATCATTGTACCGTCGGTTCGGGTTAGGGATCTGGGGCCAGAGCCACCATTGAAATTTTTTTGTAAAGATAGATCAAATTTCCGCCACGAGTTGCACTAAAAGTGTACGTCCACTGAAGTATGCCGTTTATGCATTGGACGCCAATAATGGGAAAGAGAATACAAAGACCGATATCTTTTACGACATAACTTTCCATTTGTTTTAGGACTTGGGCTATGATAATATTTAACATTATTTAATATCGACTGCATTAGATATGAATGCTGGATAGCAAATTGCAAATAGTTATTAACAATAAAATAAATAATGCGTATAAAATAAAATATGCGTGTTGCTTGAGTACATCCTGGGAGAGTGTGGCGGCACTTTTGTACGTACCATTTGGCACTGGTTGTGTATCGGCATATTAGATATCAAGCCCAAATTTGTGTCTAAAGCAGTCCAGCATTTCTTGCCATTTCTGCAAATGCTGAAGATGGATCCTGGATCAGCACGTCAGGCGGATCTATCTCTTCGAGCTTCCCCTTCTTAAAAACGGCTATCCGGTCAGAGTCCATGATAGTGTTGAGTCGGTGAGCTATAGTCAGAATAGTGCAGTCCGAGAATTCTCTGCGAATGGTTGCTTGAATGATGTCATCTGTCTCTAGGTCAACAGCAGCTGTGGCCTCATCCAGCACGAGAATCTTGGTCTTTCTTAGTAGTGCTCTGGCGAGACAAATGAGTTGCCTCTGGCCGAAGGAGAAGTTATGACCTCCCTCACTGACCTCATGATCTAGTCCTCCAGGTAACGAGGTCACGTAATCCCTCAGATAGGCATGTTCCAAGACCTTCCACATGGCGTCGTCATTGTTCTCGCCAGTGGGGTCGAGGTTGAAGCGAAGAGAGCCTGTAAAGAGCACCGGATCTTGAGGGATGATAGTCAGCCGAGACCGAAGTTGATGCAGTCCCAGACTGGCAATATCTACTCCGTCAATTAGGATCCGGCCTCCAGCAGCCTCAATGATTCTAAACAGAGCTAGCGTCAGGCTGCTCTTGCCCGCGCCAGTGCGCCCACAGAGTCCGATTTTCTCGTTGCCCTGAATGTCCATGTTTATTCCTTTAAGCACCAGATCCAAGCCAGGTCGATATCGCGTTTGGTAATCCTCAAATGTAACTTCTCCTTTCTCCGGCCACGAAGAGCTCACTTTGCTGTCTGTCTCGGGCGATGTCCACTCTGCCTCCTGAACAGTCCGACTATACTCGAGAATTCGCTCCACCGCCACCGAGTTCGTCTCCAGCTCACAAGCCATCCTAATCATCCAGTTCAAGGTGTCTGTGACCTGTAGAGCGTAGGTGATGGATAAGCCAGCCACCCCAGCTGTCAGCTTGTTCCTAGCTAGCACGGAGAAGAGCGCGGCGAATAGAATTATGCAGTTGCCCAGGGTCTCCATCCTCGTGCCCAGCCAACGGTTGGAAGACAAGCTGAGGTAGTAAGAGCGCACATTGGTGGCGACTCGACCTTCCGACTCCGCGACAAATCGATCTTCATTGACATATGCTCTGATTGAGACTGCTCCTTGCACAGATTCCGAGAAATGCGCAAATATCGGTGACTTGCTGATAGACTGCAACCGCTTGAGCTGACGCGAAGTCGCGATGTAGAATTTCTGTATTGAGAAGTAGACGAGGAACAGCGGTCCGATGATTGAGGCAAACATTGGGGTGGAAGAAATAACGACGACCAGCATTGCCAGAACGTCACACATGCACCAGAAGAAGTCGCTCAATTCCGACGGAATGGTCTGATCAACTGTCTCGATGTCACCTGAGAAGCGGTTGATGATCCTACCGATTGGATTCGTGTCGAAGAAGGACATGGGGCTGTGGAAAACTCGACGTAGAAGTCTCTCGTGGAGCACCTTCGAAGCTCTGGCGCATCCAAGGAATAACCAAAGCTCGCGGCAGAAGTCCACCACTGCCTCCAAAGTGCCCGTGGCCGCGTAGACACTGAGGTAGAGGGCAGTGTTTTCATCTGCATGCTTAAGGTCAGCCTCGTTCTTGTCAGCCCACATGGATAACCAGTAGTTGCCCGCCGCGTGAACGCCATGTCCCAAAACGTCCAGAAGGATGCAGATGACAGCGACAACATAGCCCATGCACTCGGCATAGGTGATGTACACTGACCAGCTTACTTTCCCCACCATGGCCTCTTCTTCCTGAATCAGCATTCCCGCCACGTCATTGTTATTATTGGACATGTCCGAGCTGCTGTTGTTCTCTTGTCGGGGATCATCTTTGTCTATCACCAGAGTTTTGAGTTTGTCTCTGTCGGCGAATAATTTACTCTCTTCATCTTCCATGGAGTAGCCGTCGGAAGACTGTGATCGCTGCAGTGCTTTGAGAGGTTTCGAGTTGGATATCGGCGCTGACAAGCTTCTCAAATAATTGACTTTCACTTCCTCTTCAACATCTTTTTCATTTGCATATGTGGCTATAAACTCAGCAAATGCATCCTTGCCTTCTTTCAGTTCTTGATACGTACCCATTTCAGCAATTCGGCCATCTTTCATCACCACAATCTTGTCTATCTTGTCCAAGAAGCTGACATTGTGGGTGACGAGGACCCGAGTCCTGTCCCTGAGCAATCCGGTTTCATTACTTATGACTTGGTCGAAGATGTGCTTGCCGACGTGGGCGTCCACAGCGGAGAGGGGATCATCTAGCAGGTAGACGTCCGCATCGGAGTAGACTGCCCTGGCAAGAGACACTCGTTGCTTCTGGCCGCCAGACAAGTTGATGCCATTCTCACCAATCTCTGTCAAATCGCCTGACGTGAGGGTTGCCAGGTCAGATTCCAACGCACACGCGCTCAGGACTTGTTGGTACTTCACCGGCGCCCATTCCTTGTCAAAGAGAACATTGTCTCTGAGGGTCATGTTCTGGATCCAAGCCTGTTGCGGGACGTAAGCCGTGTGACCACGTCTACTCAGCCGTCCTCCAGCTCTGTCCATCTCACCAAGGACGGCGGAGACGAGCGAGCTCTTTCCCGATCCAACCACCCCCACCACAGCTATCAGAGAACCCCTGGGGATCTCCAGGTTGATGCTCGTTAAGATAGGTTTTTTCTCCTTCTCCCAGCTGAATGAGGCGTCCTCAAATTCAATGGCGTTTTCTGGGTGTGACATCTCCTTGCAAATGGCATCGGTGTCAATCTCCTCAGCATTTAAAAAGCCATTTATGCGTCTCAGTGACACAAAGAGCTTGACCGTCTCCATGATCGCCCAAGGGAACATGATTAGCGGAAGTCGCATGATGTTGAACAGGGAGACAGAGACGAAGATCCTGTCCGCGGTGAGTATGTTGGTGCTGGGATCAATTGCTTGATACACGGCAAAGCATGCTAATGTCATAAAGGAGCTGCAGGTGAAGGTCAAGTTGAGCAGCGCCCATAGTTTGGCATTGACCTTCAGCAGTTTTACCTCCTTGTCCCGGATTGAGCTCACCCGTTTCATGAATGGCAGCTCCCAGGCGTACAACTTGAGTGCCTTGATACCGGCTAGCACTTCGTTCAGAAGCTTGATTCTTAAGTCCTTGTTCACGAGCTGCTCATCCTGCAGACGCTGCGTCATGCGAGAGCTCCACAAGTTGACAGGCAGGAGGAGCACGAGCACGCCCAAAGCAGCGAAGGCGCCCACGCCTACTTCTTGGTAAAGAAAGCAGATGGCGAGACCGATCGTGAAAGGCGCTGTCCAGATCTGGTTGACGTACGGAAACGTATCGACTATGCGCTGGGCATCGATGGACATGAAGTTGGTGACCTCCCCCACGGTGAACTGTTTCCGCGCGCTGTTTGACAGCCGCAGAGACTTGCGATAGATGAGGGAAATGACCGCACTGCGAATCTGAATGCTCAACACAGAAACGACCTAAAATAAAAGAACACCGAATTATCTCGTAGTGCAACAAAACTTCTTCAATGAATTTCACGTCAAATTACAAATTGTATCGCTGTACATGAGCTTAAGTTTCCTAGTGTTGATTCTCGTCATTTGATGCGTCCTCGGCCTTACGTTGTCCTCGCCATTTTCCGAGTGGGCGGAGAGGGTGGGGGGGGGTCCCAACCACTACGCCCCCGTTGGAAATGAAGCCTACCATATGGCGATGCTAGAAATAGTAATTACAAAAAGCGGTT
>JAAUXU010080232.1_pt1 | contig 10932 bp, 9 predicted proteins | sample 7278151 | NCBI WGS metagenome assembly JAAUXU01 (sample SAMN14350113, study PRJNA611818) | marine sediment metagenome | isolation source: surface marine sediment (1.8m) | place: French Polynesia: Moorea | collected 2018-08 | reverse complement strand
CCGTGTAACAAACCCCAGACGCCGTCAGTGAATTTCCAAAGTTGACCCCTTTTCGACCTAGCCTACCATATAACCTCAAAGTCAGACTGTGCATGAGGCTTCTGCTCCATCAATCTGCGTTGTTTTGCTGCCAGCGTATCTCAGTGTAGGGAGTGTCGAAGGGAAGCTAGATATGGCGAACCCGGTACTTCACACATTTAGTGCCTTTACGTGCACGTGGATATTTCCCTTCATTGCTACAGACTGTTCTGGACGTGCCACATGTGCGTGCGTTTGTGCGTGCGTTTGTGCGTGCGTTTGTGCGTGCGTTTGTGCGTGCGTTTGTGCGTGCGTTTGTGCGTGCGTTTGTGCGTGCGTTTGTGCGTGCGTGTGCGTGTGCGTGCAGAGCAGAGCAGAGCAGAGCAGAGCAGGAAGGAAGAAAGTGAGGAAAAAGAAATTGTGGAGCAGGAAATGACTTAATGTCTTGCTCTGTCTCGCTCTCCCTTCTTTTGCCACCCACTGTGAGTGAAATTGTTTATTGTTATTGACTTTTTGTCTGTGTCAGGTCAGCCCTTTACTGGACGGACGAGAAAAAGTGTAGAAAAGAGGGATGCATAGAACACGCACTCGGACGGGGACGTCCAGGAGAAGAAGAATACAACATAAATACGTGAAATGCCCCGAATGTAGTTGATGTTTGCTGAATAATCCGTGCCAAAGCCAGATAACCGACATGATTACGACTACCCCAGCATTAAGATGTTGCGCTGTGACTATGGGGAAGGGCTGCAGTCACGTGTCGAAGGGAAAACGTTATCTACTGCAGTCCAGCCCAGGTGGGAAAGCAGCCTGTCATATTTCTCTCGCACCAACGTCCCTACATTGATATTATACTTTCTGAAGGATTTATTTAATCAGACTGACGGGCCCCAATAACTCTTCCAACATTGATTGTGTACAAGTGTGTAGCTCGCGTAGCAGGTTACCCTCAGGACTGCCAACAGCGAGGTCCCCACGGGTGAACATGTTGGGGAACGAGATTTGAGCCCAGTAGGGGGACAACAATGGGGCGAGCGAGACCCAGAGAAATGCTTCTGGTAAGGGCAAAGGAGCAATCGGCTAAAGTGATTTGCATGATCTGCTTTTTGGCAATGGGACCCCTAAAGGAATATGCAGATAGAAGATGTACGTACGTAGTGGCACATGCAGCTTGCGTACGGTCAAACGGTTTTCAAGCTACATAAATGAATATAGGCCCACATCCGTGGAACTGGTGGCATTTGACTCCCTTGACTTCCAGTCCATGATTTGGGGTTGGGGCGGGGGTGGATCGAGAGCTGCAAATCTGCCAGAGGGCGACTATTCCTGTCATGAATAATCGAAAAACGGTTGATCAGCGTCAAGAACCAGATATCGGGCTAGGTGCGTAAGCAGGAGAGAGGTTTCTAGAGGCTGTGTTGGTGCACCAGCACGAAAATTGGCAGCAGTTGACCGAAAGCAGTGGGAGGCGGCGTGACATTCGAGCTTTCTAAAGTGGAAACCCGCAACCATCAGGGACATGCTCTTCACCAAGAACACCTCCATGTGGTCCATCGCCAAGGCCTTGGAGATCATCTAAAGGTTGGTGAGGTCCACAAATATGCTAACAGTGCCGAGGACTGGCCAGGTTGCCTATCGAGAAGATTCGGTGAATGAATCACTTCTCTAGCCGGGTCGAAGTAATTCAGGCTAGGAGTGGCGGCCGAACAACTTGTATTCATTTGACGCGTCTTCAACCTATTTTTCCCTGAAATCTTCTGAATAATACTCAGAGATATCAGCATTTCTCATCGATCGTGTTCACGGCAGGAAATGTCCCCCACCCCCCTGTATCGCGCTTCTTTGCGAAAGAGACGTTTACGGCTTAACATTGCATTTTTATTTATGAGGCGGCGGCCCAAATTTCGAATCTGGCACCGCTAGATTTTTTTTTTTAAAAACCTCGTCTAGAGGGGACTGAATTTGCATCTGCGACACCTGAGAAAAAAAGCGCTATCTCTATAAACAGAGACTCTACCCCTTGGCGGAGTGGAGTGTTATTACAGCCCTGCCCTGGGCTGTCTAGCCAAGGAGGCCGCCACTTTTGCAGCGTTTGGTAAAGTACTTTACACACGCTCTTGGCACTTTACCACACGCTCCAGTTGCAATCGTGTCATGGCGCGCAACTTGCCCACTCATTCCGAGCAAATGAAGCTAACGACTGAACCAAAAATGCTGCGTTAAGTGCGGTTGAGTGGGTGAGGAACGAATGACTCATGAGCGCTGGCATCGCAATTGAAGGAATTGAGAAGGATGAGGCTCAAAGGTGTCCTTTTCTCCCAACACAATCTCGACTGGGGAAAAAGCAGTTAATTGCTTCCTATCCTATGTTGCACTGGGTTGACAGAAGGGAAATTTGTTTTTTTCAGGCCACCTTTGTTTTGCACTCACGTTTTACACAAGAGCGGACGCACCACGTGCGACACCAGCTACATAAATAAGAAACAAAAAAACAGAGCCAATTTTGCCCTCTCTTTTTTAAGGACTGCATCTGCGTGTACGTGTTGGCTAGAGAGAGGGAGAGCAAAGAAAAAAATAGGTGCTCGAAGGGAAGACAAACCAAATATTGAATTAGGGTTATATAACAGCTCCAAGTTCGAAAGTGCAAAGTGCTGACGCCCTCAGCTTTATACAGAGTGCACCAAGATCAATATGTGTTGGCGCTCATATGTCTCACATTGGTTAAGTGAATTGCTTAGAGTATAAGGAGTAAAATATCCTTTTTGTAATGACAACAAGCAGCAACCAGGCGTGGGTCCAACCCAGTTTATCTTCGGCTGCTGTGCAGATGGACACACACGCACACACAAGATTTTCTTTGTAAGCGCTTAAATGTGCTCTAGACTGAGGAAGGTCACAGTGTGAGAGTACAGTTTTCCTCCTGGAACCAATATCACGAGTGTCAAGCACTTCTCATTTGATTTGGGCACTGTTCTTCGTGTAGTCATGCATGCGTGCTATGTTCAGAGTACAGCACCACTTCGAGATCTTTGAATGTACTTTAACGACAGAAGAGTATAAGTTGCAGCAAATCCTTCGGTGGTTTTTTTGCGCCGAAAAGGGCTTTTCTCGTATTTCTACCCACAACAGATGCTTCGTCTATACTCTTTTCTTGCCTGTGTCTCTCTTGTACACTGCTAAAAGGCCGGCCGAAGACTGAGTGGGGAGAGATGTGGCTTAAGATGCCTCCTCCGCATGTGCATGCGTGCCTGCGTGCGCGAGAGTGCGCGGCACAACACGAAATCGCTTTCCGCCGCCGCTTAATTACATAACCTGCCGAGTTAGGCCTACGGGGTGACGCAGGATATTGTCACAGCTTGGCTGGGCGAAATCAGACTGTTTTCTTTAGGAGCCACAGCAGGCTGCTTTGCCCCTTCATGTCGCCATATAACCAATGTACGCACTGTGGAGGGGATCCGGTTGTGGTTTCTGCACTTGGGCCCACAGGTTGTCTGGGTCAAATCTGTGCAGTGACGGGACAGTAGACGGGACACGGGGAGGGGGGGGGGGAGAGGGGGGGGAAGTGCGCATAAAATGTACTCTCTCTTTCTCTCGGACTCGCTGGGAAGGACTACTTTTCTGCTGCAGAAGCACGGATTCTAATGAGATAGTTCTTACTCGAGCTTAATTGATTAAAGGATGAGCTGTTCCATAATCTGTTCAGATAGAACTACATTGCGCAGTACTGACATATGCATGACTCGAGGCGATGTGCAGATCGCCCAAGGAAAACCAACTTGTCTTGCACGTACGTAAGTGTGTACTTAGGGTTGTCCCATTCGTACTCCATTCGTACGTACTACGCTGCTCAGAACCTAAAGTGGGCAATAAGTTTTACTCACGGGCCTTGACAGAGTACATCATGGCACCTATGGCACACGTGAACTCGCGTGCAGAAGAGATGTTCCATTTTTTGCAAAATTGGAATTCATCTCCCCAGGCACGAATGTCATGAAAGGAGAAAATTTACGTAATTACCTGCGTAATTACCCGTCAGCTTTTGTGCTGGCCACTGCAACCAAGTCTGGGCATCAAGACAGGTGTGACTTCCTTGTTTGGAAGAGTTGGCCATCCATATTTTTGGGTAGTGATACGTACTTAAAACTCTGCACATCGTTGTTCTCGCCTACCCAGCTACAGGACTGCGTACACTGTCCGTACTACGTGCAACTGGCCGCAGGTTAGAAGGAAAACAAAGCATGCAGACTAGTTTCATATGGATTGTCGCACATGCATTGAAGGAGGAGCTGAGAAAACAAAGTCCTTCTAACACTGAATATCATGTTGCTCGTCTTCAGGGGGAAGGGGGGGATCCCGTTGTGTACCTTACCCACCTTGATGTGTTCGCTCTTGCCACCCCGGTAGTTCCTGTGCCGCTTTACGTAGAAGTAAGTTTTTATTGCCTATAAAGACTGCATGGAAGCTCGTTTACCTCTGACAGGCATCTCTGCAAACAACTGGTGAGAGATGGCCTCTATCTTCCTCAAAACATCAAGACAATGATTACGTACGCAGCTGCCACAGCACTGATGAAGCCAGAAAAAGCAGCGCTCGTGGTACACGATGAGAACAGCGTTGGGAATGATGTGTGCTCACTTTTTTTCTTCGTGGCCGTTCAGTCCACTAGATGTATGGATGGATGGATGGATGGATGGATGGATGGATGGATGCATGGATGGATAGGTAGACAGATAGATCGATCGATGGTACGTAGATGGTAATGGCTGTATCTCCTTTGACGTCACTTTTTCCGTTCACTGACAGTTCTCATGTACTGAGAGCTGGCGGGTGAGAAGCACTTGACGACACAACTGAGACAGGAAAGTAGTCAAATTTGGGTGAATTAGCTCATACGCCGCATTTTTGCCCTAAGGCCCAGCCCAACATTGCACAAAATAAGTTGAGCAGGCCAGAGAAAATTTGAGCAGTAGCAAACAAGGAGGGTGACGTCATACTGCCATCAGGTCCATGTGGGCAAAGTCGGGACTCCCCCTGGGAGATTTTGCAGCTCTCGAGCCACCACGACCCTTGGACGAACCCCCCATACCCCCCCCCCCGCCCTCGGGTCGTCGACGCCCTCGAGCTTCGACATCGGGTGTCAAGTGCTACTTGCCCCGACGGATGTACTTAAGTGGTCATGTAACGCTGCACGTACGCTCATGTGTACCGTATAGAAATGAAATAGCGGTGACGTACGAATGTTCTTCACTGAACTGTACATACTTGTGCTACGAGGCTTTTGTGTGACACACAATGGATGGTTGAAGGCTGCATTGCTTTTTCCCCCCTCTCTCCCATCTTCACCCGCTTGAGCGTCCGTGATTAAAGCAAAAGTTGTCGTCAGGACTTACGCAGGAGGAAAGCAAGGCAAATATTGACCTTACTAGTCTTCTGGCAGATGACGAACACGGTGGAGACTGGTGGAGGGGCTCAACAAAAGTGGAAAGAGCGTGTCCTCGTGTGTGCATGTAGTGGAGGACGAAGCGTGGGAGACGAAGAAAACGATGATTTAGAGCACGGAGAGAGTGTCGATGCTCCCGACCCCGTATTGTGTGTCACGTGTGTACAAGGACCGTCGCATGGCATGGGTGTCATAGACTGAATGTCTGCATCAGTAATGCTGATTTATCGGTGCCTTTACTCAGGTCTACCAAGGTTGTTGCGACAAATAGCTCCTTGGCGTCTTTCGTCCTACAGGACGTGAGCACATACATAAATGACGGGGGGGGGGGGGGGGGAATGCGCTGGTGTCACTGCTTTCCGTCGCTTGGCTAATGACCAAGTACACGCCATATGGGACGCAGGCTCAACAGCAGCCCCGACCAATGTTGCGTATGCGCACAAGCAACAACAAAAGCCAGCGCAGCTCTCGGGAAAGTGACGTTGCCACATGCGATATGTAGGAGGGAGCTCTTAAATGGCCAGTGAAAGGACATTTCAACGTGATTGCGCCCTTTTGTCAGAGAAGTGGAGTACAAAGGGTGAAGTTTTTACTGAATTGTGGTTGACATCTCATTTCCCCTGCACTAAGAGGCCTTCGCACACGTAGAGAGCGCAGGTGAAAGAGAAAGAGGCTCGATATTCCATTCAAAAATGTTTTTGTAAGATAGGAAAATGCATTTTTCTCTCTCAAAGAAGCTTGGTGGGCACGCATTTCTCACCTGAAGTGGTTATCACGGGAAACTGTCATTAGGGATGGATTCGAGTGCTTTATCTCCCTCCGGGCAGTGCATGCATACCCGACTCGAGTGGCTCTAGCCCTGAGCGACAACGTTGGTGATAAGCCGCTTTCACGTCGTCACATGTGTTGCTTAGTCTTTTGAGATTACCTTTCCGCTACAAATGTGCCGCCTCTCCATCATTACACGACATGAGGAGATTAAGATTATTTCATAATACAAATGTGCCCTCAGCCCAACACCCACCACGTCCGCTCTTCCCAGAGACGTCACGCGCTTTCAATCTGAGGGCCTTTTTGATCCTCCTTCGTCGGGAAGAGGTAAGATCCACATAGATGACAGCGGAAAGTCTCTTCTCTGCCTGTGACTGCCTGGCTGACTGGTGGCGGGTGGTGGCTGAGCTCCCTTCACTTAACCTTCTAAAAGCAATCAAAAATATCAAACTCTCTCCCTTTCTTCCCATTGGTCTCCTTCGTCACTAAGCAAAGCCTAAAATGAAAGAATTCGCCGAAAAATTTCGATTTCGGGGACTAGAGGAAGGAGAGCAACGAGAAGAAAGTTTTTTTGAAGAGTTGAGAAGAAAAGTTTGGAGCAGTCGGCCAGCAAAATGTCGCGAGTTGCGAAAAAATACCAAGGCAAGGCGATCTTTTCTTTTATAATTTACAGATGGCATCAGAAAAGTATTGGAATATTGTATTGTACTGTGAAGTACAGTATAGGATTTCAAGACGTCATCGTGCCTAAAGTTAGAGCGCTCTTCTTGTCTTACGCTCTTCTCTTCACAGTTTCAGCATCTCAGGTAGCCCAGGTGTCACCTTCCTCTTCGCCACTTTTCACGCCGCCAATTTTATGCCAAAAAAAGATAACCCTTTCTTTTTTCGCCCAACTTAATTACTTATCTGTGATTCACTCACTCGCCTCCATTTGCATCTCTAATTATAAAGACTGGCCGGAATTAATCAGTGACTGACAGCGGCTGATCTGTCAGAGTCTGTCTGTTTTACACCAGCATTGTCTGTCTGTCTGTCTGTCCGGCCGCGTGCCTGCTGCCGACTCCAGGGACGTCCCCGACCACTTCCGCTTCTCCATCGTTCGACCTCGACGTTGTTGACTCAGCCTGTTTGACTATCAGGCCTTTCCTGACTGACCGTCGACCGAGCGTCCAGCTACAATAAGAGAGCTACGTACAGGGTGTACCGGAAACGACAAACAATTGTCGGAATTGTTCTCCAGTCAAGTCACTTTTAGCTCTAACTGCGCCATTAGGGAAGAGAGAGAAACAAAACCTCAGGCAACCCAACTTGTCCAAACCCTAACCTAAACCTAAGAAAACTAACGTAACAGGCGTAATCTAACCTAACTGAGCTAAAGTAGAAAGCTTGGATAAGAAATCTACAGCAGCACCACTTCTGCCAAACATCCAGCCCCGAAAAGAAGTTTAGTCCAGCTGAGACCAGCCAATATTAAGACCAAGAGTCAGATAACGCCACTGCCACCTATGGAGATCACTTCAGACCGGCGAATATAAAGACAGCAACAGTTGGCCTTCACTAGTTGTTTCCAGAGCAATGCGACGTTAAGTGATTTTCCTAAGGACATTGGTGACATTGGTAGTGACATTGGTGTGATGAGATAACGTCTGGGATCAAAAATATACCAGAATTAAGCCCTGTTTGCTAAACATTGAAGGTGACTGAAAGATTGATGAATTTCTCAAGGATCACTAAAACTATAAGTCATCCCAGGAGCTGAAAGCGGGAAGCTTTGATTCACTTTTCATGTCACTGCAGTTTTTAGTGTTTTAGTCACCTTTGTTTGGTTCTTCAGTATTTTAGCCACATTTCATGCCAGAACAGTGTTGACTATTTCGATGTTTGAGTACTTTTGATTTGTCATTGTTGCTGCGTCTACTACACCAGAAGCATAGAAAGTGAGCAATTTGGTGCTAGTAACATTCTACTTCAGTCTTTGCCATGGCCGTCATTAGACTTTAAGGCTTTGTCATCATTATTGGCTTGCATCGCTGGTCTCGCCTGGGCTGAAGTTGGGCACCGCCACACTGAATATCATCAACCGCTCCAAGCTCGTCACGGTCTGGAAGATCATGCAGGCTTTGAAGAAGCAGCACCCAACACCGATCCCCGTCGTCTCCAATTTCGCAGGATCCTAGCATTAGCCTGCTCCTCCAGTGTATTCTTCACTTTTCCACTTCCTTCAACGTGCGTGTTGTCGAGTGAGATGTGGAGCGCTTACACCAGTTACACGCGTGCACCACCTGCACTACATACTTAACGTCACTTTCTTAGTTTACGCGCTTCTTCTTTTTCCTCGTCACGTGTCGTATTTTTCTACTGTACTGCCCTAGGGCAGAACAGAACTAACGGGGCAGTAGTGACATAGGGCCGATTTGGCACCACGTGACTTGACCGCCCGAGGGTCGTATTATGCCCGGTGCAGAACTGGGTCATTTTTTTGCCCATGCCTACTGAAAATATGGGAAATGATAATCGGGCGAATAGGAGGCTTGTAAACTAAAAAAATGACGTTACACTATAAACATCCGTCTCGTAAAGAAGCGCTACGCCCTCTTCGAATTTTGCAACACTCGGGTCGCCGTGACCCTGGATCTGCAAAATTCAAATCGGGCGCACAGTGCTTCTTTACGAGACGGACATATGTCATAAATACAAGTGTCTCTATAAATACACTACGTGCACTGCATCTTGAAGTACACCAACAGTAGGTGCAGGACATTGACGGTCAGGACATTGTCATGACATAGACTGTCAAGGGTGACAAGGCTTTGCTGATAAGACGCCCAATTCCTACCTTAACAGCGGAAAACAACCACTTGTTGCCGATGCAAGTCCACAATGGGACGCAGGGCTAGAGATGGAGGCTCAATCAAGTAAGGCCTGCGCACCAACACGGCGAAGTGTGCGTGGGCTCATATACGCGTGTACAGCAACACAGCTTAGTCCGCTGTACGTAAGCGGGTGTAGACGGACGAAGCAGAGTTTGGTACGTAATTCGGGTCCCTCCTGAGGCCACTTCCGACTCAGACTGCAGCGTGTGGTTGCAGCTGGCGGTGGCCGTGATGTTGGGCGACGTCATTCCCGGTCTGAGGCGCCGAAGTGCCAAGATTTTTTTGCATCAGAAGCCTCACTCATACGCCGAAACTAAGATTTACGTCCTCATGCCGGGGGACTTTCTCTCTGCTCCGCAACACGGACATGAATTGCGTACCAAACTGTGCATGCAGCGCCAGTGGACAAACACGCAGACTCGTTGAACGTCGTGCGGATTGTGCTGACTCACCAGTTGTAAAATCCTCCTCACCGGAGGTGGCACGGTCGAATAATTCTTACCAATAGCTAGCAGTAAGTCCACTAGCAAAGGCAGCTCAATGCCATATTGGCTGTATTTGTAGAGGAAGAGAGCAGAAAGTGGGTCATACACACATATGTGGGGGCAGAAATTGCTGGCACCAACACCAGCGTCTGTGTCTGCTCCACTTGATCCATACGTGGCAATTCCCATTGATCTCCCCCTTCTCCACCTGACCTCTACAACGAACGTCTCATTGTAATGATATACATTGGTCCAATTTCCTCCGTGTCAATAAGCCGTCGTTGTACCTCTCAGTCTCTGTCTCGCCCTGACTCTCGCCCTGGCTCTCGACCGTGCAAGACACGCTTGTCCACCAAGTTTCCTCCCCGGATAATCCCAACCCCAGTTGGTGGCAGCAAAACTTGAAAGGTCTTCTCTCCTCCCACGTCCTTGGAGACTTTAGGAGGCCAATCTTTTTTCTCTCCTTCAGACTCTGTTATCTGGGGCTTTCTCTCGCTCTCGGTGACATTACGGATTACCACGCTACTCGTAATCGAGGTGAGTAACAGATTAGATAGTAGAGGCAACGTCACTCGTATAAAGAATTGAGGATTCAAAAGAGATATTCGCTCAAAGCGATTCGCCAACATTGAACACACACGTCCGTGTGTGTGTGTGTGTGTGTGTACGGACAGCAGCCATGAGAACTGCTTTGCTGACAAGATAAGAGAGCGCGTTCATGGCTTTGAGATACTGGACCGATGTGTCAGTGTCATACTAGTCCCTAAGCGCGTCGTATCACTTTACCTACCTCACTGTGCAACTCACGTACAGAGTGTAACAAAATCGATTCCCCCCTCCCCCAAACATTCTCCTAGAACAGCCCGGATTTTCTTTCAGTTTTCCTTACCCTCTGATAAAGTGCTTTGTCAGCATTTAGCAAGACACGCAAAATGATCCAACATTTAGACAATCCCAACCTTGAGAGACAGAAACAGAGCACGCATGAACAGGTGGGATCTGTTCTTGCACCAAAGAGACTATATGTGGGAACAACTTTTGGGAACTCTGTCTTTGAGGGATTGACACATACAGAGCACGTGCGAAAGTACATCTACGATCATGTGGGGCTTTTTTTTCGGCAACGCTGAGTTTGAGAGCCAGAAACGGGGCAAGTTCATGATGCACATGTGCACGAGCAGATGGGACTTGACTCTTGGGGTCAGGAGGAGCATCAGTTTTGTTACCCCCAACACCAACACCCACCCCCCCCCCCCGCCCAGGGCGAGAAGGGAGGGACCGACAGTCGGCGGGTGATACCAATCAATCGGTGGGTGGTCGTGCCGGCGGTGCGCGGCGGCGGCGG
>JAAUXU010036574.1_pt1 | contig 10934 bp, 10 predicted proteins | sample 7278151 | NCBI WGS metagenome assembly JAAUXU01 (sample SAMN14350113, study PRJNA611818) | marine sediment metagenome | isolation source: surface marine sediment (1.8m) | place: French Polynesia: Moorea | collected 2018-08 | reverse complement strand
CGTAGATTAAAGTGGAAGGGCCCAATCAGCTAAATAATTAGACCAAAGTTGTAAAAAGGTCTGACAAACAAGTTCTTTTAATATCTTTTTGTCAAAAATTCGCTAGCTTTTTATATATGATTTTTTTAATATTGCCGCCGTTAGGCTGAATCGATTTGGTTTAGCCACCGGTTATAACCTAGTCATATGTAATATATGGCCGCCCTAAACGTGCACATTTGGGCAGGGAAATAAGTTGTTACCATTCTCCAGAAAGGGAACTCGTGAAATCTCGCCAGCACCCAGAAAGGTCTCAAAAAAGACGTGGCAGCTCCCCCAAACATGTGTGGGTATTTTTGAAAAAAAAAACAAAGCTTCAAATGAAAAAACTCTACATTTATAATTTGTTGATATGAGGTTGGAAAAGAAGCATGCAAATTTTGAGTATCCTATGTTTACAAACAAACAAGATGTCCAACTTAAGTTCAAGGCAAAGCCAGTTGCTGTTGTTGTCCCTTTCACCACATGCTATCCTAGTACCGTGTGACCGGAAATGAGTGCGACTTTTAAAATATTTTTAATATTTAATTTTTAGATTTTTTGGCAAATTCAACAAGATTTCTTGATTAAAGCATTCTTCTCATTTCAAAAAATGTAAAAATAGTTTCAATATTAATATTGGTTCCTGATTTATGAGACTTTTTCATGGCTGACCCAAAAGACCAAGAGCCGCAAGGGCATACATATAATGAAGGCTGTTAAGGCCATGGAGGCCATGGAGGCCATGAAGAAGCTCATTACTGGACAGAAAACCATATTCCAGTTGCCATTAGTTATTTCTAGCATAAAATTGTCTTCAACATGTCCTACTTCACCAAGAACATGGACAAGTGTTCCAGGTTGCACTCTTTTCCGGTCACACGGTACAAAAGAACACCACTGATAAAAACGGGGACAACATCAGGTGAATATTCACTGCTCCATCCTCCTTTGAAACCTTAAATTCTTGCACCACCCAACAACCCACCATGCACCATCATTCCTGCAGAATTTTGTTGACCCCCTTTTGCTATGATCAGTTTTCCATGTTATGAATAGGCATCAAAAAAGATTTTTTTCTCATCATCCCGGGTGCTCGGCCTTCGGCTTACACCATCCCACATGGCCCCTCTCGTGGGGGATCCATCCCTTAATGTATCTTTGCAACCTGGAGGAAGGGTATGGGGGTGTTTGGGCTCCAAACATTGGTGGGGTGGCAACGGGATTTGAACTCCGGACCTAATGCAGGCGAGTCAGGAGTCATAGCCATTACGCTACAGGGGCCACCCCATTCAAAAACATGTTTTTCCCTTTTTCAATAAGTGGGTATGGGTGTTCAAAATCAACCTGAAATTGCTCACAATTGCCATAAATGTGTTATTTTCTTCCGTTTCCCAAAAGTTCCATTTTTGCTCCCCCCCCCCCCCCTGCCACCAACCACCGTGCCCTTGCATACAAGGAAGCTGCCCCTAACCAAACCAAACCTTTCTTATGGAGAGGGAGCCCTGATTATCTTTCATGAACAGGGACGGGAGAGCGAGGAAGACATATTGACAACATTAGTGAAAAATGATTATTTTCTGCAAATTTTGGCATAAATTAAAGCAAAATCTGTATCTTAAAATTGACAATCTGCAAGCAACAAAAGCTACAATGTAGTCTTAACTTTTGTATTCCATCTGCACAACACAAGGGGTAAATTGAAGAAAAAATAATTAGGGTGACGGTAAAAAAATATTCTAACCTCCTAGAGGGGATTAAAAAATTTGCCTTATCATGACATTCTAGGTGAGGAAAGGTCAGGGTTGGGGTTTCTCCCCTTGCCCACACGATCATTCAGCCAATTGGAATGGGAAGGTCCCAAAAAGGATCCATTTTTGTCCCTCACCCGCGTTATGAAAAGGTGCCTGGACGGAGCTTTTGGGTCCTAAATAGGGTTTTTGACTGGTGTCCGGTTTTTTGCTCTCGCAAATAGCAAATTATAGAAGAAACCATGTATTTATCACCAATCTACATGATCGTAAATGCAATCTTTTGAGACTTCAAATTATATAGGAAAGAAGTGTACGTAGCACCTAAATGGGTGACAAATGGAATGCACAAAACCAAAGAAACAGGTCCCTTTTTTCTTCCCTTTTGGCTGTCCATTTGCTCTCCGTATTTTACCTCTTTTGCCCCTTTGGGAACTCCTGTATAGTCCAATATATTGCAATCTATTTTTTCCAAAAAAGAAACGGGAAAGACTTTTCGCCATTTGATTACATCCCCTCTCTTGATCTTCCTTTGCGTTGCCCTGTTCTGTTGCATGTAGAGACGGGTCCTGTGATGTAGTCCCTTCATTGCAGTATCTCTGCTGAAGCTGGCCAACCGGGTGTTGGCTCTGCTGAAGCTGTCCAACAATGGGGTGGTGGCTCTGCTGAAGCTGGCCAACGGTGTGGTGGCTCTGCTGAAGCTGTCCAACAACAGGGTGGTGGCTCTGCTGAAGCTGGCCAACGGGGTGGTGGCTCTGCTGAAGCTGTCCAACAACGGGGTGGTGGCTCTGCTGAAGCTGGCCAACGGGGTGGTGGCTCTGCTAAAGCTGGCCAACAACGGGGTGGTGGCTCTGCTGAAGCTGTCCAACAACAGGGTGGTGGCTCTGCTGAAGCTGGCCAACGGGGTGGTGGCTCTGCTGAATCTGGCCAACGGGGAGGTGGCGGCCCTACTGAGTTCGGCCAATAGGGGGCCCCAGCTTGAAAATGGGCAGGAGAGCACAGTGCATCTCGAAAATAGGCAAGTGAGAGCAGTCCAGTTTGAAAATGGGCGGAGGAGCACAGTCCAGCTCAAAAATAGGCAAGTGAGCGCTGTCCAGGCTGAAAATGGACTAGAGACGTGGTTCAGTTTGATATTGGGCAGGGAAGTGTGGTCCAGAGAGGGCGGGTTCAGCTTGAAAATGGGCAGGAGGATACCTGGCTTGTACAGAATGCCTAGACAATTACACTTTGAAAACAGCCCACCATATAGCACCTCGTACATGTAGTAGTTACTTTTTAAATACCACGTTCACGCACAAAAATTTATTTCCCAACTCCCCAAGAGCCGTCTCCAAAAAAGTCTAGTACAAGTGTGTTTTCTCCCATTTGCTTCTTTCTGCTTTTTGTAATAAATACAGGTACACAGTGAGCTGCACAAAAATGCGATGTGTATGGGAAGGGAGACGATACTCTCACCCCCCTTTTCTTCCCCTCAGTGCGCCCCCTCCCTGAGGCCACGTAGGTTTTTAAGATGCTATTGCCTGACTCTGGCCAAAATTCATATACTGTACTTTCTTGGTATGCACATGTACAAAAGGGGGAATGGTGGGGGGATACCTCCATACATGTGCTCAAACCTTATACAATAACGTACGCGATTTATGGCTTTACCACCGTTTGGGTTCAAAAATGACCTTTGCTCGCCCACATGTGTGTGGGTATGTGTTCACGAGGTCTCGGTGTATGTTGCAGGCACAGGCTTGACATGCATGTACTGTATATCAGGCCGGTGTGTGGACAGTGGACAAAATAGTAATTTCTCCATAAAGACGAAAAAAATCAACAATAATAGGGCTCCATAGCAGTTGGTAGTGTTTTTGACAAGCTGTCACCTCTAGCAATTTGAAATACTAATTGTCCTATATTTTTAACTGGAGCCAAGTAATATAAATGGTTGTTGGGGATCATGTACCGTTTGTCCCGGAAAAATTTCAAGCAATCCATGCATGATTCTACTGAGACACAAAGTTTTCCCTGAGGAAAAAAACCTAGTTCCGCTCCCGCCGGCCCAATTTCAACCCCCGAACTACAGCCAACCCCCTTAAATGAAGACCCCCCACTTTGAAGTTAAAGAAAGAATTCAAAATGAAAACTGAAGTAATTTGGCTCTTCTAACATTTCTTACCCTGCAATTTTTAAGGGATGTACAGGTGGAAGAATAGTTTTAGCCAAGCATCTTAGACCTTAATTCAGTTTTTTGTCTGCTCTATTATGAAGAGTGTTTGGCCTCAGCCAGGCCAAAGGAGGTTATATTAAAAGAAAGAACAGGAACACACTTTGTTCAATGACCTGCGGTGAAAAATAATAAGTGAAAAAAATAGAAAAAAAACTTCACTTTGACTCAATAGAAACAGGGTGGTTCATCCCCCACAATAATTCCGGAATGGAGTGTGACCCCCTCCCCTCTTGACAGCGTGTCAAAAATACAGGGTGGTTCATCTCCCACTACTATGATTTCGGAATCGGGTGTGACCCCCCCTTGACAGGGTGACAAAAATATAGGGTGGTTCATCTCCCACTATGATTTCGGAATGGGGCGTGAACTCTTGACAGGGTGAAGAAAAATATAGGGTGGTTCATTGCTCTTCATAAAGGAGAGGAGGGTCACACCCCAAATTGAAATTATATGGCAAAACCAGACCACTAGGATAGTTGTCTCAATCTCCCACTATGATTTCAGAATGAGGGGTAAACCCCCCCCCCCCACCTCTTTTCTTTGAAATGAAATTAGACGGTGAAGAAAGACGCAACTTGGACCAGCCCAGCCATCTGAATTTCCCACTACGATTTCGGAATGAGGTGTGACCCCCCTCCCTCTCCGCTTAATGGGATCAATGACCCTTTTAAGAAAAGTTATTCCCCCCCAACAACAACCGGGGTCACTAGTAGACCTGCTGGCCTACGGCCGCAGGTAAAAAAGTGGAGCGTTTTGCTGTTTTTTGGCCTTCAGGGCTTTTGGGATCTTCGTCCCACTGTCACACCACGCAAAAGGATACTTATTGTGCTTTTTTCACGTTTGTTGTGGTTAAGGGGGCAAGAAAGAAAATGGTGCTTCCTCTTCCGTATTTTCTATTTATTTTATTTCCTTAAGTTGCTCTCAGCCCATGTCATTCGGGGGAGGGGAAGATTTTTTTGTCACCGTCGTATCTGCAATTTGTCCTCTCTTTTGATTTTGCTTCATAGTTTTTTCCAAAGTGGGGTTCTTTGCTGAGCCCTCGATTCCAATCTTTTCACCACTCATACTTGCGTTTTTCGCCTTTTTAGTTGACTTTCAGTTCAGTTTCACTTGGATACAAACTATCTCATTAGGTCATTGTGTCACCATAGCAACTCATTGGACGATATCTGGTGAAGCTTGCAACGTACCATCAAGATGTACTACGTACTGGTGGGGATCTCCGCCAACGTCTTGAAACTATCATATGCAACCTCACTCCCTGATTGGTCAGACAAAGAAAACTCCATCCTAAAGAAATCACCAGCCGACCTTCTTTGGACCTTCCTTTTTCGCCTATGCTTGATCAGTGATCACAATGATAGACCGTAGGTAAAAAGGGTATTTCTTTGAAGGATGGAAGAACAAGAACAGACTTTGTTTAAAGACCTGCGGAGGAGACAAGAATATCAAATTTATAAAAAAGGAGGCTAGCTCAATCCCAACCCGAAGTGAATTTATAAGTCCAAAACTGTGCTTGGGGAAGAAGCATTCAAATAGTATCCCAGTGCAAAATTTTGTCACATGTCACTTCTAAAGTTCACCCCGCGGCTCAGTGGAAGGATCCGTTTCTTGTTCTAAGAGGGCATCCTCCCCCACCTTTGTTCTAGTTCGAGTGGGCTTCTTTCTTTCGCTTTGTGTTTTTCTTGTGAGTGGCCCAGAAAGGCTAGAGTTGAGACGAATGGTCGCCCTGGTTGGCCCCATTGCAAATCTATGTAGGTTCCTTCCCTTTTTACAACCCCTCATAAAATGCGTTGTATCACACGGGCATGCTAATAAACATACCTGTAGTGAACTGTGAAGTTGCATACTTCAAGTACAATCTCATTTTTCAGCGAATCCTTACACCCGGGAAGATTTTTCATTACGGGTATTTCCATTTTTTGCGTCCTTGATGATATTGGCCTATTTTCGTTTATTTAATTCTCCAATGAGAGTAATATTTTTTGCTATACAGCTGTTTTTGGATGCACTAAAAAACCCAGCGAAATACTAAGAAGCTTAATCTTTTGGGAAAAAAGTTTTGCTACCTTACCTTGACCACGTCTCCATAATTAAAGTGTCTTTTTTCTGTTTGTTTTCCAGATGCTGTCAATCAAAACGGTGAAACCAAACGCCAGCGGACGTCCTACACCCGGTACCAGACCTTGGAGCTGGAGAAGGAGTTCCACTTCAACCGCTACCTGACTCGACGGAGGAGGATAGAGATCGCCCATGCTCTCTGCTTGACAGAGCGGCAGATCAAGATCTGGTTCCAGAACCGCCGCATGAAGTGGAAGAAGGAGCACAAGATGGCGAGCATGAACGCCATGCCCATGCACCAGATGCACCCCGCGCTGGCGCACTACGGGCACCACATGCAGCACGCCATGGGCATGTACGCCGGGCTGGGAGACCACGTCGGCGTCGGCGCCGCAATGCACCCGGCGGACGCGGCGGCGGCGGCCGCGGCTAAGGCGCAGTTCGAGAGGTACAACATGCACCAGTGAGGCACAAAACCAGAGCCACAAACAAAGAAGAAAAAACATTTGCAATATTGACGCGACTACTACTCAGGCGGTACTACATGTGAAGAGGATTTTCTTTCTCTCCTTCGTTTGTTCTTCATAATTCTTGACTTTGGCCTCGAGCCTTGATGGATATTCCTTTCGTTTTGAGCGACCTCAGCAAAGCTTCGATCGACTCGGCCGATGGCGAAACACAACCTCACACTTATGTACACGTACCATCGTCTCAGTGCTCAAGGGAACGGATATCGGTATATCATCAGAGTTTATAATGCCTGTCCCGCCGCCGCCGCAGCCCCTTCGTGGAAAAGAATGGAGTAAAAAAATCCAACGAAACATCACGATATCTCAAAAGGAACGTCGTTCATAGTAGCTAAAGGGCCAAACAAAAGGTCATTCTGAAAGTCTTTCCCCCTCCTTCTTTTTCCTCGATAATAAAAATGCGGTGAGCCGAGTGAGAAAGAGAAGAAAAGAAGTGTGCAACACCTTTTGAAAAACCGCCAAAAAAGAAAGCAACATCATCCTGGTGGAGAAGACTGTAATTTGCGCTCTCTAATCGTCAATACACAAATCGGGGGTCGATTCCCGCTCCGTCGACCGCCGTCGATCTGAATAGTTTGTTTTTGTTACCAGAATAAATTTATCGAGAAGGCAGCTTGTCTTGTTGTGTAAGCGTGAATTTTTATTGGGATCTGTTGGTAATGCGTAATGCTGTGTATGTATAATGACCAGTTGGCCTCATAGCAGAACGGTACCAACCAGCTATATCCTTTGAATGCTGCAACAAGGGCGTATAGTTTTGTTTGTATGTCACAATGGACGCATGCTCGTACCTATTTAAATTATTCTAAACCCGGAAAAAGGACACAATTGCGTTGCGAATTAGCTGTCGTACCAGCACTAGGAGGAATTCTGTCGCACCTTTCCGGAGTCGGCAACTTCATCCTTCTTTGCCAGCGCCAGCGCGTCAAGAGTAGACACATTTTCTTTATTCGAGGTTGCGAGACTCGACTCCGGTTGTTTCCGGAATTTTTTGAACCATTTCTGCTCTACGGCATATGATGTGATCACAGGATGTGATGGGGAACAGAAAACTTTGAACAAGTGAAAGATATGTATTGGAATCACACATGGGCAAGGGGGTTGGGGGATTGATGTGACCTTTTTTTAAGGTTAAAACTTTTTTTTGATATACTCCTCAAGAGAAAAGATAATTCACGAAAATAGCGCTAAAATGTTTGCTTTCATGGTCAGTACTTGGCTAAACACTTCAAGCCACCCGAAAAAAAACAAGAACAAACTTTATTCAATGACCTGCAGCAGCGTACAGATGAAATCTGCTGAACCAATATTACTAATTGGGCCTTTTTACCTGTGGCGATAGCCGTCAGGTCAAGTAATGGTCCCATTTGTCGGTGTTGTTGTTAATGCTGGGGGGAATGTACTTTTTGGGCACCTAAATGACATCGTAGCATAGTGATAACTTAGGTAGATCTTCAAAAGTTAGGACAACTTAACCAACCCCCTTTGTGTGACAAACCAGTTTCAAGAAAATCACAAAAAAAATTAAATCTGAAATTTAAGGTCTAAGGACAGTTCAGACAGAAAATTTTATGAATTTGAAAATCTTGGGCACCCCCAAATTATGGTGGGCGGATCAGGTCAAATTTGAGTTTTGAGGTCATTTAGAAGTCAAAAAAGGTCAATTTGCTTAAAATCGGGGAATCTTTTTGGTACTTTTTGATAAAAGTCCTTTGAAATTTTGTCAATCTTTGAAAATCTTATTTAATTCCTTGCCGCATCCCAACAAACCGGAATGCGCCAATTTTGCGTCGAGATTGCGCCACCTTTTATTTGGCGCAATATTGGCGCAGCCTTGCTACGTGAGCACTCTGTGCGTCGAATTTGCGCGCATCATAAGGGTTTGCGAATTTGCGCAAATTTGACGCATGCGTTGACGTATGGTAAAGAGAGAGAAAGGGGGGTCACACCCTATTCCGAAATCATGGTGGTATGTTGAGATTGCTAGTACAGATTTTGCAATCAATTTTCATTTTGGGGTGTGACCCCCTCCCCTCCAAAATGAGGGGTCACACTTGATTCATTCATTCACACAGAAAACTTGACTGTTTGTGAATGGATATTGATGATTAAAAATATATTGATAAATACTTTCTTGTGTGGTAGAAATTGTCAAAGTTGCTGACATACAAATGCAACCTACTATGTATCAGAAGACTCTACTGTATGGAAATAGAAGGGTTCAAAAAATTTGTATGGAGACTGCCAGTGTGGAATAGGAAGGATCTATGAGTATGGAATTTGAAGGGATACCGTATGGGCGGACCAGTTGTCTTATTTTCACAATATGATTTCAGAATGGGGTGTAAACCCCTATTCCAAGGGGGTGGTGGGTGGGTCACACCATGATTTAAGAATCATGGAGTGAGAATGCTTTTAAATTAGATAGTGATACTAGGCTAAATGAAACCAGTTACCTCTTATTCTCACTCTATAATTTAACAATAGGGTGTGACCCACCTTCTCTTCCAACATCAAGAGTAAGAAGAAGGGTCTCTCTTCTTTGTAAAATTGCATTGAGGAAATGGTGGTTGGTTCACACAATTATGTAAAAATTAAAAACAACCCTCTTCAAATTGATAGCAAAAAGTTATCTTGGACCTGCCAGCTCTTTCTCACACTATTATTTCATAATTAAGAGGGAACCCCCCTTTTCCCTCCTAGGAAAAGATGTTTCCCCAACAACACCAAAAACAACAACTTGGATCGCTACATGACCTATCGGCCTTTGGCCACAGGTAATAAGAGCATTTTTCAAGCCTTTTAAAAATTCACTGTGCCAAAATGGATGAGTGGAGGCTATTCATATGTTTGCTCATACAGAACTGTCTTCCACCACCGCCCACCAAGACACCATTCTATGCCAGACAATTATGTTAGGTACCTTCTGGGGCCCTCCAAAGCAACCTTCTCCTGGTATATCAAAAATTCACTGTGCCAAAATGGAGGGGCCAGATGGTTGCTCACGCAGGAGGCTGTCTTCCACCACCTCCCACCAAGATTGATTTTCAAACCAGGCAATACTGAACCCCTTGTATTATGGGGCCTCCAGAATAAACTTTCCAGGGTTCAAAAATGTACTAATCCAAAATGGAGGGACGGAGACTAACCTGTACCAAATGTTTGCTCTGTCCTTAGCCACCTCCACCTCCCACCAAGATACCATTCTATGCCAGACAATTATGTACCTCCTTAATATGGGGCCTCCACAATATCCTTCTCCTGGGATATCAAAAATTCACTGTGCCAAAATGGAGGGACAGAAGACAACTTGGACCAGATGGTTGCTTGCGCAGGACTGTCCTCCACCTCCCACCAAGATCTCATTTCAAGCCAGGCATTTTTTCACCCCGTTTATTTCCGGGCTTCCATAATAAACTTTTCCTTGACTTCATGTAGTTGTGTGGCAGAAAAAAAATTAAATTTCTACCGGGCCATTTTGTTTCCCTATTGGTGCTAAAACACAGTTGAGCAAAATCGGAGATCAAAAATAATATTTTTTAAAAAATATATCAGTTTATATCAAGTTGGGTGTATCCTTAAGAGTTGAGGAAAGATTTTATTCTAACAGGGGAAATTCGTAGAAGGAGCCGACAAGCATTTGTTTTGTGTTGGTGTTAATGTTAGTAGTTACTATGGGTAATTGGACCTCTAGAAGGAGTTGAAGACATACCTGCCATGTGAACCCAAAATGAAAGTTTTTGCCCCAAACGGGAGATTTTTATGCCCCCAGAGTATAACATAGACGAAATAAAGTTTTTAAAGCTTATTTTTGTTAAATCTTTTACATGAAAAAACAAGTCTAATGGAAAAGAGCTTTTGTATGGTACCAATGCCAGGAGAGTTTTTTAAAGAATAAGTCAGGACTTGTTCAATGTTTTGTGCACTTGCGCATGCGCAAGGGCATTTAAGAAGAGATTCTTATCAAAAAGTGATCGGACCTGTTGTGACCGAAAAAATGACAGCTAAATATCCTGGTATGAGAGCTGAGAGGAGAGGAGAAGACAAAGACTCTTTCATTCTCCTACGCTTTTATTCCTTTCTTTCTCATCATGATGTCAGAGAGGAAGGCTGGCCAACCATGTGAAGAAACTGGATATTGGATTTGACACTCAAGGATCAAATTTGGTGGTCATTGTCATTGGGACTAGATACCCAAAGAAAGAGGGAAAACCAAGCTGGATTGGTTCGCCTTCGATTTCCATAATTATAAGGCACCAGAAGATACCAGTCAATTTCCATACAGCTCACCCTTCTATTTCCATACAGAAATTTTGCCACCCTTCTAATTCCATACAGGAGAGTCTTCTATTTCCATACAAT
>JAAUXU010008699.1_pt1 | contig 10934 bp, 14 predicted proteins | sample 7278151 | NCBI WGS metagenome assembly JAAUXU01 (sample SAMN14350113, study PRJNA611818) | marine sediment metagenome | isolation source: surface marine sediment (1.8m) | place: French Polynesia: Moorea | collected 2018-08 | reverse complement strand
GGGGAAACGCCCTCAAAATTTATACCTTGCGAAGAAGAGGGGAGTGGCCAAAAAAGTGGCAACTACGCGCGGTTTCCCGGAAAATATGGACCGACCCAGCAAATGGGTCGGAAATATTCTTGGCATCGGTTTCCCGTAAAAACGGGGAAGTCTAAAAATATCCCCACCACGTTCCCCCCCATATATTCCATTTTCCAGTATCCAAATCCTGCGAGAATCTGCGAATTCGACAGAATACCAATATTTCCTCCTCCTCTCTACGCAAGGGGATTTCCCTCCCCTCTTATACCGGATATATCAATATTCGGATTCTGCATTGCAGCAGAGGTAGAAGAAGCCATAGAATTTCTTCCAGCGATACTTTACGGGAAACTGGATGATCGGATAAATATTTTTTTGCCAAAAAAAACCAAACAAAGCACACTTCTACGTGTTGTATCTTTCCCTCGCATAATTTCTTCTTTCCTGGGGATTTCTGTTCTGGAGAGCACCCGGGAGAAAGGAAAAAGGGAAGAGGGGGGTCTCCTATTGAATACTGATCAATTTCTCTGCCCCCAGGCTGTGCCAGAGAGAGAGAGGGGGGGGTCGAGAGGACTTTCCATTTTCCCCCTCATCCTCTTTGGAGACAGGGTGTAACAATGTCCATAAAGTCCTACAAAATGGCACGCAAAAAAGCTGAACCTTTTTGAAATAAAATAAGAAGTAATGATTTCTCCTGAAACACTGCATAATTTGTTCGCCCTGTATTGCAAGCGAGAGAGCCAGGGGCCAAGAAGGCAAGTAGAAAGGGGAAGGAGGAGGATAAGGAGTGAGGAAGAAGGAAAAAGTAGCCCCCCTCCCTCCCCTCCTCCCTCGAAAGATTCTTCGGAATCAGTGGGGCGTGCCCTTGGAAAGGGGAAGAAGGTGGATCCCCTGCTTCTCCCCTTCGCGTCCAGAATTCGGGAGCAGTGAAACAGATTTTCCTCCTCTCCTCCTTCTCAGAACTTTCGAAAAGGGGAGAGAAAGGGGACTTTCAATTCGAACTTTTTTCTCCCTTTCCAGTACGGAAATCTGGGAAAAGGGGCGAGGTTTGAAAAGGTAAAAAGGAAGGTTTGAAAACAGGTGGGGAGAAACTCGCTGCTATCTATGACTTATTTAATAAAATGTTTCCAAACTATACGTAGACACCGAACATGATTCGAAAAGAGAGCAACAAAATAACAGAATATATGTTTTATTTGTTGATTCCCATACTTTGCAGCCCCAGGGAAATTCTAACAGTACGTTCCCTTCTTCCTCTCCTCTCCCTCCTCCTCCTGCTATTGAAGATAAGCTTTCAATTCACTTCCAAAGAAATTTCTTCCCTTTTCCCATACTTTCAAAAGAAGAAAAAGAAAAAAGAAAATTGAAAAGCCCTCCTCTCGTCGTGTGTCCAAGGGTCCCTTTCCTCCCCCTCCAGCTTCCATGTCCAGATGTCGCCAGAGAAGACGAGTCCCCAATTGGGGCTGACTCGGCGACCCCCTTTCTCTCCCACTTTTCTTGCTCCGAAAAAGCAAGGTTTTTTTTAAAAAAAATGAAGAAGGTAACTACATTTGTACAGAAAACATAGCTAGAAATCACTTCATCAAGATAAATTTTGTTCTGACTTTTATTTCCTCCCACATCTCTGACATTTAAAAAACAGAACAATTTATAAATTTTCCTTCTTGTGTTCCAAATTTTACTGCAAACAAAAGCTCACAAAGCTTTCGAGGGACTTAAATAATTTACTCCTCCGAAGTGCCTTCCTGCTTTTTCCCTTACTCTGCGCGAAAAGAATGCCAAAAAGCCCCTTTCTTTCTCCCCCCTCGTTCATAATTCACCTGGCTCGCTTTCCCTCATTTTCTCCGTCCTTGTGCGCGGGAGCCTTTTTTTCTTATTTTTTCCGGCGGGAAAGGGAGGCAGGCAAGGACAAAAATGGGACAGGGGGAGGAAGAATGAGGAGGGGAGGAGGGGACCTTTTCTTCTTACGGGGAGAAGTAGGGGAGGAAGGAGAGGAGGTGGAAGAAAACAGGAGACAAATTTAACACTACCTTAGTTAAATAAAAACATTTCAAGTACAGTTTTCTCAACCTTGCTTTAGTTTTTATCATTTTTCTGTGAAAAGGGAGTGCTATTTTATACATTTTTTGCTTAATCCCATACCAGGTTGACATCTGCCACCGCCCTTTTCCTCCTCCTCCTCTCTCATCCTGCTGCCAGCAAGGCATTTTTTGCCCTGCCCCAATTCTGTCCTTTTACCCACCTCCCTTCTCCTTTCTTTTTACCAGAACTAAATTCGACAACTTCCCAGAAAAACACCTTGGGAGGGTCACTCTGTTTCTGGGGAATTGACGAATGTTGGAAAGAGGGCCACACGTGTGAAATAAGAGCTCCCCTTTCCTAAGCCTCCTTCTCCCTTCTACCTCCAGTGTCCAGCAATGTTTGCCTCCGTTTCCCTTTTGTAAAGTAAAGAAAAGAAGAAAGGACAAAGAAGAAAGAAGAAAACTTTCCTGATAAACTTGGACATCGACACACACGTCCCTTTCCCTTCCGTACAACAACAACAACAGGGTTCCGGCAAAAAAAATTGTGTGATATCATCTTTTGTTAGACCCCCCCACTCCCCATCCCCTACCTACTCCAAATCGGAAAAAGCCGCCTTGGGGTTAAGGAAGCCCACTCTGGGGAAAGAGGGAAAGATAATATTGTTCTTTGCCGCCGGCGGGAAAATGGGGTGAGTGGAGTGGAGAAGAGGAGAGTGGAGAGTGGAGTAGGGTTTGACTTGGCCTTCTAGGGAAAACAGAGAAGGGGAAAATATCGCCGAAATTAGCGGTTCATTTTGACTATGAGAGCTCATTTTGACTAACAAAACACCTGTATTTTTCTTGACTTAATATTTAAAGGGGAAATATTACCAGCAATTGCCATGTAAGCAGTTTTTCTCACCGAAATATCTTACCCATTCCTATACAGAGGCAGAATTTGTGGTGTGGTACATTAGTTGATTGCTAGAATGTTCCTGATGTTCCTGGGAGAGAGAGCAGCGTCCGCTGGGTAAAAAAAATCTCTCAACCGTGAGCATACCTATGTCGGTATGGGGAGGGAAAGTTTAATATCCTGCTTCTTCTCTTTCCTCGGTTGTCCTGGCTACTCTCCCTTCCTCCTTCTGTTGTTGTTGTTGTGGAGAACGTAGGAGAGGAGGGCAGCTCCGTTATTGGATCTCCCGCCGCTGTGTTATGTGTTTCCGAGTTGTAAGGTATTTCGGGGTGCTTTTTCCTCTCTAGCCCCCGTATTTTCAGGATTAGAAAGCTCAGCAGAAAAAAGTCCAGATTGTTTTGATAAGAAAGAGGTACAAAAGGAGAATTCCCGAAACATGTATCACTAGACTGGTAAACTTTTTTTTCACGCCCAAGCGATAATCTCGCTCGCACACACAAAAGTTTTTTTTGCTTCGTTGTGTGGGAAACGGACAGTGGTTGTAAAAAGCACACAGAGGCGGTAGGTGGCTGCGGAAAGTGCCCCCTTCCTTCTCCTCCTCCGTCCTATTTCTTTCTTTTCCTTCCATCCCCATCCATTCTTCCCCCTACTTTTTCCCCGGAAAAAAAAAGACGGATCTTTCCTTCTTCCTTTTGTGCCGCTCTATTTGGGAGCAAAAAAATATACAAGAAAGAGGAATTGTCTTGCAGCATGATGGCAGGGGAAGAAAGGGCCCTCTCCCTAGTCTGTGCCATCTCTTGGGTGTATAAAAAAGAGGAGGGGAAAGGGAGGGTAGGAGAGGGCTAAATGTGCTCAGGCGAGCATGGAACTTGCTAAAAAAAAAAGAGGAAGGGGGTATGAAAGAGGAGGAGGGAAGGGGGGGCTTTTTCTCGGCATTTTCCTCCCCCCCTCCCCTTCTTTTCCCAGCGAGAGCCGAGGATGAAAAATGAGTAGGAGGGCGAACCCACCCACCCTCCTTCTCTCTAATCTCTGGAGATAAATGCTCCTTCCTCCTCTTCCTCTTTCTCAGGTCTTGCGAGTTTCGGGGTGGGGTCGCAAGAAGAGGAGAGAGGTAAAAGGGTTCCCGCCTCCGCTTTGGAACTTTTAGCGGCAAAAGCGAGGGAAATTGAATGTTTTCTTGCCGCTTGGTGCATTTCCCTAAGGGGGGGAAAGAGATGCATTTTTTTGGAAAAACCCTCGAGTGACTTTAGTCTCCTTTCCCTTCCTTTTTCTGTCGAGAGAAAAAAAAGCCGTTCTGGGAAAGAGGCTTGTTTTTCCCTGAAAACCTACCGCAAGCGAATAAACAAAAAAGGGCGGGAGACTGACTATTTTGTACCCCTGGCATGGTTTTCCCTGTGGTAGTACGTGACTGCCCCCCTCCATTTTGCATTTGCTAAGCCTCCTTTTTCTCCTTTCCCCCCCTATTTGGGAAAAGAGGAGGAGCGCAGGGGGCTAAAAGCACTCTAAAGAGCGATCAGTCCGAGGGAGGAAAAAACTTCTTAAGTGGCTCAAGTGTGTGAGGGGGAAGGAGAAGGAGGGTGGGTGGGGTTGTGTGTGTAGAAGGAGGGAAAACTATTGATTAGCTTATTGTTGGGGGTAATGGGCACTTCTCCTCCCTCTCCTTACTAGCGGACTGGAGAGGAAGGAGGAGGAAGGAAAACCCCTCCACCTTACTACAGCTACCACCAAACTCCCTCTTTTGTTGCTTCTCTCCCTCTCACCATTCCTTGAAGAAAGTGGTTACCTACCATCATTTCACAAAAATATATGGAGAGTGCTTCTTGTGTATATTTCTCCAAAACGTCTATAAGACGTTTGAGCAACATTTTGCATTTTCTTCCATTGTGTTCTTGAAAAAGTACTTTTTTGGGGAATAAGAAGGTTGTGAAGCCGGGTTTTCGAAGTGCGATTGGCAGCGTTTGGTTGCATGTTTCCTCCCACCTTTCCCTCCCTCCTGTGTAAACATATATTCCTCCAGGGGGGTCCTCTCTTCCCCCTCCCCCTCCTCCTTTCCACCCTTGCAAGTCCAGAGTTGAGAGGCGAAAGGGAGGAAATGCAATTTGTCAAAGGGGGTGTTGCCTTCCGCGAAAAAAAAACCAGGGGGCTTTAACGTTCTCAAAATGCAAAAGTGCTCACTTTCGCTTAAAATGTTTCGCACCAAGGGGAAATTCGAAAATATTTCGAACGGAAGTTAGTCATATAATCGTCAATCGTGCATGTACATTAGACGTTTTTTTTGCATGGTCGCGTGCGGCTGATTTTTTTTTGTTTTTACTGTCCACAGTTTCCCACACGGAAAAAAAGTCGTATTTTCCCGTCATTACACCTGACCTGGGGGACGTGGGAGAATCGAGGCAAAATTTTCGCCGTGATTATTGTCTCTCTCATTTCCCTCCCGAATTTTGAGGGGAAATCGAGCGACTTGGACTTTCAAGATTGACAAAAGATGGCGCTTTTTGCTGTTTTGATTAAAACATTTCAGAACAACTTTGTATCATTCGTTCTATGAAACACGAATAAAGTTTCAGACACATCAAGTGTGTTCGTTTACAGACAGAATTTTGCTCTAAAAAAGCATCGTTCACACCTGAACCTGAAGCGAGTTTTGAGACGAAAATTGCCAGATCATCCCCTAGACTTGCCCTCACACCTGATAGACACAAATCCGAAAATGTGTCTTTGTCTCCACACTTTATATTCACACAAACGCATCATTTTTTTTAGAAAAGAGAAACATTATTTGTCTGCTCGAGCATTCGGGCCGCGACGCAGAACAAAAAGGAACGCAAAAAAACTGTGCCTTAAAGGGCCTTCTCCATGCCCGCATTCTACATACATGTGAAGCAAGCACATGTGCGAGATAGATTTATGTTTCCTGCATGTATCCAGGTCACAGCCACCTTCAACAATGGGCGGACGGCTCGCTGTAAAATGCAAATAGCTCACTCTTCTTCTTCCGTTGTCATTAGGCCCCACTTTTAGGAGGAGGGAAGGGGGGAGACTGCTTTATGATGGGATATGCATAGGCCAAGGGCGTGTGCCTGAACACATTTGCACTAGTGTTTAGCACAAGTATGCGCATATGATCGTTTAGCACCGTTATATACGGTCTCAGAACGGAACGGAAGTTATTTATTGCCAACGACGAACGGGCAAACAAGTGTTTCAAAAGATAAAGAGAGGAGGAGCAAATGACCGAATCTGCACCAATAATACACGTCCAGGATATGTTTTTTTGTGTGACCTGTTCTACTGAGGACTATTGCACCTGTTATAAAAGGGCGCTTGACGTTCTAGCAAAAAAAAGTTTCTCCTTGGCACAGACAGAGGTCATGGGATGAGCAATAATTGATTCGTCTCGCCTTTAAGGCTGGGAATTTCTCCCGGAAAAAACTCCCACTTAAAAACCGATCGTGTCCGATCTTTTCGATTGGAAAATTCCTGGGATTGGAGAAGAGGCGGTATTTTTTCGCCGCCGGAGAATTCTTTTAGTTCTAACGTACCCGCCCTTCAATTTCCCAGTTTCTTATTAATATATATATATTGTTAATAGCATAAAATATTTATGCACCTGAACGAAAAGCCGGCTATAAATGAACAAATTTAGTGTGTACAACTTCAGGTTTGCTCTCTCCTTATCTTGCTAGTGGACGTGGACGAAAGCGTAGAAACAAAACATTAGACTACCCACAAAGCAAAGTCAAATCGTTCTCCCAAACAGAAGAGTCAAGAAACAAGTGGAAATAAAAGCGGTAAAAACAAAAATCGACGGATTTTCTACCCGAGGAAGGGTTTCAATAATAAGGCGCGTGTGTTGATACCTTTTCATGCATTTTACCTTTTTTGTGGGAGGGAAAAGGCAATTTCCTCCACGTGCAAAGAAAATTTCTTTTTCCTCCACACTTTTCCAATATCCTCCTCCAATTATCGCCGCCCCAATTCCCTCCTCCGTTCTCCTCCCCCCAATTTTGCTAATTTTCTCTCCGTTTCCCAAAATTTCCCTTCTTCCTCCCCCCTACCCACACTTTCCCGAATGAGTATGCCAGAGTGTTACTCACGGAACAATGGAGACCTCTCCCACCTCTCTCCCTTTCCCTTACTTTTTGGCGCAGTCATTTCGCAGGAGGAAAGGGGGGGAAAGTTCCTTTCCTTTTTTCCTCCGACGACGCATCGTAGCCGACAACAGAGTGCGGGATTTTCCCACAAAAATAATTCATCAATAAAAACAATAATATTTTACAAGTAAGTGAATTGTTCTGCATTAAATTTCAAAGGCCTACTCTTTTTACGCTGAAATATTGTATTTTCCTCACTCGCCTCCGTTTCCTCCCCTATTTTTTGCGCAGAGATTTTTTCTCCTTCTCTCCCCCTTCTCTGCCGACCTGCAGACTCACGCTCAATTCGGAAGGAGTGGAAGGAAGGGAGGAGGGAAGAAAAGTGGAAGATGTGATGACGAGATGGGAAAGAAGGGGTTGTTGGGTCGGAAAAATTCTCCTCCCTCAAACGCCACTATATACCACAAGTGTTGCCATATGCAGTCGACGCAAAATATTACTGTAAAAAAAGGCCTGTGCTCTTTTCCGGCAAAATCAGCCTGGAATGGCAATAGTTTTTTTTGCTTAAATTTGCAATTTTAGGATTTATGTACTAGTCATCACTGGCCAACATTACCTCGTACTGCCCATATACCAAGATATTCCCCTCCGACTACTAGAAGATGTTGCTGATGCAACCCTCCCTTTCCCTCCTCCTTTTTCTTCTTCCTTTTCCTCCCCCCTCATCCATCCTCCACCCAATCTTGGGAAATGCTTCTTCTCTCGAGAAGGAAGAAGGGCTTTTGTGTGTGCGGACGGTCCATCCCATCCAGGGGCAGGACCCATTCATAATGCAAAGTCACAGGGTGGCCAAACCAAAGGTTTTCCTGCTGGAAAAAATACAAAATATAACTTTCCTTCTTATATGCATAAGATTGTGGATTTATTGTTTGAATTTTATTTTTCCCAGACACACACCGTGCTTTCCCCTATCCCGCCCCAGAATATAAGAAGCAGCCTAGCCAATATTAGCCTCCCTCCCCTCCCTTCCATTTCCTGCATCAGCCTTTTGTGAATGCAAAGAGAAGAAAAAAGGAGGAAGAGGAGGAGGATGGATCCTTGAGCTCAATCATGCTACTTCTTCTTTCCCTTTCTCCATAGTCTGAATATTGCCTGCTTGGTCAGCTATGTTCGAAACGAATGTGTGGGTGGGTGGGTGGAGCTGTGAAAAAATGGTTTCCCCTTTGTTTCTTTGTGTTTGGGAAAACAGAGGGGACACGCTTTAATCAGAGATTTATCGCTTCTTTCTCTTCCTGAACGCATTGTGTGTGTGTGTGTGAAAATGGAGGGCGTGGGCGGCTAAAAAAAAGTGTCACCGTGTTTGGTCGAATCCTAGCTTATTACACAAGGGTACGGGTGGAATCCTAGTTTTGTTCGCCGGATATGATACGCCTAGTTTCATTTCCTGTTCTTTCTTTTCCCTGATACAGCCACACAGCAGAGTATTTGAATTGGGTTTTCGGAGAGCCGACTCACCGTTTCCCGAACACTACTGTACAGTACACCTGCAGCCGACACCCGAGAAAAAAAGAAAAGAGAAATTGTATGCAAATTTCTTCCCGTATGGGAAACTGGGGAGCGAACGACCGACCGCTCATTACTCGCCCTGCCGCCGAGGAAGTACGACCAGATATTTCAAAAAAGAGGAACCCCTTCTTTTCTTTTGGGAAAGGAGTGTACTTTATGTCCCTACCCTACCAACTCTCTCACTTCTGCCCCCTGCCTATTTAGTTTTCGGTACAAAATTCAACAAAATTTCTGGCCACACTTTCTATTATAATATGAGCAATGTTAGTATACTTTTCTTGAAAAAATATGCGGCGAATTCCGTGCTGCAAAAGAGTGTTTGGTAGACTATGGGGAAAGGGAGGAGAACCCATTACAACCAGAAGGGGTTTTTCTCTCCGCTCCTTACTTCGGCGTCGGCGGCAGCAGACAAATGAGCAGCAATTATAGGTAATTCAATTGCTAATAAGAAGCAGGGGGAAAAGATCTCTAAGCGAGATAGTGTTAGGGGAGGAAAAGAGGGGGGAGAGGGGGTATATTTTATTGCGAGAACACTTTTTTTTCCCTTCCGCCCATTTTCACTCTTAGGGGAAAGGGGGGTAAGTGATTGGAACACTTAGCGAGTCCCATCAGCACCCCCATTCCTAAGAGTGGGAGCAAAAGTGGATCCATTTCTAGAACTTTTTTTTCTCCCATTTTGGAATCACAATAGGATCTGGGACACCATTTTAGTTTTTTAGTGGTACCTGCCCTGGGTTCCCGCCAAAACAGAGGTACCGTTTCTGTACCAAATATTTGCTTATTTGCTCCGCCGCGGTTCCCTTTTTTGTGGCTAAGGGAACCGCTGAATACAAATGTCTGAAAGAAGGTTTTTTTTTGCTCCGCTTGCTGTTGTGTATATCGGGGAAATGTAAGGTAGTTCAGTATTTCCCCTATTTTTTTGCATGTGTCATTATTGGGGAAAGGGGAAATAGCAGAGGAAGTTCGGTGGAATTGTTGTTGTTTCGGATATCGCCAATTTGTTTTCTCCTCCGCTTTCCCCCCCTACTCAATGGCGACAAAAAGGATTGTTTTGACAGCGGTGGCGAATGGAGGAACGGGATTTACCAAATGCAGAGACAGATTTCCTTTTTTAATGTACTTATTACTATGTACATTATGCCTGCAAAACTAAAATATGTCGTCAATCTTGTTTGGCGATTTTTGAACATTTTCCCTTTTTTCCTGCGTACTGTACATAAACACACAAAAGTCGATACGTATTATACTTACACATCCAGACCGCTTTCATCGTCTCTTTTGTCACTGTAGCGATATCTGCGGCTCTTTTTTTGCCTCCCTCCCCCCGCCCGGCGAATTGACACCCGTTTCCCCGAAAATATATTCACCACCGAAAAAAACCTTTTTTCCGCTTTTGTTCCTAATGGACTTTTCGCATGCGAACCGCACAGAAATGGGATATCAATTTTTCGGCTCTGCTGGGAAAGAGATGTATGTCCCGCATTCGAAACATATTTCACGGAGGTGGATGGGGAAAGGGAGGGAGGAGGAGGTCTCTTTTTAATTTCAATGCGGGAATCGCGTGTGTGGGAGCACTTAATTTTTTCCAGGGGTTCTCCACGCGGTGTTTCGGAACAAAATGTATACGTACCCAATGTCCTGGAAGAATCCAAATGAAGCATTTATATATGTCGGTGTATGAATGTATGTGCATGTGTATGTGAATGGACACGTGATTATATGTTTGGTGTTAACAGTGTTGGGTTTAACTTTTATAAAACACATTGGTATTTCCCTGTTATTTTTGGTCCAAAAAAGTACGGGAAAACGGTGGCACTTGCCTCTGGAAAAGCACTTACTAGGCCGCCGCCGCCTCTCTTCACCTTTACCGGAGTGGAGGACAGAGTAAACACTCCAAAAAAAGGGAGACCACCGGCAGCCAAAAAAAGCACGAAACTCCCGCTCTCCCGCATACATATATCGGAAAAAGCGCCTTTCGTTCCACCGCATTTCCCACACAAAAAGGGCAACAGCAACATTTCTTTTTCCTCCTTCCACCGCCGTTTCTCCGTATATCTGATCCCACTTTAAATTCACAATGAGTTTACCCCCCCCCCCCCAGCCTCAGTTTCCCTCTTTTCCCCCCTCCGAAAGTCGGTCTTCTTCCCTTTGGCATTTCTGGAAAGCTCCCCTTTCTTTTCCTTTCAGTGTCGTACTGTGTACAGAGTACAGAAACGAACACCACAAATAAAGGCAGAGACCGCCTTTTGCGTTTTTTTTTGTTCCAGGGTTCAGATCAAAAAGTAAAAAAGAAGAACTGTAAAAATAATTAAAACAAATTAAAAATTTTTTATTTGC
>JAAUXU010058024.1_pt1 | contig 10935 bp, 10 predicted proteins | sample 7278151 | NCBI WGS metagenome assembly JAAUXU01 (sample SAMN14350113, study PRJNA611818) | marine sediment metagenome | isolation source: surface marine sediment (1.8m) | place: French Polynesia: Moorea | collected 2018-08 | reverse complement strand
GCGGAGGCTGCTGATCCCCCCCGACCACTACATGGTGTTCAGGGTGGCCGTCTCCACCGCGGAGGAGGGGGAGGAGGAGCGGGAGGTGGCCGCCTCCGTCTTCGTCGACACGGACTACCACGCCTTCAGGGTCAAGTTCAGGTTCGCCGTAGCAAAGGGTTCCATCGCCACCGCGCCGAAGGACCTCACCTTCGAGCACGCATTTCCCGTAAGTATTCAACTTTTTTAAAAAAAGAATTTGAACTTTGTAAGTGGGAATCGGTGTTTTTTCGTCCGGGGATTGAATTCCGCTCAAGGACATTTCTTCTCCCCCCCTTTCTACCCTTTCCTAGTAGAACAAAAAACATTTCCTTTTGTCTTTTTCCACGGAAGGAAAAGAGGAGGAGGGTGAACACGAAAGCGCTTTTTTATCCCTCCGCCCCCACCGTCATCCTTTCCGTCTCTCTCTCTCTCTCTTCTGTGTGTGAAATCCACTTCCATCCACCCCGCCTTTCTATCTCAAAAAGGGGGGCTGACGGGCGGCATCGATTTTTACCTTGGGGTGATGTGTCTTTCAACTTTCTCTCCTCTCTCCTCCCTTCCCTTGGGCGAGAAAAGGGAAAAGGGGGAGGAGAGACATTCCTGGAACGCAATTATAGAAATATCTTCTTCCAACGTGTGGGGAAAAGACTGTTGAAGAGGGAGAGGTCAACTTTTAGCTTCAATCTAAATGAGAAAAGATAGCTAGCTCTCTGCTCCTTTTTCGTGGGGTGAGGGATTAGTTTCTAAGCTCTCGCTTTTTGTGTGGGAAAGCAACGTCAGCCGTGATGGAAGAAAATCACCTCGGGGGAAGGGTGAATAAATAGGGCGTGCTTTAAAAGTAGGGGAGAAGGGAAATTGTGTGCCGCCGAGCTGCGCCTCACTACGCGCCTTCCCCCTTCTTCGCCCACTTAGCCCAGCTAGTGACAACATTTTTTGTGTGCTGCTACTAGTAGCTCGGGGGCGGCATTCAGGCTTCGAGGCAGGGAAAAAAGCGGGGTGGGTGGAGGGACTAAACAAACTGCTTTCCATCGCCCACTAAAAAGGTGGCAGGCGGGGCGAGAAAGGAATTCATCTTCTCTTCTCTAGAACTATCCAGAGGAGCCGATGTGCTGTGCAGTTAAAATTCGAATTTTAAGTTTACGGTATATATTTTATTTTATTTTTCAGGGAAAACGGGTTTATCTGACACTGCGAGCGCTTTCGTCTTTCGCCGAGGAGATGGCTGTGGAGTCCGTGACGACTGTGCCCCCAGACTCCCGCTTCTACTTCAAGGAGGCCTCGGACAAAGCCAAGGAGAAGGGCGCCGGCAAGCTGGTCCCCGGACAGAAGAGCTATCTTGGCAAAGTGGTTTTCGACCCAGCGGCGGCCTGTTCGGAAGACGACTCCTGCTACGTGGGCTTCTCCGCCTCAGGGAAGACGGGGAAGGAGTGGCTGCACGGCCTCTCGCTGCCCCCTTCGCTGGCGGAGACGGACCCGGCCCTGGCGGTCTCACTGCGCAGGCGCGGGCTGGAGGCGCTTCAGCCCTCCTCTGTATTCAACGTGACGCTGAACCTGGACACCAGCAAAGTGCGCGGATTCAGGTTCTCCGCCCGGGCGGCGCTGGTGTGGCCAAGGGTCGTCAAGTTCAACCAGCCGCCTCTGCCGCCGGGAACGACATCTTCAGCCGCCGCCGCGTCGACTAAAGAAGGCGGCGATGGCGAAGAAGGCGAGGATGACACTTCAGAAGAGTCTTCTTCTGCCGCGCTCCTTTTCCACTTTCCGCTGACGCAGGTGGGCAACTCTTCCTTCCGGGACCTTCTGCTGTCCAATCCCTCCCCTCAGAGGCCCCTCCTGGTCCACCTGGTGCCGATGGCAGCCTATCCGTCCGGAGCAAAGGCTGCCGCGGCTCTGGCGGAACGAGAGGGGGACTCCTCCTCCTCTGACTCTTCTTCTTCCTCTCCTGCTGCCTCGTCGAGCAGCCGCTACACCGCCTCGCTGCCCCCCGACACCTTCCGCGTGCACTCAGTGGTCGACAGCGAGGACAAGTCGCCGTTCAAGACGTTTTCAGAGGATTCCTCGTCCGAGGACCCTCCCTCTTCCTCCTCCCCACCCTCTTCAAGCGAGGCCGAGGCCCTGACCAAGGCCTTCGTGCTCCCCGCCGGCCGCACCGCCCGCGTCCGCCTGCGCTTCCGGCCGCCCTCCGGACTCGCCGCCGCCGCGGGAGAATTCCGCTCTGCGCTCTTCGTCCGCAACAACCTTACGGGTGTGGAGGCGGTCGATTTGGCGGGGAGGTCTGTCTTTGGCAGCCTCAGCTTTGGCGGGTGGAAGAGCAGCGGAGGGGAAGGGGGCACCGGCAGCGCCGTACTAAGGTTCGAGGTGCAGGAGAAGCACCTCAAGGACTGCAACCGTGAGTTGGATTAGCAACAGATTGTCTTGTACTGTAGGTGATGTTTACAATGTTTCTTTTTCTGTTTTGCAGCGGAATCCTCTTCCCGCAAGAGCCGCTTCGCCCAGCCCGTTCTGACCGTCCGCCGCTCCTTCCGTCTCAAGAACACGGGTCTGACCCCGCTTTGGGTGCACGGCTTCGAGGTGGAGGGGGAGCCGTGCGAGGGATACGGATTCAGAGTGCTCAACTGCGACGACGCGACGGGGGCCACGGGGATGGTCGGGGGAGGGGCAGGTGTCGGAGGAGGCTTCGGCTTGGATCCGGACGAGGCCAGGGAGGTGGACGTGGCGTTCACGCCGGACTTCACGCTGTCGCTGGTCCGGAGATCACTGGCGCTGAGGACGTCGCTGGGAGGGAGTGGGGGCGTGTTCAACTTCACCCTGGAGGCGACTGTTCCCCCCGCGCTGGTGGCACAGTGCTCGCAGGCCCTCCCCCGGCCCTCCTGGGAGTCCTATCTGTACTGGGGCGGAAACGGATTCATGCTTTTGTTCGGCGTGGCCATCCTTGTGGCGGCCGCTTTCGAGGCCGACAGGATAGTCAAGATCATGATGATGGTCCCCGCGCTGATCCAGCACCACCAGACGGCCTCGGAAAACGGACACGCGTCCTCGGCTCACTTTTTGTCTGATCCCGGCGGGCCAGGCGGCGGCGTAGGAGGACCTTTTGACCTTAGGGGCATCCCCCAGCAGGTCAGCCAGGAGCTTCGGCAGCGGGCTGGAGTGGGGGCGGGTAACGACCACAACCACAACAGCCAGCACCACCCGCCGTCGAGGGGGAGGAGTCGAGAGTCCGCCGGAAAAGCCAGAACGTCCCCTCCTCCCTCAAGTCAGCCTAGGCGGCACCAGCCTCAGTTCCAGCCTCATCCTCCCCCCGCCCACCAGAGGAACGACGCCAACCACGTCCTCATCCGCGGCAGACCCATCTCCCCGTCTTACCCGCTCCAGACCTCCCTCGGCCACCGCGCTATGGCATTGACAGTGTCGGCGCTGGCCTGGCCCTGGAGGGCGATACGGGCGGCGGTGTTGGGGGCGGGCGCGGAGGAGGAGGTGGCGGCGGCTATCGGACAGACCGCCAACAGCATGCAGCAGCAGCAGCAGCACGTCGGTGCAGCAGCGGCTGAGGCATCGTCATCGGGCATTATAGGCAAGAAGGCTTCTCCTCCTCGCGCGGCGTCGCCACAATCGTCAATGGGAGGGACTTCGCAGCCATCGTCGTCCTCGTCATCCTCCGCCTTGCCTGCCGCAGCCTCACGGACAAACTCGGCGTCAACTCCCGTCAACCAAGGCAGGAAGGCAAAGAAGAAGCAACAGCAGCTGGCCAGGAGAAAGCAGCAGCAGCAACAACAACAGCAGCAGCAGCAACAGCAGCAGCAGGACGACGAGGAGACTTCCTCCACGACGACCGACTCTTCGAACCTAGAGGAGGACCCGACGGGAGGGAAGTTTGATCTCACGTTCGCGCCGCCTAAGCCTATCATAGTGCCATCGTCGCTGGAGGCTGAATCGGGCGGAGGGGGCAAGAAGGCCAAGAAGAACCGCGCCGGGCAAAGGCAGCAGCAGCAGGCGAAGCAGCAGGAAGAGGAGCAGGTCAGGAAGCAGCAGCAGCAACAGCAGCAACAGGCCAAGGATAAACCAAAGAACAACAGCAGCGCCAAAGTGGCGGAGAAAAGGCAGGAACAGCATCAGCAACAACAAGAGGGCAAGAGGAATACCAGCAACAGCAACAACAACAGCAAGAGCAACATCAATGCAAACAACTCAAAGGAGTCGCTCTCCCGGAAGACTAGCTCCGGAGAGAAGGCGACGGGAGCAGCAGCAACAGGAAAGACGACGTCGCAACAGCAGCAGCATCAGGAGAACTCGGGCAACAACAGCAGCAACGGAGGCGGCGGGAGGGGCAGCAACAGGAGCTCTCCACCTGCCTCCGCCTCCACCTTCGATAGGCCTCCAAGGTACTTTAATATACCCATTGTCCTTCGGCCACCGTTTTTAATGTTCATTTGTTTTCTCTAATAGGTTGATGGACATCAAGACTACCAAGGAGAAGCAAAAGGCGAAGGTGACGCCGGTGGGGAAGATCCTCCCGGAGCCAAAGAAGCCGGAGAACCTTGTCTCCCAGTTCGGCCCGGTGGGCGCCCCAAGGCCGCTGCTTATGGCCCAGCAGCAGCAGCAGCAGGGACAGTCGGCGCACGGAAGACATTCGGCGGCGTCACCGTGGAGCAACAGCCCGGCAGAGGCCACCCCAGTGCAGCCACCCTATATCTTCGGGCAGCAACAGCAGCAACAATCGGACATCCACCCCGAGAAGGCCGGCACCCCGACCCCGCCGCCTTCCCTCCACCACGGGTCACCACTCAACCGGGCTCAGCAGCAGCAGCAGCAGCAGTCCTCGCCATTCCACCAGGCAACGGCATCATCCAACCCTGGGACGCCGGACTTCCTCGGAGGAGGAGGAGGAGGCAGCAACCACGGCTCCCCCATCAGGGCCGGAGCAGCGGGCGCCTCCGCCTCCAGCCCCGGCGCCTCCCTGATGCAGTCCCTGCAGATGGAGAGGAGGCAGCGCACCGAGCAGTACCTCCGCGAGAGGCAGACCGACTGGCCCGGATTCGACCAGCAGCCGCTCATGGGCGCAGGATTCCTGGAGGGACTCTGGGACTCTGGCCCTGGGGCGGGAGGAGGAACGGTTTCGGTGCCCAACAGCGCGGGAGTGCAGGCGCTGCAGCAGCAACAACAGCAGCAGCAGCAGCAGCAGCAGTGGATGGGCAACAACGTGGGGGAGGTCTGGCCTTCCGTCAACTGGGGGGTCTCCATGAACCTGTCTGGCATGGGAGGGGATGGAACTCTCAGGGTTACCCATCCAGGAACAGGCGGAGCGGCGGCGGTGCCACAAGATCATCAAGTCCTGCAGCAGCAGCAGCGCCAGCAGCAGCTATTGCGCCACCACGCCGGCGTCGCCAGGCAGAACTCCACGCCGGCTGCCGGCGGAGACAACGCCGCGGCCGCCGCGGCCGCCGTTTCCACCGGGCTGGGATTCAACCCACTGCAACTGTCCAGCATCTGGGGCTCGCCGCGCAAGACCGCAGCCGCGGCCACCCAACCGCAGCAGCAACAACAACAACAGCAGGGCGCTGGCGCTGAGGGCAAGATGCAGGAGAAGGGAAGCTTCTTGGAATGAAGAACAAAAGGAAGAAAGGAAAATACTGCAAGTCCGTTCGGACTCTTTTCTCTCTCTCTCGATAGAAATGCTGCTTTTTGCGACCTACCTTCTCATTAGATGTGCGCTGAATTGTCGTCATCTTTCATCGTCGTCTTGCAAAGTAGTCTGTTGCTTCTTCTTCGTGTAATGAGACTTCTTGAGTTTTCCTCCGTCTTCTAACGGCAGAAAAAAGATCGAATAGCAGAGGAAAAACAACGTTTGGGGATTATAAAGCAAAACAACAACAAAGCAAGCGATTTGCCATATATTTGCTCAGTGCGTAGTAATTAAAAATGCCCTGTGATATATTTCTCCCCCTATTCCCCCAAAGTGTCTTTTTTGAGTTTGTATAAAAGTACAAACTTGATTTTCCTCCCTAGAAAACTCATCCCCCCACTCGAAAAAAACATGAGGGGTTACACGCAAATATTGAAGCAAAAAAGGAAACCAAGGGACATTAATTAATTTGTCAGGCTGTCAATTCGAAGAAGGAAAAAATATGCCATTTTGTGAGGGAATAGAGAAGTCGAATTTAAAAAAGCCTTTTTCGTTGTTGCAAACTGTGCCCCCGCGATGTGGCGGGAGGCGGATATAAAAATAAGAAAGTGGGTTTTAATCATCGAAATTTAGTTTCTTTTGTTTTTGAGCTAAAAAAAAAACCGGGGAAAAGCCCTCAACGAGAAGAGGAGAAAATAAGAATCCCATATATGTGCAAGAAAAAAATCGCTGCACCACTGCGTCGTCAAATCGTGTGAAGACAGAGAAGAAACACCGAAGGAAATTTTTCGAAAACACCAACAACTTATTTTGCTGCTGAAGCTGCCCCAGCAACAACCTCCGAAGAAGAGGATGGGGAAACGAAATACCAACAACTCTTGTCTCCCTTAACTTTTGTCTGTATGCGCCTCCTCCTTGTTTCCGCCGCCGCGCCTGTCATTGCGAACGCAGGGGTGGGTGGGTGGCGGCCGTCGAGGAAAAAGCGAATAAAGAACTCAGAATTCAAAACTGCTCGTAATTAATATCTCTAATTCTGCGGCGAACCGTTGTGCGTTAATTGATACTTTATCTCGTTTCCCACTCCACGTTGCACCCCTCGTACTGGACCCTGATTGGCTCTGGCAGATAGCGCTGCCTCCTGCTCCCCCGGTTCCTTCCGCGGCGGCGAGGGGGCTTCCTGGGAAGGAGGGGGGGAATAGTAATTTGTAAGTTTGTGTAACGCCAGTTTGTCCCACTTTGCCAGTTTCCCTTGCAGCCACTCTTGGCACTCCTGCCCGTTTCCGAAGACGGTCCTCCTGCCCTCAGGCCCGGGATCTGGAGCGTCCTGAAAAAAATGCACTTTTTAGTGAGCAAACAGAACGTGAATGTTTTAGTGTTTCCCATGTATACCCTGTCTCCGTAGCAAGTCGCAGCAAAGTCAATCCAGCAGGCGGCGCCCGCCACGTCCGCGTACACCCCGGGGAGGCCCTCCTCGCCGCAGCCAAGGCCCCAAGCCACGATGCCGGCCTTTTCATAAAACAAACCTTTCATTTCCCACTTTTCTGCCTCTATTTATAAAAAAATCCCCACCTGCACAATCCTGTCTGGATCCCCCTTGAGCGGGCAGACTAGCGGGCTTCCCCCGTCTCCCCTGCAGGCGTCGTTGCCAGCCTCCCCGCCCGCGCAAACAAAGGACTGGTGGAGGCGGAACCTGAATTTGAATATATGAAAACAAGTCATATGGGGAATTGTGGTTTGAAATAGTTTTTGAAAAACCTTGATGGGATCCTTTCGTGCGTTCTAAGCGCCCTCTGGCACTGCGCGTGCTTCCACATGGGGAGCTCGACCTCCTTCAGCACCACCTGGTACATTCCGTCAACGCCTGAAAAGAACATCGATTTTCCAATTAATTCAATAAGCAAAAAAAAGTCTTACCGAACTGGTCCTTCCCCCATCCTGTGACCCAGCACCGCTCGCCCTTCTCGAACTCCTCCCCGTAGCGGGGGAGGCAAATGGTGTCGATATGCTCATCCTGTTTTATCGAAAAATTCAAATGTAGATTAATTTTAAGTGTGGGAAATACTGTAGCACCAGTTCGAAGTCCTCCTCGGTGACCAGGATGGCAAAGTCGTTCTGCAGGTTCTTCGGCACGTACTCCGGGTGCTTGACGATCCTTGTGACGTTCCTGTCCTGGTACGGCTTTGGCTCCCCCTTTGTCTGTGTGTCCCACTCGCCGCAGCGGACCTTGGAGTACAGGCCAGACGACAACCTGCGGGAAATGCTCTGCTATTGCAGTTGTAGGGAAGCGAAGAGACCGCCGCCGCGATGTTTTTTCTACGTCTGTCGATGTCGTTGCTGCTGTTCTTGTTCTCTCTACTACTCCTAATCTCTGCTGCTGGTCTTGTTGGTGTTGCTTGTTTTATTTATGACTTTCTTACTTGTCCGCGCAATGCGCCGCGGTGAGCACCAGCCCTGGCGCTATGAGCGACCCCCCGCACTGGTAGAGGTTGACCGTCCTCCCCCCCTGGATCTCCGTCAGGGAGAGTATCGCGCACATGTGGGGCCACTCCGCGAACTGGGCCTGCCCGCCAGAGTAGCCCGTCACGGCCAGGCGGAGGCCGAGGCCGCCCCGGTTGTGGCGACCGCACAGGGGCTGGTAGCGAGGCTTGGGCTTGGGGGTCGTGGTGGTGGTCGTTGTTGTTGTCGTCGTCGTCGTTGTGGTGGTGGTGGTCGAGGGGTCTTTGCCCATTCCCCTAGTAGGCAAGGGTTAAAAAGAAAAGAACAAAAAAATAGTACCGATCGATTCTTGGGAGGAAAATAACCGTATTCATGACAATATTTGACCTTGGATCCATTTCGTACGGCGTTGTTATCTCTTCCTCCTCTTCGGGCGCTGGCGTTGTTGTTGGCCTCCAATCGGGGTTCCTGCAGCAGACCTCCAGCGATCCAGGGCACTTCTTGTCCGTGGCGTCCAAGAGGGCGAAGGAAGGCAAGTCGTCACTGTCGTAGTAATCTCCGTAGTAATAGTCCTCGTCCTCGTACGCGTCTGAGCCGCCGAAGCGGATGTCGATCTGGAAAACAATCATATTTACATTGCCTTACAGCCGTAGCAACAGCAGCAGTAGCAGCAGCGGCGCCATCAACATCAGCACTATTATTAGCTTCAGCAACAGCAGCAGCTACATCTGCAGAAATAGCAACAGGAATAGCAACTGCAGCAGCAGCAGCAACAACAACAACAACATCTACCACTACGTATATTGCGTGTCTTTCTACCCACCAGCCCCGCCCCATCCGTGAGTATAACCCCGTCCTGGTCGCAGAGGTGATATGGTACGCACTCGAATCCGTGCGACTCGGTGTAGGAGGAGCAATCGCCGGACAAGGACTCGTTTCGGACCACGGATGGGCCGGAAGAGGCCTCGGGCTCGAGATAGGGCACGTCCGACTCCAAGGGCTCAAGGTCGAACGGCAAAAGTTGCTCCTAGGTTGGAAGATGCATTGAAGAATGCTGTGAAAAAAGTGATCGAGATTTATTTAAATACTTTTTCACAAGGAAAGTCAGAGGACGGTGGCATGGGCGGCAGGGTCTCCCCCACCGCCGCGATGGAACCCTCGCTCCCCGCCCCGAACCCGGGCGGCGGCGGCGGAGGAGGAGCAACGGGGTCGCCGTATTCGCCCTGCCTACGTACGGCGTAAATTGCAGGAAGTTATCGTATTTGAAAGAAAAGTTATTCCTCACGACAACTGTATCTTTGTACCTGACGGAGAGGAAAATCTCGTCTGCCATCGACTGCCAGGGAGCCTGTGTTTTGGAACGTTGCGTTAATTGCACGCAGTAAAAATACTATGTTTTATAGTCCTCCCTCCTCACCTCGTCGCCCGCCTGGCCCTTCACCACGGCGGCGGCGAGCGCAAGCAAGATTTGCAAAGTGCGAAACGTCATTTTGTTTTCACCCTTTCCCCTCCAGTTCCCGAATATAGATGTGTTTTGCGGTCAACTGCTGTTTGTCGAGGAAATCGGGGGCATTAAGCTCTACCCAGTTTTTTCCCGCAAGAAAACCCGTCTGGCGGACGAAGAACGAGGCCGGGGTTTTCAGATATACTTAGAAGTGGGTTTTCCTCTTTTCCTCGCAATAGAAGTTCTACTATGTTAAAGCCCGTAGGGGAGTGCCGTTTTTATTTTTCGCGATTTTCTTTCGTCATAAGCAGCGGTCGTGATACTAACACCAGTACTACGTCAGAGAAGCAGCTAAAAAAAAGACTCAAGGGTTTTTAATGGAACTCGCGCGTCTCTTTCCTTAGTGGTCACGACGAATAAAAGTCGAAATTCGAGAGAGCTTGCTGTAATCTTCTTAGGCCTTTTCATATGATACACGCACAACACCACCACTGACTCCACACACGTTAATATCGTTTTTTGGTTTCTCAAGTTCTCTCCTCCTGCCTCTTTGACTAAGATTCACTCTTTTCTTCTTCTTCGCCGTCATCGTCGTCGTCGAAATTAAAAGTTTTTTATGTCCCTATTGCACTTCTCTCTCGCCGCGATTCGGGGAAACTGACTTGCGTGTGGCGACGGCGCGGGAATCTCGCATAATCGAAAATCATAAATCACAGATACAGAAATTAAAATACGAAAGGGGCGAGCGAGCTAGCTTATTCGATGAGAATGAAGAGCAGGAAGGCGAACACGATGCCCAGGGTCATGAGGAGGGCTATGACCAGAGCGGCGACGAACAGGTACACGGCGTGCCCGCGCACGAACTCGAGTCCCTCCGCGAAGCAGTCCTTGGCCCAGATCTGATCCTCCTTGGCCGGGTTCTCCAGCGAGCAGTCCGGGTAGAACTCTGGTCTGCAGCAGCTGGCGGGCACGGTCTCGTCAGACGGGTCCGGGTTCACGCGGTGGTTGAACTTCCAGGCCATCCACGGCTGGGGGAGGCCTGTGGTGTTCATGCCGCAGCACTTGAGCTGAAAGACAAAAACAAAAGTCGAAATAAAATTTACTCCCTTTTTCTTCACAAACCAAGACGGAAAAAACATGATTTCAAATTTGAATTCAAATTCAAATTTACCATTTTTCCTGTTCTTTTAGGAAATCACTGAGCGTTGTCAAATTTGAATCTGAAAACAACGCTGCACTACTCACATATCTCTGCGTGTCGTCCCATGCTGCGGTGATTGGCGCGTCTGGCCTCCTCGGGTCGTATTCCTCTATGGCGTGCCTCATCTCTGGTCTCAAGTTGTCCTCCACCTGGTACCGGAACACGAACCCGAGGACTCCTCCAACAAGGAGCACCACGAACATGAGCGACAGCAGG
>JAAUXU010118054.1_pt1 | contig 10936 bp, 10 predicted proteins | sample 7278151 | NCBI WGS metagenome assembly JAAUXU01 (sample SAMN14350113, study PRJNA611818) | marine sediment metagenome | isolation source: surface marine sediment (1.8m) | place: French Polynesia: Moorea | collected 2018-08 | reverse complement strand
TGAATGACAAAGGGGGAAACGATGTGAATTATTCTTGAAGGGGGGGGGGGGGGGTTGGTAGGGGTCATTGAGGTTGCGCGATTAAAAAGAGAAATTCTTTCGTTTTCTTTTTCGCGCAGGCGCCAAAGAATACTTTTGACGTCAAAGTCAAAACAAAAACGGTGAAATTTTGACAGGCATCGACAGATTCGACACCGTTCGGGCTTTGTCTTTTTCTCTGGTCTCTGAGGTCAAGGTCAAGGTCAAGGTCACTCCCACTCTGAGAGGTCACAAAGGCCTCCCGTCGAGATGTCCACTCCTCCCTTTGGTCCCCCTTCAGAGGCGGACCCCGGTCTGGTCTCCCCTAGCAGCACCATGACCACCGGGACGGCCGCCGCCGCCGCCGCCGCCGACTCCTCCGCCGCCGGAGACCCCCCTGACCCACTGCGGGAGGCCCAGGACGGGGACCTGTTCATGCTCGTGCTCTTCATCGAAGAGGGTGAGGACTGAGGAAACCCGTCATGTCATTCCCTGAGTTGTATTGCAGGCTTCCCTTTTGTCAGGCACCCGCTTCGGCGGCCTCTCCATCCCGCCCTACCCGTCCACCTCGGTGGTGTGCGCGGTGGACTTCGAGGAGAGGATCGAGTCCAACCCGGTGCCCCTCTCGGACAGGCCCTCCTTCAGGGAGGAGGTGGCATTCAGGATCACCAAAGCAGAGTTGGTGGACAGCATGACAGGGAAGGAGGCCATCAGCATCGACGTGAGTAGCGGATTGCTCGGCCTAGGAAATGCAGGTTTGATGAGATCATGTCTCGACTTCAGGTTTACTTGGTGAACAGTGGGAATCCCTCCTCTGAGCGTGTTCGCGTGGGGTCACAGAGGATCTTCGTGGACGGCGCCAAGCCGGTCAGGACAGACCTCAACGGATCCATACTCTACAAGCTCACAAAGAAAAAACTACTTAGTAGGGAAAAGGCCCCAATGGACATTGCGGCGCAGAAATTAGCACTCGTATTTCTCCCAACTAGGCGGCGAGGTGCGGTTCCCCAACATCCCCTGCCTGAAGACGTCTCTCGTCTACGAGGCATGGTCGCCTCCGAACGAAGGAGGCGGGGACGAATCTCCAGCCAGGAAAGAGGAGGAAGAGGAGCAAGGGCAAGCCGGAGCAGCCGAAGGAGTCGAGGCATATAACGGCGGGAATGTGGCAAACGATGCTCTAGGCCAAGGCCAAGGCGGAAGAGACGCGGATCCCGCCGCCGTCCCTACTCGCCTGCATCCTGTCCACGACGGGGCGAGGGGGTGCTTCGTCCTGGGTGACGGGGCGAGCGCAGACGCACTCTTCAAGCTCACCATCCAGATCATCCACGCCAAAGACATCGATAAAGTATGCATGATCTTCGAGTAATGCGCGACAAGTGGTCGAAAATATAAGACTTTCATTTCTTTCTCTTAGGCCCTTCCCAAAGACTTCAAGGCTCCCTCCGAGGCCTCCTCCGACTTTTACTTCCGCTTCGAGATCTTCCGCCAGAGCGCCATCCAGACCGCCGGGTTCTCCGACCCGTCCGCCCCGGAGTTCGTGGCGGAGACGGTGGCCATCCGGGTCATGGCGTCCTTCCCGGACCTTCTCCGGTTTCTCGGCCCGGGTGGAGAGGCAGAGCCACTCCGAGTTGGTCTAGCCTGTAGGGGGATGGAGGCAGAGGAGGGGAACCTGGCTTTGACGATGATCCCGCTGGCGATGGATGGGGCGACGAGAGAGTCGCTGGAGGCGGGGGAAGAGGCGGAGGTGGAGGGGTACGCCTTTTTCCCGACAGGCCAGGAGGAGGAGGAGGAGGCCTCGGAGACCGAGAGGCCGCGCATTGGGTACGCGGTGAAACTGTCTTGTCTTGGGTGGGAGAAACGTGGCGGAGACGCCGCTTCAGAGGGAGCAGAGTCCGAGGCCGCCGCCCTCGCCGACGGTGAAAGTGCTTCAATGCCGGCCGTGGCGTCAAGGCAGGGGGAGGGAGAGCCCGAGTGGTCCAAGCACCTGGAGAGGGAGGTCGTTGAGCTGGAGGAATGGAAGCTGAAGCAAAAGCAGCAGTTCAACGAGCGGGTAAGAGTGTTCAATTCAGAAAAGAGAAGGAAAAAGGGTCTTTTAGGTATATGATTTCTCCCCCTGACAGTTGCGTGAGCAGGAGAAGAGCCAGGACGCCATCCTGACGAGGGAGTTCCGCGAGCGCGAGGAGGAGCGGGAGGGGGTGTATAGGGCCAAGATGGAGGAGCTGACGGCGCTGTCGGAGGAGCTCAAGTCAAAGCTGTCGGTGGTGACGCGGAGGCAGCAGCAGCTGGAGAGGAGGGAGAGGGCGGTGGAAGAGAAGGAGAGCGGGCTTCTAAAAAAGGAGGAGGAACTCGGCACAGTACGCTACCCCTGAATTCTCTACTATGTTTGTACCACTTTTGGTTCATCCTCATCTGTTTAATAGGTAGGGAACGCCATGTCGGCAGAGGGCAAGAGGCGCCTGGCCAGACTGGAGCAGGAGAAGAAGGAAATCGGTAGAAAACTCACGAGGGCGGAGGAGGAGGCAGAGGAGGCCAAGGCGACCGCGAAGGAGGCCGGCAAGGAGAGGGAGAGGGAACTCAAGAGGGCGGAGCAGGAACGGAGGGCGGAGGAGAAGCGGATAGCGAAGCACAAGGAGGAAGTGGAGAGGGCGGCGGAAGAGAGACTGACAGAAGTGCTGAGAAGCAAAGACGCCTACAAGGAGGTAACATAAAAAAGTCCCTTTTTACGCTTGCGAATTGCTGCAATTTTGTTGATGTGTTTAGGCTTGGGAAAAGGCTGAGGCGGAGCTGCAGATGCTTCGAGACGAGCGAGAGAGAGAGAAGGACGACCGTCTGCGGGCGGCGGAGGACGAGCTGAGGACGCTGAGGACGGAGGTGGAGCAGCACCGGGCCAGGGAGCAGGTCATCAAGAGGAGGGGCTTCGGGGTCCCGGCGGCAAGCCCAGGGGCGGCTGCCGCAGGCGCTGGGGGCACGCCGCTCGGGCTCCTCTTCCCGCGCGACCGGGCCTCGACGGCGGCCTCCACGCCCGGAGGGGGAGAGCATGAGGCTGAGGCGGCCGCCCGGATGCTGAGGGAGATGCGCGAGCGTCGGGGCCGCCTGGTGGGGACGGGATGCTACGGCGACGCCGACGACGTGGTCAGGCTGCTGGACGAGGAGATTCGCAAGATGGAGCGGCAGGTGGAGGGGGTCACGGGGGAGGAGGAGGAGGGATCGATCTCGGCCTCAAAGAAGAGGAAGTCAAACGACGCGTGAAGGAAATATTATTGTTTTCTTTGCATTCAAGGAAACGAAATGTCCAGGTTTACTGATTGCCCCTGTTGTCTTGACCCTCTTTCGTGGTCTATATCACTTGTTAAAACCATTGCAATGCTGTGACGGATTGTATCTATTTCTGAGGAATTATACAGTACAAATGAAGTTTCAGAATGATCCATTACCCCTCGTCTAAGATTTACGTATACCTGTCTGTTCTTTTTCTGCTGTTGTGCAATGAAATATTCACTTAGTTTTCTACCCTTTTCTGTGCTTAATCACGGTATGTTACACAGTCAACAGAACTTTTCTTTCAATTCCACGATGTTTTCATGCTGCGGTTAGTCTTACGCGCGCGCCCACAGCTTCGATTACGTCACTTACGAACGTACGGTACGGCCCGTATCCGTACGCCTTGTTATGAAAGCCTCTCCCTCCGACCAGCGTACGCCCCCCTACCTGGGACGAGAGAGAGAAGTCGTACGCACGTTCGGTTGGCCTCTGAAGCGAAGGGGGTCACAGCGCGATAGCAAACAGGACAAGCTGCACTTCACACATCCCTGTGCTGACTTGGCTACGAAAGCAACAGGGATGTCCGGCTTCTTGGAGTCCGTTGGCAACGTGTGCAAGGGCACTCTGGTGGTTCTATGCACGCCCGTCCTCATCCCGCACGCCGTGTACCGCAACAAGTGCGCCAGGAGGGTCCCCTTCGCCGCAGAGATTGAAGATGAAGCCATGGACGAAGGGGTGAGGAGGAAAAGACAAAGCAATTTAACAAACCGGGGGGGACTAAGCCTTGCGTTCTATCATATACACTGTTCAGAGGAGAAAAGAGCTACGGGAGCGGCGGCGAGAATTGCTGGAAGGAATGCAGGTATGAAAAGCTACTTTCGGGGAAAAGGGCGTTTGTGCACACCTATGAATAATGAACTAGGACCTGATCGGAGGGCGCGCCAACGAGTCCGCCGAGTCTCGTCTGACGGAGGACGTCGAGTTCGAGGACCCCTTCCAGCGCTACCGCGGCCGCCGCGAGATGACCAAGCTGCTGGCCTTCTGCAGGAAGCATTTCAAAGAAGTTGACTTTGAAGTCAGGCGGGAGCTTCACGCGGAGAGCGAGGTCCTCATGGACTGGACGCTGCACATCAGGCTGTCCTCCACCACGGTCCACCTGCCAATGTACACGCAGGTGACTTCATTGTACTGTTGAGGGTGAAGCTGCTTTTGACGATGATGCTCTTTTGTCCAACGTGCAGATAAAACTCGCTTCGTCCACTACTTACGGCAACTACCGAACTGAGAACGTGTGCAAGATCCAGGAGAACTGGAACGGCAGATCACTCAGCGACACCAGCAACACCACGCCAAGGTACGGCGGAGGTTGTATTTTTTTTTCGTTGCTTTTCTCAATCCGACAGTTGTTGCAGATTCCTTGGCTGGTTGCAAATGGGCCTGAGGAGAGGCGTCGGCTGGTTTGGTTCGAAGCTCATATGAACCTGATCCAAACTGTTCATTACATATTTCCTACATTTGGAATTGTTAATATATCATTATTTGCTTAACTGAAGCTAAGTGCGAGCAGAAAAAACCAAACTCGTACCTCATATGTATTTACAAGTTTATTTGTAATAAATACTGCTCGGCGGAATGGTAAATAAATGTTGGCCCTTTATGGCCCTCCCTCGTTTATACCATAAACTCTGTCCTTTCTTTTCCTCTTGGATGATCGAAGCTCTATAAAAACTGAGATAAAACTTGGGAAGAGAGAGATTGTGTCTTCTTTTTCTTCTTTGCTGGCGTTTTGCCTGGCGCCGTGGAGCGGCGGCGGAAACGCGGCGGGTGTAGAAAGATCCCGGGAAAAAAACTTTTGCATGCCAATGTTTTCCCCTGGGTCCGGTGTCGCACCCGCCCGCCCTGGGTCTTGTTTCACAGGATATCTTTGAATCAGAAACTAGGGTCCCTTTTCACGCCCAGTATGGTTTCTTCTTCAAGCTCCGGCAAAAAAATAGAAGCGGAACCGAAGAGAAGATGTACTTAGTGTCCTGATTGGCCTCTTTCGCTGGCAAGGTTTATTCCCTGCCGCGATGGGGATTAGTTTGCAGTCCTGTGTAGCTTTCTTGTCGTCACGCGTTAGAACGTCTTTCTAGTTATTTCTTGAGCAATATCTTGAACGTCGTGTGCTCTTGGGGGAGAGTCTCTAAATGATGCACTTTTTGCACCTGACAGTGTTTACCTCACTCGGCTCTTGAAGGGCTCACAACTTTTTGTAGCTACTAGCTAGTCAATCTCGATCAGTGCAACAAACATCCCTGACCCGTCACGGAGAAAACGGGTTTCAGAATTTCGAGGAGAGACTTTCTAGAAGAGAAAATTTCGAAGAAAGAAGAGACGAAAGTTGATTTTTAGTCACTAACGCAAAGCACCATTTAAGTTTTCTCCCCCGCAGGAAACTATCCCTTCTTTTCTGTACGTGTCTCACTCAAATGAAAGACTCTCTGTTCTTCTCCTCGTCTTCCTCTTCCTCCTCCACCGTGCTGTTGAGGCTGCAGCTGGCGCTGGCGCTGGAGAGGAGGTCGCCGTCTCCTCCTACCGCGGCCGCCGCCGCAGTAGCCGCTCCGCCGCCGCCGCCCGCGACCGGCGTGACCGACACCGGCGGCTGGTCGACCTGCGCCTCAATCTCCGAGAGCCTCCTGTCCACGTCCTTCTCCGTCTTGACCAACTTTAGGTTCATTGTGGCATTGTCTCCCTCCAGGCACTTTATCCTCTCCCGCAGCCGCTTGATCTCCAGCAGCAGCTCCTCCTTAGGCCCCTGCTGCTGCTGGTGCCCCGCCGCAGACGACGAGGCACCAGGGGAGGGTGAGGGAGAGGAGTGCTGCTGCTGTTGTTGTAGGAGGTGCTGCTGGTGCTGTTGTTGCTGGTACTGCTGATATGGATGGTGAGGGGGAGGCGGTTGCTGAACAGTAGGAGGTTGCTGGATGTTGTAGCCTTGGTCTATGGAAACTGCGGGTGTAAAAAGAGTACACAAAAATATTATTGCTGGACTGGTCGTCGAAAAAGTTTGCGCATTGCACTTTTGAGAGAAAGGGGAAAATGCTGGCAGAATGCACAATTGCCTAAGTAGGCGGGCTCCGCTCTCCTAGAGTCTAAAAATAGACATTAGACAACCCTTGGTGGGGCTAGTACTTTTCGAAGCAGCACAGTTACATACCGGAAAATCAAGCTTTCACTGCACGCGCGCGCGTAATAGCGCTGGCAAGTTCAATGGGAGGGAACAAAATTGCATATCGAATATCTGTCTCTCTCTGGCTAAGCCCGCCCCTTCCTCCCACTCTCCCCTTTATCAGTGGAGATTCATTCCGTTCTTTTGTCCCCTTTCTAGGTAGAATTTTACAATTTGTGTCCTTGCCTGAGTAGTTGTAGGGGTGGGCAGCGATGGTGGTGTTGTGCTGCCGCCACTGTGGACCTCCTCCAGAACCGGACGAGCCGTTGTCTAGGAGATGGTAATAAGAAAAAACGGGTTGACAACGCACGACCACTGCTTTTTCCCCCTGACTATTTAAAGAACTTGTTTCGACTTTTGCTCCTTCCTGGTCTACATCATGCATGCAATTACGCAAAAAGTCCGATGATGGCCGATACAAAATACACACACGTGACTACCACGTACATTGGATGTTGCTGCCCCGCTGCCAGCTGTCGCCGGGATTTTGCTGCTGCTGTTGCTGCTGTTGCTGTATGAATTCGTAGGTTGCTGGCGGCGCCGGCGAGATGGATGCCGAAGTCTCCGGCGTGGGCGTGGCGGCAGTGATGGTGGTCATGGGCATGGGTGGGCCCGGGTAGCCGCCGCCGCCACCGCCACCGCCGAGGTGGTGCGGCTGGTGTTGCAGCTGGTGGTGGTGGTGATGGTGATGGTGCTTGCCTACATTTGTGATGTGTGGGTATAAAGGGAAAACGTACTCAAAACTGAAACACGCCAAAAAGATAACAGGTTCTCTGTTTTGGTTCGTAATGTACAAAGTATTCTGTAAATACCGACCATATGTAATGTGTATACAATACGGTTCCCGATTTACACCATTACCCCAGGCCACGCACAACAATACAGAAGGTAGTTCCAATTATACCACAACAACCCGTACGCCGTCTGTACAGCACTATGAACTTCTTGTAAGCCGAATTCTAGACGTTTGCTCAGAAGACTCACCAGGTCCCGAAGGCCGTCGCACGACTACTCCAGGAATTTGCTGTTGTTGCTGTTGCTGCTGAACTTGGTCGGGGACACTTGCTGCTCCGGGTGCCCCCACGTGCGTCTTGCTTGCCAGCGTGCTCCTGGAGGAGAGGTCCGAGTGCGGCGAGTCCGTGTTCTGCCTGCTCAGGCCGCTGTTGTTGGTGGCGGCCCCTCCGCCTCCTCCCCCGCCGACGGAGGACACTGAGTGGTGCTTGGAGTGGTGTTGGTGTTGGTGGTGATGGTGGTGGTGGTGCTCGGCGGGATTGGCGCTGGCCTGGCGACCGTTCTCGAGGTGGGAACTGCTGCAAAGATATTGTAGGTTGAGCAACATACTTTGAACAACTTTCGACAGAAAAACAATTCCCCGCCTCCCCACGGCCACTTGCGCAAACGGATTCAATTACGGGGTTGTATGGCCGGAATGGCGTCGTTCCGGGATACTGGCTGTCTTGTGTTAACCAGCAGCCCTGACTGCTCGCCCAGAGGGAAGGGGGTACAGAAATAGCGTATAATACTGTGCCGTACAGAGCAGAGTAGCAACATTACGGAGAAAGGGAGGGGGGACGGCCTTATTACGGGCAAAAAGAGTGGGGAAAGGGGAGGAGGAAGGGCTTTCCCCGCCGCGGATTCTCCACACTCATTCCCTCTCCTCTTTTCTTCCCAGGAAATGAGGGTGCTTTAGTCGACCTCCCCTCTCCTCTTCTCTCCCCCCCGGTTTCCAAGTACGTCTGGCGCGGCAAAGAAATGTGGCCTTGGCGGTCGGACGAAGGGGAAAGAAAGAAGGAGGGGAAAGGGAAAATACAGAGGCAATGCGCTCTCGCGTCTCATTTAATGCCCCCCTTTTCCTCCCCCCCTTTTATTATACCGTAGAGGAAGGACGTGGGCGTTCGTACGCGGAAGGAGGAGGAGGAGGACGCGGCGCCGTCCGTAATCAATTTACCCCCCTCCTTCCTCCTCCCCCTTTCGCGGAGGAGCCTCCAACTGAGCATCGCAGCAGCTCTCTCCTCAGAACGGGCCGCGATGAGAAGGGGGGGGGGGATTTACGGTCCCCGCGAAGCAACACTTGCGGCTTCTCTCTGTCTTGTCTGTCTTTTCGTGAGGCGAAACAATTACTGCGCGGGGAAAGAGGAAAGAGAGGGGATTGGATGAGAAGAGGGCGGGACGTCAACAAGGTGATTTCGTAAAGGAGATTCGATTTTGCTCCCTTTCTTCTCCTGTGGACGATTGAGTGAGAAGCACCATGTTTAGTTTTCGGTGCATGACAAAGTGATGTATTGAAGAGGGAAGCTTTTGTCTCTCGAGTGCATGTTAGCGTTCAAGGGTTTCAACACTCGAGCTTTGACTGGTAATGTTGCCTTGGGCCTGAGCGCAACCGCGTATTTTTGCTGCTTCGCCTCTGCATTAATATTTTCCAAGGAGCCTTGAAAAACTGCCGCATTTTGCGACAGAGCTGCCTAGCCTCTCCTTTCTTCTTTTTTCTGGGTAACTTTTTTGCGTCCCTCTCCTCCTTCCCCTTTTCCGCTTCACAGGTGATTTAAGACGCAGAGAGTCGCCTTCGCCGCCGCCCAAGAATAATTTTTGAACAGGGCTCCTCGTCCTTGTTGTATGTACCGGCAGTGTAGCATCTCCCTTCTCCTCCCTTTTTTTCTTGCCGTTGCTTGTCTTTCTTTGTTTATGGGTGCCCTACTGTATTGTAGTCTTGGGTATGCGAAAGCGAGCAGGGGCGAATCTCCTCGCCCCCCTCCCTCCCCAAAGCCCAAACATGCTAGGGAGCGGAAGAGGAGATGCCCTTCCCCCCTCTCCTCTGGCATTCTGATGCTTTCACGCGCCAAAAGTTTCCCCTTCCTCTTCCTTCGTCCTTTCCGCCCTGCTCTGACAAACAAGCAAAGCATCTTACGTCCCCTTCCCCCGTCTCCTATTCTCTCCCTCCCTCTCCCTCCCTCCACTCTTCCACTTTCCTCCAGTACTTTTTCCCCCAGAGGAACCGAATTCCCCCGCGGCGTGCTATGCCATCCAACCTTAGCTGCTACATAGTACAGTACATCGTAAGGTCTGCCTCAACAGCACCTCCCTCAGGAACGGGAAGGGACGGATGGGAAACGTGAGCGCTTTCACGATGACGAGAGAGGGCCTTCCCTCCCCGCTTCACCCCTTCTCTTTTGAGGCGGATCTCCAAGTCAGGAAAAGAGGGAGGGAGGCATGAATATTCTCCTCCTCCCTCCCTCGATCCCTCTTTCACCCCTTCTACACATTCAGCCGTCGTCGCCGTTTTAATGGGGAGAAAAGAGAGGGAAGCTGCTCTCCCTCCCTCCCTATTCCCAGCCGCCGCGGAGGGCAAAGGAATAATGGCTCCATAAAAAGTGGGAGGAAAGAGGTCGCTGCTCTCTCTCTCTCTTCTCTGGGTTGGTGGTGGTGGTGGCGGGAGGGATTCAATTTGTCCGCTTTTTCGCTTTTCCTTACTTCGACTCTGGCGAGACGTCTGTGGTGGCCGTGGCCCCTCCCCCGTGCTGGTGGCCTCCGCCGCCGCTTCCTCCGCCGCTCGGGGGAGGCGACTTGTAGAGGGGCATGGGTGAGACCCACATCTCCTCCAGGGGGATCATACCGCTGCTCTCCACAAGGCCTAGGGAATAGATGGCACTGGTAAAACTATCCACGTTTTAGTTCATGTAAGGAAATTACCTGGTGTAGATTCGCTTCGTGGAAGAGCGGCTGCAGGTGGAAAAGAGAAAGGAGAGAAAACGCTTGGTTATAGGATAGCCTCTCAATCGTACGGTGGTACGCTCTGTGGCGGACTCTTGACACTATCAACATGCTGCATCTGGAGGGCCTGGCATGGTTAGACGGGAGGGCAGCGCTTAGACTCTTCTTTCGGGGTGGGGCTCCACAGATTGATTTTCCCTTCGTTGGCAGGACGACTCTGCGCTTTCACGATCGAGTGCGAAAAGCCACTAAATTTCCCTCTCTGCCTGCGGCCAGCGATCCCGAAGAGAGCGGGAGAGGAGGTGCCGAGTTAGCGCGCAATTTACGATCCCCCATATATTACCCAGCCCTGCCGGCCGACCGACTGTCGAAAACAGAGAGAATCTGTCCTTTCTCTTTCTACACATCCAGCGGCGGCATTGGTGGTCTTTCCCCTCCTCTTGATATCCTTCCCTCCTCTTTTCAACATTAGGCCACGGTATTCTCCCCCCCTCTACTCTTCGAATGGAAGATATGCGTACGGAAAATAAATTGTCCGTTTGGATGCAAAATTGCGGCGAAAGCCTCCATTCAGAAGCGTTTTCGAAATAAGCCTTCTCCCTGAATGAGGATTTGTCTTCGGATGTTTTAAAAGAGCGCAAAACTTTCGGGCTGGAGACTCCTTTCCCCCTCTCCTCTCCTCGGTCTCTCCAACTTTGCGCTGCATCACTCCGGAAAGAGTTTGGGGCAAGACCGAAACTCTTT